>WNGK01002018.1_pt1 | contig 52432 bp, 53 predicted proteins | sample 5400601 | NCBI WGS metagenome assembly WNGK01 (sample SAMN13153376, study PRJNA577476) | soil metagenome | isolation source: 60 cm soil or saprolite under Garry oak tree replicate 1 | place: USA:California | collected 2016-06-15 | reverse complement strand
CTCATCGGACCTCAGGCTACGGCGCTGGCCTGTTCCCGCAGTTTCGCGAACACACTTTCCACTTGATTTTTCGTTTCCTCGATACTGCCACTGTTGTCAATGACGTAATCAGCAGCCTGAATTTTGGCCTCGTCGGGCGCCTGCGCCATCATGCGGCGCGTGACCTCCCGCCGCGCGGCATCGGCGTCCACTTTTTGCCGTTGTTCCCAGCGCTCAATGCGCTGCTGCGGCTTGCAACTGACTACGATTATGCGATCGAAGCGCCGGCGCAGTCCGGCCTCCAGCAGCAACGCCGCTTCGAGCATGACGATTGCGTTCGGCTCGCGGGCGCCGATCTCCTCCATCCGCTTCTCATATCTTTGAATGATCCCCGGATGCAAGAGGCTGTTGAGCTCGTAAATGCGCGGGCGCCGCTGGTCGAACGCCATCTCTGCCAGCTTGGCGCGATTCACAGATTTGTCGGAATTCAGAATCTCCGCGCCGAAACGCTTGACGATTTCGTCATAAACCGGCTCGCCCAGACTCATGAGTTCATGGCCAATGCTGTCGGCGTCAATGACATGTACGCCAAGGTCCGCAAACATGCCGCCGACCAGAGATTTTCCGGTAGCGATACCACCTGTCAGTCCGATTTTGAGCAAAGGCCACCTCGCAAAGGCTTTCACCACAGAGGCACAGAGTCACAGAGAAAAACACCGAAAAAGGTTTGTTTTTGATTCCTCTGCGCCTCTATGCCTCTGTGGTGAATGAATCTCCTATGTTTGCGAAAGCTCAGCAACGCGATCGCCTCGACGCATCTTGGCAGCTTTCACGGTGTTTGCCATCAGCATCGCAATAGTGAGCGGGCCGACGCCGCCGGGGACGGGAGTAATTGCACCCGCCACTTCGGCCACCTCGGGATGAACGTCGCCGACCAACACTGATCCCTTGCTTCGAAACGTCTGTTCGCGTTTCGCGTTCCCGGCAAACAGCCAAGCAAATTCAGCCGGATCAGTGACGCGATTCATGCCGACATCGATCACAGTTGCTCCTGGACGCACAAATTCTCGGGTGATCATTCCCGCGCGTCCGATGGCGGCGACCAGAATGTCCGCGCGACGGCATACCGCAGGCAGGTCGCGGGTCTTCGAGTGGCAGACGGTGACCGTCGCGTTGGCGTTGAGCAGAAGCATCGCCATCGGCTTTCCTACGATATCGCTACGGCCCACGACAACCGCTTCCTGTCCGGCGATTTTGATCCCGCTCCGTCGGAGCATTTCCATGATGCCAGCCGGAGTGCATGGCACCAGCCCTGGCCGTTGTGTCGAGAGACAGCCGACGTTCATAGGATGGAATCCGTCGACGTCTTTAGCCGGATCAACGGCGAGCAGAACTTTCTTGGAGTCCACCTGCTTTGGCAGAGGCAGTTGCACGAGGATGCCATCGATTTCGTCGCGGCGATTCAGGTCGCGGACGAGCTTCAGAAGTTCCTCGGTTGTAACCTCCTCGGATGGCGTGTTCTGCTCGCTATAAATCCCGAGTTCCTCGCAGCTCTTGACCTTGCCGCGAACGTAAATCTCAGACGCGGGATTATTACCGGCAAGGACGACTGCCAGCCCGGGGCGCATCCCGGCTGCAGCCATAGACTTCACTTCAGCCGCAGCTTCGGCACGGATTTCAGCAGCGATTTTGTTTCCGTCCAGGATGGTTGCAGCCATGATTTCCGGAGAATCAAATTCTAGCATCCGCTGAGGATTGTGTAGGGGCGGGCGTGGACGCCCGGGGCTACACGTTAAATCAATGCTCCTCCCGATTGTGTTTTGATCTCGGGAACTCCGCCGCTCCTGCCTTCGCGATGTTCGCCTCCGCAAACGCCCGCACCCGATCAAGAGCCGCCTGCAGTTCCGCCTGATACTGCTCCTCGTCCCCGTTCGACGGAACCGGAATTTGCCGGCTTACCCGCATCAACGCACGGCAAAACGGTTTTGGAATCATGCTGCCGTCCCAGGTCTTCAGAACCCAGGCCCTGTCGAGAGCAATGTGGAAAACAACCATTGGCGCGCCGGTGCTGCGCGCCAACAGTACCGGGCCAGGTTTGGCCACGTATCGCGGGCCTTTAGGGCCGTCTATGGTGAACGCCACCGTCCAGCCCTGCTCCAGTTCGCGACGCATTCCGAGCAGTGCCCGCACCGCGCCTTTCGAGCTTGAGCCCCGTACTTTCACGAAGCCGAACTTCTGCATGATTCGCCCCGTGTATTCCCCGTCGAAACTGTCGCTGCTCATCACGCGAACTTGCAAATCGCGGCACCAGGACATGGCAGGAATCATGCAGTTGTGCCAGAAGGAATAGACGAATGGACGTTCCGCGAGACTCTTAGGAGAACCCTCTTCCCACGATACGGAGAAGCGGATGGTCGGACCGAGAATGTGAATGGCAAGATATCCGGACCAGGTAATCAGCCATAAGAGGATGCGTTCCTTGAGTGTGAACTTGCGCCAGGGCTTGTCCACTCTCGGTGGAGCGGGAGTTGCGACGACACTCACGTGAACATTCTATCGTCCCGCGTCCCCTGTTTCCTCGTTCAGCACAGAGACACAGAGGCACAGAGAGCCCGAACCGGCGAATTTGGTTCGAGATCCTGGAGTTTCCACGTCCCTGTTTCTCTGTGGTGAGTCGAAGTTGATTTGCCCGAATGTAGGCGAGCTCCCCGATGTCCCGGCCGCTGCTGCATTTTTTCAAAGAAACTGGACGTGCTGATCTGGCCGCTGAAAAAGGCTTGACAAGCACCACGCATTCTTTTCACAGCGACTCGATCCAGCTCTCGAGTTTTATTGCGTGCAGCTTGGCCTTTCCATATGCTGCCATTAGTTATGGCAATCGCACTCGCAACCGGGCCGGAACAGCTTCTGCTGGAGCTGTTCGCCATCTTTGTTTCTGCCAAGGTAGTGGGAGAGCTGTTCGAGCGAATCAGCTTGCCGTCGGTTCTCGGCGAGATACTCGCGGGCGCGCTGCTCGGGCCCTATGCCCTAGGTTGGATTCCGACCAGCGACACGATTCATTCCGTAGCTGAACTGGGGGCAATTTTTGTTCTATTCAGCGCGGGACTGGAAACCAGCCCTAGCGAGCTCATCCGGATTGGCACAAAATCCGCGACCGTTGCGCTGGCTGGAATCATCGTTCCTTTTGCGCTGGGTTTCGCCTATATGAAGCTGCGCGGCGATGCCAGCAGCGAAGCCGTTTTCGTCGGTGCGGCGATGGTTGCAACCAGCGTAGGTATCACGGCCCGGGTGTTTGCAGACCTTCACCTGCTGTCGACAGAAACTGCCAAGATTATTTTGGGTGCTGCCGTATTCGATGACATTCTCGGCATGGTGCTATTGGCATTGGTTGGTGGGCTGGCATCTGGCGGTGTGAATTGGTTGCACATGGGAATACTGATCGGCGAAGCCACGGCCTTCGCGCTTTTCATGATGTTCATTGCTCCGCATATCGTGCGCCACATCGAGCCTGGAGTCGAGCAATTGTCCATGCAAAACGCTTCGCTGGTGGTTGCCTTGGCGATTTGTCTGCTGCTCTCCTGGCTGGCGGTCAAGATTGGAATGGCGGCTATTATCGGAGCCTTCTTCGCGGGCCTGGTATTTGCGGACTACGCGCCCCAGTGGAATCTGTTCCCACGAGTGGCGGGCATCACGGAATTGCTCGCTCCATTCTTTTTCTTCGCCATTGGATCGCGCCTGAATATTTCGATCTTGAAGGGCGACATCTTGATTGCCGCAATTATCGTTTCTATTCTGGCGATTGTTTCAAAGCTCATTGGCTGCGGATTGCCATTGCTTGGCCAGGGCTGGCGCGCCGTGTTGCAAGTAGGCACCGGCATGATGCCGCGAGGTGAAGTTGCTCTGATCGTCGCGCTGGTCGGATTGCAATCAGGGATTGTCACTCAGTCAACCTATGCGATTGTCGTGTTCATGACTGCAGTGACCACAGTTCTTGCGCCGCCACTTTTGCGCGTCCTGTTCCGCGAGGAGATAAGGCAGCAACACGAAGAGAACGTCCCAGCTCCTGTCCAGCTATAATCTCTGGCTGCACAGGAATCGGAATGGATCTCACCGGCCGGGTGGCCTTAATTACCGGAGCTTCGCAGGGAATCGGGCGGGCGTGTGCTCTGAAGCTGGCAAAATGCGGCGCCCGCGTAGCCCTGGTCGCGCGCAATCGGGAAAAGCTCGAGGAAGTGGCGCAGGAAATTGCTGGCGCTGCACGGGCGGGGACGCCCGTGCCTCCAGAATCGCCTTCGAGTGGAGGCACGGGCATCCTCGCCCGTGCTTTCCCAGGAGACGTAGAAAATGAAGATCAAGTTAAAGCTGCATTCAAAAGCGTGGTCTCCGAGCTAGGCAAGATCGACATCCTGGTCAATAACGCCGGCATCACCCGCGATCAGCTCATCATGCGCATGAAGCGCGCTGACTGGGACGCTGTGCTCAACACAAATCTCACATCGGCCTATCTTTGTACACAGCAGGCAATCGGCTCCATGCTGAAACAGCGCTGGGGCCGGATTATCAACATCACCTCTATTTTTGGACAAACCGGGCAAGCTGGGCAGGCGAATTATTCCGCCTCCAAAGCCGGACTGATCGGGCTTACCATGGCAGTCGCCCGTGAAGTGGGCTCAAGAAATATCACCTGTAACGCAGTCGCTCCAGGCTTTATTGAAACCGCAATGACGTCTGCCCTTTCCGAAGAATTGAAACAGACCGCGCTGAAAACCATTTCGCTTGGCAGGGTGGGAGCGCCTGAGGACGTTGCCAACGGCGTGGCCTTTCTAGCGTCTGAAGAAGCGGGATACATCACCGGCCACGTGCTGAATGTGAACGGCGGTATGCTAATGGGGTAGGGCTATAAGCACAGCGACACCAAAAACGCTAACCACAGAGGACACAAAGGTACACAGAGTCATGAAACAGGATTCTGAAACAGATGTTGGGTATTCCTCTGTGGCCTCTGTGCCCACTGTGGTTAAAGCTTTTGATCTTCAGCAGGCGGAATCGGCGGCGCAGATCGCCTCCATCCGCGAACTCTTCCTCGAATACGCTCAGTCTCTCGGCTTCAGCCTATGTTTCCAGAGCTTTGACAAAGAAATTGCGGGATTGCCCGGCGACTACGCCCCTCCACACGGCCGTTTGCTGTTCGCCACCTCCGAAAGCCAGCCCGCTGGATGCGTAGCCCTGCATAAGCTACAGTCACACATCTGCGAGATGAAGCGTCTGTACGTGCGTCCGCAGTTTCGCGGCAAGGGCCTCGGACGTGAGCTGGCCAAACGCGTCATCGCCGAAGCGAGCCAGATTGGGTACAAGCAATTGCGCCTGGACACCGTCGAGCCGATGATGCGCGCAGCGGTTGCAATGTATCGAAACCTAGGATTTCACGAAATAGCGCCTTATCGCCCCAATCCGATCGAAGGCGCGCTTTATATGGAACTGCAATTGTGAAAGGAATTGCGATGACACCCATTCGTGTTTGCTGCCTGATGCTCCTGCTGGTAATACCCACACTGGCCGCCACTCCCAAAGAAGTCACGTACAAAAGCGGCGATGAGACCGTCAAGGGAATCCTGTACACGCCCGAGGGCAAGGGCCCATTCCCGGGAATCGTCGTCATCCATGAATGGTGGGGACTGAACGACTGGGTGAAGGAGCAGGCCTCCAAACTCGCCGACCAGGGTTATGTCGCGCTGGCGCTTGATCTTTATCGCGGAAAAGTCGCCACCACGCCTGATGAAGCCCACGAAATCATGCGCGGAGTCCCGCAAGACCGCGCCGATCGCGACCTCGATGCTGCCTTCCACTACTTGCAGTCACAACCGAACGTGAAGAAGAACCGAATCGGCGCAATCGGCTGGTGCATGGGCGGCGGCTACGCGCTTGACCTTGCCCTGGAAGAACCCGAACTGGCCGCCGACGTTATTAACTACGGGCATCTGGCAACCGATCCAGAGTCTCTGAAGAAAATCCAAGCGCCGATTTTGGGCCTGTTTGGCGCACAAGACCGCGGCATCCCTCCCGAGGACGTTAAGAAATTCGAACAAACGCTGAAGCAAATAGGGAAGAAAATCGATGTCACGATTTATCCCGACGCGGGCCACGGTTTTCAGAACCCGGTAAACGGCGCGGGATACAAACCTGCTGACACCGCCGACGCCTGGAAGAAGATCACTGCCTTTTTTGCGAGCACGTTGAAAAAATAACGTCTCAGTTTCAAAAAACCGGGTCGACTTCGCTCTGGGCAATGGAGTTATCGCAAGAAAAGAAAGCACAAAATCTTTGCTGCTGATATCATAACTTTTAGCTTGCCATCGTGTACTACTCTGATTACCATTCACGCTGACTCCTTTGATGAATATTGGGGAAACAATCCGGAATTTCCGGCTGCAAAAGGGGATGTCCCAAGGCGACATAGAAAAGCGGACCGGGCTGCTCCGCTGCTATCTCTCCCGCGTTGAAAACGGCCATACCGTGCCATCGCTCGACACCCTTTCAAAGATTGCCGGCGCGATGGAACTCCCGCTTTCACATTTCTTCTCTTCTGAGCCCGGCCACAGCAACGGATCGAAGGCCCTCCCCCAACTTTCCGATGACGAACTCCGTTTCCTGACCCAGATCCGCCGCTACTCCGGCAACCTGAACGACAGTGATCGCAAGCTGGTGGTCGCCATGGTCAAGAAGATGGCGGCGAAGTAGCGATCGCCATCAGCGATTGGCTCTTGGCAAAGTAAACCGCGGCCACGGATCACACGGATTTCCACGGATTTTGAGCAAAGATTTGTCTGTGTTAATCCGTGAGATCAGTGGCCGCGGTTTTCGTTGTTAAACGTTTCCAGAAAAATGGGCCGATTCGAACATTACGGCGTAGTCCCGGAAAAGCTGGAAGCTAACAGCCAGAAGCGAAGAGCTCCCCCACCTTACTTTCGTTCCATCCCTCCTGTGTCCGACTGGCACCTCGTTCCATCGTCCGATCTCCCCTAGACTGGCGTCTGGAGAACTCATGACCATCGATGAGGAATTGAGCCAGCTCGAGTCGCAACTCCGGCGGCTGAAAATCGAATACGAGGTCTTTTTCAGCAATGCGCAGAAGAAGCCGCCCTCCGATCTCGAGTGGAAAGTGCTCGCTCTCTTGCGCAAGTTCTCCGACGGCGGGCGCATGAGCTTCTCGCAGCGTTTCCGGTACAACGAAATGGCCCAGCGCTACGCAATCTACAGCGACCTCTGGCGCAAGAAATCGCGCATTCGTGAGGAAGGCTATCGGCGTCCGCAGGACGCATTGCTCTCGGTGCAGGGTGTCAGGCCGGAGGAGCACGTGCCTGAGCACAAAGTTTACGGAGTCGGCCACGCCGCGGCCACGCAAGAGCAACCATTCATGGTGCATTGCTCGGATGCAACCGCCGAACCAGAAAAAGTTGAGAAATTATTTATCGCGCTGAGCGATGCCAAGAAGAAGGCCGGAGAGAACGTATCCGGCTCGCTGGAAAGCTTCAGCTCATTCGTCCAAAAGAAGACCGAGCAGATTCGCAAGCAATACGGCTGCGAGAAGGTCGAGTACAGCGTGGACGTGACGGATGGCAAGGTCAAGCTGACGGCCAAAGCCAAAGCTTGAGTCTCCAAGTCGAAAAAACCACCACAGAGTCTCAGGGGACACAGGAAATCCATAAGGAGCCTCCGTGTCTGGAATTTCGCGGCTTTTCTGTGCTCTGTGTCTCTGTGGTGAATCGAACATCCCCAGACTGCTAAAATCTGTAGCTGCCCTGCTAGCGACAAATTCAGGTCCGAGGTCCTCAATGTCCGAGAAAATTCAGCGAGCGATTCTCAGTGTGACCGACAAGACCGGGCTGGCAGCATTTGCCCGTAAGCTTTCGGGCCAGGGAGTCGAACTTATCTCGACCGGGGGCACGGCCAAGCTGTTGCGCGATTCTGGCATTGCCGTGAAAGACATTTCTGATCTGACCGGATTTCCGGAGATGCTCGATGGTCGCGTGAAAACTTTGCATCCCAAAGTTCATGGCGGCATTCTGCATCGCCGCGAAGATCCCTCTCACCGGGCTGCAGTTGCGGAACATGGCATTGCTCCGATCGACATGGTTGTTGTGAATCTGTACGCGTTTGAGAAAACAGCCGCTAAGCCTGGTGTGCAGTTTGAGGAGCTGATAGAGAACATCGACATCGGCGGGCCTTCGATGATTCGTTCGGCGGCTAAGAATTTTCACGACGTCGCGGTGGTCACTTCGCCTGCTGATTACGACGCGATTGCGGAGGAAATGGCGAAGTCAGGTGGCGCGCTTTCTTCAGAGACAAAATGGCGGTTGGCGCAAAAAGCGTTTGCCACTACTGCGGCCTACGATTCGGCGATTGCTTCAACTCTGGAGCGAGTCAGCGCAAATGGTGATCGGCGGCTTCATCACGAGGAAGGCTTTCCCGCGATGCTTCGGCTTTACTTCAAGAAAGTGACCGACCTGCGTTATGGGGAGAATCCTCATCAGAAGGCCGCAATGTATTGCGATGACTCGGGCACGGGTGTTGCTAACGCGCGCCAGGTGCACGGCAAGGAGCTTTCGTATAACAACATTGTCGACCTGCAGGCGGCCTGGGACCTGGCGCAGGAATTTGAGGAGCCGGTGTGCGCGATCATCAAGCACACCAACCCTTGCGGCACCGCGACCGGCAAGACTCTTGCTGAGGCGTTCAAGCGGGCGCTGGAATGCGATCCGGTTTCGGCGTTTGGCGGCGTAATTGGCGTGAATCGTCCTGTGGACGGTGATGCGGCGGAGGAAATGGCGAAGCTGTTTCTGGAAGTGATTGCGGCGCCGGGATTCGAGAGCGCTGCGATTGAAAACTTTTCCGCGAAGAAGAATCTGCGCCTGGTCGAGATCACGAATAGTCCGCAGAAATGGGTGCTAAAGAATGTTTCCGGAGGAATGCTGGTGCAGGAAGCCGATCTGCATCAGTTGCGCCAGTCTGATTTGAAAGTCGTGACCAAGCGCCCGCCGACGGCGGAAGAAAAGCGTGCCCTGTTGTTCGCCTGGAAAGTTTGCAAGCACGTAAAATCGAACGCCATTCTGTACGCGCGTGACGGGCAGACTGTCGGTGTGGGGGCCGGCCAGATGAGCCGGGTGGATTCTTGCCGCTTGGGCGCGCAAAAAGCAGTCCTGCCGCTTAAGGGGACGGTCGCTGCGTCGGACGCTTTCTTCCCGTTCCCTGATGGCGTCGAGGAAATCTCCAAAGTCGGAGCAACGGCCATCATTCAGCCCGGGGGATCGGTGCGCGACCAGGAAGTAATCGAAGCCGCTGACAGGCTGGGACTGGCAATGATCTTCACAGGCGTCAGACACTTCCGTCATTAAACCCTTTCACCATAGAGACACAGAGTTCACAGAGAAAACAGAAAAAACGTCACGCAAGGGGATCGTCCGCCGAGCTCTCTAGCCATCGTCAGAGGCACCCAGCTCAAAACGATCAAATCAAGAATGTTATTGGCTGTGGCATTCTCTGTGACTCTGAGTCTCTGTGGTGAAAGGTTCTAGAGCGGTTACTGGGGTTTTTCGCAAACCCTGATTCCGGCAGGGTAAAATACCTAAAGCACCCACCTGACGCGGTTCAGCATCCAATCGCTATGGTCTTGGGAGTTCACAGGTATTTCATGAAAACTATTTACCTCCTGCTTCTGGCGACGGTCGCTTTAGCCGCTGCCCAACAGCCTTCTTCAAATCCGCAATCTGCCAGCCCAGGTTCGCCCAGCCAAGGATCGGCCACCCCCGAGACCGCACAGTCTGCGCCTCATAAAACGGATAAAGCCGCTGCCTACTACCACTTCACCATGGCGCATATGTACGAAGAGGAGATGGCGGTCTACGGGCGCAGCGACCTGGTGACCAAGGCCATTCAGGAATACCGGATGGCGATCGAAGCTGATCCGACTTCGGAGTACCTGAGTTCGGCGCTGGCGGAAGTCTATGCGCGCACGGGGCGCATTCGCGATGCTGTTTCTGAGGCGCAGGAAATTCTCAAGCGCGATCCGAACAATTTAGAAGCACACCGGCTGCTGGGTCATATTTATCTGCGCTCTCTTGGCGACATGCAGGGTGGCAACGGCTCCGACAACGTGCTGAAGTTGGCGATTGAGCAATATGAGCAGATTGTGAAGCTTGATCCCAAGAGCCCCGACGACCATGTGATGCTCGGTCGCCTGTACCAGGCGGACAACCAGAGCAAGAAGGCTGAGGACGAGGAAAAGACTGCAGTCAAGCTGTCGCCGGATTCCGAAGAAGCTGTGACGACCCTGGCGTTGCTTTACAACGAACAGGGCAATGCGGCCAAAGCCGCCGAGACGCTGGCTTCGGTTCCGGAGAGCACTCGGTCCGCCAAGCTGTACTCGGTATTGGGCGCAACTTACGATCAGCAGAAGGACTACAAGAAGGCGATTGACGCCTATCAGCACGCTATTGCCCTCGACCGCGACAACCTGGATGCGATGCGTGGTCTGGCTGAGAGCCTGCTGAACGACGGACAAACCGATAAGGCGCTCGAGCAGTACAAAATCATTGCTGACGCTAATCCAGAAGACGCTCGCAGTTACATCCGCCTGGGTGAAATCTACCGGCGACAGGGCAAGCTTGATCTGGCGCTGCAAAACCTGAAAAAAGCTCAGACCATGGTGCAGGATTCCGAGCAGGTCTCGTACGATCTGGCTTCGATTTACCAGGTCCAGGGGCGGTACGACGAAGCCATCCAGACTCTGCAAGACCTGCTCAAGAAAACTGAAAAAACTGATGACAAATATTCCCAGGAAGATCAGGACAACCGCGCCATTTTCCTTGAGCGGCTCGGGTCGGCGTACGAGGACAACAATAATGAGCAGGCTGCGATCGAAACCTTCCAGAAGATGCTGACGCTGGGTGACGAGAACGCGGAGCGTGGTTACGGAGCAATCATCGATACCTACCGCGAAAATAAAGAATGGCAGAAAGCCACCGACACTGCCCGCGACGCGACGCAAAAGCTTCCTAACCGCCGTCGCCTAAAGATGGTCTACGCGAGCCAGTTGGCTGACATGGGTCAGGTGGACGCCGGTCTGCAGCAGGTAAAAGCCCTGCTGAAGGGCACTCCGGACGATCGCGAGGTGTATGTAAGCCTCGCCAATATGTATAACCGGCTGAAGCGCTGGCAGGATGCTGATGCGGCGCTCGACAAGGCGGATCAGCTGGCGACCAAACCGGAAGATAAGGAAAATATCGCGTTCCTGCGTGCAGCTGCTCTTGAACGGCAGAAGAAATACGATCAAGCTGAAGAGCTTTTCCGAAAGATATTAGAGAACAGTCCGGATAACGCCGCTGTCCTCAACTATCTCGGTTACATGTTCGCTGACCGCGGGATAAGACTGGACGAAGCCACCGGAATGATCAAGAAGGCCGTTGACCTGGAGCCCGCCAATGGCGCGTATCTTGATTCCCTCGGTTGGGCGTATTTCAAGCTGGGCAAATACGACTTAGCGGAAGACAATCTCACCCGAGCTTCGCAGCACATGGGGACCGACCCCACCGTCCAGGAGCACCTCGGCGACCTCTATCAGAAGACCGGACGCTTAAAGCTGGCCGCCGCCCACTGGGAGCGCGCCTTGCAGGAATGGAACAAGACAGTCGCTCCCGAAGTCGACCAGGAAGAGCAAGCCAAAGTGCAGAAGAAACTGGAATCGGCGAAGGTGAGATTGGCTAAGGAGCAGGAAAGCAAATAGCTGTAGCTGTCAGCTTTCAGCAATAGAATTCTTAGCCATGCGCGACAGAAATGATCGTGTAGCAGCGGGCGTCCACGTCCGCCAAGCCGACCTGAAGCTCGGCCCCGGACGAGGCGCCCGAGGCTACATGTGTGCCGCCCTTGGCTGTCGCAGGCCCGCAAGCTTTCCGTATCCGCAGATTGGCTGAAGTGCTGACTGCTGAGTGCTTCCTTCGTTACACTCTGCATATGCTCGCGCCGTATGCAGTGGCACACTCACGCGGACGTCGTCACCCTGAACCTGCCCATCCTTACCGTAAGGACTTTCAGCGTGATCGCGACCGCGTTATTCATTCGCGCGCATTCCGCCGACTCGAAGCTAAGACCCAGGTCTTTACCCGCCGCTACTCTGATCATTTCCGCAACCGCCTGACACATACGATTGAAGTCGCGCAAATCTCGCGCACGATCGCCGCGCAGCTTGGATTGAATGTCGATTTAGTAGAGGCTCTCGCGCTGGTCCACGACATCGGCCATCCTCCATTCGGACATGCTGGCGAGAAAGCCCTTGATTCCGCGATGCGCCGGCACGGACTGTCTTTCGACCATAACCTGCACGCGTTGCGCATCGTCGAGGATTTCGAGCTGCGGTACGCTGCTTTTCGTGGATTGAATCTTACGTTCGAGGTGCGCGAGGGGATCATCAAGCACTCGCGTGACTACGATGTCGCGGAATATCCCGAACTTGCGGAATATATGCTCGACAGCCGACCTCCGCTCGAAGCGCAACTCATTGACGCCACGGATGAGATCGCGTATACCACCGCGGACCTCGATGATGGTTTCGAAGCCCGGCTGCTAGCTCTGGATCAGATCAAGGAGGCCGTGCCGGTGTTTGCGAGGTTCTCCGGCGATGTCGAGAAGATCTATCCTGAGGCGCCGAAAAAGCTGCAGTTCAACGAAGTCTTGCGGCGGGTTCTCGACCGCTGGGTCGGAGATTTGATCCAGAACACGCGCGCGCAGATAGAGGATGCATGTAACCCCGGGCGTCCACGCCCGGGGAAGGCGGGCGTAGACGCCCGCCCCTATACAATCGGCTTGGACGACGTTCGTGCTTGCCCGCAACGTCTCGTCCTTCTGAGTTCGGAGATGGAAACGGAACGCCGCGAGACCAAGGAGTTTCTCTACCAAAACCTTTACTTCAGTACAGCCCTTGAGCCCGAAAAAGACGACGCCGAACGCGTAATCACGGAACTGTTTAATCTCTGGATGAAGCAGCCGGAAAAGCTGCCCTCTAGTTATCAGGAGAAAGCTGCGCAAGAGCCGCTGGCCCGAATCGTATGCGACTACATCGCCGGGATGACGGACAATTTTATTTATGAGCAGTATGAGAAGTACTGCGAGAATGTCTGAACAGATCCATCCTCGAATACCCTGCTTGATGGTCTTTCCGCTTCGTCATCGCTTAGTTTTCAGGGTTTACGGTTCGCGGGCGCGGGCGGGGGCGCGGGCCGGATATCACGTCATTACCGCCGCCGATGGCGAAGAAGGCCTGCGCCTGGCGCGCGAGAACAAGCCTGATCTTGTCATCCTCGACCTAATGTTGCCTAAGCTGCCGGGCCGCGCGGTCTTGCGCGAACTGCGCAGCCGTCCTGAAACCGCAATCCATACCTGTGATGATCGTAAGCAGCCTCCCTCAGAGCAACGACAAGAAGCTCATGGACGAAGGCGCAACTTCATACTTCGAGAAGGCCGGATTAATGCTGGATAAGGGTGCGGATATGTTTGTCCAGACGGTTACTCGGGTGCTTTCGCAAACCAAAGCTGCTGGAGCTTGAATTCCTGCCCATCGTTCGCGAACTCACGCCTGAGTTCGTGTGATAAATTTTAGGTTCCGTCATGAAAGAGCTCGCCTCCTGGGCAGTCGACACTGCCAGCCAACGCGGCGCCACTTACGTAGATGTTCGTGTTGTGGATGATCGCAGCCGGGCGCTGTCCACCAAGAACGGCAAGATTGGGAATGCTTCGGATTCGCAGTCGCAGGGATTCAGTGTGCGCGTGATCGTCGATGGGGCCTGGGGCTTTGCTTCTTCTGCCGACCTGGGTCGCGGCTCGGTAGAAGCTACGGCCGCACATGCGGTTGCAATTGCGCGAGCGTCGGCGAAGGTTAAGCAGAGCGACGTGAAGCTCGTGCCCGAGTCGCCCGTTACAGCGGGATGGGCCACGCCCTGCAAAGTGGATCCGTTCACGATTTCCGTCGAACAGAATCTTGCGCTCCTGATGAAAGTGGACGCCGAATTGCGCTCTGTTGCCGGAGTCACGCTGGCCGAGACCAACATGAACTTCCGGCGAGAAGAGCAGTGGTTCTTTTCGTCCGAGGGCTCGAATATTCATCAGACGAAAGTGACGACTGGCGCGGGATACGTGGCCTACGCATTCGCCGGCAGCGAAATCCAGAAACGGTCTTATCCCAATTCGTTCGGCGGACAGTGGCAGAACAAAGGTTACGAGCTGATCGATGAGTTAAAGCTTGTGGAGAATGCGAAGAGAATCGGCGAAGAAGCGGTGGCGTTGCACAAGGCCGATCAGTGTCCTGAAGGGACGTTCGACGTCATTCTCGAAAGCTCCCAGCTGGGCTTGCAGATTCATGAGTCCATCGGACATCCGATCGAGCTGGATCGGGTGCTGGGGATGGAAGCAAATTTCGCCGGCACCTCTTTTTTGACTCTGGAGAAATTACGGACGCTGAAATATGGTAGCGAGCTGGTGAACGTTGTCGCGGACGCGCGGCAGGAGCACGGACCGGGCCTCGGCACATTTGCATTCGACGATGAAGGCGTTCCTGCGCAGTGTACGCCGATCATCACCAATGGGCTGTTCACGGGTTATCTTAGCTCACGTGAGACCGCACCGACCATCGGCCTGGAGCGCTCCGGCGGAACTCTGCGGGCTGAGAGTTGGAACCGGCTGCCGATTATCCGCATGACTAACATCAGTATTCTTCCTGGCGAGAAGCCGCTTTCGCTGGAACAGCTGATTTCCTCCACCGATCACGGAATTCTGTTTCAGACCAATCGCTCATGGTCCATTGACGACAAGCGCTACAACTTTCAGTTCGGGACCGAAATTGGATGGGAGATCAAGAGCGGCAAGCGTGCTCGCATGCTTAAGAATCCTTCCTATAGCGGATTCACTACTGGGTTCTGGAATTCTATGGACGCAATTTGCTCTCGCGACGAGTGGACGTTGTGGGGGACGCCGAACTGTGGGAAGGGCCAGCCGCAGCAGGTGATGGGAACTGGGCATGGCGCGGCTCCGGCGCGGTTTCGACAGGTTAGGGTGGGGAGCGCGTATCGGGGCACTTAGCATCATCTGGGCCATCCGTGTTCCTCTGTGAACCTCTGTGTCCTACGTGGTTAGTAAAGAGCGGATTACCACAGAGGACATAGAGGGGACAGAGAGGCTCACAGAGGAAATTCTGAGCTTTTATTTCGAATGCTTACTCAAGATCAAGCTGCTGACATCTTCTCCCGCATTAAAAAACACTCCACTGCTGATGAAGTGGAGTGTCTTTTCTATGGTGGGCGGTCGGCGCTTACGCGCTTTGCGAATAACACCATTCATCAGAATGTTGCCGAGGAGAATTATGGGGTTTCGGTGCGCACGGTTTTTGGCGGACGGACGGCGCGGGCTTCTACAAACAAGTTTGATGACGAGAGCCTGGGCCAGGCCGTAAAGGCTTCTGAGGCCCTGGCGAGAGTTCAAGCTCCTGATCCAGATTTGCTGCCGGTGCCCAATGCGGGCGGGGACGCCCGCGGCTCCGCAAGCACATCGGGGCCCCATCCCTCTCGCCATTTTGACGAGACCGCTGGGCTTACACCTGAGCAGCGGGCGGAATCTGTTGGGAAAATTGTTTCTGTTGCGCTGAAGAGGAAGCTGACTGCTGCGGGCATTTTTTCCAGCGCTGAATCGGTCGAGGGCATTTTTAATTCGCGCGGGCTGGGGCAGTGGCACAAGCAAACTTCCGCTGAAATCTCTATCACCATGCTGGCGGCGGATTCTTCCGGATGGCAAAAAGCCAATTTCCCGAATGTCGCTAAGCTTGACCCGGTTTCTCTTGCGGAAATCGCAGCGAAGAAAGCTGTCGATTCCGCCGGTCCGCGGGAGATTCAGCCGGATAAGTACACGGTTGTCCTTGAGCCTGCCGCTGTGCTCGACATGGTTGGGTTCGGCTTCTTTGATTTTGGCGGCTTGGCGATTCTCGATCAGCGGTCGTTTCTGAACAATCGGATCGGAACGCGGTTGTTTGGCGAGAATATTTCGATTTGGGATCACGCCGCTCATCCGCTGCAGTCTGGGTCTCCTTTTGATGGTGAAGGTGTGCGGCGGCAGAAAGTTCAGCTGGTTGAGAACGGAATCGTCAAGCGGCTCGTGTATGCGCGGGCGACTGCCGCGAAGATGAAGAAGTCTCAGTATGCCGCAAAAGTCGGATCGATCGAGGCCACCGGACATGGGTTCCCTGTCCCCAACGAAATGGGCGAAGCGCCGATGAATATTGTGTTCGACGGTCCGCGTGAGCCAAAGACTGTGGAGCAGATGGTCGCCTCGACTGACCACGGAATTCTAGTTACGCGACTCTGGTACATCCGCGAAGTTGATCCTTACGAGAAAATTCTGACCGGCATGACGCGTGACGGCACGTTCCTGGTCGAACATGGCAAGGTGGTTTGCGGCATTCGAAATTTTCGATTTAATCAGAGTTTGATTGACATGCTCTCAAATGTAGAACAGATGAGCCTCCCCGTCCGCACGAGTGGAGAAGAGTCTTTCGACATGGTTGTTCCTGCGATGAAGGTTCGCGAGTTCAACTTCACTGAAGTTACTAAGTTCTAAAGGCGTGGCCCAATACCCCACTTCACATTCTTGTCCGACAACGTTGTACGGAGTGCGCGCGGTGGAGTTCCCGCCCGTCGAAAATCTCGCGAAAAGCCCGCTCTCACTGACATCGAAGGCGTAGGCAGCCTCGCTGCGATCAGGGTGCAGCCACCCTCAGCTTTGCTGGCCCAAGCACGATCAGTGCTACACCGACGATAACAAACATGAGTGAGCCGCCCAGTAGATGTCCGCGTTCGCTCACGTCATGCAATGACTGGGCCGCCATAACGGCGGCGTGAGCAAGGCTCGACCATGCCGCGAAGGCGATCAGGCTGCGATTCGCTGACGGGTTGCGTGACGCAAGCAGCAGGAAGATTCCCAGCGTGACATAAAGGCTAAGCATCATCTGCAAGATTTCCTGCTGGCTCTCTTTGATCAACGGGTAAACAGCAGCGGAAAACAGCAGTCCCACCAACACCAACACGACTTTTAGCTTTAGCGCTCGCTCCCGAGTCATTGTGCCCTCCTACAAAAAACTAAAGTAGCGAAAAGTGCAGGTACACGCTGCTGACCGATTCGGCAGAATAGACCGAGAGGAGATCATTCTACCCGAGAATTTTGCCTGAATCTGAGGTGGGGCTCGAGAGTCGGGGAGAAGCCAATTCTTGACTGGTCTGCGCCATGCTCTGGTCTGGCGCTTTAATCTGGCGGGCAGTTCTCCCAGGATAATCGTCACCTCACAGCCGTTATGCGTTTGAATTTATCAGCTCGGCCGATTCGCGTCCCAATATCTCTTTTGTGGGCCCTGTATGTTTTCTAATTATGTTTTCACGCGGCTTCGGATCTCTCTCTCTCTCTCTCTCTCTCTCTCTCTCTCTCTGCCAGAATCTGGCGATGTCCGTTTGCGTCGACAAACGGAATCCTCCCCGAAGGCAAATACCAACTGTTAGGGGGCAAAAACTGCCCGCTGAGTGCTGCCCGCTGAGCGTGACCGCCTCGCTTTGCTATCCTGAAAATGCATGCCTTCACCGTCTTCGCTCTATGCGCGCTGGATGTACGATTGGGAAACCCGGCTTACTTCTGTCGACAACAATCGGGTGGTGCGTCCGCTGGAATGGGGAATCGACTGGACGCGCCAGTGGCCTTGCCGCAACGGCTTTCTTCCTGCTCACACGGACGAAGAGTGCGAGTACTACCTGCGGGCTTACAATCTGCGGGCCGTAGACTCCAGCGACGATTTTTTTTCTTACGTAACTCCGTCTGACTTCCGGGTGGAGCGGCGCGAAGTGCAGGTCTTCAGCACTCGGGAGATTCCGGAGCCAGTGCTGGAAAAGAAAGTTCGCGGGACTTACGCCGACTTTCTACGGTTCACCTCGCCGGTGCCCACGCCTTATCCGGAAAATAACCTAGCCAACGCCCGCTGGTTTCCTGCGAAAGGTAAAAGCGCAGTTGTGCTGCTGCCACACTGGAATTCGGATGCACTCAACTACAACGTGTTGTGCCGAATCCTGAACCGGCTGGGGATTTCAGTGCTGCGATTGAGCATGCCGTATCACGACATACGGCGGCCGGCGGAGATCCGGCGTGCTGACTATGCCGTCTCTGCAAACATCGGCCGCACCATGGACGCCTGCCGTCAGGCGGTCCTCGACATCCGTTGCTGCCTGGATTGGCTGCAGCAGCAGGGCTATGAGCGGCTGGGTGTTACTGGTACCAGCCTGGGCTCGTGCTACGCGTTTCTTGCCGCCGCGCACGATCCGCGAATTGAAGTAGCGGCATTCAATCACGCTTCTACGTATGTCGCCGACGTGGTCTGGCACGGGCAATCCACGCGACACATACGGCAAGGACTGGAGCCGCAGATCGACATCGACCGTCTGCGCGCTCTATGGCTCGCGGTTAGCCCGATGTCATACTTCAAACAGTTTGCCCGCTGGAAAAGGAAATCGCTGATTGTTTATGCACAATATGATTTGACTTTCCTGCCAGAATTCTCGCGCCAGGTGGTTGCCGAATTCGAGCGCCACGGTATCGACCACAAAGTTGTGGTGCTCCCCTGTGGCCATTACTCTATGGGGGAGACACCCTACAAGTACCTGGATGGATGGCATCTGGCGTCGTTTATGGGGAAGGCGTTCAAGGGCTAGCACTCGAAGCCCAGAGTCAGTGTAGAAGAGCGTGGAGTCTTGGAGCCGGTGGAGCATCAACGCGCCAGTTCGTCTTGAGCACCGATTCCTCGCGGCTTGATTTGGATGTAATCCATGAATGCCTGACTCACTGCTACTGGGCGGAAGGTATACCTCGCGATGCGGTCGCCCTCGCTCTATCGAGAATTCGTTGCGCTTCGGAGTATTTGACGGTCTGAAGCAAGTAGGATTTGCGCGAGTGCGCAGCGACTTTGCGACCTACGCTTATCTCGGCGACGTTTTCATCCTCGAACCCTACCGGGGCCTCGGGCTGGCGAAGTCGCAGTTACAAGGGCTTCGGCGGTGGACGTTGGCCACCCACGACGCGCATCAGCTTTATGCGCAATTCGGATTCAAGCAGTTGCAACACCCAGAGCGGTTTACGGAGATGCATGAACCTGGCGTTTACAAGAAGCTTGATCTAACCTGAAACTAAACTGTCCCAAAAATTGTCCGATTGCCTATACTCAATAATGTGGGTGACGGACGGGCGCGGACGCCGATCTCCACGTGAGTCGTGGTGGAGATGAGAAATCGTGAGAGAAAAGATGACCAACCAAATATCCTGCCCGCTGTATGTAGCTGATCCAGATGTCGCGGCTGCTATTGACAACGAAACCCGGCGTCAGCACGAAGGTCTGGAGCTGATTGCTTCCGAGAATTTCGTCAGCGACGCTGTGCTCGAAGCCATGGGCTCGGTGTTCACCAATAAGTATGCCGAGGGCTATCCTGGCAAACGCTATTACGGTGGCTGCGAGTTTGCCGATGTGGCCGAGAACCTGGCGCGTGATCGTGCCAAACAGCTTTTTGGGGCGGAGCATGCCAATGTCCAGCCCCACGCTGGATCGCAGGCCAACATGGCGGCGTACGCGGCGGTGCTGCAGCCTGGCGACACGATTCTCGGCTTGAATCTGGCGCATGGCGGGCACCTCACGCACGGTCATCATCTGAATTTCTCAGGCAAGACTTACCGCATTGTTCCGTATGGAGTCACCAAAGAAACTGAAACCATCGATTACGACGATCTGGAGAAGCTGGCGGAAAAAGAACGTCCGAAGCTGATTATTGGAGGGGGCAGCGCGTATCCCAGAATCATTGATTTCGCGCGCATGCGGCAGATCGCCGACAAAGTTGGGGCGCTCTACCTAGTAGATATGGCGCACTTCGCCGGACTGGTTGCCGGGGGCGTGCATCCCTCGCCGGTGCCGCACGCGCAGATTGTTACTTCGACGACACACAAGACGTTGCGCGGGCCACGCGCGGGCATGATTCTCTCGAAGCAGGAATTCGCAGCGGCGATCGACAAAGTTGTCTTTCCCGGGATGCAGGGCGGTCCGCTGGTTCATATCATTGCCGCAAAGGCGGTCTGCTTCCAGGAAGCCCTCCACCCCGAGTTCCGCGACTACGCGCGCCAGATCGTTGCGAATGCCAAAGTTCTGGCAGATACTCTGGCCTCTGAGGGCTTCCGAATTATTTCAGGTGGAACAGATACCCACTTGATGCTGGTCGATGTATTCTCCAAAGGCATGCTGGGCAGCGATGCCGAGAAGGCGCTGGGAGAGGCCGGCATCACCGTCAACAAGAATGCTATTCCGTTCGACACCAATCCGCCGATGAAGCCTAGCGGGATCCGAATCGGTACGCCCGCGCTGACCACGCGCGGAATGAAGGAACCGGAGATGCGTCAGGTCGGACGCTGGATTGCTGAAGTCTTGAACAATCGCACCGATGCTTCGGTACTCGGCCAGATCAAGCGACGGGTATTCGAATTAGCAGAGGCATTTCCTCTCTACGCCGAGCGCAGGGAGAAGGCGCACGCCGGCGTCCAAGCCTAGAAAGTGGCTCATCGTATGACCCAAGGAGGCGGTCCTCTTTTACTTAAAATTTGAACCTCGGTTCCCGAGGCCTATTTTCCTTGCTGCCGGTGTTCTGCGACCATTCTCGAATATTGTCCGGTCGTGTTTTTCAACGAAACGTTACTGCGCTAAGATTCACTATTCCTCAGCAGGAGAATGTCTTTCTTATGCCAAGCGGACTGGATCGTCTCGAACATATAGTCGTGTTAATGATGGAGAACCGGTCGTTCGATCACATGCTGGGGTCGTTGAAAAGCGTGGACGCTCGCATTGATGGATTGACCGGGACTGAAAGCAATCCGGATACGACTGGCGCGCAGGTGAAGGTGCAGCCCTCGGCGGATTTCCAGGGGCAGCTCGATCCTGATCCGGACCACCATTTTCCGGCGGTGGATTTGCAGATTTTTGGCGAGGACACTAGCCCGGGCCGAACGCCTAACATGCAGGGATTTGTGAAGAGCTATTTCAACCAGCAGCGGGACGTCAAGCATTCGCAAAAGATCATGTATTACTTTGCGCAGAAACAGTTGCCGGTGCTGACGACTCTGGCACTCGAATTTGCCGTGTTCAACCGCTGGTTCGCGTCGATTCCAGGGCCGACGATCTGCAATCGCGCATTTGCACATTACGGCACGTCCTTTGGGAAAGTGGATCTGAATCCGATCTACATAAACGAGCCGTTCAAGAGCATCTACAACCGGCTGATCGGCGCGACTCCCAAGCACACCGCCAAGGTGTATTACTACGATACGACCAGCTCGACCATGGAGGTCGCAAACTTGCTGCAGCATCAACCCGAGTTGTTCGGCACCTTCGAGCAGTTTCTTGGCGACTGCGATAAGGGAAATCTCCCGGACTACTCGTTCATCGAGCCGAACTACAGCGACCATGAAACGGACATGGGAGAGGAGATAGCCAACGATCAGCACCCCGACCATAACGTGCAGGCGGGGGAACTGTTTATTGCGGCGGTGTACAACGCAATCAAGCAGAACGCGAAGTTGTGGGCAAGCACCGCGCTGCTGATCGTTTATGACGAGCACGGAGGAATTTACGACCATGTTCCGCCTCCGGCGTGCACGCCTGATCAATTTACTGCCTCAGCGAATGCGACCGGAACGGGAGCGGAGTTCAAGTTCGACCGCCTTGGGGTGCGAGTGCCGGCGGTGTTGATTTCGCCGTGGATTCCAAAAGCAACAGTCGTGGATCGCGTCTTTGATCATGCTTCGATCCCGGCGACGGTGACGAAGTTCTTTTTGGGAGACTACTCGCCGCGTTCTCCTCGGGAAACGAGCGCTGACGTTTTTATTGAAACCAATGCGCTGCCAGTGGATCCTGCGCGCAACTTGCTTTCGCTGACTGCCATGCGGACCGATTGCCCCGATTTTGATGTGTAGAGACAAGGACTGACAAGGAGCGACCGAGATGACGCTTATACATGTGCCCAGGCCACCGAAGAAGGCAATGGATCCGAACCGGCCGGTCTCGGCGTTGCTGAAGACGCAGATTGAGCATCTGCACGAGGCTGAGAGAAGGTTGCCGCTGCGTTATCGTTCCGAAATTTACGTCAATGCAATCAAGACCGAGGGCGAAGCTGCCAGCTACATAAGTGCCGTAACGGAAGCAATTCGGAATGCACACGTGGACGCGGAACGTACCCGGCGTGCACCCAAGCGGAAACGAGCGCTTGAGATCGCGGCTGCGGCACAAAAGCCTCGGAAGCGAGCCCTCACCGCAACAAAAAAGAGCGGCAAGGCGAAGCGGGGGCGAAAGAAGAAGAAATAGTGGGGCGGCTTTTGGAGGACTTGTATGCGTTGGGTTGTGGCATCGGTAGTGTTTCTTGTATCCACGGTTGCGTTCGCTCAGCAAACGAATTTGCAGGCCGACTTTCGACGCGAGGAGAAACACGTCGGGGAGGCCTGTGGTAGTTTCGGCCTCAAACTGATTACAGGTTGTGCGTATGAGCTCTTCACTGATCATCCACTGCACATCGCTGCCGGCAGCATGCCGCCGCAGAACGGGTTCGGCCTGGGAGGCTCGTTCGTCAAATTCAAGAATACGAAGAACTGGCGTTTGAGCTGGGATGTTGATGCAGTCGGCGCAACGAGCGGGGCATGGCGCGCGGGTGGCTACATGAAGCTGGTGCACACGCCGGAAGTAGTGATAAAGCCGATTATTCCGACGTCCCCGGGGGAAGGGCCGTCTGAGAAAAAACCCAAGAAGCCTAGCCTGGCGGTTCATCCTTACACCGTGTTCAATTTGTACGCGCAGACGATTTCGCTCAACAAGCTGAACTTTTTTGGCTTGGGGAACAATGCGACTCTGGCCGGGGAATCCGTGTTTGGGATGAGCGAAACCATTGTTGGAGGCAATGTTATTAGGCCTGTGTTCGAGTGGCCGGCAATCAGGAAGTTGAATGTTGCGCTTTTGGGAGAGGTCAACGGGCGCTTTGTCGATATCCGAGGAGCGCACGGCCAGTCTGCGCCGTCGATCGAAACGGTTTACACCAACGCGGCGGCGCCAGGCCTGAGCAGCCAGCCTGGCTTCCTGCAGTTGGGCGAGGGAGTCCGGATCAAGCCGGTGATCGCGGATTACTTTCAGTTGAACTATATGGCCAAGTTTCAGCAGTTCTTTGTGCCATCGAGCTCACAAAATTCGTTCTTGAGATGGACTGTGGATCTCGATCATACTTTTTACTTGTATGGCTACACACAGTCGGGGCAGAAGAACACCGAAGGGAATGGTCCCGATAGTTGCGCGCCAAATGCACAAGATTGTCCTCCGGTTTCGCGGTCGCGGAACTTGAGCGGTTCAATTGGCGTGCGGCTACTGCTTTCGGAGTCGGCCACGTCGTCCACCAGCGCGGTCCCGTTTTATTTCCAGCAGACGCTCGGCGGCTCAGACATTGACGGAGCGCTTTCGCTCGGCAGCTATCGCGACTATCGCTTTCGCGCTCCCAATCTTCTCTTGCTCCAGGAGAGCTTTGAGCACTCGATTTGGGGGCCGTTCGGAGTGAAGCTAATGGCGGATGAAGGAAGAGTGGCGCTCACGCGTGGCGACCTGGGATTCAGCCATCTCAAGCATGGCTTTGCCGGCGGACTGACACTTCGGGCCGGAGCTTTCCCCATGGTCTCTCTCTCATGTTCGCGTGGGGAGGGGCCGAAGGACATCACAACATCGCTAGCATGAATACTTCGTTGCTGGGTGGATCGGCGCGTCCTTCATTGAACTAAGCAAGCACATCATTCTCAAAGCAATCAAAGCCGGGGGACATCGGCTGGGGCTTTAAGCCTTCACTGAATTTTCAACTCACTCGTAGGCGGATGCGGCAGGTGCGACGCTGGATTGCAGAAGTGTTGAGCAATCGCACCGATTCGCTGCTGCATCAGGTCAGGCGAAGAGTATTCGAACTAGCGGAAGCGTTTCCGCTCTACGCCGAGCGCCGAGAGAAGGCACACGCCGGGGTTCAAGCCTAGAGAGTGTCTCATCGCATGGATGGTGAGTAGTGAAATGGCCTGATTACGACAGGGACTTAGGATCGTGCGGTACTCCAGTGCAGACCATGTACTGGATTTACAAGGCATAGGGCACGCAGTACGCGTGCCCCCCAGTGTTTTGAAATGCAGGAAAACCTAACGCAACGCCGCAACCAGCACGACTTCGTGGACGGTGTAATCCCGTGCCACTTCGGTTTCCCGAGGACTCTTTGGAATTTCCTGACCAGAGTTGCTTCCGGCCATCCAGATTTGGGCCAAGAAATACCGGTCTCCGTACCGATGGAAAACCAGTTTGGATTGCTCGGACGTCTTGAGCGACTCGCACCGTCTCGCTAATACGAGGCTCTTTGCTTTGTTGTCTGGCGTGCGGATGGACATTGCATTCCCAGCGGTTCCCAAACCTTGAATCGTGTATTGGCCGCTAGGCAGTGCCGTCCGGCTGACGATGAAGCTAAATGGGACATTCACTTTCATGTTGACGGTCTGAGCATAGGCAGAGGCGCCCGACAGCAGCAGGCCCAGGCTGAGAAGAACGAACAGTTGCTTTTTCATATAACCTCCTAGTGTGGAGACGGTGCAAATCAGGCAGGATCAGCCTGCCTCGTCAATGCATACTGCTTTCAGTTTCGCTGTTTGCCGCCCCTACATATCGCAATGGTTTTGATAACCGTTGCTACATTAAGCAATGCAGGTAAAGTGCCATCGTGAGGACATCGGTGAACCGGGCAGGTTTGCAAATCACAGCCCATTGATTTGAAGCAGTTCCGTAAACCGATAACTGCAGAGAACGCGTGAATCGCAGTCCTCGACGCGTTTCTGGCTAACCGACGGGTTCAACGTCGCTAACACTTCGGTTAATTTCAACGCCGACGTGCACATAGCCCCAGAGTGTGCTAAATAGCAACATGAGGTCGGATATGAACCCCAGGGTCGTCGGCATTGCTGGCCCGTTTCAGGGTACGGCGTTTTCTTTATCGGAGCGAAACGTCTCGATTGGCAGGGATCCATCTAACGACCTCTGGATTGCCGATCAATCTTTATCCCGCCAACACTGTCTGCTTGTCCCACAGGATGGACAATTCACCATACGCGATCTCGGAAGCAAAAATGGAACGCGCGTGAACGGCGTACCGATCGGCGAACAGCTCTTACACGACGGTGACCACATCTCCGTCGGCAATTCTGTATTCTTCTTCCAGCTTGAAGAAGGCGATGTTCATCTTGAACGAAGCCCAGTTGAATTAACGGACACTACAGAGATGGAGTTCTCTCCGTTTCTTCTTCGCCCGGATGATGCTCTGTATTTACAGCCCGACAAAGTAACCGCGAGCTTGCCAAAGACGGCCCGGATGGCCCTCGATTTGAACTCGTTGCTGAAGATCGCCACCGGCATCGGAGGTATTCGGGACCAGGAATCGCTGCAATGGCAACTGCTGGGCTTCATCTTCGACGTGGTTCCCGCTGAGCGCGGCGCAGTCTTGCTTTTTGATGGCACCACGGAATTTAGTCCCCCGGTTGCGTGGGATCGCGTGCAGGGGCCGTCCCACCCAGTTCGCGTGAGCCGCACCGTGGTAGAGCGAATTCGACGCGACGCGGTTGGCCTGGTTGTCAGCGACGTCTCCCGTGATGCCACCCTCGCTCATGTCCAAACTCTGGCCGAATTGCACGTACGCTCTCTACTCTGCGTCCCACTTGTAGTTTCGAGCACTGTCGTGGGTGCGATTTACCTCGACAGCAAAAGCCCGGCAAGCCATTTTGACGAAGGTCATCTGCAGGTGATGACGGCGGTGGCAGGCATCGCCAGTCTCGCGCTAGAGAATGTGCGTCATTGGGAGCAATTGAAGCGAGAGAACCAGCAACTTCGCGCGGAAGTCAATCTGGAACACGACATGCTCGGCGGAAGCCCGCGCATGCGCGAGGTCTTCGAGTTCATTCGCCGAGTTGCGGCCACGGATTCAACCGTCCTCATTGAGGGGGAAAGTGGAACCGGGAAGGAGATGGTGGCGCGTGCCATTCATCGCAACAGTCCCCGTGCAGACCGAACGTTTGTGGCAATCAATTGTGCTGCAATCGCCGAAACGCTTCTCGAAAGCGAGTTGTTTGGACACGAGAAAGGCGCCTTTACGGGAGCCGTCTCGCAGAAGAAGGGGAAAATGGAGGCTGCTGAGGGTGGGACCTTATTCCTGGACGAGGTCAGCGAACTTGCTCCCAGCTTGCAGGCCAAATTGCTGCGCGTGTTGCAGGAACGCGAGTTCGAGCGCGTAGGCGGAATACGTCCTCTGAAGCTGGACATCCGCTTGATCGCGGCCACCAACAAACTTCTTTCTGACGCGGTTAAGAACGGCACCTTCCGCAAAGACTTGTATTACCGCCTGAATGTCGTTGCGGTTACCATGCCAGCACTGCGCGACCGTCGCGAAGATATCCCATTGCTGGCCGACCATTTCATCGCCAAGGCCAGCCGCAAATGCAAAGCACGAATGAGGCCGCTGTCAGCAGAGGCGCGGGCGTGCCTGATCAACTACGATTGGCCGGGCAATGTTCGAGAACTGGAGAACGCCATTGAGCGGGCGCTGGTGCTGGGCTCGACACAGTCCATCCTGCTCGACGACTTGCCGGAAGCTGTTCTGGAAGCAGAGTCGCCGCTTACGGCTTCAACCGGGAAATACCTCGACACTGTCAAAAACACAAAAAAACAACTCATCCTGCAGGCGCTTCAGCAAGCCAACGGCAGTTACATCGAAGCTGCCAAAACCTTGGGGATGCATCCCAATTCACTGCTACGGCTGATACGCAATCTAGATCTGAAAGCCGCGGTCAAAGCTGGGTCGCTACCCCTTGGAAGTGGTTGAGCTTCCGATTTCAGCGATATCCTTAATTTGTTGCTCTATTAGGGCGCTAGCTAGGTGAGATGCAGAACGCCATTCCCCCCCGCAACAATCTGGATAGCGCTTTCAAGATTGGTATTCTGAGAACCAATCAACGATTCGTGACTAGCGAACGTCTGGCAGGATTCATATCGTGTTTCGCGACCGCAATTTCGCGTACTCAACCTTGGCTTCCTTCAGGATCGGGATGTCGGGATCGGCGTCTTTCCAGAGGTTGAGAAAATCCTGGTACGCCGTTTTAGCTTTCACTGCGTCGGCTTGCAAGGCAAAGGCGCGGGCGAGGCCGAGATGGGCAAGAGCTCCGACGGGATTCAACCCCATGCTGTGATGGTCAATAATTTTCTGAAACTCGCCTGCGGCTTTGCTGCCTTCACGCGCCGCCAGGTAGGCTTTGCCGCGCACATACGGGATACAGTCCTGTCCCTTTCGAACGTTCTCTGCTGCCAAGTTCAATTCCGCGAAATTGTGATAGCCCACTCCGAGCAAGCTGTAAGTCATTGCGAAATTCGGATCGAGGTGTACGGCGCGCTGAGACCAGGCCACGACCGCGGGATTGTCGTCATTTACCCCTATCGCCTTCGTCGGGCAGGAATTTCAGAGCGACAAAGCGGTCGAGCTTGACATCCTCCGCCTTGTAGACCAAGCCCATACCGCCGCCGCCGAGTTTCTCGACTACGCGATAGTGGAAAATGATCTCGCCAATCATGAGGTCGGGCAATCTTAGGCCGGAGGAAAGAGCAAGTCAGTGAAAGCAGCAGAGTTGGCGGTATTTCAGAAGGGTTGCTGTTGAAATATCGCCGTAGCAGTCACCGACAACTATTTGGCAGCTTTGCCCTGTGTCGCTCCGTGCTCGCTGTGAGTAAAATCACAAGGTGAAGATTGCCATCGATATCCGCCGGATGAATGAGTTCGGCGTCGGCACTTACACGCGCAACATCATCCGCGCGCTGGCGCGGCTTGATCGCGAGAACAAATATTTTCTGCTGGGGCCGGCCGAGAAGGTAGGTGAAATAGGCAAGCTTCCGGAAAATTTCAAGACTGTCCACGTTCTTCCTGCCGATACCCTGCGCGGACATTTGCAATGCCGGGCGATTGTGGCCCGGCTGAACTGTGACTTGGTCCATGTGCCGCATCTTTTCTGGCTGCCGCGCGGTCTCCCTTGCCGTTACGCGGTCACGGTACACGACCTGCTGGAACATATGTACCGGGCGGACATCGGCTCAGGGTTTAAGCGCTCGCTGCATTTTCAACTCACCCGCAGGGTCCTGAAACATGCGGCGCGGATCTTTGCCGTATCGAATTTCACAAAAAACGAAATAACAAAATTGTTTGGAATCGATTCCGGCAAAGTCGAAGTCGTGTACAACGCCATTGACCAGCGTTTCCTGAGCGGACATGCATCGGATGCTGACCGGCAGTTTCTGGCTGAGAGGTATCAGATTACGTATCCGTTCTTACTTTATGCGGGACGGATCAGTCCGCACAAAAACCTGGTGAGGATTATCGAAGCATTTTCGGCTTTGAAGACAGATCTCCTGAAACAGGATGCGTATCCCGATCTAAAACTCATAATCATAGGGGACGAACTCTCGAAGCATCCGGACCTGCGGCGTACGGTGGTCCGCGGAGGTGTTCAAAACGATGTGCGGTTTCTGGGATTCGTACCGATTGAAGTATTGAGAATCTTCTACGATGCCGCCAAAGTGTTCGTCTTCCCGTCTTTATATGAAGGATTCGGACTTCCACCACTTGAGGCTATGGCGCACGGCACTCCTGTGCTGACATCGAACACGTCTTCGATTCCGGAAGTTGTGGGCAGTGCGGCGGTGCTGGTGAATCCCGAGAACGTGTTCGAGATGATGCGGGCGCTGCAGCGAGTGTTGCTGGACCAAAACTTGCGCGAGAAAATGCGTCAGCGTGGTTATGAGCAGGTCAAGAAGTTTTCATGGGACCGGTCGGCGGCAGAGGTGCTTGCGGGTTATGAGGAAATTTCGGGCCTGCGGCCGGCCGCAGTCCCTATTCGGAGAGCGGCGAACTCCTGAGCATCTTTCCTCATCTGTTAGGGTGTGTCCTCGTAGAGCAGGGCGGACGTTTGTGTTAGAACTTTGGTTTGGAACCCATCACCCACTTTCTGACTGGCGCATGCCTTGCCCGCGCTGGATTTAATCGCAAGACCGCTCTTGCCGCCGCGACCATGACGTTGGCGGCCGAAGCGCCGGATCTCGACGTATTGACGGGATTTAAAGGCCCTGTCTTCGGATTCGCTCACCATCGCGGCTTCACGCATTCGTTTCTTGGGCTGTTCATCGTGTGCGCCGTTGTCGTCGGCTTCATGTGTCTGGTCTGGCTGTTGCGAGGAAGAAGGACGAACATCCCCAACCTGCCGCCGCGCTGGGGACTGCTGTTCGTTTTCGCGTATATAGCCGGCCTCAGCCATATCCTGCTCGATTTCACCAACAATTACGGTGTGCGCCCGTTCTGGCCATTCTGGGAGAAGTGGTTTTCGTGGGACGTTTCTTTCATCCTCGAACCGCCAATGCTTCTATTCCTGCTCGCCGGTCTTCTGCTGCCATTGTTCTTTTCGAGGCGGAAACCAGCTCCGCGCGGCAGCACAGCTGCGAGGCTCGCGCTCCTCTGCGTGGTAGCGTTGTGGGCAGTTCGCTGGCACGAAGTCAACCTTATTGAGGGTGCGCTAAACGAGCAACACTTCGATTCGGAAACACCGTTGCGAGTTTCTGCCTATCCGTACTGGACCCGAGCACCTCGCTGGCTGATTGCAATGCACTGGTCGGCCGTGGTCGAGACCAGCAAGTCGTTCATAACTTCCGACGTGAATCCTTCCACCGGAGCCTTGGATCCGGCTGGACGGATGGTCCTCCCGAAGCCTCCGGAAACACCTGCAACGCTCGCAGCCAAGCGGTCCTACCTGGGTCGCGCTTACCTCGACTGGGCACGATATCCGCTAGTCACCGAGACTTCTGAGGGGGAGGATTCAATTGTCTATTTCCAAGATCTGCGCTTCGGATATCGCAGCTTGCGGCGGAACAGCATATTGTCGGCCTCGGTAAAGCTCGATAGCAACTTGCGCATAGTCGGGGAGGCGATGGGACCGCGAGCGCAGAGCCCGCCGCTGGACTGAGCAAAATGTCGGATGCATTTTACTTCGATATGAGCGGCACCTTCAGCCCACACTTGACGCCATCCCGTTAAGCCGCGAAAATCAAAGGGGCGAGGTGATTCATGCTGGCTTATCTGTTCGTGGTGCTCGCGGTTGCGGCGCGTTTCATACCGCACGCGTGGTCGTTCACTCCCGTAACTGCTTCTCTGCTGTTTTTTGGCGCTCGCGGGCCACGCCGTTCCTTCTGGTTCCCACTCGCCTTGCTGGCCGCCTCGGACGTGTTTCTCACCAAAGTGATCTACGCCTATCCATTTACATGGGACCATTTCGTCACCTGGGCATGGTATACGGCGGTCCTGTTACTTGGCACCCGGTTGCGCGAGAACTCGAAGCCGCTTTGGATAATGGCATCGGCGCTGGCGAGCTCTGCGTCGTTCTACTTGGTCAGCAACTTTGCGGTCTGGGCCGCTTTCAATATGTATCCCAAGAACTTTGCTGGGTTGATGACTTCGTATACCTTGGCGCTGCCGTTCTTTCAACGAAATCTGGCCGGCGATTTGATCTTTACAGGCGTCATGTTCGCTACGCCGGTCGTTTTGAAGCAACTTTCGGAGCGGGCTAGTCACAGCAGCGGACCGGCGGCTGCGGCCTGATTTTGAACTGCCCTCTTCAACAGGTCGATAAATCAATCGAAAAGGTGGATGTCCTTAGGGGCTAAAGTCCTCGAGTTTTTATGGCCGCCAAACGCAGGGCCAGAGGCCCTGCTCCACCCAAAACAAAACCATTGTCGTTCAGCAAGCTGTAAAGCCGCATAATTCTGCAAGAACGTACGCGGTGCTGAAGCGCCGCTCTTCTACTCAAACATACTAGGCGCTGGCCCCGGCTGCGTTTTCATTTTCCGTGAGTGCCGGCCTGTTCCGCCTTCAGCAATCGCCAGCAATCCCTCTTTGGACTGCATGGCTCCGGTGAATGCACCCTTCACGTATCCGCACAGCTTGCTTTCAATGAGCGTGGGAACCAGCGAACCGCAGTCCACACAGGAATGAACGGCTTTTCGCGAAACGGTCCGGAGTAATGTATTGCACGCGCCACCATTTCTTTGCCAGTGCCGCTCTCGCCAAGAATCAGCACAGGATGAACGCTGTGTACGGCTTTCGCAATGATGCGGTAAAGCTTGTCCATTTCCGGCGCTCGGCCAATGATGCTGCCATTAGCCCTGCTTGGATTTGATCTTCTCGCGCAACATGCGGTTTTCGGTCTTCAGTTTTAGGTGGGCGGCCACCCATTCCAGCAGAAGCTTTAGTTCCTCCAGACTGAAAGGCTTCGTAACGTAGTCGTAGGCGCCGGCCTTCATCGCCTGGACCGCCGATTCCACCGTGCCGTGCCCCGTGACCACGATGATTTCGATATCGGGACGCCGACGCTTGATTTGCCGCAGCACTTCCAGGCCCCCGGTGCCGGGGAGCTTCAAATCAAGCACCATCACGTCAATGCTCTGAGACTCCATCAGCCGAAGCGCCTGATCGGCAGATTCTGACGCGCTGGTGCGATATCCCAGAGCGGCTGCGGCCTCGCGGCATGCTTCCCGCACGGCTCGTTCATCGTCCACGCGCGGTGAACTTCCGCCAGCCGGACTGTCATCCTGCCTTTGCCTGGCCCAGTATCGACGCCGATGATTCCGCCCGCGTCCTCTACGATCCTCCGCACCGTTGCTAACCCCATTCCGGTGCCGCACCCGGCGTTTTGGTGGTAAAGAATGGATCGAAAATCCGGGAGGCGGTCTGGGAATCCATGCCTCCTCCTGTATCGCTTGCGGCGAACTCGAAGATTCGGGCGCTCGCTCCAACTCCTTCAAGTTCGCGAAAACGAGACTCGAGCCGTAGGTTGCCGCCGCGCGGCATGGCATCCCGTGCATTTCAGCGCTAGGTTCAGAATGATTTGCTGCGCGTGCGCCAAACTGACTCCAACCAAACCAGAGTCTTCTGCGAGGTCAGCGATAATTCGGATATTCTCCCCCAGCAGATGCCTGAGTAGCGGTTCAAGGTCCCACACGACCCGGTTAAAGCAAACAGTGCGAGGCGCGGAGCTCTCTTCGCGGCCCATCGTCATTAACTGCCGGATCAGCGTTGCACCCTAGATGGCGGCATTGCGGATCGCCACACGGAATTGGTTGTCTCGACTTTGGTTTGCAGGAGGTCGCAGTAGAGCACAATCCGGTCAGAAGATTATTAAAGTCGTGGGCCACGCCCCCTACCAGCCGGCCAATAATTGCCAGGGGCTGAGAATCGCCCGAGTCGAGTTCCGCGGCTTGGCCGCGGGTGGTGAGCGAGAACGTGCGCCCGGCGGCGGCGAACTCTGTGCTTCGCCAATTGACCGCTGCTGTCACGGCGAGCGGCGGGCCCATCTCGGCCGGGAGCTGTGCAAAACTTGGATTGCTGTAGATCAGCTTCCCATTTTCGGCAATCGCCATTGGTTCCGGTAATGCATCCACGGCGAAGAGAACACTGAAATCTAACGGCTGCTTGCTGATCTCATGGACCCTTCAATAATGCTCTGCGGCTCATGACATTAATCCTCAGGGCTGCCGAGGCCGCCTCAGAGTTACGGCTATCAACATATCGGGGAAATCCCGCTTCGGGCCTACGGAACAAGTTTCAATTCCGGAAAAACTTGCCCTCTTTGGGAATTCTAGAAACTTGGACTGCCCCTGTTTAGGACGGTTGAACCGTGTAGATATGACGAATGAACAACCAGCTAGGAGGGAAGGCGTGACAGGAATCGGAGAAGATCGCTCGGTTCAGGACGCTTAGTGTAATCGGGACCGGCAGTGGCGTAGAGGACGGTGTGATCGCGGTCCAAAATGTAAGTCGCGGGAATGGGCAGTTCCCAAGCATCGTCTCCGTTCACGAATTGCAGGTTCACGAACACACGCTTGTAGATTTCCTGCTGATAGTCGGGAACCTGATAGACCAGCCCGAAATGCTGGGCCACTCCGTTTCCGGTGTCGCTCAGCAAAGGAAACCGTAGCTTGTGCTGGTCAGCCATGAGATAAGACTGGTGCAACGTCTGGGGCGAAATGGCAACGAGTGATGCGCACAGTTCCTGAAATTCGGGAACGATCGCATTCATAGCTTCCACCTGCCCCACGCAAAACGGACACCAGCGTCCTCTGATGAAGCATATGACGAGCCGACCTTGCTGGAGAAGGTCGACTGAGCTGAGAGGTTTTCGGTTGTGGTCAGAGAGTTCAAACGACTGAACTTTGCTGCCGACATGGAGTGCTCGATCCGCCGCGCCCGATTGTTTCATTTCCTCAACAACACGGGCATGAATTGCTCGTACTTCCGCCGGAACATATTTCGCAATTAGCGCTTTGCGCTCAGCATAGATTTCCCGCAGGGATCGAGCGTCAGTTTGAGCAGTCGTTTCGTCGAGGGAGCGCCATTTCATCTGAATCAACTCATCAGTGATGTCATCCCGAACCCGCTCCGAAAGAGCGGGAGGGGGCCCTTACGGATGCTTGAGCACCTGCACGCGCGTTGAGCGCATAACAATTGTTGCTCGTGTCTCAAGCCCGTCCCGATTACGGCCACATAAGTGCCAACCGTCGGAAAGTCCCTCTCTCGCTTTCAGCGAGTTCGGGATGACATTACTGAACATGTTGGGATCTAAGGTGAGGCTGATGCTGCTGGCCCCTACCCAAGCTTCATTCCCGCCAGCTTGCGCATCATGTTGCCCTTGCCCATCTGCTTGAACATTTTTCGCATTTGCGCGTACTGGCGCAGGAGATTATTCACTTCCTGCACTGTCGTTCCCGATCCCCGGGCGATGCGCTTGCGGCGGCTGCCGTTTATCACGTCGTGGTGATGGCGCTCGTAAGCAGTCATCGAGTCGATGATCGCCTCGACGTGATTGATCTGCTTTTCGTCGATTTTGTCGGCATGCTTCTGCAACCCCGCAAATGGGCCAATACTGGGCAGCATACCCATCAGGCTCTGGATCGATCCCATCTTTCGGACCTGGCGCAACTGGTCGCGAAAGTCTTCGAGCGAGAAGCCGTCGCCGGAAAGCGCTCGGGCCGCGATATCCTCGGCTTTCTTCTTGTCAACCGTCTGCTCGGCGCGCTCGATGAGCGAAAGAATGTCGCCCATGCCGAGAATGCGCGAGACGATGCGGTCGGGATGGAAGGGCTCAAGCGCGTCGTACTTTTCGCCCACGCCGATGAACTTAATGGGGGCGCCGGTGACCTGCCGGATCGAAAGCGCCGCGCCTCCGCGCGCATCGCCGTCCATTTTGGTGAGCACGACTCCGGTCAGGGTCAGCTTCTTGTGGAACTCATCAGCCGAGCGGACCGCATCCTGTCCGGTCATGGCGTCTGCGACGAATAATATTTCCGACGGATTGAGCAGGCGCTTCAGCGACTGCATCTCCTCCATGAGCTGATCATCAATGTGCAGGCGGCCGGCGGTATCCACGATGAGCACATCGCAGCCGGTATTCACGGCCTCGCGGCGTGCTTCTTTGGCTAACTTTTCTACTGTGGCGGTATTCGCTTCGCCGACTTCACCCTGATAAATCTGCGCTTTGATCGCCTGCGCGACAACTTTGAGCTGCTCGCGCGCCGCCGGACGATAAACGTCCACCGAAACTAGCAGCGGACGATGGCCTCCATTCTTGAACCAGTGCGCCAGCTTGCCCGAGGTCGTCGTCTTGCCGGAGCCTTGCAGGCCGGCCATCAGCACAATCGTCGGCGGCTGCGACGCGAACTTTACCCGGACCGCATCTTTGCCCAGAACTTCAACCAGTTCATCGCGGACGATCTTGATGACCTGCTCGCCAGGCGAAAGCGCGGACATCACAGTCTGACCGACAGCCTTCGCCTGTACCTGGTCGATGAACTGCTTTACAACTTTGAAATTGACGTCAGCTTCGAGCAGCGCCAGACGCAGCTCGCGCAACGTCTCCTGAATATTTTCTTCGCTGAGGACAGCCTGCCCGCGCAGCGATTTGAATGTACGTTGAAGCCGTTCCTGAAGGTTCTCAAACATAGGCGTAGAAGAGCATTTTATCAGCGAATAAGAGAAGCGCCTCAGGCAGTTACAGGCATTTTACGACTTCGTCGCAGCCCAAGAATCCGGCGCACTATAAGAACGAAGTAAGTCAAAAGAGGTACAAACAACAAGGCAACTACGAGAACGTCGAACCACGTAAACCGATATCGGGAGTAAATGACGTTGATGTTCTCGAGTTTGGGTTGAATTCCGAGCTGCGATGCTGCAAGATGCAAATCATCGAAGCTCATAAAGACGATGTGCGTACCCGTATGAGAGTCGAGTAGGAAATAGGGGTTCACATTCGTCTTTGAGTCGCCAGATCCCCCGAACCAATGCGTATCACTACCGCCAAGTATGTACCTTCCGGCCACTTGGAGGGTCCGGACTCCCCCGATCGCGTCCTCCTGCTCGCCAACGCCATCAGGCTGGGTTTTCGGGTTGTACACCCATCCTTGGTCAGTCACATCAATCATCGTGATGGCGTAGCCGTTGGGGAGCGGACACTGCCACGTGTCACCGAGACCGGGATCACGATAAAGCAAAAATCCATTCACGGAAGCCTGAAAGAGGAAGAGAATACCTGCCCATCCAAAACACGCGAAGGGGGAAGACCCATGACCACCTAATTACTCGGCGTCGAGAATCTTCGTGTGCTCCATCAGTTAGAAAATCGGCGAGTCCACCAAAAACCAGAGCACCGAAACTGGCAATAATCGTGCCAGCAACCGCCCAGAACAGCAAGACAATACCGATCCCCATATTGCTGACCAGCTTAACATCGGTGGACAAGTAAACAAGGATGACTGCTGTCAGATGTAGTGCCAGGCACGGCAGTGATTGAGTCGCACAATCCCTGTACACTGACCGCGGACATTTCCATGCGGCGACCGGCTGCCATTCTCGGATCGTTTGTGTTTCTCCTTCTCGCTCCGGGCTTTGTCGCTGGTGTCGTGCCGTGGTGGATTTCGCGATGGCAGGTCTATTCACCGCTGCTGGGAATTTCCGGGGTGCGCATTGTCGGAGTACTGCTGATCTTGGTGGGCTTGCCGATGATTCTCGATTCTTTCGCCAGGTTTGCGATTCAGGGGCTGGGTACGCCTGCGCCAGTTCTGCCCACGCGCCATTTGGTAATCACCGGGCTCTATCGGCATGTGCGCAATCCCATGTATGTTGGGGTGGCGGTGGTAATTTTTGGGCAGGGGCTCCTCTTTGGCGAAATTCGCCTGCTTGAGTATGGCGCGCTTGTCTGGCTGGCTTTTCACCTGTTTGTGCTGGGATACGAGGAGCCGAAGCTGAGGAGCACCTTCGGCGCGGAATATGAATCCGTTTACAAAACCGTGCCGAGGTGGATTCCGAGGTTAAAGGGATGGAGATAGCAGTACCGTCCCTCGGGAGTCCGTCGTTGCTAAATGTCACCCGCCACTTCCGTGCCGGGCTTTCCCATGCCGTGCCTTCCGCACTGAGACTGGGTGGAACTCACTCGACGACCGCCAGATGCGAGCGACGCTTCATGTGTTTAGCAAACAAATAGACGACCAGCGCCACGACTGCTGCGATCAGAACCCAGTGGAAGTGATGGCTGAAGAATGCTCCTACGACATTCACAATTCCTGGTCCAAATCTCAGGACTAGAAATGCGAGGGTCAGGAAGCGCACCATGCGCCCCAGAAAAATCGCCAGCAGAAAATGGCTGACACTCATCTCGGCAACTGCGGCTCCGAGCGCGAATATCTTGAACGGAGTCGGCGGCGGCAGCATCGCGGGAAACATCAAGCTCCAGAATGGATGTTTCTCGAAGGCGTCGTGCATTTTTTCAAATCGCGCCGCAGAGACGCGCTTGCGCAGCAACTCCTCCCCGCCGGCATAACCGATTGCGTAAATGACTAAGCTTCCAATCGCCGACCCGGACGCTGCCATCAAGACGTACAGCAGCCAGCGGCCGTGATTCTGGGCGACATAGCCTCCCACGACCACATCCATAGGGAGCCCTACCGCAGCGCCGTCCAGCGTTGCGACTGCGAACACTCCCCACGCGCCCAGCGGCTGCAAAATGTGCCACAAAAATCCCGTGTAGCGCGCAATGATGTGCTTAATGATCTTCATCAAAAAGTCATTTCAGCACAGAAACACAAGGACACAGAGAAACGGCAAAGAGTTGGCCGGGCTATGCGTCTTTAAAGGGAATCAATAAATGGCCACGATAAGGTAGCCGCCGCAATCAAGACTCGTTCTCGTTTTCTCTGCGCCTCGGTGTCTCTGTGGTGAAAATCTTGGGTTCAGTGCGTCTCTACGAGTCTACGCGAAGAGGGAAATACGAGAGTGTCGGCTAGTTGGACATGTGCTCGGTCCTGCCGGCCAAGATCTGGATCGCGTGTGGAAGCACGTCGATGACCGCCTGCAGCGATTCCACCGCGCCCGCGGGGCTGCCCGGTAGATTCAAAACAATGGATGTCCCGCATACACCGCACAGGCCCCGGCTCAACAGTGCGAACGGCGTTTTCTTCTCTCCTTCGCGCCGCATCCGTTCCGAGACTCCATCGAGCATCCGCCCGCAAACGGAGCGCGTAGCTTCTGGAGTCACGTCACGCGCGGATATTCCTGTGCCCCCGGTCGTCACCACCAGGCGGGCTTTTCGCGCGAGCTCGACGATCGCTTTCTGAATCGAGCCATGATCGTCGGCAACCACTCTGGTCTCGATGATGGCGAAATGGTGGTCTTGCAGAGAGCGTGCTACTGCGGGTCCGGAAAGGTCATTCCGTTCGCCGCGCGCGCAGGAGTCGCTGACCGTCAGCACGGCTGCGCGAAACGTCTCAGGAATCGAGGAGGACATCTTCTTCCTCTTCGCTTGGCGCTCCACTGTCACGGCGTGATTCGTCGAGCAGGCGCAGGCCCTCCATCAGCAGGCCCTGGGTGTTGAGCGTGGTGGATTGCTGGTTAGTCTTGCCTTCGAAGTCGATCTGGAAACTTCCGCCCGTCCAGCGCAGAACTTTGAACACAGCGTCGTCGCCAGTGAGTGGTCCGTAAGCCGCGTGCGATACCTGGCCGTCTTTGAAATACATCTCGCACTTCTCGTTATCGTTTGCCAGCTTCAGCAGACAGCTCTTCCGTCCCATTTCGAGCGACTGCACCAGGTCGATCACGTTCATCTGCGACAAATTTCCGCGCACCAATCCATCCGACGAGGAAGACTTGGACATCTTCTCCAACGCAATCTTGTCGATCACCCGCTTGATCCGCTGGATAGCCTCTTTCAGGAAAAACGGCTTTTCAACGAAATCATCCGCTGGATGGTCTTGCAGAGCCAGTTTTTCTGAAATGTCCGATTTCGTGGCCAGCAGGACGACCGAAATTGCCGACGTGCTCGATCTGCTCTTCAGTTTTTCAACGAGCTGTCTTCCGTCCATGCCCGGCATGCGATAGTCACTGACCAGCAAGTCGGGCGTTTCTTCGACTGCCTTAACCAGGGCATCGGCTCCATCGCCGGCAGTGGTGACCTGGGCCAGCGGCTCGAGCGCATCGCGCAGCAGGCCCAGCACCATGGGATTGTCATCCACCAGCAGGATTTTTACGTTGCTCTGCATATCAGCCTTCAGCGGTCAGCCATCAGGTCTCAGGAAAACCTACTTCTTGCGGACATAATCGCCACTCTTGCCGCCCGATTTCCGTTGGAGAACTACTTCGCGAATCTCAATACCCTTATCCAGCGCCTTGCACATGTCGTAGACCGTCAAGGCCGCAACCGTGGCAGCGACCAGTGCCTCCATTTCGACACCAGTCTCGGCGGTCGTTTTCACGCTTGATGTGATCGCGACCCCATTCTCGCATTGCTGCAAGTCGACATCAACGTGGGTGAGCGGCAGCGGGTGGCAGAGCGGAATCAATTCTGCCGTCTTCTTGGCCGCCATGATCCCCGCCAGGCGGGCAACTTCCAGCGGATTGCCTTTCGGATTGGTGCTCAGCGACTCCAGAATCTCCTGCCTTAATGCGACAAAGGCGCTCGCCTCCGCTTCGCGGGTCGTCTTCGACTTAGTGGGAAAGTTTACTCTGCAATTCGAATCACCCGGAACCAGTCATCTTAGCAGTATCGGCACCCACTCTCCCGCGGCGATACGCTCGCGATCCGGCGGCACCACAACATAGCAGTTTGAACGAGCCACGGCGGCGAGGTCTCCGGAGCCTTGCCAGCGCACGAGCTCAACTTCCATGCGCTCGAATTCACCTGAAAGTATGGCTGGGAGAAATCGCTTCAATCCGGTCTTGGTGCGGATTTCCGTCTTCAATTTCGCATGCACAAAAGCTAATTTCCGCGGCGTGGCGCCAGCCAGGGCATCCAGCACTAGGCGCGCGAATAGCTCGAAGGTCACCATGGTGGAGATTGGGTTTCCGGGTAGGCCGAAGAAATACTTGTGCGTCTCGGTTGCGGAACTGCTTTCGCGGGCGGGGGCGCCCGTGCCACACTGGGCGCGTCCAAATACAATTGGCCTGCCTGGTTGGATCAGCGCTCCGGTGAAGAAGAACTCGGCCTTCATGCTGGTGAGCACTTGCTCGACAAGGTCGTACTTCCCCATAGAAACGCCGCCGGCAATCAGCAGCAGGTCGGCGTCGAGTCCTTCTGCCAGCAGTTCGCGCAATCGCTCTGGCTCATCCGGCGCGATGGGCAAAAGGACTGGCTCTCCTCCCGCGGCCAGGATCTGTGCGGCGAGTGAGTAGCTGTTGGAATTACGGATCTGATTGGGCCCAGGTGGTACATCCACATCGACCACCTCGTCGCCGGTGGATAGCACTGCGACTTTTGGCTTCGCATTCACCACCACGCGGGAGCGACCCACCGATGCCGCCACAGCAATCTCGGGATAGCCCAGGCGTGTTCCCGGTGAGAGCAGCTTGTCGCCGCGCTTGGCTTCTGCGCCAGCCGGCACAATGTTTTCTCCTTCGGCCACACGCCTCTGGATCTGCACGCGATCTCCGGCGCGCGAAGTGTATTCCACCATCACCACGGTGTCGGCGCCGCTGGGTACCGACGCACCGGTCATGATGGCAACTGCTTGTCCTGCCGATACTGAGAGGTTCTCCGCGGCTCCTGCCCGGACCTCTCCAACTACGTCCAGGTCCGTCGGAACAGTCTCAAGATCAGCCGCACACACAGCATAACCATCGCGAGTGGCGCGCGGGAATGGAGGGTAGTCACGGTCGGCATGAATGGGCTCGGCAAGCACCCGCCCCACGACATCCAGAAGACCCAGCAGTTCTCGCCCGCGCGGACGCAGAGCAGAAGCGCACTGCTCAACAACTCGTCGCGCATCTTCAAAGAGAAGAATTGTTTGCTGCTCCGGATGAGCCGCCATGCCGAAATGATACTAGGAGCGGCTTAGGAAAGAGGAACGGGTAACGTATGCCGCTTGGCTAGGACTTGGCCGCCTCAGCCAGGTTCTTCGATAACTCGCGGGGATCAATCGCGTGGGCTAAAGCAACTTCCGGACTAACAACGCCCGCACGCACGAGACGTTCGATTTCCAGATCGAGGCCTTCCATATCATCGTCGGTGTAGGTACGCACGTTGTTGCACAGTAGTCGATCAAGCATCTGCGAGTCGCTTTTTAGGGTCTCGAACACGGCAACTCGCCGCCCATCCTGCTGGCGTGGCACAAGGCGCTGGCATATCAAAAAGCGCAGCATCCTTGCCAAGCGTTCGCGAACACCCGGCTGTTCCGCCGCCGGAAAAGCGCCGACCAACCGCTCCACCGTCTGTTGTGCATTCAAGGTATTCAGGGTAGAGAGCACCACATGCCCGGTTTCAGCAGCTTCAAGCGCCAGTTCGATAGTTTCGCGGTCTTTGAGTTCACCCACTGCGATCACGTTTGGCGCTTGCCGCAGTGCGGCCCTCATAGCATGAGCAACGCTCGGCGTATCGCTGTGAAGCTCCCGCTGATGCACCGTGGCGCGTTTGTGATTGTGCAAGAACTCAATTGGGTCTTCGATCGTAATAATGTGGCAGGTCGTGGTTTCGTTGATGTGATTGAGCAGGGCCGCCAGCGTCGATGACTTGCCTGCGCCCCGCGGGCCGGTCACCAGTATCAGGCCATCGTGAAGATCGCTTATCTCCCGCAACCGCTCGGGCAAACCGAGACTTTTGAAATCCGGGACAACGGTCGGAATTACCCGCATCACCACCGCGCAACTTCCCCTCTGAATAAATATATTCACGCGGAAGCGGGCCACACCCGGCAACGCATAGGACACGTCGCAGTAGCCTTGCCCACGCAGCATGCTAATGGCAGCTTTATTGTTGCCAATCAGGTCCGAGGCAATGCGGCGCGTATCATCGGCCGTCAAGCAAGATGACCCAGGCATTTCGACCGGCACAAATTCCCCGTTGACCTGGACTTGAAATTTTCGGCCGGGTGAAAAAATCAAGTCGCTCACACGCGCATTGGCCTGCAGAATCGCGGTCAGCAGATCGTCGGTTGCCGCGCCTGCGGGAATCGCTTCGAGCGAGACTTGAATAGGAGCTGTGCCAGTTGCGGCCATGTTTCGCGCCTGCTGCTGTCCAGTGCAGACTGGTTCAGTTCAACTGTAGCCAAAACTGCCCCTCAGGTTCTAGAAAGAACGACGTGTTCATAGACCTTCGTAACCCCAGCTCGTGTGCACCTACAAAATAAAAGAGGCGGCCGCAGCCGCCTCAAGCTCCGCCCTAACCCACTTATTTCTTGGTATCTTTCGGCTTGCCCTTTTTTCCGTACGTGGTCTCAACGTTTGCATTCAGCGCGGCCAGCATCTGCTTCGCTTCTTCCGCATGCGGACCACTGGGCTGCAATTCCAGATATTTCTGATAGGACTCGGCAGTGCCTTCCGGAACCGCGATCTTGCCACTACTATCGGTGGTGGCCATTCCCATGTAGTTTTGGCCTTTCCAGAAATAAGCGTCCGCGCGGTTCGGATCGGCTGCAATGGCTTTGTCAAAAGCTTCGATTGCCTGTTTCCGCACATTCACGTCGTTGCTCATATTGGAATTGGTGAGCACCGCGCCGAGATTGTAGTAGTACTGCCCGGCATGCGCTGGATCCAGTTCCGCAGCCTGCTTATAAGCGTTAACGGCGTCATCGGACTTGCCGATCTTGGCAGACGCCGCCGCGAGATTGTCATAATAGGCGGCCATTCGCGCCTGGTCCGAGACTCCGCCTGGCGCTGGTGGCTTCGCGGGCGCAGCTCCCTGAGGCGCGCTGCTCATCGCCGTCTTCTTCAGATCGACCGCCTTTTGAATATCGTTGTAGGCTTCCGTATAGCGCTTGGTTTTGTCGGCAGGATCGGTCGCTGTTTTGGCCGAATCCAGATAAGTCTGCCCCAGTCGGAACCAAACCAAGTCTTCGTTTGGCCCCAACTGTGTGGCTTCCGTAAGGGAGGCAATAGCCGTGTCGTACTGCGGCGGTGTCGCTTTTAGCGCCGCATTGGCAGCATTGAACTTTTCGTTGATGGCTTTGATGTTGGAGTTGTACTTCTCGGCGTTCGCCGCCTGCTCCTGCATCTGCTTGACTTGCTCCGGCGTCATGCCGTGTTGCTTGGCAGTGTCTTGGACAGCCTGCTCCTGTGATTTCTTAATATCGAAATCCAGCGTCATCTCGTCCGTGCTAACCGGATAATTGTTGACCTTGTCGAGTTCCTTTCCATCCTTGCTCAGCGTGACCGTATACTTGCCCGGTTCAATGCCGAGTGAAAAATATTCGCCCTTTTTGTTGGTCTTGAGGTTGAAGGTGCGGCCATTGTCGTTGTTGTGCCAGACCACCTGCGCATCGGTGATGGGATTGCCCTGAGGGTCCTTGCAGACGCCCTTAACCGTGGCAGTTTGCGCCACGGCCGGAACCGCAAAAATTGCACACAAAATTGCGAACAGAAAAGCTGAAACGAAACTTCGCTTCATTGAAGCCTCCCGGCTTGGCCGCGCGACAAAGGCGGCCGATTTTAGACTGTCTGAACGCTTTGAGCATAACGAAGCGGATCGGCAGCTCCCGCTTCGTGAAATGCTCGCAGCCGCAGCACGCAACTATCGCAAACTCCGCAGGCGCGGTCTTCGCGGCTGTAACAAGACCACGTTAAATCGAAGGGCGCGCCCAATTCAAGGCCGAAGCGCACAATCTCGGCCTTGCGCATGGCGATCAGAGGCGTGACCACCTCGATGCCACCCTGCTTGGTTCCAGCCTCAATCACCTTATTAAAGGCCTGGTAATAGATAGGCCGGCAGTCGGGATATCCCGAGCTGTCCTGCTCGACCGCGCCAATATATATCTTAGATGCTCTCAGCACCTCTGCCCAACTCACGGCCACGGAAAGGAAATGCGCATTGCGAAAGGGCACATAAGTGACTGGGATATCGCGGCTCAGCGCATGCGACTCAGGCACGTCGATACTGGTGTCGGTGAGCGCCGAGCCACCAATCAGCTTTAGAGCCTCATTTTGGATTACTAGGCGTTCGCGAATACCTAATCGATCGCAGATTTGCTGAAAAGATTCCCGCTCACGCTCCTGCGTACGCTGACCATAACTGATGTGAACAGCGGCGGCATCATGTTCGCGAGCCGCAAGCGCCGCGCACACGCAGGAATCCATGCCTCCGCTAAGGAGTACCACGGCACGGGATTCCTTGTATTGAATCATTGAGCGATTGAATCGTCCGGTCGTCCCAATGATTCAATCCCCCGATGATTCAGTGATTTAATTCCTAAACCCCCTTCAGCGCCGGGTCCCAAATTAACTTATGAATCTGTAATCCCAGCCGGGCTTGCACATTGTCTTCCAGCATCCATTCCGCAAGCTCCTGAGGATCCTGGAGGCAGTTCGATGCATCCCGAGCGCCGGACGCTTCCTTGCTGAATGCGGGAGAGAAAAGAACCGCGTTCACCCGGCGGGCGAGATTGCGCTGCGTGGCGAAATCGCGCGCAAACTCATAATCACTTCTGCCGCTGATCACAAACTTAATTTCATCGTGAGATTTCAGCGTTTGCAGGTTTTCCTCGCAGAACGTGCCGCCCTCGCCGGAATCCGGGCACTTCACGTCCACAATCTTGACAACTGCTGCCGGCACGTTCTCCAGCGGCCGCTCGCCGCTGGTTTCGAGCAATACGGTGTAGCCGGAATCCGCCAAACGCTGCATCAGCGGAACCAACTCCCGCTCCTGCAGCATGGGTTCCCCACCGGTGATCTCAACCAGTCCGCCGCTCGGGCTCCGGTGTTCCACTTCATCAAACACCTGCTCCGGAGTCATCTTCTTTCCGCCGTAAAAACTGTACTCGGTGTCGCACCAGGTGCAGCGCAGGTTGCAGCCCGTCAGGCGCACAAATACGCATGGCAGCCCCGCATATGTGGACTCGCCCTGGAGCGATTTGTAGATCTCCGTAATTTGCATGGAGCAGCGGCCAGTTGCCAGCCGTCAGTCTAAGAGCCGAACTGCCTTGAAACCGAAGCTAGGAGTCCATTGAGAATGCGCCCAACTTCGGCCCAGGACTGCAATAACGCTGCCACTTCTTGACTGCGCAGGTATCCGAGTCTCTCGGCGACCTGAACTTGAGTCTCCAATTCCATCAGCGACCCTCTCGCTTGCCCAAGGAAGTGTCTGAATTCTTTCGAGAGACGTCCCTGCCCTTCGGCGATATTGCTCGGGATAGACACCGCTGCGAGTCTCGCCTGCGAAGTAAGTCCAAACAGATCATCCTTAGGAAACCCAGCGGTCGCACGGTATTTGCTGGCCACTAAGTCCATTGCCTTCTGCCAAACCACCCGGTCTTTGTAGGACCGACCCATTCGCGAAAAATCTCCCCTCTCTAACTGGCAACTGGTGGCTGGCAGCTGCTATTCACTGTACTTCGCGGTCGTTGTGTCGGTCTCAAACACGGTCACATCTTTCACTGACACCCGGCCGTTTGTGACTTGCCGCAGCCGGCCGTTCGTCTCGTCATAGAAGTATTTCGCCAGGTTCTCTGCCGACGGATTCAGCTCGGTAAAAGGCTCCAGATCGTTGATCATCTGATGATCGAGCCGGTCAATCACGTGCTTCATTACTTCCCGTAAATCCTTGAAATCAACCAGCAACCCGGCCTTATCGAGTTCCTTCCCCGCCAAGGTCACGCGAATTTTGTAATTGTGCCCGTGCGGCTTCTCGCACTTACCCTTGTAATTGCGCAAGTAGTGCCCCGCAGCAAACGAATCTTCGACCGTGACTTCGAACATGAACCCTCTCGAACGCGTGCATCCCTACAGGCGAGACTGCGGCAGTAAGCGCTGCGTATCTATTTATTGTACGCCGGGGAATCCCCGGAGCCCGATCGACCCGAAGCCCGCGCGCTCGAAGCGTCGTAGAGGGACAGGCGCGAGTCCCGAGAACCGCCGGCTTATCACAGAAAGTCGGTGCTCCCAAGACTCGCGCTATTTTCCGCAGTCCTTATCCTTTGATCTTCTTCCCCACCGGATCCCACACCGCCGCCGACTCCTTAAAATACGAGTGATTCGCCAGGTGACAGCCGATGGCGGCGTTGTTACCGAACTCCTCGTTTTCGACCACTTTTTTGCGCGAGCGAACTGCGTTGAAAAAGTTGGCCTCGTGATCGACAAGGTCACTGTACCCGGTGGGAGCGCCGAAGACTTCGGTCCCTTCCGAAACTTTGGCCTCAAGCGCCGTTGGCGCCGGGTGCTCCTGCTGAAATTTCTGCAGGTACTCATTTCGCAGCTGGGCAGGCCAGCCGAAGATCGAATACGCCTCGGGCTCGGGGTGCGTATCCTGCGGGGTGTAGGTGAGAGTCGAGCCTTGCAGGGTCAATGTGCCCTTGGTGCCATAGAAGCCGATGTAATCCCCTTGATCATTATTCAAATTGCAGCGCAGATACGAGCGGAAGGTCAGATAATCGTAGAAGGTCTCGATAAGATCCGGAAAGTCGCGTCCGTCCTTGAAGCGGAATAGTCCTCCCGTGGATTGCGCCCGCTTTGCCACCGTGTTCGTGCCGGTGACGAAATGAATGCCTGAAATTGCGTGGACGAAAAGGTCTCCTGGAAGGCCTTCGCCGTAGTCCGTGAAACAGCGCCAGCGGAAAAAGCGCTCAGGGCTGAACGGACGCTTGGGCGCGCCATCGAGGAATGCGTTCCAGTCAATGGTCTGCTCGCTTGCGTCCGGCGGAATGGGGTAGACCCAGGCCCCGCTGGGCGAATTGCGGTCCCAGTGGGCCTCGACGTGACACACCTCGCCGAGTTTGCCGGAATCGTAAATTTCCTTCGCCTGGGCATAAACAATGGAGCTGACCCGTTGGCTTCCGACCTGCACAATCCGGTTGCCCTTCTGCGCGGCGTCGATCATCGCGAACCCGTCTTCCACGGTGTGGGACATCGGCTTTTCGCAATAAACGTCTTTGCCGGCAGCGCAAGCGTCTACGAAAACTTTGCGATGTTGATGGTCTGATACCGCAATGATGACCGCGTCAACGTCTTTGCGATCGAGAATCTCTTTGTAGTTGCGCGTGGTAGGAACTTTCTTATTCACAGCTTCCTGGGCGGCGATATGACGGGAATCGTATAAGTCGCATGCCGCAACGCACTCGATTCCGGGCACGCGTTGCGATGCGTTCAGCAGCTCGCAGCCGCGCACGCCAGTGCCGATGGAGGCGAAGCGCACAGTATCGCTGGGCGCGGCCGGCCGAGGCGATGCCCAAAGCGGTTTTGGTTGCAGCAGCGTGAAGTTTACAGCTGCTCCGGTGGCGGCTGCTCCGGTGCCGACGCGGATGAATTGACGACGAGTCCATGCACTCTTCATAGTTCACCTTTCCTCGATTGAGATTCCGTGCCGTAGCGCAACGTATTCCTGATGGAAGTTTCGCGGCGGAAATTATCGCACACTAGTGTGCTGTGACACGACTTTTCAAAATCGTGAACGCACAGAATCTGAGTACTACTCTCTCCTGCAGCATTGCCCGTATTGACACGTTTCAATACCGGGTATAAAGAAGAAGGCCGTTGTTCCTGCCGCTCATCGAGCGCACAAGGAGGCGGTATGCGGCAAATGCTGACGGTCTTGTTATTGCTGGGAGCGGTGGCGGTTTTCTCACCGGCACCTTCCCAGGCGCAACTGCAGGTCTATGGCGCATGGCATTGTGGCAATGACTTCTGCACCTGGGCGACGGTGCGCGACATGATGGACTTCGACACGAAAAACCATTGGCTAATAGATCGCGGAGATGGATCCCGCCTGCCATCGGTGAATCTGGTGATCCTAAGTTTTGTTCAGCCCACGAAACTGCTGAACAAAACCAACGATTCCGGGGACACCAATGGCGTTCCGAACGCCATGAATGCCGCCGTGGTGAGTTATTTCACCACTCACAACATCCGTGTGATGCTCTCAATCGGAGGCATCACCTACACCACAGCCTGGGACCAGGCGCTCTCGACGAATCCGACACAACTGGGACTGAACGCCGCCGCACTCGCCAGAAGCTTAGGAGTCGGAATTGAAATTGATTACGAAAACAGCTCGAGCCCGAACCTTACTGGACTGCAGTCGTTCGTCAGCGCCTACCGCTCGCAAATTCCGTATGACGCGACTGGAGCCAATCCGGCGGCGCGGCTCACCATCGACCTCGGCGCCGGAGACCAGTACCTGACCGACATCTCGCGTTACGCCACCGCCAATTGGCTGAATGATTCTTCGCCCGTTCTCGATTACGCCAATGCCATGGTGCCGAACAAGCAGCCGTCGAGCGCGACATCGGCAGAGAGCAACTAGCAGCAACACATCACCGGCAAAGCGAATTACGCTCCGCCAGTCCCGCCGCTGGCCCCTGCCCGCGTGACCGGAAGCTTGTACATTGTGACTGGACACAATCCCGCGCCCGAGTGCAACAACTTCAGCTCCTCACTCGAGAACAGCACTGGCAACTATGTTCTGACCGTCCCGCCCGCAGGCGCAGGCACCACCAGCGGCATGCTCGGATACATGTTCTGGGCCGCAGAGTGCCAGGGGACGCACTCCATCTGCACCACTCGGCCAAACACCTGCGAAGCCGGAGTAGGCACAGGCGCGAAGACCTACAACATCCCCCTGCCAATGCCAGCGCTGCGGCAACAGTAGGCAGGCCAGTCCGCAGGAACGAAGACGAACTCGACGAACCGTCGAAGACGAGGGAGAAACAAAAGATGAAGCAGGAACGAAGATGAAGCAGGAATGAAGACGAAGTAGAACTTAAAGATGAAGCAAAAGACCCGCTATTGAGAGGATCGGGAGGGCACGAGTTCACTCGTGCCGGGAAGAGTCATGTTTTCAGTCCGGCTTTAGCCGCTGAGGGAGGCGAGCTTTTTCAGCAACGCACAGAAGCCATGCACACGCGTTGCTTTCTTCAAAATCAATTCCCGCGCTCCCTAGGCCGATTTCTTCGGCAAGCAGAACTCGATTACGCGCCCCGGCACCTCTCCCGAACCCCGTCGCGTACTCTTGCGAAAATCTTTCGGAATGTAAAACTCAATCACCTTTGCCATAACCAGTCTCCCCTGCTCCACTGCCCCAATTTCGACCTCTGTAGAAGGAAACCCCTCCTCGGCGAAAAAGTCTCAGCACTATCAGAGCTACTTGCCAGCGAGTTTCCGTGTGCTATAAATGACCTTCTTCCCCAACCGCAGTCTTCCGCAATGGCTGAACGCGCAAACATAGAACATGTCGCAGCAACGTCCGGGGACGTTCTGAAAGCACAGATCGCTAGCTTGCGCCGTTTGTTTCCCGAAGTTTTTGTCGAGGGCAACCGCGCCACGCAAAATCAAAAGCGTCGGACAGGAGTGTCCGACCCACACGGCAAGACCCACGCGAGTCCCCACTGCGATTACTCGTAATCTCCCACGCACTTTTTACCTACTCCACCATCATTTACTCTGGCTGCTCTCGTCGGTTCCTTCAAAAGGACTAAAATATTCTTAGTGAATCAACAACTTAGCTTTGCCTGAGTTTGGCATCGCATTTGATATACGTAAGCGCAGGCGTCAGCATCTTAGGATTTACGGCGCCGAGATTTCCACCCTAGAACGCCAAATGCGGCGTTCCAGGGGATCCGGTTCTTGGCTATGCGTCGCGTCAGCGCTGGCCAGGCATTGCCCGTGGGTCGGACACTCTTGTCCGACGCTTTTCGGAGTGCTTAAGTTAGTTAGTAAGGACGCACCAAATCGCGATCACGCCCGCGTAAGGCGTGCGCTAGGGAGCTTGCCCAGAGCCACAAGCCGATGGGTGCCAGGGGCTCCCCCACGGAGGATGTCGAAAATGAAAAATCGCGCAGTGGTAGCGTTGTTCGTCGCAGCTTTACTCTCACTGCCGGCGCTTGCCCAGCAGCAGCCGGCGGCGTCGACTTCGCCAGACCAGTCATCGCAAACCACTTCCAGCGGCTCAACCGCAACCGGCAAAGCGCCGCTGCAATACGAAAGCCGCCAGGGATTCTGGGGCAAGGTCAATCCTTTTGCCCGCAAGAAGTATGTCCAACGGCAGACCCAACCAATTCGTGACCGCGTGAACGAGCTCGACGAGCTCACCGCCGCCAACACGAAGATGATCAAAGATGTCGACAGCCGCGCCCAGCAAGGCATTCAGATGGCCTCCAATAAGGCCACTGAAGCCGACCAGCACGCTGTCGATGCCGGCAACAAGGCCACCACCGCCCAAGAGACCGCCACCAAGGCCAACACCCGCCTGACGACAGTCGAAGGCGTGGTCAGCAACATTGACCAATACAAGGCCACCAATCAGACCGAGATCCGGTTCCGTCCTGGCCAGAGCGTACTCAGCCAGAACGCCAAGACCGCCCTCGATCAGATGGCCGATCCGCTGAAGGGCACTCACGGATACATCGTCGAAGTGCAGGGCTTCTCGTCCGGCAAGGGACAGGAAGCAATTGCCACTTCGCGCAAGATGGCCGACGCCGTCGTCCGCTACCTGGTCGAGAACCACGAAATTCCGGTCTACCGGATTTATGTTCTCGGCATGGGCAACGCCCCGGTGCAGACGACTGCTGACGCCGGACAAAAACCGAAGCGCATGAGCGGCGGCCGCGTAGAAGTCAGCCTGCTGAAGAATGATCTTGAGCAGCTGGCGTCCAGCTCCAGCACCACCGCACCGGCGCCCGCGCAGTAAGCATTTTAAGGACGAAGGGACACCGCACGATGCCCTCCTCAGAAGAAAGCCTCCCGTTAGGGAGGCTTTTCTTGTTTGTCGAAGCGCCGCGACGCCCTACACATAAAGCTTCAACAGATCGCGCGGATCGTACCCTGGCCGCCCCGGTTCGGCTGGTTCCGGCACCTTCGAACTCCAACCCCGCCATGTCCAGCCGATCCACGAACGCATCGATCACCCGGCCGACATGGACTTCCGGAATCGGTTCGTCACAGGTCGCTGGGAACAACCTTCCCTGCGTTCGCCCTTCGCCTTGAATGAAGCCCATAAAAATGCCCTCACTCATGTGAGGGCATCTTCACATTGTTTTTGCCGCCCGACTAAACTAAGTGTTTCGTAACAGTCTCGAAAGCGAGGCCTTTTGTTGCCTTGAATGGTGCGGTGGTTTCCGCCGAATTGATTTAGTTCGAACTATTTGGTCATGAAAAAGGGATCGTTTACGAACAGCTCGGCATAGCAGAAAAGTGTGGCGGGAAGATGAAGCTGAAGCGAGTCAGGAAACCTCAACCTGCTTTTCGAACGAGTTCAGGCCCGGGGCAGCACGAGCGTCACGCCGCTTGAGTTTCCACTCCCATGCGCTACGCACTATTGTCCGCAAATCGAAAAGGCGCGGTTCCCATCCTAACTCCCGGCTGAGCTTCGCTGGACTGGCGCACAGCACCGCGGGATCGCCAGCGCGCCGCGGCGCAGCGCGAACGGGTACTTTCCTTCCGGTGACTTCCTCGACTGACCGAATTACCTCCAGCACCGAGTAGCCATTCCCCACTCCGATGTTGAAGACTTGCATTCCCGCTGCTGGAGCGACTTCCAGCGCGCGTAAGTGCGCAGCAGCGATATCAGAGACGTGGACATAATCCCGGATACACGTTCCATCCGGCGTGTCGTAATCGTCTCCGTAAACCTCAAAGTGGGGACGTTCTCCAATTGCAGCCTCGAGCAGCAGCGGGATGATGTGCGTTTCCGGACGATGATTCTCGCCCGCATTCTCTGTTGCGCCGGAAGCATTGAAATATCGAAATGTCACGATTGTCCATCCGTAGGCGGCCGCGTACCACTGCAGAATCCGCTCGAACATCAATTTGGTTTCGCCATACGAATTCACCGGATTCTTCGGTTGTTCTTCGTCAATTGGTACCACCGCAGGATTTCCATACACCGCCGCGGACGATGAGAACACGAATTTCTTAACTCCTGCGGCACGCACTGTCTCCAGAAAAGCAATGCCGCCCGCAACGTTTCGCTGAAAGAAAACGCCTGGATTGCTTACAGATTCTGGGACCAGAGCTTTAGCAGCAAAATGGAACACCGCATCGAAAGCAGTTTGTGACAGCAAGGACGACATCGCCGAAGAATTGGCAATGTCAGCTTCGCAAAAAACCGCCCCCGGCGGAACCGCCTCTCGAAATCCTGTGGAAAGGTCATCGACCACAACCACGCTGTGCCCGGCGCGCAGAAGTTGTTCGCAGCAAACCGAACCAACATAGCCAGCACCGCCCGTTACGAGCACGTTCCCCATCTCAATACGCTCCTACGCCACGGACTACTACCAAAGGTGTTCGCAGCAATATTTCACAGTCCAGCCGCAGCGACCAGTTCTGCACATAGAACAGATCCATCTGCACCCGCTGCTCAAACGCGACTCTCTGCCGACCCTGAACTTGCCAGAATCCTGTCAGCCCGGGTTTGGTCACGCGGAAAATCCATCCCGCAGCCCCATATCGCTTCAATTCCTCTGCCGTGACCATGCGCGGTCCCACCAGGCTCATCTCTCCTCGCAGCACATTCCAGAGCTGGGGGAGTTCGTCCAGGCTCAATTTTCTTAAGAGCCCACCCAATCGCGTGATCCGTGGATCATTCCGCAACTTGGAGTTCAGTTCGAACTCATGCCGGAGTCCCGGGTCCTTTTCGAGAACAGCATCTGCCTGTGGACACATGGTACGCAGTTTGAATGCGTCGAATTGCCCATCCAGCCCGATGACCCGGCGGCGATGAAATACTGGACCGCCGTCCTGCAGTTTGATCAGCAATGCACAAATCGCTATAA
>WNGK01000472.1_pt1 | contig 52545 bp, 51 predicted proteins | sample 5400601 | NCBI WGS metagenome assembly WNGK01 (sample SAMN13153376, study PRJNA577476) | soil metagenome | isolation source: 60 cm soil or saprolite under Garry oak tree replicate 1 | place: USA:California | collected 2016-06-15 | reverse complement strand
TTGAGCCGCGTTCGGTACCCCCGGTGGCGGCCGCCTCGTTGAATGGCATTGGCCGGTTCCCCGCTTGAATCGCGTAATCCGTGTCATCCGCGGCTTTTTGTGTGTAGAATGCGGCATCTGATCCAGCGGAAGGTGACAACTATGAAGAGGTTCATCGCAGTCATAAGGGCGCTGGTGTGCATCAGCCTCTTGATCCCAGCGGCAACCGCGCAGAAAACCACACCAGGTCCCGTACTTCAGGCACTTGATGAAGAGCTGAAACGGGCCTTCGACGTGCTGAAGCAGAAGGGAAATCCCGCGCCTTACTTCATTGGCTATTCCGTTAGTGAAATGGAAAGCGTCGACATCGATGCATCTCTCGGGGCGTTGCGGTCCAGCCAAACCAGCCTGACGCGGCTTCTGGACATCGATGTCCGCGTGGGCGACTATCAACTGGACAATACTCATCAGATCCGAGGGCAGCGCGGAACGACTTCGGGCCCCTCATTTTCTTATCCGGTACTGATGCCGGTCGATAACGACATCGATGCCCTAAAGAGCGTCGTATGGCTGGAGACCGACGAAAAGTACAAAGCAGCCGTGGAACGGTTCATTCAAGTTAAGGCCAATCGCACAATAAAAGTCGAGGAGGAAGACACATCCGCCGATTTGTCCCGTGAGTCGAAACAGACCGCTGTTCTTGCGCCGGCAAATTTGGATCTGGACATCCCCACGTGGCAAAAGAAGGTGCAGGACTTCTCTGCGCTCTTCAACAAATATCCCGAAATTTACGAAGGCTCCGTCGGTATCTCTTCGAGCGCCACCAACGACTACCTGGCCAATACCGAAGGCACATCGGTCCAACACGGTATCGCCAGCATACGCCTTAGTATTTACGCCAGAACAAAGGCTGATGATGGAATGGAGCTTTATCGCTTCGAATCGTTTGATGCTCATTCCGCGGACCACCTGCCGGGCGATGCCACAATCCGGCAAACAATCGAAACGATGGTGCGGGATCTCAAAGCTCTTCGCGCCGCTCCGGTCATCGAGCCCTATACCGGCCCCGCCATCCTGTCCGGCCGGGCTAGTGGTGTATTTTTCCACGAAATCTTCGGCCACCGAATCGAAGGGCACCGTCAGAAGAGCGAAACCGAAGGTCAGACTTTTACAAAGAAGATCAATCAGCCAGTCTTGCCCGATTTCATTTCTGTGATTGATGATCCGACCATGGAACGGATTGCCGGCACCGACCTCAACGGACACTACGCATTCGACGACGATGGAGTCCCCGCGCAACGCGTTACGGTTGTAGACAAAGGAATTTTGAAAAACTTCCTGATGTCTCGTTCCCCAGTATCTGGCTTTGAAAACTCGAATGGGCACGGGCGCAAAGCTCCGGGTTTCCGTACCGTCGGACGCCAGGGCAATTTGATTGTGCAGGCCACCAACACCGTTTCAGATGCGAAAATGCGGGTGATGCTGATCGAAGAAGCCAAGAAGCAGGGCAAACCGTTCGGGCTGCTTTTCAAGGACATCTCAGGCGGCTTCACGTTAACCGGACGGTCCAGTCCTCAGTCATTTCAGGTAACGCCGATTATGGTTTATCGGATCTACGTCGATGGAAGACCGGACGAACTGGTTCGCGGAGTCGACCTGATCGGCACACCCCTCACGTCTTTCAGCCAGATCGTCGCTGCCGGCGACACGCCTGAAGTTTTCAACGGATTCTGCGGAGCCGAGTCCGGCTATGTGCCCGTCGCGGCTGTCTCACCAAGTATTCTGACCGCGCAAATCGAAGTACAGAAGAAGGCCAAATCCTCGGATCGCCCGCCCATTCTGCCGCCGCCCCCGTTTAAAGGAGCACGCCCATGACGCGCTCTGCCGGATTGAAAATCGCGCTTGTCCTTCTTCTGGTTCCTCCCGCGTTTTCTTACGGACAAGGTACACCGGCTTTATCAGATCCTGTAATGCGGGCGATGGCGGACGAACTGGAGAGATCCATCGCCGAGCTGCAGTTCAAGGACCTGGACAAGCCATACTTTATTCAATACATCGTACTCGATCAGGAAGAATACCGCGCTTCGGCAACGTTCGGCGCTCTCACCGCTTCGGACCGGGATCGAGCCCGCATTCTTCAGGCGCAGGTCCGCGTGGGTGACTACGAGTTTGATAATTCCGAGTTCATCACTGGGCAGCAATTTCAGGGCCCACCACCCTCAGGGATAACTTCATCGACCATAATCGAAAATGATTATGATGGCATTCGGCACGCGTTGTGGCTGGCGACGGATGCTGCGTACAAACAATCGGTCGAACAGCTCGCACGGAAGCGTGCATTCGTTCAGAACAAGATCCGCGGTGATCAGATACCTGACTTTTCGAAGGAAAAGCCGGTTACGGCAGTCGCAGCGCGCAGGGGACTGGAAATTGACAACCCACGTTGGGAAAACCAACTGCGGGAATGGTCGGCCATTTTCAAAGAATTTCCCGCGATCCAACAATCCACCGTTGAGTTGCAGGCACAGCTCATCCACAAGTACCTCATCAACAGCGAAGGGACGCGGACACTTCAGCCCTCAATGATCGTTTCGGTGGAAGTTGCAGCCAGCAGTGAGGCGCCTGACGGCATGCGTCTCAGGCATTCGATCCCATTCAATGCCAGAAGCTTCGATCAGCTTCCATCCGCACAGGAAATCATTAACTCCATTCGACGTATGGCCTCTGACCTGACGGCTTTGCGTTCGGCTCCCGTCCTGGATGCCGACTACTCGGGTCCCGTGCTATTTACAGGTCAAGCATCTGCCGAGATGTTCGCACGCGTGCTAGTGCCGAATCTTTCCGGACAACGCCTTCCCTTGTCTGATCGCGATCAACAGGGGCCCACGACACGCAGCGAACTTGTGGATAGGCTGAACCGCCCTGTGCTTCCTTCGTTTCTTTCGGTATTCGATGATCCGACCGAGCAACGCGTCGGCAACCAGGAACTCATCGGACATTACCAGGTGGACGATCAAGGTGTGCCGGCACGCCGCGTTTCTTTGGTCGAGAGCGGTGTATTGAAAACGTTTTTGATGTCCCGCCGTCCCGGCAAAAATATGCTTCAGTCCAATGGCCATGGACGTTCCGGGTACCCGGGCAGAGAAACCGCGCAGATCGGGAACCTCTTTATCCAACCAACCCAAGGTAAGAGCTACGAGGACCTCAAACAAGAACTCGTCACGATGTGCCGCACGGAGCAACTCGATTACTGCATCATCATCAAGGCGCTGGACACGGACGTTCGCAGTCCAATCGGCCTGCCGTTCCTGACATACAAAATTTACGTTGCCGACGGCCGGGAGGAACTGGTACGCGGAGCATTCGCTACCAGCATTCCCGTTCGATCATTGCGGCAGATCGATGCTGTCGGAAATGACACCTTCGTGGTCAACAGATTGTCGGGTGGGGGAGATCTTCCGACACCGACGAGCATCGTTGCCCCATCCGTGCTTTTGGAAGAAATGGAGCTGAAGCGTCCCACGGGTAACCAGCAAAAGCCCTCGCTGCTGACGCATCCGTTTTTCAAAAAATAAATTCGGACTAGGCCATGCTCATCGTATAGGCCTGGTTGCCCTCCCGCGAGTTGGCGCTTCAGGAATTTCCTGCACAGACGATGCGATGGTCTGGGCCTCCGTCAAGAGGACGTCGAAGCGATCTTCACTATTCTCGTACACAAACTCGATAAGACCGCTTTTGCGCCGAACCGCTCGATAGAGAATGCGGCGGCGTTCGCTGAGCCTATTCCCACGAATCTCGTACTGTACCCATTCTTCACCATTTCCGGTAAAACGCCGTGGTTCATCGAACTTTGCGAAGCCCAGCGGCGACATGATTCGCTCGGCACCCCGCCGGGCGAAGCTGTCGAGTTTTTCCGTTTGTCTAGACCTCAGGACCATTACCGACGCGCCTGTCGAATGGTTAAGCCAGATCAGGCCGCCAGTGTCCGCGACGACCCATCCTTGGGGCGCCATGATCTGAAAAGTGCGAGTCTGCACAACCTGTGCCGATGGGGAGATTTGAATTGTCGCCAAAACCAAAAGAAGCAATTTCATGGGAATCGCTTGTAGGATGTCGCAAATCGCCTGTGCTTGTCCACTCTGATATGGTTCAGTCGCAGTCGTCCAAAGTATAAAAAGAGGCAATCTGTAGGAAGGCCGTGATGCAGTTCAGAAACCGGACTCAGGGCGGCCTGGCCCGCTGGCTTTCCCCAAAACGTAAAGGAGAGCTCCGATGACGATTTGCCAGAGACGCGTTTACGAAATGCCGGGTCGAACGCCGCCGACAAAACCATCGACGGTGTTGTCACGAAAGTCGATCCCAACATGATCGAGAGGCGGAAGCAGCTTCGGTGGTGTGAAAATATTAAGACTTTCGATTGCTTCATGCATTCGCTGCGCTCATGGAAGAACTCAACCGTTTGCGAGTGCACTTTTTCGAAGATGTAGTTGACAGGGCCTTCCGACTACGTTATAAAAACGCTTGCGACACGACGGCGTGTCTGCAAGTCAAGACATTGAAGTCTTCGGTTCCCGGTGGCGGGTCCGAAGGCTTTTTTTATTTTGGGGCGGCTTAGTTCCCTCAGACAACGATGTCCGGCAGACCAAAGCTGCTCTGGACATTTGTTTACTCAAACTGGCGGTTCCGTCACAGATCCGAACGTGTAACCTCTTGGGATCTGGATTTGCTGCCGGACCGAAAATTTGGAGGAGAAATGACCAACATTAATAGCAGCGTATCGAATTCCCATCCACGCCGCCCAACGATTTTGGGATGGCTACGAGTTGCTGCACTGCTCTCTTTCGCACTCCTTGCGGGCGGATTGCGACTTGCGAACGCCCAGGAGGTCAGTGGAATCTACACGGACGGCACCACCAAAGACCTCGGTGACAAGACAAAAATCGACTGGTTAAAAAATATCAAGTTAAGGGGCTGGGTCGAAGGGAGCTACATTTGGAACTTCAACAAGGTGAACCCGAACGTAGCCAACGCCAACTTGGGAAAGTCCGCTATTCAGGACCAAAACCTGACGATTGAAGGGCAGGCATTCCATACCCATGATAACAGCGTCACACTCGATCTCGCGGAGATTGAGGTTGAAAAGGTTCCTGAACGTGGTTCGGTGGGCTTCAAGCTAGACCTCGCTGCGGGCGATATTCAGGACACGATTGTTCAGACGATTAAGTCGGTTAGTCCGAACGGTGTTAGCGACTTTGACAGGACGTTTCAGCACGCATCCATCAGCTACTTAGCGCCGGTTGGCAAAGGACTCCGTTTCGACTTCGGAAAGTTTGTAACACACATTGGTGGCGAGACGATCGAAAGTATCAAGAACCGTAACTTCTCTCATTCCTTCTTCTACAGCTACGCCATTCCCTTCCAAGACAGCGGTATTCGGATGAATTACGCCTTCAGTCCCAAGGCTTATGCGGAGCTTTACATTCTGAATGGTTGGAACGTGACTTTTGATAACAACCGCGGAAAGACTTACGGACTCAGCTTCGGATTGACACCCAGCAGTAAATTTAGTGCGTACTTGAACTACCTGGGAGGTCCTGAGCATAACAATAATAGTGGGGATTGGCGGCACCTGGGCGACTTTCAAGTCGGCTACTCTCCGGTCGCAACGCTTTCGATGATGGCAAACATCGACGTTGGACAGGACAACAAAGGCGCCGGTCCCGGAAAGAATGCTCTGTGGAGAGGCATCACCTATTACTTGCGGCCAGCGGTTAAGGGGCGCTTCTTTCCGACACTACGAGCGGAATACTATGAAGATCGCGACGGCTTCACCACCGGGGTCCCACAGCACCTCTGGGGATTCACGGTGACGCCGGACTACAAGTTGGGCAGCGAAGATGATTTTGTGCACGTACTGTTGCGGCCCGAGATTCGCTATAACAAGTCGAGTGCGAAATTCTTCAGCCAAGAAAACAACTTCCGCTCGCTCGACCACCAGTGGACCGTGGGAGCCGGTATAGTCGAAGTCCCAATCCTTGTTAGCGAAGTTCGTCACGAAGGGGAAAGGGTCAGACCCCAGGTGGAAACGCGATGGATTGCCTGCATTGCCTGCCATATGATCCTTGTCGCGAGAGGGGTCTGACCCCTTTCCTCTTCGTGACGAACTTCGGCTAGATTGCCACCTGCCATGTCCTGGTTGTGCTCGGATATCCCTCTGCTGGCCTCTCGCATTTGAACGTCCGCAAAAAAGCGGGATGTTACGCATCTCAAACGACCGCCAACTGACTAGGCGGTTGACAAGAAGCCCACGCGAACTCTTGAAGCTGTCCCGGCACAACTACGGCCGACGCTGCGTAGGGACTCATTTTTGGACCATTTTGACAGTTTGACAGGGCTGCTGCCGTGATTCATACTGCCCCTCTGACTGGAGGCTAGATTATGATCCGCCTTATCTCCATCGCAGTGTTATCCCTGATACTAGCTGGGCCCGTTACTCCATGGAGCGGGGAATCGAAGTCAGGTTTGATTTGTACGCTCACAGGCAAGGAAATCCGGGCCTGCTGTTGCCAGTTGAAGGATGGACAGCTCTATTGTCCGCTGGCGAATACGACGATACAGACTTGCTGCTGCAAATCGAAGGGATAATAACTAAGCTCTAGTTGATGCCGCTTACTATCATGCTGCTGACTTCTTCCGTTCTTCCCTTCTTCCCTTTGCAGCAGATTAACAATTCTTCCAATCTCCCACACGTCTCTACCCGACGCTGAGCAACCTTTGCTTCGGCGACCTGTGGTTTTTGAACGAACCTCGTGCAAAGCCGGTAACGATCGCGCCAGCAGCTTACGGCATCCTTTTACTTTTCAATTTTCCACCAGGCCAGGACTGCAAAAACGACACGGTGTGCGCGGCAGGAAACTCGATATCAAATGCCGTGCTCACCGGACCAGCGGATTAATCGGTTGCCCATTTTGGTCGAAGAAATAGATGTTTCCCGAAACCGGGCTCCCCTCGGGACCGGCGAAAATCACGATTTGAGTCGTGTAACCAGCCCCGTCCACAAGCTGGGGAATAAACGCTTCATCTTCCGATTGTGTGGCGAGATCATCAGGAGGTGTACGGATTCCCCTCCTGGAACAGGAGGGGACGCTGCGCCATCAAAAAAATGCTGCGAAGCTACCCTAAAGGCGCAGACGGGGTGGTCATTCCAAACACGTTTCGAGGACGGACCACCCCGTCCGCGCCAACTCTGGTGGCTTCGGCATCATTCTTTTTGATGGCGCGGCCACCCCTCCTTTGCAAGGAGGGGAATACGTTCAGGCCTTTGTAGTCCTTACCGCTTGCTGGCGACCGCTTCTGCCGCTAAGGCCAGGAACTGATCCACGGGCTTGGTCTTCAAATCCTCACCGGACCGTAATCTGACGGACACGGCTCCCTGCTCCTGTTCTCGATCACCCACCACCAACATGTATGGAATCTTTTGTAGCTGGGCATTGCGGATCTTGGCGTTCATCCGTTCCACGCCCGTGTCGATATTCACGCGCAAACCGGCAGCCTTTAGCCTGGCGTGGACCTGTTTGCAGTACTCCTGGTGACGATCGGCGATCGGAATCAACACCGCCTGAACAGGCGACAACCAAACGGGCAGAGCGCCGCCATGATGCTCCAGCAGGACACCGAAGAATCTTTCCATGCTTCCCAAGAGCGCGCGATGAATCATAAACGGCCGGTGCTGTGCCCCGTCTTCTCCGACGTAGGTCAAATCGAACCGCTCCGGCAAATTGAAGTCGAACTGGACCGTACTCAATTGCCAGGGGCGCCCAATTGCATCGTTGACCAGCAGATCGATTTTGGGGCCGTAAAAGGCGCCGTCACCCGCGTTAACCAGGTATTTGATGCCCGATCTTTTGAGCGTGTCTTCCAAAGCGATCTCAGCGGCTTCCCAATCCTGCTCGCGGCCGACGCGCTTTGGTGGCCTGGTGCTGAGATATAGCTCGAACTGCTCGAAGCCGAACGCGCGAAGAATATCGAGACTGAAATAGAGCACTTTATCTATTTCGGCAGGCATCTGGTCCGGGCGGCAGAACAGATGGGCGTCGTCCTGGGTGAAGCCGCGTACACGGGTCAGTCCGTGAAGGACCCCGCTGCGTTCGAACCGGTAAACGGTGCCCCACTCGGCAAACCGCATGGGAAGATCGCGGTAGGACCGGATGCCGCTCTTATAGATGTGGACGTGAAAAGGGCAATTCATTGGCTTCAGGTAATAGAGCTGCTCTTCAATCTTGATCGGGGCGTACATATTCTCCGCGTAGAAGCCGAGGTGGCCGCTGGTTTCCCAAAGATTCGCGCGCCCGATGTGGGGCGTGTAGACAAAGTCGTACCCAGCTTCAAGGTGTTTCCGCTTGCAGTAGTCTTCGGCAATATGACGAATCAAGCCGCCTTTCGGATGCCATAAGATCAGGCCGCCGCCAACCGTGTCCGCATTGATGCTGAACAGATCCAACTCCTGGCCGAGCTTGCGGTGATCGCGTTTCTTGGCTTCCTCGAGCCGGACGAAGTAATCCTCCAGTTCCTTTTTTGTGTCGAAAGCGACTCCATACACGCGTTGCATCTGCTCGCGTGACTGATTGCCCCGCCAGTATGCGCCCGATACTCGGGTTAACCGGAAGCTCTCGGGATCGATTTCGTGAGTGACCCTCACGTGAGGGCCGCGTCACAAATCGATAAAGTTCCCAGTCTTGTAGACACTCACTTCATTCACGCTGCCGCCGACAAGGTTGGTATCGTCGAGATCCGCAACGGCCGTGGTCCCACGAGTCTTCAAGTCGCGCAGCAGTTCCACTTTGAAATCCTGCGACATTTTTCCGAACATCTCCGTCGCCGTATCCAGGGGCATATCTGAGCGTTCGAATGGAAGATTCTGTTTTATCTTCTCGCGCATGCGCCGCTCGATCTGCTCCAGGTCCTCGGGCGTCAGCGTGCGGCTGAGATAAACGTCGTAGTAGAAACCGTCCTCGATGACAGGACCGACGCCGAACTTCGCTTCCGGAAACATTTCTTGAATGCTGGCAGCCATGATGTGCGCCAACGAGTGACGTTTCGTGTCGAGTTTTTCGTCTTTAGGCATTGGAATAGTTTAACGATGATTGAAAAAAGGTCATCCACTTTGTTATGGTTAGCGTTTGTCCCATGCGGACTGTTTCGGGAGGTCTAAGCCATCGATAAAAACATAAGGGTCAACCACCGTATCCGAGCTCGGGAGGTGCGCGTTATCGACGATAACAATGAGCAGCTCGGAATCATGCCACCGCAGCAGGCATTACGTGTCGCGGAAGAACGGGGGCTGGACCTGGTAGAGGTAGCGCCAACTGCAACCCCGCCGGTTTGCAGAATAATGGACTACGGAAAGTATCTATACCAGCTAAACAAGAAACTTCACGAAGCCAAGAAGCATCAGAAGAACATCACGGTCAAAGAAGTGAAGTTTCGACCCAACACGGACGAGCACGATTACGATTTCAAAAAAAATCATATCGCCCGTTTCCTCAAACAGGGCGATAAAGTCAAAGCAACGGTATTTTTCAGAGGACGCGAAATCGTCCATCAGAGCATTGGCCGCGCCCTTCTCGATCGACTGGTCGAAGAACTTGCCGAAATCGGCGCCGTGGAAGCGCGGCCTAAAATGGAAGGCCCAAACCTAATCGCAATTTTTAGCCCGAAGGCCGGGAGTACAGGCCCGAAGAGTACGAGTACGAAAACACATGATGAAATTAAAGACCCACAAAGGCGCAGCTAAGCGCTTCAAGATTACGGCGACAGGTAAGGTCAAACGCCGCCACGCTTTCGCACGTCATATTCTGACCAAGAAGGCGGCGGGGCGAAAAAGAAAACTCAGCAAGGCAACTATCGCCAGTGATGCGGACACGCCGAAGATTCGCAGAATGCTGCCATATGCCTGAGAAATCCAAGGAGTTCTACAGTGCCTCGAGTTAAACGCGGAACGAAGCGGCATAATCGCCGTAAAAAACTTCTTAGCCTTGCGAAGGGCTATTACCTCAACAAGAGCAAGCTGTACAAGTTTGCGAAGGAGTCGGTCGAGAAAGCTCTCGGCTATGCTTATCGCGACAGAAAAGCGCGCAAACGCGATTTTCGCCGATTGTGGATTGTTCGAATTGGCGCGGCTGCTCGTCAAAATGGACTCAACTACAATCAATTCATCTTCGGTCTGAAGCAGGCCGGCGTCGAGATGGACCGAAAAATGTTGTCGGATCTTGCCGTGCAGGATCCGGCGGCGTTTACACGCCTGGCCGAAACAGCAAAGGGCGCCATTAAAACCGCAGCCTAGAGCCCGCGGCTGCAAACTGAGAAAATGGGATTTACGGGATGTCTTCAAACGACGGGATCGGCCGGCTTCGAGCAATCGAGCAAAAGTTCGACAGTGAGCTCGCGTCTGTCCATGACGCCCGATCTTTAGAGGACATCCGAACCCGGTATCTATCCCGCAAGTCTGGACTCCTCACTACACAGCTTCAGAATCTTGGCGAGTTGCCCAAGGACCAGCGTGCCGAATTCGGCCGCGTCGCCAATCAACTGAGATCGAAAATCGAAGCGGCTCTTGATACGTTACAGACGACGATCTTCGAGCGTGAAAAGCAAAGCGCGCTCGAACGAGAAACGCTGGACGTCAGCTTACCCGGAAATCGAAGGCGCATCGGGCACCGGCATCCGCTCACGATCGTTTGGAAAGAAATCGAAGACATTTTCATCTCCATGGGCTATTCGGTAGAGGACGGTCCGGAAATCGAGAGCACCTATTACAATTTCGATGCGCTCAACTTCCCTGTTGGCCATCCGGCGCGGGATCCACGCGATACCTTCTATGTCGGCGAAAACATGATTCTCCGCACGCACACCTCACCGGTGCAAGTCCGGACGATGGAAAAGGTGCAGCCGCCGGCGCGCATCATATGTCCCGGCAGGGTCTTCCGACGGGACGCCTTCGATCCAACGCACTCACCAATGTTTCATCAAGTGGAGTGCCTTGTCGTGGATGAGGGCGTCACATTTTCTGATCTAAAGGGAACCCTTGAGCGATTCCATAAGCAGTTCTTCGGAGAGAAAACCAAGACGCGTCTGCGGCCAAGCTTTTTCCCCTTTGTGGAGCCGGGCGCGGAGGTTGACATCTCTTGCGTGTTCTGTGATGGCTCCGGCTGCCGCATCTGTAAAGGGACTGGATGGATCGAAGTGATGGGCGCCGGTATGGTGCACCCGAACCTGTACGGCTTCGTCAACTACGATGCCGAGAAATACACGGGCTTTGCCTTCGGCGGCGGTATTGACCGCTATGCGATGTTGAAATACAACATCAACGACCTTCAGCTCTTTTTCCAGAACGAGATGAGATTTTTGCAGCAATTTTGAGGGGAACGCGGGCTTTAGCCCGCGTTCAAACTCCAACGGATGCGAATCAGTTTCAATTGGCTTAAAGAATTCGTCGACATCCCGGAAGGCGCGCAGGAACTGGCCAACCGGTTCACGAATGTTGGCCTGGCGGTGGACGCGCTCGAAACCACCGGTCAAGACTCGGTCTTTGAGTTGGATATTGCGACGAATCGACCGGATTGCCTCAGCCATCTGGGAATAGCCCGTGAAGTTGGTGCTATCTACGGCTCCGTGCTGCGGACGCCGAAGTTTGCATTGCGGGAGGCGGAGAGGCGCGCGCAGGAAGTCTTCTCGATTTCCATTGCCGACCCCGATCTGTGTGCGCGTTATTGTGGCCGTTACATCGAAAGCGTGAAGATCGGACCATCGCCTGATTGGTTGAAGGCGCGACTGGAGGCGCTTGGCGTCCGCCCTATCAACAACGTTGCGGACGCCACCAACTACGTCATGCTGGAGCTTGGCCAACCTCTGCATGCTTTCGATGCCGATACGCTGGCCGGACAACAGATCATCGTCCGGCGCGCGGATTTCGAAGAGAAGGTGACCACGTTGGATGGGACGGCACGTCAACTCGATCCTTCGATGCTTGTCATCGCTGATGCGAAGCAAGCTGTAGCGATCGCCGGAATCATGGGTGGCGCCCGAACGGAAATTACACCCTCGACGAAGAACGTCGTGCTCGAAAGCGCAAATTTCGACGCGCTCTCTATCAGGAAAACCTCGAGGGCGCTTGGCCTTTCAACCGAAGCGTCTTATCGTTTCGAACGAGGAGCCGAGATTGAGATGGCGCGCTTCGCGTGTGATCGCGCAGCAGCTTTGATCCAAGAATTAACGGGCGGTCGAGTCTATCACGACGTTATTGATGTGTACCCAGGCGAAGTGAAGCCCAGGGTTGCGACTCTTCGGCGATCGAGAATCCGGAAATTTTTAGGCGCTCCCGTCGACGATGCTGTTGTTGAATGCATTTTCGAGCGGCTCGGCTTCAAAACCAGGAAGACCGACGATGGCTGGTCGGTCCAGGCGCCAAGTCATCGCCTCGATATCAGCCGCGAAGAGGACCTGCTCGAAGAGATCGCGCGCCATTACGGCTTTGATAAATTTCCAGCGACCTTGCCGGCATGGTCGGGCTACGGATCCGCACTTCCCTTCGAAACAGAGGAACGCCTGTTGCGGAACCGGCTCGCCGCAAACGGTTACTCCGAAGTCCTCACAATGGCATTCAGTGATGAAGCCAGCGAACGGAAATTCAGACCGGATGTCGAACCCGTGAAGCTCATGAATCCGATGGCAGAGAACGAATCGGTTCTCCGGACATCCCTCGTGCCGAGCACGCTCCGTACGATCCAATGGAACTTGAATCACGGGATACGGGACCTTCAATTGTACGAACTCGGAAAGGTCTACAGGAACGGCGGGGAAAACCGTTTGCTCATCCTCGCTGCGACTGGGGCATTGCGGACGAAGAGCGTCCACGAAGCGGAACGCGATTTCAATTTTTACGATCTTAAGGGTGACGTTGAGGATATCCTTCAAACATTTGACGTTCGCTTGACGATGGATCGGAAAAACCTGCCGCCCTATTATCACCCGGGCCGGACGGCACGATTTGGCGATGTTGCCGTCTTTGGCGAACTGCATCCTGAGATTGCCTACATGTTCAAACTTCGCCAACGGATTTATGTTGCAGAGCTGGATGTCAAAATGATTTTCAGGTCCGAAACGCGGCACTTGGTCGAGCCCATTCCTCGTTTTCCATCGATCCGGCGAGACCTTTCGTTGCTGCTCGACAGGGGAATCCTATACGAGGACGTGCGCGCGGCGGTAAGGAAAGCGGGAATACCGGATTTGATTCAAATCGATCCTGTCGACCGGCTGGAACGAGGCCCGTTTCCCGAAACAAAATATAGTCTCGCGATTTCTCTCATCTATCAATCCAACGAACGTACGTTGACAGACGAGGAAGTCGACCAATTTGACCGGCAAATTCTTGGCTTGTTGGAGCAACAGCTCGGCGTTCAATTAAGGAAATAGTATGACCTTAGCTCAGGACAGATTCACGGAACTGGAAACCCGTATCCTGCAGACGGTCGATCTCGTAAGGACAACACGGCAGGAGAAACAGCTCGCTGAAAAGGAATTGGCGGCAGCCCGCGTCCGCATCGCGCGCCTGGAAGACGAAATAGAACAGTTGTGGCGAGAGCGTGAGCTGGTAAAGAATAAGGTCGAATCTTTACTCGAACACATGTCGGAACTCACTGAGGGAAGCCTTGTCTAAGTTGAAGCCGCGAACGATCGAAGTCGAAATCTATGATCAGAAATATTCGATCGTTGTGAAGGCTCCTCTCGAAGAAGACAAAGTTCGCGAACTGGCCGGGGAAATCGATAAGCTTATGCGCGAAGTCTCTGAGGCAGCCAATACGGCCGACTCTCTCAAGGTCGCCATCTTAACGGCGCTTCACTTCGCGCATGAATATCGCGAGCTCCGCCACAAGTGCGATGAAAAAACAGCGGAGTGGTCCCGCGCGCTCGAAGAAGTATTGAAAAAGTGATTCCATGCTATGATCGAAACACCCTGCGGGGCGCGTGATGGTATCAACTAAATTTGAACCAACACTTATTTGATCGGGAGTCCGATTTTCTGCGTGGTGTGTGGGCCTCACCCCTCGGGGTTCCAAGGTCCCCTAAAGCGCAGATAGGATGCCCACCTGTGTGAACAGGTTCAAATAGGTGAGCCACACGGCTGCCGCGGGACCCCCAGCTGTAGCCAGCCGGACCGCGCTTTGCCATCCGTGGCAGGGTCCAACCCATCCATGGGGACCCGGCATCTCCTATGAAAATTCTCTTTATCGGTGACACTGTCGGTAAGGCCGGACGTGCGATCGTTCACCAATACCTAAAACATCTACGAGAGGAGTATCAGGTCGATCTCACGATTCTCAATTGTGAGAATGCGGCCGCGGGTTTCGGTGTGACGCCAAAGATCGCCGATGAATTTTTTGATTGGGGGATTGACTTGCTCACATCGGGAAACCATATCTGGGATAAGAAAGAAATCACTGGATATCTAGACGAGAACTCCCGAATCCTGAGGCCTGCAAATTATCCGCGGGGTAATCCGGGTCGCGGCGTCGCAGTCCTCAAGACGAAATCCGGAGAAGCCGCGGCGGTGATGAATCTTCAAGGCCGTGTCTTTATGCCGCCTACAGACGATCCCTTTCGAGTCGCAGACGAAGAGCTGGCTAGACTTCCGAAGCATATCAAAGTGATTTTCGTCGACATGCACGGCGAGGCCACATCAGAGAAGGTCGCCATGGGCTGGTATCTCGATGGTCGAGTCTCAGCAGTGGTTGGGACGCATACACACATCCCCACAGCCGATGAAACGATCCTGCCTGGGGGCACGGCCTTCCTCACAGACGTCGGAATGGCCGGACCATTTCTCTCAGTGATCGGCGTTGTGAAAGAAGATGTGATCCGCCGGTTCCTCACATCCATCCCGGAAAAGTTCGAATCCGCATCACAGGATGCGCGGCTGAATGCGGTCCTTGTTGATGTGGATTCCGCGACGGGAAAGGCGCGATCGATTGAAAGGATTCATCGACGATAATAGGGACAAACGCGGGCTAGAGTCCGCGACTACGAGGTTATATGTTTGAGACCTTATCCGAAAAATTACAACGCGTTTTCAAAAACCTTCGAGGCGAAGGCCGGCTCACCGAACAGCACATCGAAGAGGCGCTGAAGGAAATCCGGCTTGCACTGCTGGAAGCCGACGTCAACTTCAAGGTTGTAAAACAGTTCACCGAAGCCGTAAAAGCGAAGGCCCTGGGGCAGGAGGTGCTGCAGAGCCTGAGCCCAGTCCAGCAGGTTGTGAAAATTGTCCGCGACGAACTTGTCGATATCCTTGGTGGAGAAAACGTCCGGGTCAACTTCTCCTCACAGCCTCCCACTGTCATTGTGCTGGTCGGGCTGCAGGGTTCCGGTAAAACCACATCGTCCGGAAAACTGGCAAAGTGGCTGGAGAAGAATGGCCATCGGCCGATGCTGGTCTCCGTGGACGTGTACCGGCCCGCCGCACGCGATCAGCTCAAAGTCATCGCGAAAGACATCAGTGTGAAGTTATGGGAAGGCAATCCCAACGAGAAGCCGCTTGAGCTTTGCCAGGGCGCGCTGCGGGAAGCGCGCAACACGGGACATGACGTCCTGGTCATCGATACGGCAGGGCGGCTGCACATCGACGAGACGCTCATGAAGGAATTGCGTGAGATCAAAGACGCAATTCATCCGCATGAGATCCTCTTCGTCGCCGACGCCATGCTCGGGCAGGACGCCGTGAAAAGCGCGCAGCAGTTCCATGATCAGCTTGGTTTCAACGGATTCATTCTCACTAAGATGGACGGCGACGCCCGCGGCGGCGCGGCCCTGTCCATCAAGCAAGTCACGGGTCAACCGGTGAAGTTCGTGGGCACGGGCGAGAAGTACGACGCGCTGGAACTTTTCCATCCGGACCGGCTCGTCTCCCGCATCATGGGGATGGGCGATATTCTTTCGCTTATCGAGAAGGCCGAGGAAATTGTCGATAAGAAAAAGGCTGTAGAGCTTCAGGGAAAGTTGCTGACCGACAGCTTCACGCTCGAGGACTTTCGCGATCAGCTCAAGCAGATTCGAAAGATGGGAACTATCGACCAGATCCTCGGAATGCTGCCCAGCGTCGGTATGTTTAAGGACATTCAAAAAGTAAAAGTCGACGAGAAGGAACTGGTCCGGGTCGAAGCGATCATTAACTCGATGACCCCCAAAGAACGCCGCAACCATCAGATCATCAATGGCAGCCGCCGGAAGCGCATTGCTAGGGGCAGCGGCACAACTGTCCAGGAAGTCAATCAGCTCTTAAAGCAGTACGCCCAAACCCGCAAGATGATGAAGGGGATGAAAAACTCGTTCTTAGGCCGGCGAATGATGAAGGGAATGAAGCTCCCACAAATGCCGTTTTGAAGAAAAGGATCAGGGGTCAGGGGCCAGAAGGTTTGTGCCCTGATCCCTGGCCCCTGATCCCTGCCCTGACCCCTGTGCTATAATTTGAGAGTTTTTCAAACGCGAGGAGGCTAACTGTTTGGTAGCGATGCGTCTGACCCGGATCGGGTCCAAAAAGCGCCCATATTACCGGATCGTTGTAATCGACAAACGCCGTGCACGTAACGGCCGATTTCTGGAGGTGTTAGGACAATACAACCCTATTGCCAGACCCGCGCAGGTTGAGATCAACGCCGAACGGGCGCAATACTGGCTCGCGATGGGTGCCGAACCATCGGAGACGGTTCGCAGTCTCCTTCGTCAAAAGGAACTCGTAAGGTAAACCGGGCCGCGGCTAAAAGCTCTTTCGGATCACTTTGTCTCGGATTCATACTACTTGTAGCTCATATTTCGAGCAGGGAATGCAGAAAGTCGAGTTTGGGGGTGGCTATGAAGGAGCTCATCGAACAAATCGCGAAAGCCCTAGTGGATAATCCGGATCAGGTCTCTGTTCGGCCGATCGAGGGTGAACAAACAACTGTTCTTGAACTCAGAGTAGCTCAAAGCGACCTCGGTAAGGTTATTGGAAAGCAAGGTAGAACGGCACGGTCAATCCGTACCATCCTCAGCGCCGCGGGGATGAAGCTCAAAAAGCGGTTTACGCTTGAGATTTTGGAGTAGCTTCATCAGTCATCCGGAAGCGTCCTTCATTTCCATCGCTCGGATCACGAAAACCCAAGGTCTGAAAGGCGCTGTAAGAATCGAGTTGAAGCTCGACCATGAGGGCATCTTCGAAACCGGACGCCGGCTCATATTGACGACGACCGCAGCCGGGACTGCTGAGTGTGAAGCGGAAATTGAGTTCTTTCGAAGGCAACATGGCCGCAGTGTAATTAAGCTTCGCGGAATCGATACCGTTTCAGAAGCCGAAAAATACATCGGCGCTGAAATCCGAATCCCTGCCAGCGATTTGTTACCGCCGAAAGAAGGCTGGTTTTACACCTTTCAGTTGAAGGGCTGTCGCGTGTTCGCGGTCAACGGCGAGTACATCGGAACAATAACCGACGTGCTCGACATGGGGGGCGCTGACATCTTGAAGGTGGATTGCGAGAACAAGGAGACGTTGATCCCGTTCGCGCAATCGTATCTGAGAAAGATCGACCTGGATCAGCGGCGAGTCGAAGTGGATTTGCCGGAAGGCTTGCGGGAACTGAACAAATGACCCGATTTCGAAATGGTTTTTGATGTAGTCACAATTTTTCCGGACTTTTTCAAAGGGCCCTTCGACTTCGGTGTGATCCGGCGCGGCCGGGAGAAAGGACTCATCGAGACTCGGGTCCACGATTTGAGAGATTTCACTTCCGACCACCATCACACTGTAGACGACAGGCCCTTCGGCGGCGGCGAAGGAATGGTTTTCAAGCCGGAACCGATCTTTAAAGCCATCGAAACGGTTCGGAAAGACGATCGATCCGAAGTGGTAGTCCTCGGCGCAGCCGGCCGGCGATTCAATCAAGCCGAAGCGTTGCGATTGTCGAAAGCGGACCAGGTGATTCTGATCTGCGGCCGTTATGAAGGCATCGACGAACGCGTCATCGAACATCTCGCAACGGCGGAAATTTCAGTCGGCGATTTCATCCTGTCGGGCGGCGAGATTGCGGCGGCGTTGGTGGTCGATGCCGTTACGCGATACGTTCCGGGAGTTGTGGGAAAGGAGGAGTCCATTTTGCGGGATTCCTTTTCCGATCCGGCAGCTTTAACGCAACTGGTGGAACATCCGCACTACACCAGACCGGCCGAGTTCCGAGGATGGAAAGTACCGGAAGTTCTCATCTCGGGCGACCACGAAGCCGTTCGCAAGTGGCGCGGCGAGGCTGCACTGAAAAAGACAACAACGAACAGGCCGGATTTATTGAATTTCGAATTTAGAGATGAAAAGGATGATCAAACACGCTAAATTCGAAATTCGCAATTCGAGCTCGGATTGAGGTTTTATGAACGCACTCGATATGGTTGAGAAACAGCAACTCCGCACGGACATACCCGGCTTCAAGCCGGGCGATACCGTCAAAGTTCACGTCAAGATCAAGGAAGGCGACAAAGAGCGCATCCAGGTGTTCGAAGGCGTTTGTATTGCAATGAAACATGGTGGTGCTCGGGCGACCTTCACGGTGCGCAAGATTTCCTTCGGGCATGGTGTCGAGCGAATTTTTCCGCTTCACTCGAAGGTCATCGATGAGGTCGAGGTTGTCCGCTCCGGACGCGTCCGCCGCGCCAAGCTCTACTACATCCGTGAGTTGCGTGGCAAGGCGGCTCGGATTAAGGAAATCAAGGCTGCTACACATTAAACCGAGGAATTAAGGGGACAGACACCGAATTCTTGAAAGTACCGAATTCGGTGTCTGTCCCCTAAATACATGAATCGCGTTCTCGCCGTCGCGTTTATTCTGTTCTGCTTCGAGATCGGTGTCGTCCTCGTCTTCGTGCCGTGGTCCGCACTTTGGGAAAACAACGTTCTGCTGACCTACTCCATCTCGCTTCGCGGTCTTCTCCTGAATAATTTTGTTCGTGGCGCCGTTTCGGGTCTTGGCGTCGTTGACCTCGCGCTCGGCTTGGGCGAACTCGGCCGCTTCTGGAAATCGATCAAGATCGTCAATCGCAGCACCACAACGGAATGATCCGATACTACGTCACGGATCGGCGGCAGGGTGACATTCTCCGTTTCGCGGAGCGTGCCATCCGTGACGGTGTTGACCTCATCCAAGTGCGCGAGAAGGATTTGCCCGCCCGTCAACTGTTTGAACTGGTATGTGGAATCCGTGATCTCGCTAAAGGTGGGAAGACCCGGGTCCTCGTAAACGACCGGTTGGACGTCTCGCTTGCATCAGACGTCGAGGGCGTTCATCTCCCCGGTAACGGGTTACCGCCAGACCGCGTTCGGCCGTTTGTAAAGCTCCTTGGTGTTTCCGTGCACACCATTGAGGAAGCGCTCGCTGCCGAACGGGCTCGCGCAGATTTCATTGTCTTCGGCCCGATTTTTGATACGCCCGGCAAGAACGCTGTTGGCCTGGCCCCGCTCCGGGATGTTGTCGCTGCAGTCAAGATTCCAGTCCTGGCGATCGGCGGAATTAACATCGCAAATGCACAACAAGTACTAACCACTGGAGCGTCCGGCATCGCGGGCATCCGCTTGTTTCAAATCGACTGAATCAAGCGCTGCATCGCCGCTCGCGGATCGGGTTCGGCCGTTATCGCTCGGCCAAGTACGACATAGTCGGCGCCGGCGGCGAGCGCCTCGTGGGGAGTGGCTGTGCGCTGTTGGTCATTGAGGGATTGGTCGGGCATGCGGATTCCCGGAGTGATGATTTTGAAGTTCGCATCGACGATTTTTCGTAGAGGCTGAATTTCGCGGGGAGAACAGACAATGCCGTCCACTCCGCAGTCCTGGGCGAGAAGCGCGAGCCGCTCGACCTGTACCTCCACAGGTTGTTCAAGTCCGATTTCGAACAGGGCAGGCGTGTCAAGGCTGGTCAGAATCGTCACGGCGACAACCCGCGGCCTCTTACTCGCAAATTTTTCATGCAGTTCGCCGGCCACCGATTCCATCATCGCGCGGCCGCCGCTGGCGTGAAGCGTCATCATGAGAACGCCCAGTTTGGCGGCTTCGACGGCAGCGCGCGTTACGGTGTTCGGAATGTCGTGAAATTTAAGATCCAGAAAAACCCTGCCGCCCATGGCCACGATCTCGCGCACGATCTCCGGTCCGGCGGCCATATACAGCTGGCTGCCGACCTTGAACATCCCGGCCAGATCATGGAGTTCGCGCACCAGGTGCAAAGCCCGCTCGCGGGAGCTATCTAGAGCGATGATCATTTTTTCCTTCATTGCTTCATTTGTCCAACAAGCGTGCGAATTGAGGACAGTCCCCTTCTTTTGAGAAATTTCTCCAGATCGTCGAGTACTTGTAACGGAGCTCTTGGATCATAAAAGCTGGCTGTACCGACCTGAATCGCTGAAGCACCGGCGAGAAAATATTCGACAGCGTCTTCCGCCCGCGTTATACCACCGAGTCCGATCACCGGAATTTTCACAGCGTGTGCACACTGATGCGCCATGCGCAACGTAATTGGCCGGATGGCCGGCCCCGAAAGACCACCGGTGATCGTGTGTATCCGGGGTTTGAACGTATCCGTGTCGATCGCCATCGCCAGAAATGTGTTCGCGACCGTGAGGGCGTCCGCTCCACCGTCTTCGGCCGCGCGGGCAAGCTCGACAATGTCCGTCACATTAGGCGACAGTTTGACGATGATAGGACGTAAGGTCCGCTCTTTCACAAGTCGCGTCAAATGCTCGGTTGAGCCGGCATTCTGCCCAAAGATCATGCCGCCATGTTTCGTATTTGGACACGAAATGTTTAGCTCGTAACCTGCGATATCATCGCACGCGTTGAGCTTTTCGATGACTTCCACATAGTCGTCCTCGGTGAATCCGAATACATTCACGAAAATGGCACAGCCAGCGTTTCGCAGAAATGGCATCTTGTCGCGGATGAAGGCATCCACGCCGACGTTCTCCAGTCCAATCGAATTGAGCATTCCGGAGGGCGTGGGATAAAGCCGTGGCGGCAGGTTTCCGTCGATCGGACGAGCCGATGTTCCCTTCACGCAAATACCACCGATTCGACGCAAATCGGCGAATCGCTCGAACTCCTCTCCATAGCCAAACGTACCGCTGGCAGCGATGACGGGATTGCTCAGGCGGATTCCAGCAAGCTCAACAGTGAGATCCGGAACCTGGCTCATATCCGGTTGAATTATGTCATATAATTTCGGCGCCATGTCACTGAAGCTCAGTTACCAACTGATGACGGCCGAAGAACTCCGAGCCACACTGGACCAGATGGCCGACGACATCTTGAAGGCAAACGATGGCCGTCCAGTCGTGCTACTCGGTGTTCAACGGCGTGGCGTTCCAATGGCGCGGCGAATGGCTATTCGAATGACGGAGAAAGCTCTACGCGAGCCTCAGATTGGAAGTCTCGACATTAATTTGTACCGGGACGACCTTACTCGAGTTGCCTTCCAGCCGGTAGTCCGAAAGACAGATGTGCCGCCGAATATTGATGACAGAGATGTGATTCTCGTCGACGACGTACTCTATACCGGCCGCACTATCCGAGCCGCGCTCGACGCGCTCTGCGATTTCGGCCGCATGCGGACAATTCAGCTTGCCGTTCTCATCGATCGCGGTCATCGCGAGCTGCCCATCGAAGCTAATTTCGTAGGAAAGAAGATCGCGACAAAAGACAATGAAGTCGTCGAGGTGAAATTGACGGAAATCGATGGCGAAGACGGTATCTATGTAATGGAAAAGATATAGGAGACCTGGCCGCGGAGGTATGCTAAACCGAAAACACCTGCTGGGAATAGAAGACCTCAGTCGCGATGAGATTCTCGAAATTCTCGATACGGCCGACTCCCTTCAGGAAGTATCGACACGCCCCATAAAAAAAGTCCCTACATTACGCGGCAAAACGATCATCAATCTTTTCTTCGAAGCGTCGACTCGGACACGGACGTCGTTTGAAATCGCAGCGAAGCGGCTTTCTGCTGATGTGGTGAACGTTTCGCAGTCGACCAGCAGCGTTTCAAAGGGCGAAACGCTGATCGACACGGCAAAGACACTGGATGCGATGGCTGCGGATTGTGTCGTCATCCGGCACTTCGCTTCCGGAGCGCCCCACACACTCGCCAAGCTCACCAAGGCTTCGATCATTAATGCGGGAGACGGCGCTCATGAACACCCGACGCAGGCCCTGCTCGATGCCTTCACGATTCGCCAACGGAAGGGCCGGCTGAACGATCTCAGGGTGGCCATCATCGGCGATATTGCGCACAGCCGTGTCGCCCGATCGAATCTGCACTTATTGACGAAATTCGGGACGCACGTCTGGCTTTGCTCGACACCGACATTGATGCCGGCCTCTGTGGAAAAGATCATTTGCGAAAACGGCCAATTCATCCACTTGACCAATTCCATGGAGGAAGCGGTTCATGGCGCCGATGTGATCATGATGCTGCGGATACAGTTTGAAAGGATGAATGAGTCTTTCTTCCCGACAGAGCGCGAATACTTCCGCTACTTCGGGCTCGACCGCGAGCGCGTGGAGCAGGCAAAACCGGACGTCATCATCATGCATCCCGGACCGATGAATCGCGGTGTCGAAATCGCGACAGATGTGGCTGATGGCCCGTACTCGGTGATCCTCGATCAAGTCTCGGCCGGTGTCGGCGTCCGCATGGCCATTCTGTATCTTCTGCTGGGGGCCTGATGGATTTGCTCGTACGAAATGGACGGCTCGTTGATCCCGCGCGAAACATCGACACGGTCACGGACGTGGTGATACGCGCCGGAAAAATCCGTGCGATTGGCGCCGCGAATGTTTCCGGGATTCCGACATTCGATGCCACAGGATTTGTTGTCGCTCCAGGCTTTTTCGACATTCACGTCCATTTGCGGGAACCCGGCACTGAAGAAGCGGAGACGATCGCTACTGGAGGAAGCGCTGCTGTTGCCGGAGGATTTACGGCAATTGCCGCAATGCCGAATACCTATCCTCCCAACGACAATCCGTCGATCACGCACTACATTGTCTCGGAAGCCCGGCGTTCGTCGCCCGCACGCGTTTTCCCCATCGGCACCATCACGAAAGCACAAAAGGGCGAAACGCTGGCGGAGATAGGCGAAATGTTCGAAGCAGGCATCGTTGGCGTCTCCGATGACGGCAAACCTGTCATGGACGGCCAGCTTTTTCGCCGCGCGCTCGAATATGCCCAGATGTTCGACATCCCGGTCATCCAGCATTGCGAGGATCTAAACCTTTCCAAAGGTGGCGTGATGCACGAGGGGATGTACTCAACGCGTTTGGGCCTGAAGGGTATTCCGGCGGCGGCCGAAGAGACCATGGTCTCGCGCGACTTGATCCTCTCGGACATGACCGGTGGAAAGTATCACATAGCTCACCTTAGCACCCGGCGATCCGTTCAGATGGTCCGCGACGCCAAGGGACGCGGGCTGCGGGTTTCCGCTGAGGTGACCCCGCATCACTTCACGTTGACGGATGCCGCCGTCGCGGATTACGACACCAATGCCAAAATGAATCCTCCGCTGCGCTCGGCTGACGATGTTGCCGCTGTGCTGGAGGGAATTCGCGACGGCACCATTGACGCCATCGCCAGCGACCACGCCCCGCATCACATCAACTTGAAGATGCTCGAATTCGACCGGGCACCGTTCGGCATTACCGGCTTGGAAACGGCTGTCGGCCTCGCGCTGACAAGGCTTCAGCTTCCCATCCGGCGGCTGATCGAGCTATTCTCAACCAACGCCCAGAAAATCATGAAAGTCGCTCCGTGGGGTTTGTTCGAGGGAAGCGACGCGGACCTCACGGTGCTGGATCTTAACCGGGCGTGGACTTTCGACGTCCATCAATCGCGTTCACGCAGCCGTAATTCTCCATTTCACGGTTGGCAGATGCAGGGAAAGGCCATCGCTACCATTGTCGGAGGAAAGATTGTCTACGAAGATCGCCGCTAAAGCCGTCCTGTCGGGCATTCTGCTGTGCGGCGCCGCAGAAGCTCAGGCGCCGTCTCCGTCAATCGACGTTGAGCGGCTCGTTAACCATCCGAAATTCAAAGCTGCTCAGAATTTCATCGATAGGGACCATGATCGATTCGTTCGCGAAATCATCCAGATCACCGAGATCGAGGCCCCGCCGTTCAAGGAAGATAAGCGCGGAAAGGCATATCTGGAGATGCTCCGCCAGAATGGGCTGGCAAGCGTCGAGATGGATCCCGAGGGTAACGTCATGGGCGTTCGCAAAGGAGTTGGCGCCGGTCCGCTGATTGCCATTGCCGCACACCTCGATACCGTCTTTCCTGAAGGAACGAACGTAAAAGTGAAGCGTGCCGGAACAAGACTATCCGCCCCAGGAGTCGGTGATGACTCACGCGCCCTGGCCGTGCTGCTGGCGATCATCCGGGCAATGGACGCCGCGAAAATCCAGACCGCCAGCGACATCTTGTTCGTCGGCAATGTGGGTGAAGAAGGCCCAGGCGATCTCCGCGGAATGAGGTACCTTTTCCAGAAAGGTCCCTACAAAGACAAGATCAAAATGTTCATCTCGCTGGACGGCTCGGGGCTCGGTAACGACATCACCAATGGCGCTCTCGGCAGCAAGCGGTACAAGGTCACTTTCAAAGGACCGGGCGGACACAGCTACGGCTCATTCGGCCTGGTGAATCCTGCCTTCGCCCTCGGCAACGCCATAGCGAAGTTTTCGCAGATGCAGGTTCCGTTCAAGCCAAAAACGACGTTCAATGTCGGCGTGATTGGTGGTGGAACGTCGGTAAATTCGATTCCCTTCGAGTCATGGATGGAAGTCGACATACGTTCGGAATCCAGAGACGAATTGAACAAGGCCGGGGAGACTTTCCTCGGACTCATGCATGAAGCAGTGGATCAAGAGAACAAAGTGCGATCGACTGCACAAGGCAAGATCGAACTTGATATGAAGTTGATCGGCGAGCGCCCGTCCGGAGAAACGCCGCTCAGTTCTCCGCTGGTGCAGACCGCCAGCGCCGTCATCCGAGCGTTTGGTATGAACCCCACCTACAGCATAAGCAGCACCGACGCGAACATTCCCATCAGCATGGGGATTCCCGGCGTCACTCTCGACGCCGGCGGCCGTGGAGGCCGCAACCACTCGTTGGATGAATGGATCGATGTCGAAAAGACGGCGAGCGTGAATGGAATCAACGTCGCGATGGCGATTCTGTTGTCACTCGCCGGCGCGCAATGAGGTGCATCCGATGTTCAAGGACTTCAAAGAATTTGCAGTGCGGGGTAACGTGTTGGACCTCGCGGTCGCAGTTATTATCGGCGGTGCCTTCGGCAAGATCGTCACGTCGTTTGTGAATGATGTTCTGATGCCACCAATCGGTCTGGTCCTTGGCAAAGTCGACTTCTCCAACCTCTTCGTTGACCTTTCCGGTCAGTCCCACGCGACCCTGGCTGAAGCCAAGACTGCCGGAGACGCGACGCTCAATTACGGTCTGTTCATCAACACCGTAATTGACTTCCTGTTGGTCGCCTTCGCTGTTTTCCTGCTGGTCCGGCAGGTGAATAAGCTGAAGTCGAAGCCCGTGCCGACCGCGGTCACGACAAAGGAATGCCCGTATTGTCTGTCCGTGATACCCCTGAAGGCGACCCGGTGCGCGAGTTGCACTTCCGAGCTGTTACTAAAAGCGGGAACCTAGACGAAATCTCGAAAACGATGCAAGACGGGTACTACCGGACAGGAACATCAAAGACGAATCAATAAGATAGAAAACCCGACCGGATTGGCACGGTAGAGGTCATCGATTGGATCCCGGGCACGCCCCACTTTTATTCGGCTACTCAAGTCGATTTGAGTCGCGGCAGGAGTCTTACGGCGTTGTCGCGCTCGATGGCTCGCAGGTCGCTCTCGCTGAACATTCTGAGTTCGCGAAGCGCCCGAGCTACCTCCTGACTGTTTCCGCCGGGCGGAAAATCGGTTCCGAACATGATCTTGTCCGCGTTCACGAGCTTCTGCAGTGAAGCAATCGCGCCCGGATTGGCGGCGCCTGCCACATCGTAATAGAACTTTTTCAATTCGCTGATGAGGCCGTTGGGCAATTGCGCCTTGAAATTGCCTGAAGCTCCGTCGATGCGGCCGGCAAGGAACGGCATCGTGCCGCCCGCATGAGACCAGATCCAGCGAATATTCGGAAAACGCGACGCGTCGCCGCTGAAACATATGCCGGTGATGGCGCGGGTTGTGTCGGTCCCATACTCCATGCTTCCCGGCGCCACGCCGGGTGCGTAGTTTAGATTCCGGCAGCAATTGGCAGCGGTCGGGTGGACATGCACGACGGCGTTCCGCCGGTTGAGTTCCTCCATCACCGGCCGGTAAGCAGGATTGCCGAGCCAGGTTTCGCCATAGCTCGTGAAAAAGCCGATGCCGTCGGCCTTGAGCGTATCGTATGCGTAGGCGATCTCCTTCAGTGTGGCGTCAACCTCGGGCAGTGGCATCGCGGCGAAGAATCCAAACCGGTTCGGGTGGTCCGCGACCAGCTTCGCGGCATACTCATTGCACGCCCGTGCGAGGCGGATCGCAGCTGCCTTGTCGCCGAACCACAAACCTGGGTTGGTGACGGAAACCACCGAGGCGGCGACGCCGCCCCGATCCATGTCCTCGATCGACTTGGCGGGGGTCCAGGTCGTATTCGCTGGCTGCAGAAGCGGCCGGCCCTTGACCTCGGCCACCCACACCGGCGGTCCCAAATGATGGTGTATGTCGATGCGGTACGGCTTGGCGGAAGCACTCCCTTGTGCCAAAGCCGCTGCGCAGCCGTCGGCCAACGCGGCCAGCCCCAGCGAAGCGAGGGCAGTGCTCAAGAAGTTTCGTCGATCGAGGTCGATCATGAATCCTCCAGGCTTTCGAAATGTTCGGAACTTGATCTGCGGAAGCTATCATCGGGTTGAAGGAAAATCAAGCGAACCTACTGATCTCGACAGGGAATTCCCTCTGGTCAAAGAAAACAGAATGAGCCGAACCCGTGCTAAAGCCCGCGGCTACATGCATACCTGCACGTTATATCGAGCTTGTAGTCGCGGGCTTTAGCCCGCGTTCGGCTGAATTCCTCGATCTCAGTAGGTCTGAAACAGGGCGTTTGGATCCGTGCGTGAGCTAGTGAACCGCGATGGGCGCCACAGTGGATCCCGTCGCGCCCTTCAGTTTTAGTGGCTCCAGGATAAAGGCGAATTCGTTAACGCGTTTTGCTGCGAGTTCATCCAGCTTCAGGCTTTCGAGCATGTGGATGCCGTTTACTGCGAGTAGAATCTGGTGCACCGGCGACCCGATTTTCGGGTCGGGATTCGGGTTGACTTCCACCGACCAGTTGTCCGATCCGATGAGCATCGGGTTTTGTTTCGCCAGCCATTCCGCAGCCGCAACGCCAATGCCGGGGTCGGTTTTCATATACCGGACGTTATCCTTGCCCCACAGCTTGCCCCAGCCCGTGTTGATGATGACGGCGTCGCCGGCTTGTAGGGTCAGGTTCTGGCGCCTCAGTGCATCCTGTAAATCCCGCACGGTGATTTCGTAGCTATCCGGCAACATTTCGACTCCCTTGAGAGCAGCCACGTCGATCATCACACCCCGGGTCATTAGGGCGCCCACGTTTTCGATGCCCAGCTTGGTGAAACCGTTCCTGGTGGCGATCTGGTCCTGCTTGAAGCAGTTGTAGAAGCCGTTGTCGATGCCTTGATGGCTGAAGCCATCGAACTGGGTGCCGACCTGACCCAGTTCGCCGATCACCATCTCCTCATTGCTAATGCGGCGATTCGACTGCGGCAAGACGTTCGTGCGCTTCGTCAGGATGCTCAGTTGGCGGCCTGGAAAGAAGGGCATGGTGGCGGGATCGAGAACCTGCCCCAGTTCAAGTACCTCGCCCGTGCGAATCAGCTTCGCCGCCTTGAGTACCTCCTCCGGCTTCATCAGGTTTCCGGAGCCGCGCTCATCGCCACCGCCCCACTTCGAGGGACAGCGCTGGCTTTCGGCAGGAGGAATCCAGGACTGCCCCGTCGCGACACGTGCGACCAGCAGAAGTGGAATGAACGGCGTGATTATGGATCGCATCATACTACCTCCGTCTTACAAAACTAGCAGCCCCACGACCAGGTTCAGAATCCGGTTCTTCACGTAGACCTTCTTCCGGATCTGCCTTCCGTCCAGAAAACGCGTGATGGCAGGATTCTTTGTCGCAGCTTCAAGGACGGATTCCTCTGGAGCTTCTGCCCTCACTTCGATGGTGCCACGAAGTTTGCCGTTGATCTGGACCGCAACTGTAACCGTGTCAAACGTGGTGTAGGCTTCATCCCAAACCGGCCATCGTTGAAAAAAGATGGATGGCGGATGGCCCGTACCCTGCCAGAGTTCCTCGGCGAAATGCGGGGCGAACGGAGCGATTAAGATCAGGAACGTTTCTACGGTCTCCTTGTCGGGAGCCTGGTTCATCGACGTCACTTCGCCGATGAATTCCATGAACGAGCTGACGATCGTATTCATACGAAACGTATCGAGGCGTTCAGTCACATTCTTCACGAGCAAGTGGCGCTGGGTAAGCATCTCCCTGGACGGGAAAGCATTCCACTGGCCGTTGTACATGGACACCCAGTGCCAGGCTTTCTTCAAAAATCGATGAACGCCTTGGATGCCGTTGTCGTTCCATAAGGCATCCAGTTCGGGCGGACCGACAAACAACTCGTACATGCGAAGTGAGTCACAGCCGAAATCGCGGACAAGTTCATCGGGATTGACGACATTCCCTTTCGATTTCGACATTTTTTCGGCCTTCCCACTTTTGCCGACGTAAGTGATCATTCCCTGGTTGAACAGGCGCAGGAACGGTTCCTCGAAATCGACGACGTCAATGTCATGAAGGAACATCGTGAAGAATCGAGCGTACAACAAATGCAAAATTGCGTGCTCAACGCCACCGACGTAAAGATCAACGGGCAGCCACTCTTTACCCTGTTCGGTGATCAAAGCGTCTTTTGCCCGCGGAGATGCATAGCGGAGGAAATACCACGAGGAGCCAGCCCACTGCGGCATGGTATCGGTTTCGCGCTTTCCAGGACTTCCACACTTCGGGCATGGTACGTTGACCCAATCGTGAATAGCCGCGAGGGGGGACTCGCCGGTTCCTGTTGGCTGGTAGCGTTCCACATCCGGCAATCGAATCGGCAGGTCTTTTTCGTCGACGGCAACCGCACCACACTTCTCGCAGTGAACGATTGGGATCGGCTCGCCCCAGTAACGTTGGCGCGAGAAAACCCAATCGCGAAGTTTGTAATTGACCGTGGCACGGCCGAGTCCCCGGCCAGCCAGCCCGCGCACGATGGCCTTCTTGCCTTCCTCCGACGGCGTTCCCGTGAACTGGCCGGAGTTGATCATCGTCCCATCACCGACGTATGCCTCTTGGGCAACGCCCCGTTCGGAAGAGATGACTTCCCGGATTTCCAGGCCGAACTTCTTTGCGAATTCGTAGTCGCGTTCGTCGTGAGCTGGAACGGCCATGATCGCGCCCGTGCCGTAGGACAGCAGCACGTAGTCGGCAATCCAAATGGGGATCTTTTCGTCGTTGACGGGATTGATCGCGTACGCGCCTGTGAACACACCGGTTTTCTCGGTCTTGGCGGTGCGATCGATGTCCCGCTCGCTCTTCACCTTTTCGACATAGGCCTGAACCTCGGCAGCATGTGCCGGCAAAGTGAGTTCCGTCACCAATGGATGTTCCGGGGCCATGACCATGTACGTTGCGCCAAAGAGCGTGTCCGGACGTGTTGTGAAGATCTTCAACAGGTGATGAGAACCGTTCGCGGCAATCGCCGTGAACGTCACTTCCGCGCCCTCGGATCGTCCGATCCAGTTGCTCTGCATCGTCTTGACCTTTTCGGGCCAGTCCAACTTCTCAAGCCCGGCGAGCAGGCGATCGGCGTACGTTGTGATCCGAAGCATCCACTGATTGAGTTCCTTTTTCGTGACCTCCGTACCGCAGCGCTCGCATCGGCCGTTGACCACGTCTTCGTTAGCGATGCCGGTCTTGCAACTCGGACACCAGTTCACGGGCATAAGGGTTTTGTATGCGAGGCCTGCCTTGAACATCCTCAAGAAGATCCACTGCGTCCATTTGTAGTAGTCCGGATCTGTGGTGTTGACCTCACGCGACCAATCGTACATCGCGCCGATTTCGTGTAACTGACGTTTGAAATTTTCGACGTTACGCTGAGTACCAACCTTCGGGTGAATACCTTTCTGTATCGCGTCGTTCTCTGCGGGTGAGCCGAAAGCATCCCAGCCCATCGGGTGGAGAACGTTGAAGCCTTGAAGCCATTTGTACCGCGACCAGCAATCCGGAAGGACATAGCTTCGCCAGTGCCCTACGTGCAGGCCCGACCCCGATGGGTACGGAAACATGTCGAGGCAGTAATACTTCGGTCTTGGATCGTCATTGCGCGCTTCGTGCAGGTGGTTGGAAATCCAGTATTCACGCCACTTCGGCTCGATCTGGCCAGGGTTGTAACTGTCGTCCGACATGATCCGATGATTATAGCTTAGGGGAGCCCCTGAGACCCTCACCCGCCGCTTCGCGGCACCCTCTCCCAGAGCTCCCAGAGGGAAGGGACGGCCCTGAACATTGTCCCTCTCCCTCTGGGAGAGGGTGCCGCGAAGCGGCGGGTGAGGGCTCAGCCATCCCATTTCACCGAGTTCCGCCGCGTATCCATCGCCTGGTTCGCCAGTTTATCGGCTTGCTTGTTCTGTTCGCGGCGGACGTGGTGGATGGAAAATCGGGGAATGAGCGCGATCCAACGAAGGGCAGATTCGTAGAGGAGGCGGATACCTTCGTTCCTTACCTGGTACTCACCGTTGACTTGTTTCACGACAAGCTCTGAATCGGCGTAGACCTGAAGCTCTTCGCACCGGGAGAAAACGGCAAAACGGAGGGCGGCGAGGAGGGCCGAGTATTCGGCATAGTTATTGGTTCCGGTGCCGAGATATTCAGCGACCCGAACGACACCTGGAAAGTACACACCAATACCAGACTCGCCGGGATTCCCCCGCGAGCCTCCATCGATGTAGGCTTCCAGCTTCATGCCACTTCGAACGGATGATCGAGATTTTCGGGATCGTAAAGAATGCGCTGGCAGGCTTCGCAGTCGATGATCTGGCTATTTTTTCGAATCTCGTGGAAAACCTGGGGCCGGATGCGAACCTGACAGATTTCGCACACAGAATCGCGCGCAGCGGCCACGGCGATTCCGCCGCGGGCCTTGCGAATACGTTCGTAGCGCGGAACCAGATCGGAAGACATCGAGGTCTGGATCTCCTTACGCTCCTTCAGGTACGATTCGAGCCCGCTGAGATCACGCCTGTTCTCCTCTTCAAGTTGTTTACGCTCTTGATCGACCAGCAGTTGATCTTCTTTTAAACGCACTTCGGCGCTCTTGATTTCGATCTGTTGCGTTTCACCTTCCATCATGAGATTGAGAATTTCGTCCTCAACCTTCCGGATCGCATTCTGTGCATGCTCAATCTCGTGCTGTAGCGCCCGATACTCATCGTTTGTCTTAACCGCCAACATCTGTTCGCGGTACTTCGAAATCTTGGCCTCGGTCACTCCAATTTCACTTTCGAGCTTTTTTCGAATGGTCTGATTGTTCTTTAACTTTTCCCGAGCCGTTTCAAGACCAACTGTGGCCGAACGCACCTTCTCAGTGAGAGCCTTCGAGATGCCCGGAAACTTATCAATTCTTGTTCGGAGTTCCTGAATCGCGAGGTCGACTGTCTGAAGGCGAATGAGCTGCTTGAGATCTGGATTCATCTTCAAAAGTGGGCCCAGTAGGACTTGAACCTACGACTGCCCGGTTATGAGCCGGGAGCTCTAACCGACTGAGCTATGGGCCCCGGGAATTGCGGATTTCGGATTGCGGATTTCGGATTTAGGGGAATCCCCGGCCTATGCCATTCCCTAAGTCCGAAATCCGCAATCCGAAATCCGCAATCCGAAATCTTATTCTAGTCCCGGCCCGTCCCGTCCAAGAACGCGCGTAGTCTGCGGCTGCGGCTCGGATGGCGGAGCTTCCGGAGGGCTTTGGCTTCGATCTGCCGGATACGTTCGCGGGTGACCGCAAAGTTCTGGCCGACCTCTTCCAAGGTGTGTTCAGTCCCATCTTCGAGGCCGAACCGCATTTTAATCACACGCTCTTCGCGTGGGGTCAGGGTATTCAGAACCTGCTCGGTCATTTCCTTCAGGTTGATATTGATGACCGCGTCCGCCGGCGAGACCACGCCCCGGTCCTCGATGAAGTCGCCAAGGTGCGAATCTTCCTCTTCGCCGATGGGCGTTTCCAGTGAGATCGGCTCTTGCGCAATCTTCAGAACCTTGCGAACCTTCGACACGGGAATATCCATTCGCTTTGCGATTTCCTCGCTGGTGGGTTCACGTCCGAGTTCCTGCACAAGCGCACGAGAGGTCCGGATCAGTTTATTGATCGTTTCAATCATGTGGACCGGGATACGAATGGTTCTGGCCTGATCTGCAATGGCTCGGGTGATCGCCTGACGAATCCACCAGGTCGCGTAGGTTGAAAACTTGTAGCCGCGCCGGTATTCGAACTTATCCACTGCCTTCATCAAACCGATGTTGCCTTCCTGAATCAGATCCAGGAACTGCAGTCCCCGGTTGGTGTACTTTTTGGCGATCGAGACCACCAAACGAAGGTTGGCTTCCACGAGTTCGCGCTTGGCGACCTCCGCCTGAATCTGTCCCTGCATGATCGTCTGAAGGGTTCGCCTCATTTCCAGAGCAGAGGCCTTCGTGTCCTCTTCCATCTCCCCGATCTTTGTCCTTACATTCCGGATTTCCTTTTGGACAGCCTTTCGGTATTCCTTCTTTGTGTGGTCCGCCTTACGTTCCAGCCGGCCGAGCTCCTGCTCCAGCGGGCGAAGCCTCTCAACGGTCGACTTCATGAGGCCCATCAGGCGCAGCTTTTCGGTGTTCGAGAATTCGAGCGACCGGACGAGATGAGAAAGCTTGACGCGGACGCGGGCAAGATGCCACCAGGCTCGCCGGTACTGTGGCTTCTTGGACCTCGGTGTCGTGTCGAATTTAACGCGAAGCTGATTGATCTTCTTGTAGGTCTTGTTGATTTGCTCGATAAGGTCGAGAGTTTCCTGGTGCTTTTCTTCGATCTTCTCATCAGTCAGTTCTTCGTCGCTGAACTGAAGAATATCTTTGATGATGCTGGGATCCCTCTTCAGCTGGTCACCAAGCACAATAATCTCACGCACGATGACCGGCGAACGGGACAGCGACTTGAGTACAGTCATCTGGCCGCGCTCGATGCGCTTTGCAATCTCAACCTCGCCGTCTCGCGTGAGTAATGGGACTGTTCCCATTTCACGCAGGTACATGCGAACAGGATCATTGGTCTTTTCAAGCGCACCAGGCGTCAGGTCCAACTCGAGATCTTCCGGTTGGTCCGTATCGAACTTCTTTTCGCCGGAAATTTTATCGAGTGGGGCAAAGTTTTGGTCATCGGTATCGATGACTTCAATGCCGGCGGTTCCGAAAGCAGAGAACAGGTCGTCGAGATCCTCGGCCGAAGCACTGATCTCGGGAGGCAGCAGGTCGCTGACCTCATCGTAAAGGAGGTAACCTTTCTCCTTACCGATATCGATGAGTTTCTGAACCTCATCGTATTTGTCTTCGAGACCGCCCAACTGGTCTTCTAACGTAGAGGGTCGCTTGTTCTGAAAGTCCCCTCCGGTAAACGTTCGTTTATGAGTACTTTTCTTCATCACTACTCACTAATAGGCTGCCGCCTGCATGTTTTCAAGCTTTGAACGCGCCTACGCGGTTCTTTTCCGCAACAATTTCCATATGCTTTCTCACCAGTTCGGCCGGCGCAGCCCCTGAGCCGTACTGTTTGAGCTGTTCGCGGATCTCTTCTATTTTTTTGGCAAGGTGGGCATCGTAGAGTCGCCTGACCGAAGCTAATGCCTGCTCGTCTGAGATTCGTCCAAACGGTTCCAGGACAGCGGCCCGAACCTCCTTCTTAAGTCCATCATCTTGGACGCTCTGCAAAGCCATTTCGACATTTCGGACCGGATCTTTTATAAGCTGCTCGAGAACGGGGCCGGACCAAATACCGGCTAGAAAGTCGCCCTGTAGGAACGGCTGCAGTACGGGAGCGATCTTTGGGTCCTGCAACAGAGCCTGAATCAACTGCTTTTCCGCGAGTGTTAACCTGCGGTCAGTCTCTGGCGGGGCCGCGGTTCGCGCCATAGGTCGAACGTAGGGTCTACCGGGCGACAGCCTGAGTCGTTCAAAAATCAGGCTTTCAGGGATCTTGAAGCCCTCAGCCACGACGCGCGCCACCTCCAATTGTTCAACGCGATCCTGAATCTTGGCCACATACTGCACGACATCATTGAACGCGTTGGCTTTCATTGCCGGCTCGTCCAGATCGTATTGACGCCCAGCCTCAGTCATCAGGTACTGCCAGAAGTACGGCGCCGAGGCCAGCAATCGCCTGTAGACGTCGCCGCCCTTCTTCCGCACGAAATCGTCCGGATCGAGACCGTCAGCCAGCTTTAGGACCCGAACCCGCAATCCTTTCGCAAGAAGCAAATCGATCGAACGCCGCATCGCGTTTTGCCCGGCGGTATCCGGGTCATAATTCATGACGACTTCGGGCACGTACCGAGCCATAATGGCGACCTGTTGCTGGGTCAAGCTGGTGCCGCAGGAGGCGACCACATTCTCAATTCCGGCCTGGTGAAGGCTCAGGCAATCAAAGTAGCCTTCCACGACGACCAGCCGTCCGGCTTTCTGTGCGACTTCGCGCGCGAGATGCAGCGCATACAAAACGTAGGATTTCGAATACAGCGGCGATTCTGCGGAATTCAAATACTTGGGCTGGGCTTCCGCAGCCAGCGCACGTCCACCGAACGCAATGGTTTTACCGCGCTCATTCCATATTGGAAACATCAAACGGCGGCGAAACCGTTCGTAGACATCTCCCCGATCGTTCTTGATGAAAAGACCGCTACCTACCGGATCCTTGAGCCGGAGGTGCGTCATCAAGCCGGATGCCGGAGCATAGCCAAGATAGAAGCGGTCGGCAAAAGCCGGCTGAATCTCGCGTTTTTGCAACACCTGCCGCGCTTCCACAGCTTGCTCTGTTGACAGCATTTGACGGAAGTAGGCTGACGCGCGCTCGTAAATTTCAAAAAGCTGCTGACGTTCGTCGAATCTCTTATCATCCAGCCCAGGGTTGGACGGAATAGGAATGCCACACTTTTCAGCCACCATTCGGACAGATTCCGGAAACGAAACCTTTTCCGCCAGCATGATGAAGGAGAAGACATCCCCACCGGCGCCACAACCAAAACAGTGAAAGAGTTGTTTTTCGCGATGGACCGAAAATGAAGGTGTCTTTTCGGAATGAAAGGGACACAGTCCCTTAAAAGTGCTTGCCGCACCTTTTAGACTAACATAGTCCGAAACCACTCGAATGATGTCGGCAGAGTCACGAACGGTTTCGGCAAAGTTCTTCATTAGGCTGCCGCAAGTTCCCAAGAAACGAAATCAGCTAATCTATACGTTTTTGCGTGAAAATATCAAGCGGAATTTTTGCCCAAGAGACTCAAAGCAAGACGTTTACTCCCGGAGCCTCACCACGGTCACACCGCGGCCCCCCTCGGAGTGGGGGGCATCCTCAAACCGGTCTACATGGGGGTGGCCGCTCAACAATTCGGCAATGGCGTGCCGGAGCGCGCCGGTTCCTGTCCCATGGACGATTCGAATCGGGTTCATTTGAGCCAAGAAAGCATCGTCCAGGAACTTGTCGACCATATCTACGGCCTCATCCACCCTCCGGCCTACCAGGTTAATTTCGTTTTTGTCGAGCTGCTTGGATAGGACCGAGAGATGAACTCCTGGCGGCAGCCTCTTGGCCGCCTTTTGGATCACTTCGAGATCGGCCAACGGTCTCCGAAGTTTAATGCTTCCAACCAAAACCTCAGCTTCGTCCGCTCTTATCGATATGACCGTCCCAGTCACCGCCAGTGAGACGACACGCACAACCTGCCCGGCATTTATTGGAGGGACGCTCGGTGAGGGCTCAGGGCTGATTATGGGTTGAATTTTCTCCTTTTCTCTCCCAATTTCCCTCGTCGCTTGTGCCTTCACATTCGCCAGCTTCTTCTGATATTTCTTGACCGAGTCGTCTCGCACCGACTCCAGTTCCTTCGACGCCCGATCCGACATATCTCGAACAATCCGTTCCAACTTCGTTTCCACTCGTGCGATCTCGTCTTTATGCTGAGTCCGGATCTGCTCCAACTCCTTCTGCTTCCAGACCTCGAAATCCCGTCTCTGGCTTTCAAGCCGAACCTTCTCACCCTCGAGGTCCGAAACGCGGCGTCTGAGTTCCTCAACGTAGTGGGCCGCCTCGGCATCCGCCATATCTAGCAATCCAGCTGCCTTGGCGAGCACCGGTCCCGGCAACTGCAGACGTTCTGCAATCTTCAATCCGCTGGACGCGCCGGCCAGCCCGTGGATCAGCCGATAGGTAGGTTCCAGCGTGATTTCGTTGAACTCCATCGCGGCGTTTGCCACGCCGCTCGTGGTCTCAGCGTAAAGTTTCAGCCGGTTGTAGTGGGTTGTCGCGACCGTCAAAGCGCCGATTTCCCGGAACTGTTCGAGAACTGCACGGGCGAGCGCCGCGCCTTCGCCGGGCTCGGTGCTGCCCCCGATTTCATCCAGAAGAATAAGAGAACGAGCTGTCGCCGATTCGAGCATGGACTTGATTGCCAGCACATGCGCCGAGAACGTGCTGAGGTGGTTGGTGATCGATTGTTGGTCACCGATATCGGCAAGCACCCGATCGAAAATGGGCAGCGCCGATTCCTCGGCCGGAACGGGAATCCCCGATTGCGCCATCAGCGCAAGCAACCCGATCGTTTTAAGCACCACTGTTTTGCCGCCCGCATTGGGCCCACTGATCACCAGGATCTGCCGGCTGGAATCCATATCCAAAGAAATCGGGGCAGCCTGCCCGTTTTCCCGGCGAAGATTGTCCTCCAACAAGGGATGCCGTGCTTTGATCAGGCTGAGAAGCGCACCGCGCGAAAGGGAAGGACGCACGCAATTGAAGTCGCGCCCAAACCGTGCTTTGGCGAAAACGACCTCAATATAGGCAGAAAGCGATCGCGCAAACTCGATTTGGCCCAGGCTGGCCTGAATCAAATCGGTCAATTCGGCAAGAATGCGTGCGGTTTCGTATCGTTCTTCCTCTTGTAACCGAACGAGTTCGTTGTTCATTTCGAGCACTGCCAGGGGCTCCATGAAAACCGTCGCGCCACTCGAGGACGTGCCGTGAATGATGCCGTCGATGCCCCGCTTCTGTTCCGTGCGGATGGGAATGACGAATCGGCCATTGCGAATAGTGACGAGCTGCTCCTGTAATTGAGAAGCGTAGGCAGGACTACGCACGATGGACTCAAGCTTGTCGGTCAGGCGCGAACGTGCAACCGCAAGGGCTCGCCGTATCCGGGACAACTCTCGACTGTAATTCTCATCGATTTCACCGTTGTGAATGGCACGCCCCAGGTGCTTGCCCAACTCACGAAGATCGGGCAATCTCTGGCTGGTTTGGGCGAGCTTTGGAAACTTTTCGCGCTCATCCTTCCAGCGGACTCGGAGACCTTCGGCATGGGAAAGAAAGGATTGGATCGCCTCAATCTCCGAAATTTCTAACGAAGAGCCGGCGATTGCAAGTTTCTCGACTGCCTGGGCAAGAAGCGGAATATCATTGAACGGCACTCGGCGCTCGCGGAGATACGACATCGCTTCGGACGTTAACGTATGCTCAGCCTCAAGTTTCTGCTCATCGAGCATCGGTGCCAGTTCAGCAAGCGACTGCCTGCCGGCATCGGTTGAGACATATCGGCCAAGCAATTCTTTCAGCCGATGATATTCGAGTGCTTCGAGAGAAAAATCCATCTACTTGGTCGCGCGGCACAAGGCCTACAGTCTGTTTATGAGGCTGGCGACGACTGCGGCCCCGTAACCGTTATCGATGTTGACCACGGTCACGTTCGAGGCGCAACTGTTCAGCATTCCCAGAAGGGCGGCTATCCCATTGAAGCTCGCGCCGTAGCCGACACTCGTTGGAACCGCAATCACGGGAACGGAAACCAGCCCGCCGACAACGCTGGGCAGAGCGCCTTCCATGCCGGCGATGACGATCACGACACGTGCCTCGAGCAAACGCTCACGCCGGTCAAGTAATCGATGAAGGCCGGCGACTCCGACGTCGTAAAGAGAATCAATGCTATTGCCCATCACCTTCAGCGTCACGACCGCTTCTTCGGCAATCGGCATATCTGAGGTACCGGCCGACACCACCATGACGGTGCCTTTGCCATAAATCTGGGTATCTTTCCGAACGGCAATCGCGCGCGCGCCTTCATGATACTCGGCCTCAGGAGCGATCTGCTTAACGCGTTCGAAGTATGCCGATGTCGCGCGCGTGATCAGAATGTTGTGATCATGCTTGTACATTGATTCGACGATGCGCGCCACCTGGTCCACCGTTTTGCCGCCTCCGAAAATCACTTCAGGAAAGCCCTGCCGCAGCCATCGATGGTGATCCACATTAGCGAACCCCAAATCCTCGAAAGGAAGCAAGCGCAAGCGGCGCAAAGCATCCTCAACCGACAGCGCGCCTGCTTTGTGTTCTTCCAGGATTTTACGGATTTGGTCTTCAGTCATACGCTGTAGCGGTCTATGACCGCCGACAATCGCTGATTCTGCCATAGCCGGGGGTCATCGAAGATCGCCGCTACAGGAGAATCAACTCCATGTAACATTCTAGCGGACGGTTGGGTGTATTCAGAGGATCATGAAAGAGGACCTGTATTTCTTTTCGCGAAATGCGCGATTGCAGGTAGGCATGATAGAGCCTTCTGCCCAATCCATAGCCGAGTAACTGGCTAAGCATTCTCATTGTTTTTTTCCGACCCGCCCTCGCATCGATCGCCGCACGTAGCGCGGCGAAATGTTGCGCCCCCGGCCGCTTGCCCGGATCGACAAGGAGTGTGATGGCGCGAGTAAGCTGGTCATTGTATCCGATCTGGCTTAGAACCCGATCCTCAAGCGATTCGATACCATCTCGCGAGGAGTCGAGGAGTTTGGAGCAGAAATAACCTAGCCCGTTCTCGATTACAGTGACGAAGAACTGATCGCCGGCTGCCCTTTCCGTCGGCTTCTCCAGTTCCCCGCGACATGCCTGGTGGATGAACCGGGCGAATTCTTCGGCTGCGGGACCCAACTGAAAGCGATCGATAAGGGCCGAGTTTAGCTCGGGAATCGGCATCGAGGTTACTGCCGATCCGTTCTTTTTCATGGCGAGAAAGTCCATCATCACTTCCATTAGTGTCTGTGCAAGTAGCGTCCAGTCCCCCGATGAATCCTCCTCAATGCACTTGTGAAGGTACTGCCGGAACGATTCGTATTTTTCGATGGGGGTGGCATTGAAGACGCAGTACTGGCCGTCTCGCAGGCGGACAGCGCGGGCATCATGAAGACCTCGTTCCTGCAGCTTCCAATAAACGCTATCCACATTCTGAAGGATCAGTAATTCCTTTGAAGCGATTCCTTTCTTTTCCAGAATCGCTCGGACCCGGCCAGGTAAATGAGTGGCCGCAAGGTGAGACTCTCCGAATATGACGATTAAGGTGCGCGACGGGTCGCTTTCAATGAGGCGCACAATTCGGCGGGCCACCCCCTGATCGCGACGGCCGATGCTTCGCATATCATTCCGGGGATGACAATCGATCCCATGGGCAGGAATTTTCAGGTCACGGGCTGTATCGAAGATGGCTTTGTATCCGTTCCAATCGCACCCCCACTCTTCGTCGTAGCGAATGCCGTCTAGAAATTCCTGTTCGGAGATTCTGCCCGACATCCATCGCTCTAGGACGTTCTGGCTTCTCGCAAAAACGGGCTCGACCGCAAGTGCAAGATTGAGATTCCGCCCGGCAAGTTCCCGGACGAACTGTGCCGCGTAGTTCTGGCTTCCGGATAGAGCATGGTAGTCGCCGATCCAAACCAGTTTCGCATCGGAGGCTTCCTCTAGGATGGCGTCCGCCTGGCAAATGGCCTGAAAAGTCTGGAATTCCCGATTGAAATCGCGGATATATTTCCCGCCCGAAGAGACAGTAAACTCCCCGATTCCGTTTTGAATCCTCCGGACGGCTGCCCGTTTAAGGGCAATAACCTCTCTAAGACGTTGCTTGGAATACGTCATAGTGCGTTAGACTTAAAGACCGGGACATTGGAAGCTAAGTGTTGATTTGGCGCAAGTTAAAGATTACGCTCAACATGATTAAGTTTGAGCACACGGTCTTCGCTCTTCCTCTTGCACTTTTAGGGGCAATCTTGGCCCGGAAGGGTCTGCCGACGGGGTGGCAGACGTGCTGGATCGTGGTGGCGATGGTCGGGGCCAGAAGCGCCGCAATGGCTTTCAACCGAATCGTGGACCTCCGCTACGACAGGCTAAATCCAAGAACACGGGAGCGCGCGCTGCCGATGGGCACTCTCTCAATGCAGTCCGCGGTCTTTTTCACGATCGCGATGTCGTTCCTGTTCGTGTTCTCAGCGCGGCAACTGAACGCTTTATGCTTTTACTTGTCGTTTCCGACACTGGCCATTTTGTTGTTCTATTCTTATACCAAGCGGTTCACTACGCTCAGTCACCTCGTGCTGGGTTTTGCCGTGGGCTGCGCGCCGCTTGCGGCATGGCTCGCCATCCGCGGGGAATTTGCGTGGCCGCCCGTTCTGTTAAGCGGTGCCGTGATGTTCTGGGTGGCGGGATTCGATGTGATTTACGCGCTTCAAGATACTGAATTTGATCGAACGGCGAATCTTCTTTCGCTGCCTTCAAAATTCGGTGTGCCTGCGGCGCTGCGAATTTCAACTCTGTTTCATGGTGTCACCGTGGTTTTGCTCGTTGCAACCGCGATGCTGGTGAACTCGGGATGGATCGCATACGCCGGAATCGCCATGGTTGCCGCGATTCTTTATTGGGAACATTGGATCGTTAAGCCGCAGGACTTCAGCCGCGTCAATGTTGCTTTTTTTAATTTGAACGGATATATCAGCATTCTATTGCTGCTGACATTCGCTGGGGACATATTGATAAGGTGAACAACTACTTGATGCTGACTCTGATCCTTCCCCCTGAGCGTACCTCTCTTTTCCCGCGCGATCACTGGAATGCCTTGTACCAATGGAACGCTTTCGATATTTTCATCCTCATCCCTTACCTGACGATTCTGACTATTCTCGCGATATACGGTATTCATCGGTATTACCTTGTGTACTTATATCTGAAGAACAAAGACAAGGTCGCGCAACCAACAGCCAAGCTGGCCGTAAAGCCGCGGGTGACAGTGCAGCTTCCGATTTACAACGAGATGTACGTGGTGGAGCGGCTCGTCGACGCCGTATGCAAGATCCGGTATTCGCGCGAGCTTCTCGAGATCCAGGTCCTTGACGATTCCACAGACGGCACCGTCGAGATCGCCGCAGCTTGTGTCGCCAAGTATCGCGAGCTTGGGATTAGTATTCACCACATCCACCGCACCAACCGATACGGATTCAAGGCCGGAGCGCTCGAGCATGGTCTTAAGCTGGCTTCAGGCGAACTGATCGCGATCTTCGATGCGGATTTCATTCCTGCGCCGGGCTTCCTGGAGGATGTCGTCGATTACTTCAGCGACGCGCAAGTGGGCATGGTCCAGGCGCGCTGGGGACACATCAATCGCGAATATTCGCTGTTGACGCAGGTCGAGTCGGTGATTCTCGATGGCCATTTCATGATCGAACACGGCGGGCGGCACCTGTCGGGCCGCTTCTTCAACTTCAATGGAACGGCAGGAATTTGGCGGCGACAGGCAATTGAGACATCTGGGGGTTGGGAACACGACACGCTGACGGAAGACACCGACCTCAGCTATCGCGCACAAATGGCCGGGTGGAAATTTCTATATCTTCCGCACATCGTTTGTCCCGCAGAGCTCCCGGTCGAAATGAATTCATTCAAGACACAACAGTCGCGGTGGGCAAAAGGTCTCGTGCAAACGGCCATCAAGCTGCTTCCACGAATCATGAGAAGCAAGCTGGCGTGGAAGATCAAGGTCGAAGCGTTCTTCCATCTCACGGCGAATATTTCCTACCCGCTGATGATTGCGCTCTCGCTGTTGCTGCTGCCTGCGATGATCGTGAGATTTAATCAGGGCTGGTTTCAGATGCTTTACATCGATCTACCGCTGTGGCTCGCCTCCACCGCGTCCGTTTCCACCTTCTATCTGATCTCGCAACGGGAGCTTTATCCGGACTGGAGGATTCGCCTGAAATACCTTCCGTTCCTGATGTCGCTCGGAATCGGGCTGTCCGTAAGCAACTCGAAGGCGGTGATGGAAGCCCTGCTCGGAATTGAAAGCAGCTTCAAGAGAACCCCGAAGTACAGGATCGAGAGCAAGAAGGACCGTTGGGCCACAAAGAAATACTTGAGGCGAACCGGCGTGATGCCGTTATTCGAACTGAGCCTCGGTGCGTACTTTGCGCTCGTGGTTTTGTATGCGTTCACAAATCAAAATTATCCGACGATTCCCTTCTTGATGCTGTTCGTTGTCGGATTCACGTACATGGGCCTGATGTCGATATTGCACATGACGTTGCACAAATGGCTACGGGGCCTCTAAGAGGAACGCCGTCTTCAGCCCGCGTTCACGTTCGTTATGAAAAGATCTCTTTTGGTATTGCTTCTCAGCGTCCTCCCGCTGCTGGCTATAGAAAAGGAACCTCTGGCGGAGTACAAAGAGCGGCGCGAACGGCTGGAGCAGCGCATCAAAGGAAACGTTCTGGTTCTGCGCGCGGCACCCGAGGAGGAACTGGTCGAGTATCAGCAAGAGCGCAATTTCTACTATCTCACCGGCTTCGATGAGCCAAACGCGATCTTGCTCCTCGACGCGGCTTCGACGCCGCCGGAGGATTTTCTGTTCCTTCCGGAACGAAAGCCATTAGAGGAGCGCTGGACCGGGACAAAATTGGGACCGGGGCCGGAGGCCGAAACGGCCACCGGCTTTTCGAAAGTCCTGCCGGTGTCCGAATTTGACGCGACTCTTAAGAAAGCTTCCGAGCGGGCGAAGTCGGTTTACGGAGTTAAAGAAGTTGTAAACGATATCGCGCACCTTCGCCAAACAAAGTCGCCCACGGAAGTTGCTCTGCTCGAGAAGGCCGTTCGGATCACGCTGAAGGGTCAGGAGGCGGCAGCCCGGACCATTGCGCCGGGTGTCATGGAGTATGAAGTCGAGGCGGCGCTCGAGTACGAATTTCGACGCAATGGAGCCGAACGGCCTGGCTTCCCTTCTATTGTCGGCTCGGGACCATTCTCGACGATCCTGCATTACGACAAGAACACACGCCGAATGGAATCCGGTGATGTCGTTGTAGTCGATATCGGTGCGGAGTGGGGCGGATACAGTGCAGACGTTACCCGCACCTATCCCGTCTCCGGCAAGTTTTCACCGCGTCAGCGGGAGATTTACCAAATCGTGCTGGATGCGCAAAAGGCGGCGATGGCCAAGATTAAGCCGGGGGTGACATTTCGGGATATCCATCAGGCCTCCAGTTCCTACATCCGGTCCAAGGGCTACGAGAAGTACTTCATCCACGGAACCAGTCATCACATTGGTCTGGAGGTCCATGACGCCGGTAGTACGGAAAGGCCTCTGGAGCCCAACATGGTGATCACGGTCGAGCCGGGTATCTACATTAGCGAAGAACAACTCGGCGTCCGCATTGAAGACGACGTGGTGGTGACTCCTACTGGCTATCGAATGCTCTCGACGTTCCCCAAAGAAATTGACGAAATCGAGGCTTTAGTTCAGAAGCGCAAATAATTCGCCGAGCGAATTCCGCTTTGGCACAAACAACCTTCGCGCACTAAAATCAGCCCGCAACGCTGCGTAGCCGCAACCAATACGGTGACGTATTTGCCCTGGCTCGGATTCCGGATTTTCACGTTGAAGTCCTGCTCATCGATCGCGCGAAAAGGACCTCGAGCATTTCTCCGTTGGGCGAACCTTTTGGTTGTAGGCGGAACCTTTTCGTATCCGTTGTCCAGGGCCTTCAGCGCTGCAATCTCGCCGTGATCCCGACCCGTTTTCTCAATAGTAGATCTTCAAACCGAACTGAATCTGCCGGGAATCTTGCGCGGAATTGATCGAGCCGGCGCTTGCATTCACTGCGCCAGCAGCGGTCCGCGCATTCAACGCACCTCCTGTCGGCGGGTTGAAGTTCGGATGGTTGAAGATGTTAAAGAATTCCGAGCGGAACTGAATCTTTCCGCTTTCGCCCAAGAATCCGGTCCTGAAGTTCTTGATGAGCGATACGTCGAAATTTCTGACGCCAGGGCCTTCGATCGTGTTTCTACCAGCGTTGCCGAATGTGTAGAGCGCCGGCAGCACAAAGGCATTCGGGTCAAACCATTGTTTCGGATCTCGGTCGCGACGGGGCCGGTTCGGATTGGCGATCGCGTTCGGGCGCTGCCCGGTAGCGCCGACATTCGCCTGGTCATTCGGAATGAAGACCGTGACGGGCTGACCCGTCTGAAGCGTCACGATGCCCGAGAGCTGCCAGCCCCCGGCAAGCGTGTCGGCGAGGCCTTCGAGTGGGCGAGCCCGATCTTTGCCAACCGGCAGGTCCCACGTATAGCTGTAGGATAGCCGCTGGCGTACATCAAAGTTCGAGCGTCCGCGCTCGCCGCGCAGGTTGTAAGAATCCTGCACGCCGCCGTTCCAAATCGACCCGTTGTCGATCGCGTTACCCCACGTGTAAGACCCGAGGAAGGACAAGCCGGCCGAGTAACGTTTCTCAACGCGGATCTGACCCGAATGGTAGATAGACGACGCTTCCGCCAGGCGATAGCTGATACCGGCGAACGGCTGATAGGGCCGGCGTCCCTGAACTGGGAGAGGACTGCCCGCGGTGAGGGGTTGGTTGATGTTCGCCGTCCGGTCGAGCTTGCTACCCTTGGAACCAATGTAGCCGATATCGATAAGCAAGCTCGGTACGACTTCACGTTGCATATTCAAGCTCCACTGCTGAGAGTATCCATCGGGGTACTGTTGCGGCACACCATTGATGGCAAACGCCACCGTTGGTACGGTGGAGAGGTTCGTGGGGAACAAACCGTTCAGGAACACTGTTGGAACCAGACCGGTGGTGTTCTGGAAGTTGTAGAGTGAGCGAAAAGGCACGTTCAGCGACATGCCTGTAAAATTGTTGGTCAACTTGGTATCGTAGAACACACCATAACCGCCGCGGATCACGGTGCGGCTGCCACCGAACGGCGTATAAGCGAGACCGAAACGCGGAGCAAAGTTGTTCGTGTCCCAGTCGTACAGCGTATCACCCTGCCCATCGCGTCCCGCGACCACGAGCGTCCCGGTTTCCCGCGAGAACTTCGATATCCGGTTGCGCTTTTCTTTGATGGGCTGATTTGCGCCGTAGCGGAGGCCCAGGTTCAGCGTAAGTTTCGGTGACACTTTCCAATCATCTTGAAAGAATCCGCCGACGGAGAAGAATCGTTGATAAATCACGTTTGTCGCATTCAAGCCGCCGTCCGGCACGTTGAGCTGCGCCTGAAAGGGAACTCCCAGCAAAAGGTCTGCAATCGTGTTACCTGAAAAGCCCCCGGTAAACGTGAGCACGCCACGGGCAGTCGTGTCGAAGAGAATGTAGTTCTGGAATTCTCTCAGCTCCAAGCCTCCCTTGAACGCGTGGGCGCCAGTTGTGTACGAGAGGATGTCCTTCAGCTCGTATGTGTTGTCACGGCGATCTTGAGGCAGGTTTGTTGCTTCTCCGACGTTCGAGTAAGGGGCGAGGTTGATTAGCGGCACACCAAAGTCGAGCGGTACAGTGGAAGTTCCCCGGATACCCAACTGGCTTGAAATGTCCTTACCCTGATTCTCTTGGAAGATCGCGCCCCTGAAACGGTTGTAGCCGAGACGCAGTTCGTTGAAGAACCTCGGAGAAAAAATGTGCGTCCAACCAACGCCTGCGACCTGTTGCCGGTTAATAGTCGACGCGCCAAACCCCGGAATATCGGTGACTCGCGAGAAGGGCTCAAACGTGTCGAAACGGGGATCATCATTGATGGTATAGCGGCCGAACAGCTGGTCTTTCTCGCCGAGTTTGTGGTCCACGCGGCCTGTGACTTGATCGATGCGGCGTCGCATCACCGGCGCCGACACAAAGTTCTGCCCAGGGTTGTTCACGTTCGGAATCGGATAAAGCGCGGCGACGCGGGCGCCGACAGGATCAATCTGGCCGATCGGGATGACGTTGTTCGGGAATGTCAACCCCGTCCGCGGATCACGAATCGTCACGCCCGGCGTCTGGGAAAAGTTGCGTCCTGTCCTTGAGAATCGGACCACCCACCGAACCGCCAAACTGATTCCGGATGAACTTCGGAATCGGCTGGTCGGCTGGATCAAAAAAGTTCTTGGCGTCCAACTTGTTGTTCCGGAGAAACTCCCACAGCGTGCCGTGGATCTCGTTTGTTCCCGACTTCGTAGTCACGTTGATCTGCGCACCGGCCTGTTTGCCGTATTCTGCACTATACGTGGACGATTGAACCTTGAATTCCTGAATCGCATCTACAGATGGACTGACCGAAAATAAGTTGATCGCCAGGTCGTTGTTGTCGACGCCATCCAGCAGGAAGTTGTTTCCGGCTTCGCGCATGCCATTGACCGAGATCGCGCCGCCTTGAGTGGATAGCTGCGATCCGAAGGTGCCTGGCACGGCGCCAGGCACAAGCAGATTAAGCGCAAGAAACCCACGCCCATTGAGAGGCAACCCGACGACCTGATCGTTATTGATCACCGTGCCCACAGTGGACGTGTCGGTAGCGACAAGGGGCGTCTCGCCAGTCACTTCGATGGTTTCCGAGATCTGGCCGACCTCCATCTTCACGTCCACGCGCAGGCGCGCGTCAACCTGTAACCGCAGCTTGTCGAGCTTTTCCTTCTTGAAACCAGGCAGCTCGGCCGTCACCGAATACTCACCCACGATCAATTCCGGCACAACCCAGTCGCCGGTCTCATTCGTGACTGCCGTTCGACTCTGGTTCGTTCCGCTATTGGTTACAGTGATAGCCACTCCTGGCAACACCGCACCGCTGGAATCTCTCACGGTTCCGAGAATCGTTCCGCGAAAAGACTGTGACCATAACGCCGACGGTAACGTGCTCATCATGATCAACGCCATCGTCAGCACCGCTCGTCTTTTCATTGAGCCTCCTTCGAACGTTGAGTAGAGTGCACTCCCCTCCGTCCTTGCCTAAAAGCAATCGGTGTGCCCAGAAACCTTTGAGCCACTGGTGTCCAAATTAGCCGAAATGGAGGCTCGTGTCCTTCTCCCTCTGGGAGAAGGTGGCCCGAAGGGCCGGATGAGGGTGCATTTCCTGCCCTCACCCAGCGCTTCGCGCCACCCTCTCCCAAAGGGCCCAAAGGGAGAGGGACATCCCCGAAACAGGTTTCCAAATAGAGAATCCCATGAAACCCGCATCAGTCCTGCTTCTGGAACGAACCGCATCTCGTAATTTGGAAAAGAGTGCCTTGGAGCACAATTGACTGATATTCGCGAGATCACTTTCTTGTTTTCAGTCGTGGGCTAAAGCGGCGGCTGGATCACCGTTGTTGATTCCTTTGGAGCGCGCGCTGCCGGCGCTCTTCTTCAACACTGTTCAGACGCTGCGCATCTCCAGGTAGAAGCTCCGTGCCGTCTGCCCTGACGAGTTTGCGGAAGAACAATCTTTGGGAGCCGGTGCGGCTTGGGTTGCCGGTCACCGTGACCCGCTCACCAGACTTGATTGAATCGGCGGTCCAACCAACATTGGACAGATTTAGTCTGCCGGCGAACTCGACGGCCCACTTCACGACCTTACCAGACGGATCGGTTACGTCCATGAACATCATCGCGTGCGGATTCACAAATCGGAACTGAGTCACGACGCCGACCACCATGATCGTTCGCTTTTCATCGTAGACGGGTGAAAAGGCGTGATGAGAACTGCCCCTTGCGGCAGACAGCACCAGAACGGGCATAACGAATAACCACGCGCGGAGCAGTTTCATTGCGGCTTCACCCCTCTCGAGAATTCCGTCGGACGCCGGCAGTCTTTATACGGCGCGATCTTCTGCTGCGGCGCCCAAAGCCAGATCTTTTTTATCACTACGGGCTCCCGGAAAGTCTGGGGATCCTCCATCGTCGCGGTAAGCAACAATGTCTTTCCGTCCTTCGAGCGCGTATAACGTTCGATGACTCGCAATTGATTGCTGTGCTGCATTAAAGAAAGGTCCGGCGCAAACGCGATATTCTCAGCGATATCCGAGGTTTCGACAACCAATGCCTCGCCGTCCCAGCGTCCCACCGAATATCCCAACAAGCTTCGCGACTGGTTCGCCGGCCGATTGCGGCCGTCTATATAGATGGTCCGGCGCGCGTCCCATTCCCCGTACCGCAGTTCTATTCGGTCAGCGCCTCGCTGCCGTATCTCGATCTGATGTGGCGCAAGCATCTGCCGGGCCAATCCCCATGGCTCACAACGAAGAAACCCAGGATCCTCCGCGGGATCGAGGGGATATGTCTTCAGCGCTGCAGCGCTGAGCCGGGCGCGAATGTAGTCCCCCTCGACTTTCTTGGCCTCTGCTTGAAGTTCCCGGAACGGGCGGGCGTCGTTGGCGGGGTCGTCCAATAGAGCATTCAGCCGCTCAATTCCCGCATCCGTACACGCAAAGAAGCAAAACGTGCCTACCGCAGTGGAAGGCGGGTCGCTCCACATGCCTTCCAGGTTTGGACGCGATGTCTGGGCTCCCGCCGTCGCTGGAATCCACGTCAGCTGGATCAGGACTAGCAGGATGTACCGTACGTTCACGATCGGCGGAACTCCTTCGCGCGCCTGCTCAACTTCGGCGCATAGAGGATTCAATGGATGCGGCAATTTAGCACGCACAGGTGACAAAAGTTAATTCAAAAGTTGCCCCTCGGAATTGGAACGGCAACAAACCCAGACCGATTGACGCCTTATACCATATCTGGTATAGTGATAAGAATTGGGATCGTAGATGACATGGACAGTCGAGACACTGAACGACACAGTCGACGAGGAGCTTGCCGCACTCCCCGATGACAGTGAAGAAGACGCAGAAGACGCCGAACAGTGAAATCAGACTTGCTCTGCAGAGGGCGAAGGAGTTGGAAAAGTGACCAAAGTGAAAGACCTGCACCGGGGCTGGATGAGGGACCCGAAATACAAATCGGAATACGATGCCCTCGACGAGGAATTTCAACTGGCGCGCATTCTGATCCAGGCCAGGACTCGCGCGGGACTGTCGCAAACCCAACTTGCCCGGCGCATGAAGACATCGCAATCCTACGTTGCCCGCATTGAAAGTGGACAGGTCAAGCCATCCACGGACGCACTCGAACGCTTCGCGCGGGCGACAGGATTCCGGCTCAAGATCAGCTTTGAGCCTGTATCGGCACGGTAAGTAGGCCCTGGATTTCAGTGCCATCGCGATTACCGAGAGAGTTGGCACTGAACGACAACATTCATACTCGATAATTCTTCCTCTCTATATGAATCAATCGGGCCTAAAACTCGTAGCAGGGATTGTGACGGCTCTCGTCCGTTCATCCTGAACCGTCCCTGCCGGGAGAACGGCCATCGAGTGTGCGTCCTAATACTTAGCGCGGTGAAGTCGCATAAGTCAGAGCGTTTGTGTAATTTGACAAATACATCTCACATCGCACATGGGACATTCCAGCGAGGCGCGAGGCGGCCGATTCAAGGCCTGTGAGAACAAGGTGGATTCTAATCGTAATATTCTGGTGATTTCTTCAGCTTGGCGCTAGCCGCTGCATCATGCTGGATCCAGAGCTGCGCCTTGGCATTCTTAACGAATGCCTCGATCATTTCGCGGCTCTTCGCAGTCTGCTCCTTGTTGAAGTCAAAACCGGGAATAACCTTCAGTTTGAGCTCCTCGGGATAGTGATAGAGGTCGCCCGACAGAAGAACCGGTCCGGTTTTGGCGAGCTTCAGGAACAGAGATTGGTGTCCTGGTGTATGGCCCGGCGTGAATTTGATCACGACGGTGCCATCGCCGAAGACGTCATGGTCCTGGCTGTTCAGTAGCGTAGTCTTGCTTTTTTCCAGGTCACCAAAGAACGCCGGATTCGGAGCGTTTGAGCCTCTGGCTGTGCCGGCGCTTTTTGCGAACATTGCGTCGCGCTCGATCTTCTGCACAATCCACGTGGAGCCGGCGAACGCGTTGGCGTTCGCGACGTGATCGCCGTGATAGTGCGACAGCGCGAGATAAGTGATATTGGCGGGTGTGTAGCCGATCGCAGCGAGCTGCGGCAGCAGCGGCTTGGTGACGGTGAAGGGTCCCTGCGTCGCAGGACCGGGAGCCTTAAAGTCTCTGTCGGGAATCTCGCCGGTATCCCACATCAACGTTCCGCGGGGATGCGCGATCAGGTAGCACGGCGTAAACATTTCCGTGGTTGCAAGCTGTCCGGGCTGGAATCCAAAGGCAGTCTCACCGACTCCGGTGATTTTGCCGCAATCGAGAATATACAGCCGGACCGATTTTGGAGGCTGTGGGCGGCCCGTTTGCTGTGCGGTCGCCAACGGCACGGCGGCCAGCGTGGAAAGGGCGCCCGCAAACAAAACAAAGCGCAGGTTTCGAGTCAACATGCCCGCATATTACTGCGTGGGACTGATAGTAGTGAACTAATATCGGTGTCCGTTGCCTGGCGGCACACTTCCCGTCCACTCAGAAACCAAGCAGGTCATTCCTGTCAAGGCATTACGATCACAGGAGTAGTGGCAAATACCGTTCCGCCAGAGTTGTCATACCGAAGGGCTACGCCACTCACTGCGCCTCCAACGCTTACGACCTCAACGGTTCCCTCGAATTGATTGAAACCGGCCGGGAACAGTTCAGTGAAAAACTGCGCCATATGCTCAAAGGCCGCTAGCGTCCTCACCGTTGAATCGACAATCTGCCCTGAAGGGTCACGAAGGCGGAAGGTAACGCTTACGTTGGCGTTATTGGGATTGCAGATGGCAAGTCCGGATTGTGTGGAACCAAGGCTGTTGACTGGGGTCATAAAGTGAGAGGCAAGCGGTGACGATGAAACGCCTGCTTCCGCGGCGATTCTTCCATTGTTGACCGTCTGGAAGATAGCCGAGCCACCAATGGCGAACCAGGCAGCAACGGCGGTCTGAGTCACGCGGGCCCATCCGACTTTGATTGTTGGTGACGTACCATCGGTAACAATGTGCGCAACGCTTTTTGCGCCGAGCGAGACCGCTAAACTCGTTCGCGCAACGCCGCCGATAGGCAATGAAAGCGGTGTTCCATCATCCGCAAAGAACTCCATCGTCGCCGTTGTCGCAGTCGCCGCGGGGTTGACGAGGATGAAATTCGTCCGGTAGGTTGCACCATCGGCAACCTGAGGATAATAGAGCGTCCTGGTCTCGATTATCGGGTGGTTGGGTGGGCGGGATCGCCCCGCGTCACCTCATTTTGGTCCGGTACATTCAGAATCACCGGGACTGTCGTGAAGACATCCTGAGAAGGGTTGTCATATCGGAGCGCCACCGCCCTGGCGTTGGGCGACTGTCGTCCGGCATCGAACTCGATCGTTCCTTCAAATCCGGGCCCGATGCTGGCCGGGAATCGCTGTGACGCTGTCTGGAAGAGGGCGATGCCATTCAGTTCTTCATCGCTTTTGAACGACGCATACCCGGATGCGACACTTCCTGCTGACGTGGCGTCGAGACGGATCGTCCCCATGGCAGCAACAGTCTTGGTAAAAGTGCTGGCCGTCGCATCGCTCACCGTTACCTGAAATGGCTCGGCGCATCCCTGGCCCGTGGACCCACACGGTGGTTTCGCCGCTTTCAGAAAGGAAATTTCAGCGTTCACACTCGTCGCTCCAGCGTTCACTCCGATGATGGATGTGCGATATCCGCCGCCGATCGCCACCTGCGGAAATACTGCTGAATACGTGAGCGACGGTCCACTGCCTAAAACTCGCATCCCTTTCGGAGCGCTCAATAAAAATAGTCCGCTAATATCGCAGTTGCCATAGCAGCGCCGCGAGCCAGTTCGACCCAGCCATCACCTGCCATCGAGTTGATCCTGACGATGCGCTGGTTGGCGGTATCCGCAATATAGATTCTGCCGAGGTTGTCCACCGCGACATCATGAGGCAGGTAGAACTGGCCCGGTCCATGACCGTATGAACCGAAACTTACCCAGCCATCGCCTGCCATCGAGTTGATCCGAACGATGCGGTGGTTGCTCTCGTCTGGAAT
>WNGK01000251.1_pt1 | contig 52762 bp, 44 predicted proteins | sample 5400601 | NCBI WGS metagenome assembly WNGK01 (sample SAMN13153376, study PRJNA577476) | soil metagenome | isolation source: 60 cm soil or saprolite under Garry oak tree replicate 1 | place: USA:California | collected 2016-06-15 | reverse complement strand
CAGGAGAGAGAAACTTCAGACGCTCCATTTGCGTCCAGCTCTGGGGCCATTGCTCTTCGCTGTCGCAGAAGTACTTCCTCCACTCTCCGCCGCCCAGGTAAAGACAGTTCTCAAACCGGGTATTCACGGATGGAATGGTGGAAATGAAGCGAAAGTCTCGCCAGCGGTCGGCGGCATGTTCTGCGCACAAGCTGGCTGGGTCAAATTGGCGGCTTCCGATGATTGTGATCTTCTCACGCAGCACGCCTGTCCGGAGCAGCGCTTCGGCAACAGATAAAAATGTCGATCCACTGCGGCCTGGTCCTTCGTCCACGATGAGAAATTGCGAGTTTTCTAAAACACGGTCATTAATCCAGCAAGTCTGTTCTGCGTTGAATTCGGTGTTACGCGAGTAAGGATGCCCGGTTGGCCGCACCGTGATTCGTGAAGTTGGTCGGCCGCTCACTCGCAGGGCCGCGGCAGTCATCGCGCCAAGGGTTGTGCCGATGCTGCGAATTCCGACTATTGCACAAGCCTGTGGTTCGACTGGGATCCGGGTGATGGCCTTCGCAAAATCCGATGGGTGAAGAGCGTAGTAGGTAAACCCCTCGGGTGGGGAGACACTGATCGATTCCGGGACCCTGATTCGGGCGGCAAGTTGCTGCGGGGAAGCACCCGTCTCCCAATTTCCAGTGCAGACTTTATAGGCCAGCGCGCCGGTCAGGGCAGAGGCCGCAGGCGCATCGGGGCACTGCGCGTCCGCAAGTGCAGCTTCCAGTTCGCCGGCCTGAATGAGGGCATCCAGTAGTTCGCTCTCAGATGAAAGGCGCCATTGTAGAGCACGCAACATTGCCGATCCGGAAACGGTCTTCCGCCCGTCGCGAAAAATCCACAGGTCGGTTTCCGCAGGATTTGGCGTAGGCACACTCGCCAGAGTGGCCACCGAAACGGACTGCTCGGGATCTTTAGAAATTGGTATGGAACTTGCCGTCAACCGCAAATCCTCCACGTTCATTTCTTACCAGGCTAACGGACCAACGTTTGTTGAGCTGGTACTCACCTTGGACGACTTCATTTTGCGGCTGGGTGACATCTGTGGAAAACGTAAATATGAAATTCTTGGTAACGCGCTTCTGCAAGCCGATTCGGGCAGAGGGATTAGCGTTATCACCCCCCACGAGCGGATCGATCTGCAAACCTGCCACTCCGGTCATTTTGCTGACTTGGCTGCCGACCTGGCCCAATCCCTCGGCCAGCACAGTGTTTGCGCCGAAACTGGTGGGAGCGCCCTCTTGGGTAGTTTGGCCTCGGGCGATGAGGTTAATGATGTCGACGGGGGGCAGTGGCGGATCGGAAACGTAGCTGGTTTCCAGCTTTTCGATGGGGCCGCGGATCGTCAAGCTCAGGTTGTACTGGTTGATGGTGGTCGTGATCTGCATGTTCACAACAGGTTCGGTTTGGTTCGGATTGGCGAAAGTGATAATCCCGCGCTCCAGGTGATACTGGCGTTTCATAAAGAAAATGTCACCGGAGGTCAGCTCCGTTCTTCCGATCACAACCGGGTCTGATGCAGTCCCGATAATCTGCAGGTTCCCTTGTCCTTCGATGCTCAATTGCGAGGTCCCGGCGGTAAGCTGGCTGGTGGATTGGACGGCAATCTGTAACTTCAAGTTGTCGGCAAAGCTCTGGCCGGTCGGCGGCGAACTGGTTCCGGTGAACTGCGACATGAACGTGGACATGTCGAAGTCTTGGGTGAAAGATAACGCGTCGATCAAGACTCGGCCTTGCAAGAGCGATGCCTGCTGATTCCCGGTCAATGTGAGATCGGAATTGAACATCGTGCGCATGCCTTCGGGGTAGCGCAGGCGGACAGACTTCGCCGAGACGGCGAGATTCATTTGCAGCTGTGGCCGGTAGACAATCGAACCGCCGGCCGTGATCTGTCCTCCTCCAAGCTGGCCGGCGGCGTTGGTAATTTGCACTCCCGTGTCGGTGAGTTGCATGGTGGCATTCAGGTTCTCAACTCCCAAGGGCGCGGCCTCGGTTGCGAATGAAGCATTCTGAAGCCGGACTTGACCTTGCATGCCAGGATTCTTGACAGTGCCTCCGGCGCTCAGGTCCAGGGCAACGGTCCCGCCTGTGCGCAGGTCGGGACTGAACATTTGGATTAAGCGCAAATCTATGGATCCATGCGCCGAGACATTCATCTTGTTGTTTTCGTTTAGTGGCACGCGTCCTTGAAATTGCAGGGAAGTATCTGTTCCCTTGAAGCCGCCGGGTTGGAGGACAAGAAGAGCGTCCTTGTAATCCACTCGAATTGGGCCGGTGCTGGCCAGTTCGAGAGATTGACAATTCGCCTGGAACGAAGGCACGATCAGGTGTGCTTCCAGCTTGGTTTTATCAGCCGCCGGACCCTTCACTGAGACATGAAGTTCGGTCTCACCGCGGAGTCCGCTCGGACGGCTCGGCATATACATCGCAAGCAGCGGATCGAGTGGGAATTTGCTGGTGTCGAATGATGCCTCGGTGTAGTAGCCCGGCGTCAGATGGACGGTCGCATTCCCCCGCACAGTCGCTTGGCCGATTCCTGAATTCAGGGCTAATTTGGCGAGGTGGTCGGCAACGTTCAGATCAGCTTTCACCTGCTGTACCGTTGTGTCGCGCAGCTGAAGTTGATCCATTTGGACGGAGGCGGTGAGCTTCGGATTGTCCAGCGTTCCAGCGCCATTTGCCGAAATAGAAACGCTGCCTTTCAGAGGGAGGTTCTTCGCCTGTACCGTGTGACTTTTGCTGAGATCGATTTTCGAAGTTGTGAGTTTCAGATCGTAGGCTTTGGTTTTGGGGGTGAAACTGACATCAGCTTTCGCAGAGCCGACGTTCAGCGAAGAATGCACCGTGCCACTGGCTGCCTGGAACTGCGCTGAGAAAGTTTGTAGCGACTCGCCTGAGATTTTTGCTTTGTTCAATTGCAGCTTGCCTTGTCCCTGGGGATCGAGTTCGGAACCGCGCAGCTGAACATCTCCTACGAGCTCGCCTTCGACCGGATAATCAAGGTTCGCGATCTGCTGCAACTCGGCGACTGCCATTTGCCTTATTTGCAGCATAGCCGCGATGGGATCAGAGGGCTGGTACGACCAATTCCGCAAGCGAGCATTTCCACTGAAAGTTAGCTGGCCTTGGCGGGCAGAGATTAGAGAAGCATTTTGGATTGACACTGCAGATGGACTCGCCGTGATTCCCACCTGGAGCGAATTCCACTCGCTCCGATTTACTTTCAACTTGTTTGCCGATGCTTGCGCGATGATTCTGGGATTCTGCAGGGTTCCTTGCACAACTGCGTTGAGCGTGGCTGTGCCCTGAATATTCGGCGGAGTTGCGGAATTGGTTGTTGGTGAGTTCTCTTTCGAGGTCTGTAAGCTCGACGCCAGCAGCATCAGCTGATGAAGATTCGTACTGGAAGCATTGATGACTAGATTTGAATGGTCTCCGACCTCGCCGTGGGCGGTGAACGACGTTGCAGGCAATTGCACCGAGCTGGCTGGGACCATGATCAGGTTCTTAGGTCCGTCATAGTTCACGCGAACGTTGGCGCTGAGAGGAAATGTTTGCGACGCAGATTTATTTGCGGCCACGACAGAACCCTGCATCACAATACTTGAATTCGCCCTCAGGTTCGCCATGCTTCCTGTCCAGGATGCATCTGCCGTGGCATCGATTGTGCCGGTCACCGGAACCGACTGATTAGAGCCGTTGCGCAATGACGACTTGAGCCCCTGAAGCGAAATTCCTGCCACGGCGAGGTGAAAACGCGAACGCGGTGTGGCGTCTACGTGTTCCATCGTCCCGTCCGCGGTCAGACGCCCGTTCAGCAGGTCCAGGGCAACTGCGTCGGCCTTGAAGTTCCCATTCGCTAGCTGATATCGACCGGCAATCTTTTGGATCTTGACCGCTGCCTGCGGAGATGACACTGCCAGCCCGTTGCAACTGAGGTCGCCTGAGAGGGACACGTTCCTCAGCACCGGCTGGTTCGGAACATCTTTATAGTTCAAACTTCCGGAGAGAGCGACGTCTCCCGCGGCGTTCGCGCTCGACAGACCTGCGAAATCCTGAGTGTGCAGTACGAAATCGTAGCGCCCGTTAGCGACCGGCGTGTTGTTGTAATCGCGAACAGTTGCCTGGAGCGTGAAGCGCGATCCGCCAAGCGTGAGCAGCAGAGGTTTCAGATTTAGTTCCGAAGGCGTAGCTTCAAATTTGGCTTCTAGCCGGTGAGGTAGAGGCTTGAGTTGCTCGTAATGGATTACGCCGTTTTGATAAGCAAGAGTTCCGCTGTATTTCTTTGCAAGCTGGCTGAAGCTGATTTCCGTGCGCAGGTCGGTCAGGTTGGCGTCCACGGGAATCTTGCGATGTTTCAAATAGATTTGCCCGTTCGTGAGGAGCACATGTCCGACAGCCAGATCAAAGACATTTGTGCTGGAGCTCTTTTGCTGCGGCTGCGGAGGCTCGGGCAGATTGCTCCGGCCTTCTTTGTTCACCACCAGGCTGACGATAGGGTTCTCTACGATCAGTTCACTCAGGTTCACCTTGCGGTGAAAGATAGAGATAATCTTCACTCCAACCCTGGCGTGTTGCACCTGAAGCAGCGGTTTTTCGCCAGGAGCTTCAGTTCCGTGAATGACCAGGCCATAAGCGTCCGCTGTGAGAGTCTTGATGTGAATGGTTAAGTCTTGCAGTTCGACGCGGGCCCCGGTGGCCTCGCCTGCATTCTGCTGGATTGTCGCGATTAGATATCGATGGAAAGCCGAGCTGTTCAGCAGCAGCACTCCGCCTACGATGACGACCAACAGCACCGCGCCAATGATGGCGGCTGTCCAGCCGACGGTTTTTCTCCAATCTGCCATATTCCTGAGCTCGATTGCGCTTGCTTAAAATGCCTGGCCTAGTGTGATGAAGAATTGCGTTGCCCCGATGCCAGTGACCGGATTGAGATTTCGTCCGATGTCGAACCGCACCGGCCCGATGGGAGTGTTGTAGCGCAAACCAACTCCGATGGTGTTGGTGTAATTGTCCACGAACTCAGGAAAGTTGATGCGCCTGTAGACGTTGCCGCCGTCATAGAATACGACGCCACCGAGGTTGTTGATGATGGGAATGGGATAACGCAGCTCGGAATTCAGAATGAATAACTGATTGCCGCCAACGGGAACCGCAATCTGTGGGCAACTTGCAGGATTGCTGGTCGCGGTCTGACAGAAAGGGACGTATCGGATTGGGCCAGCTTCGTTGGTTGGGAATCCGCGCAAGCTGGTGCCGCCGCCGGAAAAGAACCTCTGGCTGGTGGGAACATCGCTGCCGGCATACGGAGCCGCCAGGCCGAGCCGAATGCTGTTGGCGAAAACCAGTCCGTGCAATGGCTTGTAGTACGCGTATTGTCCGAGCAGGCGCGTGAAATCTGTGCTGGAGCCAAATGCGCTGGGCACGATGCGGAAGTCCAATGTTCCGTAAACACCTTTGTGGGCATCGAGTGGCTTGTCGCGCGTGTCCCGAATAATGGTGCTCGAAACATAAGATAGGCGAACATTGCGATCCTCAGGCAGCACCAGCGCAGGGACCAGCAGCTGGGTCAACGTCGTGTGGTTGAAGTCGTATCGCAGCTGGAGCTGCATGGTTTTCTTATGATCGAGAAAGCGCTGGAATTGCAATGACGCGTCGGCGAGTCGCGCCTCGAACAATGGGTTTTCAGTTGTGCGTTCTCCAGAAATGCTGGCCAGCGCCTCCCAACTTGAGAGACGGAAGTGAGGTTCTGTGTAGGTGAGTAAGGCGCGCTGGTCCAATCGTGAGACCAATAACGAAACCGCGCCCGTCTCTGCCAGGCCGCGCATGTTCCGGCGCGTAAATTCCACCGAGCCGCGCGGGCTTACAAACGTGTTCTGGCTCGGCAAAATGGTTGCGCCGTGAAGTCCGATTGTGGGTAGGCCAGGGACTGCGACCGACCCGGTGGGCACATTTCCACCGCGCCGCGAGATTTCCATTCCGAAACCGTAAGTGATGGAGTTGCGCTTCGATTCGTTCACCTTCACCAGAGCTTCTTCCTCGCTCTGGGTTGTTATCTGCTTTCGCGGCCCAACGCTTGACCAATCGAACACGCCCAGATCGTAGAGATTGCTTTCGCCCTGCAACAGCTTTCCCTGACTCAACGCCTGTTCAGGATGCAGCTCTGCGCTCTGCTGGATGATGACTTGTTTCGTGTGCTGCTGGCCCATATAAAGGACCTGGCTGATGCGCACACGCTGATTTTCGGTGATTGCGTAGGTTACGTCCACTTCGTGCGGATCGTCGGGATGACGCGACACCACGGTCTTCACTTCGGAATTCAGGAATCCCTGGTCCAGATACTGGGCGGCGATGCGGTTTCGATCATCGGACATGCGGCGGGGAGAGAACGGCTTCCCTTGTTCCAGCTCAAAGCCTTTCTTTCCAAATTTGAGCTGGCCGGTGGGAATACTTTTGTTGCCGTCTACACGCAACGAACTCACGGTCGTGCGATCGCCTTCGGCAATATTGAAGATAACGTAAATATGTGGCTCGCGATCCACCACTTCTGGAGTCACCTTGACCTGCTCAAATCCATTGTCCTTGTAGAAATTCTCGATACCGGTGATGCTGGTGCGCAACAGCTTTTCGCTGTACTGCCCGCGGGAGATCACGGTGAGCAGAGGTCTTTTCTTTTTTGTGGCCACCTGACCCAGTAGATCGCTGCTGTCGAGATGCTGGTTCCCGGTGAAGGTGATGTCGGCGACAGAGTGCTTCCGGCCTTTTTCGATCTGAAAAGTGAGGAGCGTTTTTCCATTCTGAGTCTGCGAATTCACGTTGACCTTGGCATCGAAATAACCTTTCTGCTGGAAGTAGTTGAATAGATTTCGCCGGCCTTCTTCGATCAAGTCGGGATCAACGGAAGCTTCTTCGTATATGGGAATTAGTTTCTTTTCCTGTCGTCCTGACTGAAATGGGATCCACGAAAGCTTCGCGCCGGCGACCCGTATGTCCACTTCAGGCCCGGTATCCACATTTATTGCGATATCTGCCTTGTTGGTGTCGGCGTGGTACTGGGGATCGTTGACGGTGATCCTGCTGGCCGGATGATGCTCTTTGCCGAGTTCTTTTCGGACCAGCGCGGTCGCGGCTTTGATCCGCGTCGGAGAATATGGCTTGCCCGGTTTTAGAAGCGCGCCGGTGAACCGTGCCCGCAAGGAGCGCATTGCACGTTCGAGGCGCCGATCTTCCTCCGGAGTCGATCCCCGGATCTCGACTTTGCCAATGCGCGCATGTTTACCGAGCTGCACATTGAAAATCAGGTGCGCTAGTTGGTGCTCGTCATTGAGCCGTACTTCCGTGTGTACTTTCGCTAAGAAAAAGCCGTTATCGTGGAAGAATTTAACCAGCGCATCCTCAGTAGCAGGAATCTGGCTCGCCTGGTACACAGTCTCGTCGGGCAAATTCACGACCTGAAGCAGGTGCGCATAAGTAAAGGCCCTGGTGGCACCAGGAAAACTGAGGGTCCCAACGTAATAAGAAGGCTCAAGCACGAACATCAGCTTGAGGCCTGAAGGATCGGGCTGAACTTTCGTTTCAACTTTGCTGAAGCCGTTCGTCTGGTTGAGCGCGTCAATGCTGGCTTGCACCTTCTGGTTCGAATAGGGCTCTCCGGCCTTCTGCACAATTAGCGACCGGTACGGGTTGGTGTCGATATGCGGATTTGCTGTCAATTCGACCGAGCCAACCTGCTGGCCCTCGTACGAGGGTGGCTGGTTGCTGGCTTTAGTCTGGCTAAAAGTCAAGCTCGACATCAAAGCGGCGACGAGTGGGGAAAATATCCAGCGCATGACGGGCGATACGGCGGAGCAGAAGTCCGAAGTCAGAATTCCAGGCCCTAAAGGACCCGGACCGGTAATCCAACTCTGATGCACGAGGCAAAAGGTAAGATGTCCTTCTTACCGAACCGATTAGGCCGGATTTCCACCAGAGCACGTCATAAATTCAGTGTGGCGCATTGCGCGCGGATTCTAGTCTGGAATGCAGCTTTGTCCGGAATCCCGGCATCGAAGTTTCGATTCAGCAAACCTTTGCTGCTGCGGATATTCCCGTGAATCTCATGGCTTGGCCGGGCATACTTTCATGAAACTGGTGATATTTGGTTTGACCGTGAGCTCGTCGTGGGGCAACGGTCATGCCACGCTCTGGCGCGGCCTCTGCAATGCTCTGGCCCGGCAGCGTCACGACATAACCTTTTTCGAGCGGGACGTTTCGTACTACGCTAACCATCGCGATCTGCTCGGGCCGGAGAAGTACAAACTAGTCTTGTATCCGGGATGGGAGGAAGTTGCTTCGCTGGCGAAGTGTGCGGTGCGAGAAGCTGATGTTGCGTTGGTTACCTCCTACTGTCCCGATGCAATCGCGGCTTGTGACCTGATACTTGAGTCTCCGGCCGTCAAAGGTTTTTACGATCTCGACACTGCCGTGACATTAGAAAAACTGCGCACTTGCGGGTCTGTGGATTACGTTCCGAGCTCCGGATTCAGAGATTTCGATCTGGTGTTGAGTTATGTCGGAGGTCGCGCTCTTGACGAGCTGCGCACGCTCCTTGGGGCGAGGCGTGTAGCGCCGCTTTACGGTAGCGTCGATCCCCTGTTGCACAAACCTGTTGCCCGCTCGCCGCATTATGAATCAGACCTCTCATATTTAGGAACCTACGCCGCTGATCGTCAGGCGGTTTTGGAGAAGCTGTTTATCGAGCCGGCGCATCGCCTTCCGGAAAAGAAGTTCGTTCTCGGAGGAGCTCAATATCCTGAGAGTTTTCCCTGGAGCGAGAACGTCTGGTTCGTGCGGCACCTGCCGCCAGCGGAACACCCGGCGTTCTACTCCTCGTCGAAAGCAACGCTCAACGTAACTCGTGCCGCTATGGCCAGTTTTGGATATTGCCCCTCGGGCCGCTTGTTCGAGGCAGGCGCGTGTGAGACTCCAGTTGTGAGCGACTCATGGGAGGGGCTGGAGAATTTCTTTGAGCCGGGCAGAGAAATTCTGGTGGCATCGTCCGCGGCTGACGTTGTTGATGCGATTACCGGCGACCCTGAGAATCTCCGTAAAATGGGGAAAGCTGCACGCGAACGAGTGTTAGACGCCCACACGGCCGAGCATCGCGGCCGGGAACTCGTGGAACTGTTGGAGGCGGCGGCATGAGCTTCCGATGGGGAATCGTTCCGGCAGCAGGGAGGGGGACGCGCATTCAGCCGCTGGCGTTTTCCAAAGAGTTGCTGCCGGTTGGCACGCGTCAGGACGGAAACATTGAGCGTCCGCGAGCTGTTTCGGAGCACTTGCTCGAGCGCATGCTGGCTGGCGGAGTCAATCGAGTCGGTTTCGTTATTTCTCCGGAGAAGGCCGATATCGTCCGCTATTTTGGCTCCCGAATCGGTGATGCGCCGATCTGTTATGTCGTGCAGCAGAATCCGAGCGGGCTTTGCGATGCGCTGTTCAGCGCACTGCCGTTTATTGCACCGGAAGATGAAGTTTGCATCGGATTGCCCGACACAGTGTGGTTCCCTGTCGAAGGTTTCGAATTTCTTCCCGATGGGCAATTTTCATTTTTGCTGTTTCCGGTGGCGCATCCAGAGTTGTTCGATGCAGTTGTGACCGACCATGAGGGGAATGTTCAGGAGATCCAAGTCAAACAGCAGAATGCCGCTTCGGAATGGATCTGGGGAGCATTCAAGCTGACCGGGAGACATTTCGCGGAACTCCATGAGCTATGGCTCAGGCGCGGCCGCTCGGATGAATATATCGGAACTCTTGTGAACGCCTACCTTGCTGATGGCGGCGCCGCCATCGGCGTGAAACGCGGCGACGTGTACGTGGACGTAGGCACACTGCACGGATATCGCGAAGCCATTCGTGTCCTTTCTAATCAGGCAGCTTTGCATGAGCTGGCGAGCTAATCAGCAACCGACTTGGGAGCAATTGGCGAGACAGCTGGTTGCTGATTCGCCAGATGCTTCTTTGCGCATACTTGTATTGGCGGCCCATCCCGACGACGAAACCATTGGAGCTTCCGTGCTGCTGGCGCGATTTCCGCAGTCCACAGTCGTGTATATGACAGACGGTGCGCCTCGGGATGAGCGTTTCTGGACTAGCGGTCCGTACGATTCGCGCGAGGAATACGCTGCTCGGAGGCGCGCGGAAGCAATCGAGGCTCTCTCATGTGCAGGTATTTCGAATAAGCAAATTTTTTGGCTTGGTGCGGTGGATCAGGAAGCGGCATTTGAAATGCCAGAATTGATAGATCGTTTTGTGTCGTTCATTAAAGAGGTAGGCCCGGACGTGGTGATTACACATCCGTATGAGGGGGGGCATCCGGATCACGATTGTGCTGCCTTGGTCGGGCGTTTTGCAATTTATCTGTGGAATCAAAAGGAGCAGGCGCAGCTGGTTGAGATGACTTCCTATCATGCCGAAAACGGCAAGTGTGTCACTGGGAAGTTTCTCGAGTCCCAGTGGTGGTCCCCGGGCGTGGACGCCCGGGGCTACACAGACTTTTTAATGTGTGGGGACAGTCGCCCTCGGCTGTCCGCGCTTGCGCCAGCAAGTACGACATTCGACCTCTCTGGTAAAGATCGCCAGAGAAAGAGGAAAATGCTGGACGCATACTCTTCGCAGCGTCTGGTGCTGAAAGACTTTCCCACAGACCGCGAATTGTTTAGACCGGCTCCGAACTACGATTTCGCGCGGCCCCCGCATGAAGGCAAGCTTTGGTACGAATGCATGGGCTGGCAAATGACCGGGGCGCGTTGGCGCGAACTGGCGGCAGCAGCGATGGCCGAACTCCAGGAGTATTTATGCCGCTGACCGTGCTCAGCGTCGGTTACCCGCTTGCCAAGGTTTCAGACAGCACAGCTGGAGGCGCTGAGCAAGTATTGTCGAGTCTGGACGCAGCCCTTGTTCGTCGCGGGCATCACTCGTTGGTGCTCGCTCCTGCGGGTTCGCGGGGTCGCGGCTTGCTTGTCTCTGTTCCGCTTCCGTCTGGCATTCTAGATGGAAGGGCTAAACGAGAATCCCAGCGGAAGTTCAAGCAGCTCTTGGACCAGACGCTGGATCACTATCGCGTCGATGTCGTCCACATGCATGGACTGGATTTCTCAGAGTATCTGCCGGAGTGCGATGTGCCGGTGGTAGTCACGTTGCACTTGCCTTTGACCTGGTATGGGCGCGATGTGCTGCGGGATTCTCGGCCGAACATCATGCGCGTGTGCGTTTCCAATTCTCAAGCACGGTTCGCTCCGGCCGGCGTGGGAATCGACCGAATAATTCCTAACGGGATTGATCTTGTGCGTTTCCGGCCAGCACGCAGGAAGGCGAACTATGCAGTTTGCATCGGGCGAATCTGTCCAGAGAAGGGCTTCCATTTGGCGATTGATGCAGCGCAGAGAGCGGGTATCGAGCTGGTCCTCGCAGGAATAGTATTCGAGTATCCCGAGCACAGGGAGTATTTCGATTCGATGATTGCGCCATGGCTTACTAAGAGAATTCGCTACATTGGCGCGGTGGGCGGCGAGCGCAAGGCGCGGCTGCTCGCGGGCGCTCAATGTTTGCTGGTTCCCAGCCTTGTGTCTGAAACGAGCTCGTTGGTCGCAATGGAGGCGATGGCATCAGGTACGCCCGTAATTGCGTGGCGAAGCGGAGCTCTGCCTGAGATTGTCAGTGAAGGCCGCACGGGATTCCTGGTCGACAACGTGGAACAAATGGCAGACGCAATTGCCGATGCCGGAGCCATTCGTCCGGAGGTTTGCCGCCACGAAGCTGAGCTGCGGTTTTCATCGGAGAAAATGATTTCTGAGTACCTCGATCTCTATCACTCCGTCGCAGCTTCATCTGTTGTAGTTCGTGAGTTGCAGGCCGCATGAACTTTGCCCCGAACAAATCCGATCTCGTCACCCGGCTGCTCACAACTCCAGAGCAGCTGCGGGGCGTCGCGCCGGAGTGGATGGATTTATGGCAGCGCTGTCCACAGGCAATCACTTTTCAGCGGCCACAATGGTTGCTGCCTTGGATCGAAGCGTTTTCGCCACGAGACACGGTCGCCATCGAAGTGCGGTCTCAAGGCACGTTGGTCGGCCTTGCACCACTGCTGGTATATCCAAAGGGAACAGAGCGTGTGCTGGCCTTCATGGGAGGAGGGGTCTCCGACTATCTGGATATTCTTGTTGATCCGCAGTACACGCCTCAGGTGATCGCTTCAATCTTCGCGGCCGTGGTTGAGATCCCTGGCTGGGACGTTCTGGAATTGACTGACCTGCCGTGGAATTCCGCTCTGCTAAGGAATTCGATTTCGGCAGAATCGGTATGTGAGCACGACATCTGTTCTGTGCTGAACCTGCCGGACACCACCGGCGAGCTCCTGCACATTTTCTCCAAACGCCAGCGGGCGAACTTAAGAAACGCGCATTCCAGGATGCAAAGAGCAGGCGGTGCTCCAGTTGAGATTGCATCGTCAGAAACTCTGCATGATTTTCTTGAAGATTTGTTTCGCTTGCATGCAGCACGCTGGTCGTCAACCGGACAGCCTGGAGTCCTCCACGATGAGGCGGTGAAAGTTTTCCATCGTGCGTCCGCCCCAGCCCTGGTCGAGAGCGGTGTCTTGAAGCTGTACCGCTTGCGCATGGGACAACGGACGCTCGCAGTAATCTATGCACTATTCGATCGCGAGACGGTTCTCTGCTATCTGCAGGGCTTCGATCCAGAATCAGCCTACTTTAGCCCAGGAACAGTGCTCATGTTTGCCGTGATGGAAGATGCGGTAAAGCAGGGGATTCGAAAATTCGACTTCTTGCGTGGGCAGGAACCGTACAAACTGCACTGGCGGGCTCAGGGCCAGTACACGTATCGCATTGCATTGCCGCGGTCGGCTTTCGAAGGCGAATTTCCGTCAGCCGCCGCAGCTTGACCCAGCTGTCAATTCTGCAGTTCTACAGGAAACACCTGAGAAGTGTCCCCGTTCATTCTTACAGGATGCCACGCGAAGAGTTAGGCAATGAATGGGATAGCAGTGAGTGTTTACGACAGATAGAGTTCAGAGGGGTTATAAGGTCTGCTCGACTCGTTTTTGAAAGACTGGTGAATGAAATGATGAAGCTCGACTCAAAAAACGGGAGTGACTGGCAAGGCTTCAGCCGGATTTTGGAGATCATGTCGTTCCTGGATGGAATCGAGGAGTCCTGTCCGGAAGAGATTCGTGACACTGCGCAGAAGCTCTGCGAGCTGCCTTCGAACTCCGGGCAGACTATGAGCCTGGAGGAGGTTGTGTTCTGGGCAGGTGTCGCCAGCGGTATGGAGATCGCGCGGCATGCGGACGAGGAGACCATCGATTCCGAGACGGCTGGAAAAATGCTGATTTTTTCCTCGATCTTTAGTCATTCCACCAAGAACGCGATTGTCGATTTGGCGCTTGGGCAGATGGAACCAGAAGCGAACCAAGTGGAGGATCGCAGACGACCTGAGTACAAGCTTCGCAGAGCGTAAGTTGGGGTCTGCGAGTTCCCTCGACAAAAGCATAAACAGCTTCGCCAGAAAATTCGCAGTTTCTAAAGAACCCAACTCTGACAGGGATTCGGCCTACGGAGCAAAAATGCGCCGTCCCCGGAGCACAGCGATAGATTCGGGCACTATCGCAGCAACCGGGGACGGTTCCACCGCACCTAGTGAAAACTTAGATGGCATTGGCATGGAGCAGGTTGGTGAGCAGCGCAGCAAGCTTTGGCATTCCCTGAACCTCCAAGAGCATAATTTTACCCTAGTACGGAGACAAGGCGCCGAGTTGCCAGCCGAAATTGTAAGTACCTGGCCGGTCCTATGAAGCTAGTCCTCCGTAATTTGCATGCATGCGATATCCACGTTGTTTAAGGGCTTTTCCCGATTGGTTCGACCTTTGGGATAGGCCTAATCTGGGCGAGGGAGATTGTCACTAGGAGGCAACAATGCCGGAAAAAGAGACAATTCAACGCGCACACGAGGATGCCCGGGAAGGCAAGGCGCCGACCACACAGGCGGGGGAGTTCGTTCGCGAAGAAGTCCACCACGTCAGGGAAGGTAAACACGGAGTTCGCAATCCAAAGCAAGCCATCGCGATTGGATTGTCAAAGGCCCGGAAAGCGGGCGTGAAACTTCCCCCTCCGCCGAAGGGATCGGCGTCAGCGCAAAAGGAGAGCCGGAGCCACAGGTCGTCCCGCGGTTCTCGCACTTCGCCCAAACGTTCGCAGGCAAGACTGCGCGCAATGAAGAAGGAAGGGCGCTCGGGCGCATCGCATCGCGCATTGTCGCGGCAGGCAACAACGGCGGCGCGCCGGAGATCCAGCGCCAGCCGTTCACAGGCGGCGCGCAAAGCTGCTCGCACGCGCGCCTCGCGCCGCCCGGCGCGGAGATGACTTATGCCGGCCGGATTCCACGTCCACGTTGGGACATCCGGCTGGCATTACAAACATTGGGTCGGAGATTTTTACCCGGAGAGGTTCGCGCCGGCAAAGATGTTCGCCTGGTACGCGCGGGAATTCCATACCGTTGAGATCAATAACAGCTTCTATCGGCTCCCGGAGGAGAAAACTTTTCAGCAGTGGAAGGATATGGCTCCTCCCGGATTTCTTTTTGCCGTGAAGGCCAGCCGCTTCATCACTCACATTAAGCGGCTAAAAGACGCAGAGGATGCGATTGACCTCTTCTTCTCGCGAGCAAAGCCATTAGGTCCGACTCTCGGACCGGTGCTGTTCCAACTTCCACCAAAATGGAAAGCAAATGTCGAGAGACTCGCTGAATTTCTGAGCATACTGCCAACGCAGCACAAGTATGCAATTGAGTTTCGCGATGAGAGTTGGTATGCATCGCGAGTTTATGAGCTGCTTCGCCGGCACAATGTGGCTCTGTGCATTCACGATTGGCGCGAGATGCCGTGGCCGAAAGAGCTGACCGCTGATTTCACATACATCCGATTTCACGGTAACGGTAGTCGCTACGGCGGCAACTATCCCAACGAACAGCTACGCGCGTGGGCGCGACTCATTCGAAGCTGGGAGCCGCGGCTTTCCGAGGCATTCGTATATTTCAATAACGATGTTGGTGGGCATGCCATTGGCAACGCGCGTTCTTTACCGGCGATGCTGGAGAGGGAAACGAATGTCCAGAGTGCGGCGTGAGAAAAGATCCGGTGTTGAGACGAGCTTTTCGAAACTTCAATTTCTGTCAGTTCACAATCAGAAAGTCCCTAACTTAAACAAAACAAAGCTTCTCCACGTTTTGCCCCTACAGCAAATCGCGTTTTGAAGTACAGCGTCGGCCTGATCGTCAGCTTCTGGCCGCCGCGTTATGCTGTACTTTGATGATGGTCATAGGACCAAACACAGAGGAGGCAGCATGCTTTATTGGGCGCTGGTATTCCTGATTGTAGCGATCATCGCGGCAATCTTTGGTTTCGGCGGAGTTGCCGTAGCGGCGGCCGGAATCGCGAAACTCCTGTTCTTCATCTTCCTGGTGGTGTTCATCATCACCTTGATCACAGGACTGACCCGGCGCGGCCGTACCGGTATTTGACCGGTAACGCTTCGCGGCATGGGATAAGCTAGATTTTTCGAGGACCGGGCCAGGCTGGTTTCTTCGCGCGAATGGAAACCAACCTTGGTCCGGAACGTTTTTTGTATGCCTTTCAGCGGTGTTCGGCCCGGCTGCTTCTAGTCAAACTTCCAACAACCTTTTGTTCGCTAGGGTTTCGGTTGTCGAATTTCTGGTGGTTGTTTTCTCATTGGGTGTAGTGGAACAAAATTTATTTTAAAATCGCAACAAAAAATTAGGGTCCCGAATTCGGGACCCTTTTGTCTTGCTCCCAGGGAAGCGCTTACAAATTCTTACTGTGGAGGTTGGCTGCTGGTGTTGCCGGAGTTTCCAGTTCCGGTGCCGCTCGGACTGGTGCCGCTCGGCGAAGCACCCATGCTGCCGGAGCTGCCCTTGCTCTTGCCACCGCAGCTGTCGGAAATCATGTCGACGCTGGCGACATTGAAGGTCTTCTCCGATCCCGATGCACTACCGGAGGAAGAAGTGGAAGACATGCTGCCACCACCAGCTCCGCCGCCGCTCTCCCACGAGCCTTTTACTGAGACTTCATGGCCGACGTGCGCGGAAACATCTTGTCCGGTTAGTGCCACTGCTTTGCCCTTCTTGGTTTCAAGCACATACTGTCCGCCTTGGGACTGTACGCAGCCTTTCAGTTTCTTCTCGCCTTTTTCGCTTTTTTCGGCCTTGTTCTGAGTTGGATTAGCGGTTTGATTGTCTCCGGGCTGCTGTGCTGTGCCAGGCTGTTGTCCGGGCTGGCTCATGCTGGGGGACGATCCTTGCGTTCCCTGGCTTCCGCCCGGGCTTGCTTGAGCGACGGCCGCTGCCGTACAGAGTGCGAACGCCACAAACAGTGATAGCGACAATTTCCTCATTGCTACTCTCCTGCTTCTTTGAATTTGCGAACGATCGTTCGTTTTCCAGGACTACGCGACCGTCCTATGTCCGTGATGAGACGCCTGAGCTACTGGCGGAGGTTGCAGGGTACGAACACCTTTCTTGTGCAACAAACGATCTATGGTGACCAGAAGTTGATCTCTGGACCCCGCCTTGTCGCAAAGAGCGTCGACTACGCGGCGCGCGCGAATTGGAACTAACGTGCTGCCGGAAAACATGATCACGGGGATCTTTGGATTGAGCGCCTTTACAGAACTGGCCACGGCTTCGCCATCCATGCCGGGCATTTCGTAATCGGTAACAACTATGTCTACGCCATTGAAAGCGGCGAGCTTGACTCCGGCCTTACCGCTTGATGCGGTCAGCACTCTGAATCCAAGGCGCTCGAACATCGCGCGATAGAGCACCAGCCCAGGCTCGAAATCGTCGATCCAGAGAAGCGTGGGACGGGTGCTCTGCAAATCCATCCGCCCGGCGCCCCACAAGACTGGATTGACAGTTGCCGAATTGGAACACGCGGTTCTTGCACTCCTTCGCATGGTGTCACAGTACCCGTCAGTCATTGTGCAAAACAATGCGGGGAACGCTGTAGCCGCACTCCGGTAAATACTGTATGCCTTTTGCGATGAAAGCCTTAGCGGCAGATGTGTAGGAAAACGTTATCCGGCAGCTACAAACCTGAAAATAAAGCATCATTGCGGTTATCAGTTCTCAGGCTTACGACTACGAGGCCCGCTTCAGTGGCTGCTGGCGTTGTTCCGTGGTCTGCGTTTCCTCGCGGGTTTGCTTTTCCAGATGCGAAATCGTCTCGATCAAACTCTTGAGATCGTCCGCGTGTTCTTCTTCCTTGGCTAGAATTTCTTCCATGACTCGCCGGCTGGTGGGGTCGTTGTCGCCTAGGTAACGAATGATTTCGTTGTATGACTCGATCGCTATGCGTTCGGCGACGAGGTCTTCGCGGATCATGTCGACCAGACTCTCGCCTTCCACATATTCGCTGTGGCTGCGGCGAGTGAGTGTGTCTGGGTTGAGATCGGGCGCGCCATCCAGCTGAGTAATGCGCTCGGCAATCTTGTCGGCATGCTCTTGTTCTTCTTGCGCATGCTCGAGAAATTCATCAGCCACCGCCTGCGCGTGAATGCCGCGCGCCATGTAGTAATGCCGCTTGTAGCGCAGCACACAAACCAACTCTGTCGCCAGAGCCTCGTTTAACACGCGGATTACAGTCTGGCGGTTCCCCCGATAAGCACTAGTAACCGCGCCATCTTCGATGTGCTGCCGCGGGCGGCGACGAATCTGTTCAATATCGGCGACGAAAGAACCTTGCGATTCGGGCTTATTCGCAGAGTGCGACATATGCAAACCTCAAGCTGTATTTTGGATGTGTAGATGCGTGATTCTTTAAATGCGATTAGGTGCGGTGGATAAATCTACAACCTACCCATTAGCAGCAGAATGATCAGGATCAGAAGAATCAATCCCAATCCGCCACTGGGGTAGTACCCCCATCCAGTGCTGTACGGCCATGAGGGGAGAGCTCCGATTACCAAAAGAAGCACGATAATCAGCAGGATCAGTCCCATATTGTTTGCCTCCGCATACGAACAGATTTGCGCGAATGCTGTGCCGTAACACGTGGGCGCAAGAACCTCGCCCACCTTCAAAACACTAAAACACGTTCCGAGCAGCTGTAATCAGGTCAAAGCTGTAACGGACTGCGAATCATTCTGTACCGCCTGTACCGCCAAAGACGAAGCAATTGCGGAAAGATTGCGCTGACTGCGGTGTCGGAAAAAGTGCGCGAGATGATCTGAATCCTGTGCGACGGTTAAGATCAAAAGCTTTTAACCGCAAAGGTCGCCAAGGATCCGCAAAGGCGGCAAAGCAATACCCTCGTTACCGGTCTTCTTTGCCAACTTTGCGGTTAAAATCTGTTTGCTGCAGGACGAGTAACTAGACGTCAAACACCCGATACACCGCAGACGGATTCTGCGATTGCAATAGTGTGATCGCTACGTTGTGCACCGGAACTCCGCCCGGAGTTTTTCCATCGCACTTACCGTTGTGAGCGTGGCCGTGGAGAACCAGATCCGCACCGTGGCGATCCACAACCTCGGCCAGCCGCGACGTCCCCAGAAATGGGTAAATTTCCGGCGCCTCTCCATCGACCGTGGCCGCGATTGGTGCGTAGTGCAGTACGATCACGCGCTTTCTGGTTCGCAGCTGTGACAACGCCCGCTCTAATTTCAGCGCCTCATCGATGCCGGCGCGGACGAACGTCTTGATTTCGGGCTCTCCGAATGCTGTTAGGACCCCGCGCCCAAAGCCCCCGACAAATCCCTTGGTTCCTGCGAAGCCGACACCTTCGCGCTCATAGGCGCTGCCATCGAGCACCTTGATTCCTTCCTGCGACAGCATGTGCATGAGGTCGCCTTCGCGCCCGCTCTCATAGTCGTGATTACCTAGCACCGCAATTGTGGGCACGCGTAGCCGAACCAGCACGTTCAGAAGCGGCTCCATCTCTTCGGGACGTCCGTAATTGGTCAGATCGCCGGCGAGGACAAATACGTCTGCCTCGTCCCGCACGCGATTCAACTGATCATGCAGGGCGCTAAACCGGGCAGGCGTGAAATGCAAATCGGCGGTGGCTGCAATTCTCATGTGCTAAGAACCAGACCTGCGGACCACCCCAAGTTTCGGCGGCGGTTGTTTCCGCAATTGTCGCGCGCGATAGCCCTTCTGCAAATCTTCGAGTCCCCAATCATTGATGTCGATCGAAAAAATATGTTCATCAACCAGGCTGCCGCGAAACGGCGCCTTCGGATCAGGATGCTGGACCAAGTGCATGTAGCGTGACAATAAATCCTGCCACAGCCATGCGGGAACGTAATTCGTATGCGCGGGATATACGTAGCGGAACAGGATCAGCTCCCATAGCACGATTTCCCAGTGTTCTCCAGCAAGCTCCAGAATGCGCTCCCACTCCAGTCGCCCCTTGGTCCCGTAAATAATGTGGGCGATGTCGGCGCCGTCAAATCTCTCCCGCCGTATTACAAACAACTTTGATCCCAGCAGGTCCTCGGGAGAGATGATTTGCGACTGCATCCCAGCGATAATGGCAGGTTGAGTTCGCTTCATCCAACTATCGTCAACTACAATGACTGCGTTGCTCATCCCCGAAATAAGATCGACGAAGTATTCCCCACGGTGCGCCTTTGCCAGCCATACTGGGTCGAGAGTTTCACAGCGGAAGTTTCGTTCGCCGAGATACTGAAGTGCTCCGGGTACGTCCTCGGCTTTCATGAACAGATCGAGATCTTTGGTCAGCCGCCAGATTCCCGTGTATTTCTGTAACGCGAACGCGCCCGCCACCGCGTAAGGGACGCCGTGGTCATTCAGCGCAGAAAGCACTTCGCGGTAGAGGTCCTCCGCCTCTGGAGGTAGGGGTAGTTCAATGGCAGAGGTCAGCGACGAACTCTCCGGAATTTTCGGAGACTGCTCCGGCATGAGCGGCTTGGATGTGCTTCTGCTGCTGACGGTTGCAGAGACTTGCGTCGGGAAGAGCTGAAATCGGCGTGAATTGAGCGGGCATGGCCGCATAAACGCAACGCTACTCTGGAATCACGCATCTGTTGAGTCGCACTCTTTGGTTGCACTCTTTGGCGAAGACATGTCCTCTGTTCCGGAATCCCTCCATTCTCATCCTGCGCTAGTCCAGGAAAGCAGCCAACTGGCGCAGCGAATCTCAGACCTTGGTGAATGGTTTCACAACCTTGATCTGCACGGTGTGCCTACGGCGCCACACCATTTCCTGGGCGACTTCCCAAGCATTAAGTGGAAGCAGATTGAACGTGCGATTCCCAAGGACTTGACCGGTGCCACGGTGCTGGATGTGGGCTGCAATGGCGGTTTTTACTCGATCGAAATGAAGAAGCGGGGCGCGAAGCGAGTGCTCGGCATCGACGTGGACGACCGCTATCTGGAGCAGGCGCGCTTTGCCTCGCAGACGCTGGGGCTGGAGATTGAGCTGCAGAAACGCTCGATCTATTTCGCCCACGAATTGCCGGGCCAGTTTGACTATGTGTTGTTTATGGGAGTGTTTTATCACCTGCGCTATCCGCTGTTCGCGCTGGATAACCTGATAAAGAAAGTTGCCGGGAAACTGGTCTTCCAGACGATGGTGCGCGGTTCCTCAGAAGTTAGGGAGTGGGCGAGCGATTATCCGTTTTGGAATACGCAAATTTTCGAAGAGCGCGACTTTCCTAAAATGTTTTTTATTGAAAAGCAATATTCGCAAGATCCCACGAATTGGTGGATTCCAAACCGCGCTGCAGTTGAGGCGATGCTGCGCAGCTCAGGTCTGGAGATAAAGGACCATCCTGAGCCAGAGACCTGGGTCTGCACTCCTGCCCGCGTGATCCACGAGGGCCGGTACATTTTGGATCACGAGCTTGCCGGTACTTTGTAGATCGGTCAGATTCGAACAAAGGAAACCACGAAGGAAAACGCATGGTCGAAGCGGTGATGCTGTGGAACGAGCCTAATAATCTCTCGCACTGGGACTTCAAAGTCGACCCGGACTGGAAGATGTTCGCCCGCATGATCATTGGTGCTGCGCGCGAGATTCGCAGGATCAATCCACAGCTTACGATCGCGCTTGGCGGTCTGTCGCCTATTGATCCGAATTTCGTGAAGCTGCTCGGTAGTTATGGTGTGCTGGACCATGTTGACGTGGTTGCCATCCATGGCTTCCCTCTGGACTGGAATCATTGGAGCGTCCACGACTGGCCTCGAAAAATCGAAGAGATTCGTTCGGTGACGAACAAGTCCGTGTGGGTCTCAGAAGCTGGTGTTTCGTCATTCGGGGCAGAGGAAGTGCAGGTGTTCGGAATCGAACGTACCGCCCAACTCCTGTTGCCGCTGGTTGATCGTGTGCACTGGTACAGCTTGTACGACCTGCCTGCAACGTGGACCGCAACCACTCGGCACAAGGAAGCCGAAGGGAGCGCCTATTATCGTCATTACTACATGGGCATTCTGCGGGAGGACGGCACCCCAAAGCTGGCGCACGCGCATTTTCCAGCTGGCCTGGGTATCTGCCAGTGGTTCCATTTCGAGGACCATCGCCTCGACGATACCGTAGAGTGGCTCCGGCGGCTTAATGTGACATATCTGCGCACTGGCCTGAGTTGGGCAGACTCGTTTCGACCGAATGCTGAATCGTGGTTTCACCGCCAGATGCAAGCTATCGAAGAATTCAGTACCACTCTAACCCTCTGTTTCACGCCCGAGCACCTTGGTATTGTTCCCCATTACACGAGTCCCCCCAAAAATCCCGAGGACTTTGCCGAATTCGCGGCGAAGATGGTGGCGCGCTACGCTGCGCCTCAGACAATCAGGCCGGAGACAAATCTGGCCGCCCAAATCGATCAGCAATACGCTCAAATGCGCTGATACGAAATCCCGGGACTACTCCTCGAGGCGGGCGCAACGTTTCCTCCTCCCGAATCCGTTTGTATTCCTTTGCAATCAAGACATCTCACGTTGGGTGACATTCATCCAAAGTTCGCTAGGAATGTTCCCTTGTTGCGGCATTTCCGGTGCACGTCACAAATCCCGGCTTTCCCGGCAGTTGCAGGCCGGAGTTAATGAAGTTTCACAGGAGGCGGCGTCAATTGACTACAAAAAAAGTTCTCATCACAGGGGGCGCAGGGTTCGTCGGATCGCACACCGCGGATGCACTTCTCGAAGCCGGGCATGAAGTTCGCATCTTCGACAATCTCACCTCTCAGGTCCATCGGGCGGGGTTGTTTTCCTACATCCCCAAAGGCGCGGAGTTTGTTCTTGGCGACATGCGGAACCTCGCTCAGGTCAGGAAAGCGGTGCAGGACGTAGACGTGATCTTCCACTTGGCTGCGGCCGTCGGAGTGGGACAGTCCATGTACCAGATCGCTGACTACACTGCGACCAATAATTTAGGCACGGCGAATCTGTTTCAGGCGATTCTCGATACTGGTTCCCGGCCCGACAAGATCGTCGTCGCTTCCTCCATGTCGATATACGGAGAAGGGAAGTGTCTTTGCCCTGACTGCGGCGAAGTGGCGCCGCCGCCACGTTCGCTTGAACAACTCAAGGAGAAGTGTTGGGAGACGAGTTGTCCACAATGCCGCGAAACGGTCGTTCCAGTGCCTACGCGAGAAGATAAGCCGTTGCAGTCCACCTCCATCTACGCGCTCTCAAAAAAAGACCAGGAAGAGATGACGCTGCTCTTCGGGCGCACATATCAGGTTCCGGTTGTGGCCCTGCGCTACTTCAATATCTATGGGACTCGCCAGTCGCTATCGAATCCTTACACCGGAGTCGCCGCCATCTTTGCCGCGCGGCTCATGAACCGCAGGGCGCCCGTGATCTTCGAAGACGGCCAGCAAATGCGGGATTTTGTCAGTATCCACGACGTCGCACAAGCCAACCTGCTTGCGATGGAAAAGTCGGATGCAGATGGCAAAGCTCTGAATATCGGCTCGGGAGAGCCTGTCACGATCCGCGAAGTTGCTACGGAGCTCGAACATGCTCTCGCGGTGCCGCTTCCGATCGAGGTTACGGGAAAGTATCGCGCCGGCGACATCCGGCACTGTTTCGCAGATATTTCTGCGGCCACACAGCTTCTGGGTTATCAGCCAAAGGTGCGGCTGAAACGAGGTATTGAAGAGCTGGTGGGATGGCTCGAATCGCAGCAGGCGGACGATAGCATGGACGACGCCATGGAACGGCTGCATGTTCACGGTCTGGTTGCTTGATAGGGGCTTTGGTTGGCGCTTGCCTAAGGCAGACGTATCCATCTCGGCTACGGCTGTAACGATGAGGGAGAGATGAATAAGTTGCTATCGTTCCGTTCTGTCCTGATCTTCGGTGGGGCGGGATTCGTAGGGTCCAACTGGGCAAGTCATTTGCTCAAGACCACAGACGCCCGCGTCCACATTTTTGACAATCTCTCAAGGCGCGGTGTTCACAAGAACCTGGAGTGGCTACGGCGGGAGTGTGGCAATCCAGAGCGCCTGAAAATCACGATCGGCGATATTCGCGACGCAGCGCTGGTGCAACGCGCGGTTCAGAACGCGAGCGAGATCTATCACTTTGCAGCTCAGGTTGCGGTCACGACCTCTGTGGCTGATCCGCGTGAAGATTTTGAGATCAATGCGCTGGGCACGCTGAACATTCTGGAAGCCGCGCGTAAGAGCGGACGCCAGCCGTTCATTCTGTTTACATCGACCAACAAAGTGTATGGAAATCTCTCGTCGAAGCAGTTGGTGCTTACCGGGCAACGCTATTGCGCTCTCGACGAAAGAGGAGTGAACGAGTCGCAGCCGCTGGATTTGTATTCTCCTTATGGATGCTCAAAGGGCACAGCCGATCAATACGTGCATGACTACAGTCGCATGTTCGCGTTGCCGACCGTCGTGTTCCGCATGTCGTGCATCGCGGGGCCGCGGCAGTGTGGAAATGAAGACCAGGGCTGGGTCGCACATTTCCTTTACTCCGCACTCGAAGGCCGTCCTCTGAGCATCTATGGAGACGGCCGCCAAGTCCGCGATGTGCTGTCAGTCAAGGATCTGGTGCTCGCGTTTGAGGAAACTCGCGCGCACGTCGAGAAGACTGCAGGGCAGATCTACAACGTGGGTGGCGGGATCAAAAATTCGGTCTCGCTGCTGGAAGTGATTGACCTGATCGAAAATGTGACCGGCAAAAAGCTGTGCTATTCCGTGCAGCGGCCGAGGCCTGGAGATCAGCTATTTTACGTTACGGACTCCGAGAAACTGTACAAGCACACCGGCTGGAAACCGCAGGTCAGCGTTCGCGAGAACATAAAAATGATTTGGGATTGGTGGAAGCAGCAACGCACCGTGCCCGAAATTCTACCCGTAGCGCATGCGCCTCAAGCGGCACTGGCACAAGTTCCGGAGGCAGCTTCATGAAGTTTGCCCTGGTAAATCCGGCATGGACGTTTGAAGGCTCGACTTACTTTGGCTGCCAGGAGCCGCATTATCCCTTGGAACTGTTGTTCGCCTTCGATCAAATCAAGGAGGCGGGGCACGAGCCACTGCTCATTGACGCGCAGCTGCACCGCCTGGGAACGAGCGAGGTGAAAGCACGACTGGACCGCTTTCAGCCAGACTTCGTAGTGATTCCTACAGCGCCTTCCTATCTATTCTGGCGCTGCCCGCCGCCTGAGCTGCGGGTTCCGAAACAGTGGTTCGCGGAACTGGAAACCAATGCGGTAAAAGTTGCGATCGGGCCGCATCCCTCGGCAACTCCGGGAGCAACTCTGCGAAAACTTAATTGCGATATTGCTCTGCGTGGCGAGCCTGATCAGACGATTCCGCAACTTGCCTCCCGCGCGTGGTCCGAAATTGACGGCTGCTGCTGGCGGGACGAGTCGAGCATTCACCTCAGCCCGGGCCTGGGCGTCACCGACGTGAAGAAACTCGGCGCGCTCAAATTCGACAACTATAGCGTTGAGGAGCACGAGCACCGCCATCACGTCTTCCATGGTTCCGGACGCGGCGCGGAACTTGAATTCGCCCGCGGATGCCCCTGGGCATGCAGCTTTTGCAACAAGACATTATTCCGAAATAAGTTCCGAGAGCGGGATCTCAGCGCGGTTCTGGAGGAAGTGGATACGCTCATTTCCCGCGGAGTCGACTACATCTACTGGATCGACGAAATTTTCGGCGTAGGAAAAACAGTCCGGCAGCTTCTGCAGGAGCTAAGCCATCGCCGGATCACCATTGGCCTGCAAACCCGCATTGATTTGTGGGACAAAGAATCGCTTGACCTGCTCGGAGCCGCGCATTGCATATCCATGGAGTGCGGCATCGAGTCGATAACCGATGCTGGCCGTGATGAGTTGAACAAAAACTGTCGCATGTCAACCGAGCGAATTTCGGAGCTGTTGATCTATGCACGGCAACGCGTGCCCTGGGTGCAGGCAAACCTGATTCTCACCGAGCACGACGAACGCGGCCAAGTGCGCGAGTTTCAGGAAAATCTTCGCAAGAACGGGGTCTGGGTCGGCGAGCCCGTCCCCATGTATGCGTTTCCCGGTTCGCCGGATTATCTGCAACGATTCGGGTCGCCTGACGATTACGCCTGGGAGCGCGCGCACGAGCACTATCTCGCGGCTTTCCGCGACAAAGGCTTCAGCGACATTCAAGATCAGCAGCCCGCTCCCATCGAGGACCTCGAATGCACGTATTGATCACCTCCGACACGGTCGGTGGGGTCTGGACTTACACTCAGGAACTGGTCACCGGCCTGGTCGGCGGCGGCCATCGCATCACGCTGGTCAGCTTTGGCAAGCTTCCGCTTCCGCACCAGACTGCCTGGATGCGAACCCTTCCGGGGCTGGATTATCGTCCGACCGAATATCGCCTGGAGTGGATGGAAGTAGCCGAGAAGGACATCGAGGAGTCGAAGCGCTACCTGGAGTTGCTGATCAAAGAAGTGCAGCCGGACATCTTGCACTTCAGCCAGTACTGCTATGGCGACATCGCAACTGGCATTCCTAAAATTGTTGTAGCCCACAGCGACATCGTGAGCTGGTGGGTGGCGGCCCACGGCTGTGAGCCGGAAGACACTCCGTGGATGCGGCGCTACCGCGAGACGGTTACTAACGGACTGCTGGGCGCGGACGTGGTGATTGCTCCTTCTCAGTGGATGCTGGACCAGGCCACGCATTACTATGTTCGTCCTGCGAATGGCATGGTTATTCACAACGGCCGAGGTCTCGAATGGTTCGATTCCGGCGCGGCCAAACAGGACTTTGTTCTGACAGTAGGCCGGGTATGGGACGCCGCAAAACAAGTCTCCCTTCTGCTGCAGCGTGAACAAGAAACCAGAGTCTGCGTGGTTGGATGGGAACGAGAACCGGGCAGGGAAGCCGCTGCAAAGTCGCTCCAGGTTCCGTCGAATGTCGAGCTGCTCGGCCCGAAATCTCAAACGGAATTACGAGCGCTCTATTCGGCGGCCACTATATATGCCGCAACATCTCGCTACGAACCCTTTGGGCTATCGTCGCTGGAAGCGGCATTCTCGCGATGTGCGTTGGTGATGAATGACAATCCCGTATTCCATGAACTCTGGGGCGATTCTGCTCTGTACTTCAAAAAGAATGATTCCGATGATCTGGCGCGCGTAATTGCTAAGTTGCGGCACAATCCCACACTGTGCGCCGACTACGCAGACCGGGCATACCAGCACGCTTGCCTCAAATTCACCGCGTCGCAAATGGTGAGCGACTACGAAAAGATCTATTCCGAAATCGCGGCTCCTGCGAGGGTCGCATGAGTGGACGCCTGAGCTTCCGGTTCTTTGCGCATTCCTGGGTATCCGACTGGAACCACGGCAATGCGCATTTTCTTCGCGGCCTGGCGAGCGAGCTCGTCAACCAGGGACATGAGGTTCGTTGCTATGAGGAGCGCGACGGATGGTCAATGAAAAACTTGACCCAAGAGGGAAGCGACGCCGCAGTCCAGGCCGTTATCGCCTTCTGTCAGGCTTTCCCATCCTTGGATGTTCGCTTTTACGGTAACGACAGCGCCTTCTCTGCCTTTGCAGCCCGGGAATTGAGTGATGCCGATGTTGTAATCATCCATGAATGGAATTCGCCTGCAGTTGTCGCACAGATTCTCGCGTTGAAACCTGCGCTTGGATTCCGCGCATTGTTTCACGACACGCACCATCGCGCGTACACGAATCCTAAAGAAATCCTACGAATGCCATTGCAGGACTTTGACGGAGTGCTGGCATTCGGCGACGTTATCCGCCGAATTTATTTAGAAGCATTTGGCGTGAAAAAGAGCTGGACCTTTCACGAAGCTGCCGACACAGGCAGGTTCTTTCCCCAGAGCGCCGAGAAGGACACCGATGTGGTCTGGATCGGTAATTGGGGCGACGAAGAGCGCACGCGTGAGCTGGAAGAATTCCTGATAACTCCGGCGTCCGCGATGCGGGAGCACAAATTCGCGGTGCATGGAGTCAGGTATCCGCATGAAGCCCTTAAGCGCCTCTTGCAATCTGGAGTCGAATTTCGTGGTTATCTGCCCAATCTACGCGCGCCGCAGATGTACGCCCGCAGCAAAGTCAGTCTACATGTGCCGCGCAGGTTCTATGCGAATGGTTTAAGTGGTGTCCCAACTATTCGTGTATTTGAGGCGCTGGCTGCGGGCTCTTCCCTTGTATGCGTACCCTGGAACGATAGCGAGAGACTATTCCGTCCGGGTGAAGACTACCTGTGCGTGCCGGACTCAGAGGGAATGATTGCAGAGCTTCGGCATCTGCTGCGAGACGACCGAGCACGTCAGCAGCTTGCCGTGAATGGCCTGGAGAGTATCCGTGCGCGCCACACCTGTGCTCATCGCGCCGAGCAACTAGTCGACATCTGTCATGAGCTGGAGAACTGAGAGATGAGAATCTATGTCTTCGGTTCAAGTCTGACTTCCTGCTATTGGAACGGCGCCGCCACCTACTATCGCGGAATCTACAAGAACCTTCAACGCCTGGGATATGAAATCACCTTCGCTGAGCCCGACATCTACGATCGGCAGCGGAACCGCGATTGCCCCGAGATCGAATATGCGGATGTCCATGTTTATCAAACTCCGCGCGATCTGGATCAGGTGTTGGGCGAAGCTGTCGAGTGTGATCTCATCATCAAGCATAGTGGCGTAGGTGCTGACGACGGGTTTCTCGAAGCTGCAGTCCTGCAGCTACAGTCCGATCGCACTCGGGTTGCGTTTTGGGATGTAGATGCGCCCGCGACCCTGGCACGAGTGGAGAAAGATTCATTGGATCCGTTCCGTGGGCTGATTCCTCGCTATGATTTTGTCTTCACTTACGGTGGAGGCGACCCGGTCGTCGAGCATTACGAGCGCCTGGGGGCTAAGAGTTGCTTTCCCATTTACAACGCCCTTGATCCGGACACTCACTATCCAGTTTCTCTGGATGCGAGATTTCAGTGCGATCTGGCATTCGTCGGCAATCGTCTTCCCGACAGGGAGGCACGGGTGGAGCAGTTCTTTTTCGCTGCCGCCGAACTTGCTTCCGAGTTTCAGTTTCTGCTGGCCGGTGAAGGATGGGGTAGCCGGCCTCTGCCGAACAACGTTCGCTGGATCGGCCACGTGGGCACCGCGAATCACAATGTGATCAACAGGTCCGCGCGTATGGTGCTGAACATCAACCGCGACTCCATGGCGAAAGTAGGATTTTCGCCGCCCACCCGAATCTTTGAGGCAGCGGGAGCCGCAGCTTGCCTCATCACAGACTCCTGGACGGGTATCGAAGAATACTTTTCTCCGGATACCGAGATTCTGGTCGCGTCTAGCGCCGAAGATGTAGTGCATTGTCTGAGAGAAATCGGGCCTGAGGAGGCCAGAGGGATCGGATCAGCCATGCGGGAAAAGGCGCTGCGAGTTCATACCTATGACCAGCGCGCTAAGCAGGTTGATGCGGTGCTGCGGGCAACGACCCAACAGCCGCAATTTTCCGAGCCGCTGGCTTACTCTGCCGATTAGGACCGAAATTTGAAGATCGTCATTTGCGGGCTGTCAATTACGTCTTCCTGGGGCAATGGTCACGCCACCACCTACCGGGCACTGGCGCGGGCGCTGCACGCTCGTGGACACGAAATTGTCTTCTTCGAACGCGAGCTGGAATGGTACGCCTCGAACCGCGACATGCCGGAGCCGCCGTTTTGCCGTGTGCACATTTATGAACGGTGGCAAGAGGTTTTGTCCCTGCTTCGCGGGGAGCTTAACCATAGTGACGTCGCGGTAATCGGTTCGTTTTTTTTCGATGGCGCCAGAGCTGCTAATGAAGTGCTTGATTCGCGCGCTGGCGTGAAAGCGTTCTACGACATCGATACTCCTATCACAGTAGCGAAACTCCGTCAGGGAGACTGCGAATATCTTCGTCGTGCTCAGATTCCAGTTTTTGACGTGTATTTCAGCTTCACTGGTGGCCCGCTGCTGCGGGAAATTGAAAGCCGGTTCGGCGCGCGCCACGCAGTGCCACTTTATTGCTCTTTCGATCCGGACCGGTATCAATTCCGAGAAGCTGACCTCCGATACAAATGCGATCTCAGTTACATGGGTACGTACGCAGCCGACCGGCAACGGAAGCTCGAGGAGCTCTTTTGCGCGCCAGCACAAGCTTTGCTGGGAAAACAGTTCCTGCTTGCCGGCCCACAATATCCGCCAGGAATGGCTTTGCCAAGGAATGTCCGGCGCATCATCCATCTTGAGCCTGAATTCCACCCGCTCTTTTACTGCTCTTCGCGGTTCACGTTAAATCTGACTCGCAATGAAATGGTAGAGGCAGGGTACTCGCCCTCAGTCAGGCTATTCGAGGCTGCCGGATGCGGCGCCGCAATTATTTCTGATTCCTGGCCCGGGATCGAGACGTTCTTTACGCCAGGCGAAGAGATCCTGCTGGCGGTGACTCCAGACGAAATGATTTCTCATCTAAGCGGCATCGGCGAAGAGGAGGCACGTGCTATCGGCCGGCGCGCACAGGAGCGAGTACTGGCAAGTCACAGCGCCGAAAAGCGCGCACTCGAATTTGAGGAACTCGTAAGCAGCAAGGCCCGCCTAGTTACTGCCTAATGCCAGGCACAACGACCGGTACAAAAAGAGCCAGGCACTAGGCCTGGCGCTCGAGAGAAGGCTGCGTTATTGAGCTGAAGTCTGGGCTGAAGTTGCTGCCGGCGCTGAGGTCTTTCCCTGTTCCCGTGCTTGCGATGCGTATTTCTTTACCGCGGCCAGGAACGGTTCGCTGCCATTCGGCGGTTCCACTTTGCCACTCAGAATGGTGGCGAATGGGACCATCTTGCCGTACAGGACGCGAGTCTCGTCCTGGTCTTGCGCAATCCGCGATCCGCTCAGGTCGATTCCGGCGAATATTCCGCGCGCACGAGAGTAGGTGAGCACTTCGGCTTTCATCTTCCAATCGGTGCTGGCCTCGCCCTGGCGTCCTACGGGTCCAGCCGCTGCGGAAGCATCTGCGCCCACTTTGAACTTGCTGGAAAGCAGCGCATCCATGCCTTTCTGGTTCATCACTAGCATGACCAGGTCGATGGCCTGGCCGCCGATCTGCAGACCCCAGCTGCCTCCGGTAATGCTAAATGGCGCGGGAGCGCTCCAGCCATTGGCGGTCTTACAAGTTGCTACGCCCTTGCCGTGGTTTCCGCCAAACCCAATGGCCACCTTGACCATGGACGGGACTACGGCAATGCACTCCGCGTCTGCCATGACCTTGTCGGGAATGGCTTTGTCCTTGATGGACATGATCTCATCCAGCACGTTGGCGGCGTTTTGGATCCTTTTCTCGATGTCCGACTGGTCCTTGTCATCTGCCGCCCACCCCAATGTGCCGAATAGCAAGACGGCGGCGCCGAGCGCCAGAAGAAAACTTGCAACTGCCCCTTTGCTTGGTTTCATTGTTTTGATCTCTCCTGTGCCTGCAAAGGCACACTTGCCCTAAATTTCCACCGCAATGGTAGCTTCCGAGGTGTACTGATGATATCCGGTGTAGCCTGTAGTTGCGGTTAAAACGGGCCTTAGTAGCAGGATTACTTAGTACTGTGTTCGGAATTACGGTGACGTATCTGGCTAGTAGTCTCAGGCAGCGGCGGCAATTGCCTTTGTGGAGAGCTTGGCCAATAAAGCGTTGAGGTCTTTGCGAGTGAAAGTCCACTGAAACGGAGAAGCGGTTTGCTGATAATGCTTTCGGAAGTCCGAGAGCCGCTGCTCGAGCTGGGCCAGGGAAAGGAAGTCATTGGGGGTGAGCACCTTTCTCTGGATGATGGAGAAGTAAATCTCGATTTGGTTCAGCCAACTGGCGTGGATGGGGGTGTGCACCAGGATGGCATTGGGCCATTGCGAGCGAATGCGCTCGGCGGCCTTCTGACCGCGATGAGCCGAGCAGTTGTCCATGATCCAAAAGACGCGGTGGGCAGACTGGTAAGGCTCTTGGGTCATGACCTCAGCCATGAGGCGGTCGGTGGGGGCGATGCCGCTCTTGTTCTCACAGCGACCGAATAGTTTGGCGCGATGGACGTCCCAGGCTGCCAGATAGGTCCAGGCGCCTTCTCGGAAATACTCATGCTCTAGCCGCATCGCACGGCCGGAAGCCACAGGGAGAGTGGGTTGCTTGCGACGGCGAGCTTGCACGCTGGTCTTTTCGTCGGCGGAAATGACAAAGTCGGTAGGAAGGAGAGGGATTCCCTCCCACAGGCGTTGATAGAGGTCCAGGATGCGTCCCGCCTTGGCTGCGAAATCTGGGTCGCGGGGAAAGATCCAACTGCGGTGCTGCCAAGGACGAAGGGCATCCGCATTCAGCCAACGCCACAGGGTAGTGCCACTGATCTCAGCAACCAAGCCTTGCGCCACCACCTCCTGTTGGATGTCAGCGATGGAGAATCGCGAGAGCGGGAGTCCCAGACGATGAGGAAGCTCACAGGCGAGGGCCTTTACTTGAACGACGACGCTGGGGGGAAAAGAGGGCGGGACGCCCGCCCCGAAGTTGCTCCTCCAGGCCGGGCAGACGCGCCAAGGCAAATCGTTTGCGCCACTTGCTCACGATCTGCCGGGGTGTGTCTAAGCGCGTGGCAATGACGTCGTTCGACAAGCCCTGCGCGGCCAAAAGGACGATCTTAGCTCGAATAACGTCCCGATACGGTAACGTATATTTTCGAGCTCGTGTTCCCAGTTTCTCTTGCTCTTGACGTGTGAGCACGATATGAAATGGACTAGAGCGTGACAAGACAGTCCTCCCCTGAGGACCAGTCTAGATGCGTTCAGTGGGTCATGTTCCATACAATAATACGTCACTGTATTTACGTTATGGGGTACTTAGTTACCAACATCGAGCTTCGCCACAACGATAAGCCTGTGAGAAGCAGGGCCAATGGCGTGCGTCGGATAGCAGGTGATCAGGGTCAGCTCCGGATCTGGCGTTTGTCCCAGCACAGAGAGATCGGTGGCTTCCACAATCCTCCTGCTTTTGATTACGTAATGAAATTGCTTTCCGCCTTTGGAGAGGTAAACGTCATCCCCGAGCCGCAGGTTGTGGACATGCCGGAAGAAAGTATCTCGATGGCCAGCAATTACGCTATTGCCCTTCGTCCCCGGCGTAGCAGACCCGGTCAGATGCGCCGGACCCGAGAGCAACGAATGCGTGGAAATACCTTCGAGGACTACGTCACGCAGATGAATTCTCGGTATTGAAAGCTTGGTCAGCCCGTCGCTTTGGGTGGAAGCATTCTGCGCCTTCCATTCCCGGAGCAGTTTCACTTGCTCTGCGTACATCCAGGCATAGCTCCCGGCAACGTAGGTACAAAGCACACCTCCGACGCTGAAAAGCACGTAAGAGACAATCAGCCGCCGTCGCGAGCCGCGGTTGAGGAGCTTAGATTTCTCGTGGTTTTCCGGCCCCCGCCAGGGAGCTGGTTTCAGCACCAGCTTTAAGCGGGTTCGATTGAAGCGGCGTGGTCTGCCAAAGGTGCTGGTCCGGAGGACCTGCATAAATCGTTATCTGCGGGCAAAGAAACCAGCAATCAAGGACCCCAGTCCGATCAACCCAAGAAGCGGAAGGATTGTGGAAGTCTGTGGTAATTGCGCGGTGTTTCCCGCCGTCTCCTGACTGAGCGCGGAATCTTTGACGTCATTGCCGGCCTTAGTGGTTGTCGCGTTGCGACGAGAATCGTTTGCACCTGCTGAAGATGCGGCGCTGCTGGACGCAGGCGACGATTGCGAGCTCGTGCTGCGCTGCGCAGTTACACCTGGATTCTGACCAGTCGTATTCGAGTTGTCCTGTGACACTGCCCCAAGCGAGGCAGCAAGCAAGGTGGCCGCTAGAAACACCACGACTCTGGTCATGCGTGCCTCCGAAATATTGTCGGTCTTCTCGAATGTAAGCCGCTGCTCCGGCAGCTTCCATCCGGTGATCGCCGTAACCTGAGAGGCGGTATAGGGTAAGCAGACTAGGAGTTCTGCTGCTTGAACTAGAGGGTGGCGTTTACTTCTACTTCGCCGTGCTTTTCCAAAACCTGAATGCGGACCGTATCTGCTTGACGCTCAAAGAGAAGATCAACTGAAGCATTACCCACCCTCAGCCCGCGAATCGATAGCTGGGGGATGCCCTCTGGGAGGCAGGGACGTTCGAACGTTACCCGTCCTTCGGCCCCGAGAACGTTCAGTCCAAGGCACGACTGGACCAACAGGAACGGGGCCGCCGCCGCCCATGCCTGCGGAGAACATGCCACCGGGTAAAGCGTGGGACCTTCCCCGGTTCGGCGCTCGAGCCCGCAGAAAAGTTCCGGCAACCGGTGCAGTTCCATGTTGCTACTCACATCCATCAGCGCCAGCAGGACCTTTCCTGCAAGGTTCTTTAATCCATAGCGGGCGAGCCCGCGTGCGATCAACGCGTTATCGTGAGGCCAAACCGAACCGTTATGGTAAGAGAGCGGATTGTAACGAGCTTCTCCGGAAGCCAATGTACGGATTCCCCAGCCGCTGAAGAAATCCGGATCGAGCAGGGTGTGCGCAGTTCTGTGGGCGCGTTCGCGGCCAGCGATTCCCGTGAACAAGCAATGCCCTGCATTCGACGAGCGGACACGGCAAGCACGCTTCTTTCCATCCAGCGCCAGGGCGTAGATGCCGAGATCTTCGCACCAGAACGCAGCTTCGAATTGTTCTTGCAGCGCGGCAGCCTCTTTTTCTAACTCTGCAGACCCAGCGTCATCACCGAGGGCGCGGCTCAAATGCGCTGCCGCGATCTTTGCTGCATACACGTAGCCCTGAACTTCACACAGCGCGATAGGCGGCTCGGCTAGCGATCCATCCGCGTGAAAAACGGAGTCGTTGGAGTCTTTCCATCCTTGCTGAATTAAGCCTCTGTTCCCATGCGCGGAATACTCGACGAAGCCATCGCCATCTGTATCGCCATACTCATCGATCCAGCGAAGCGCGGTCTGAATATTAGGCGAAATTTGTTCGATCAGTTTTTTGTCGCCAGTCCGGCGGTAGTATTCACCCGCAAGAACGATGAAGAGAGGGGTCGCGTCTACCGTGCCGTAGTAACGCGCGAAAGGGATCTCCTTGAGGTTCGCCATTTCTCCATGGCGCAATTCGTGCAGGATCTTTCCCGGTTGCGCCTCTCTTTCTTCGTCTCCTTCTTCCGCCTGCGTGGCGGCAAGAAACTGTAATACGCCGCGCGTATACGAAGGTTCCACCCACAGCATTTCAAGCGCGGTGATAATGCCGTCACGTCCGAAGACTGTGCTGAACCAGGGCACACCGGCATATGGATAACTTTTTTCGCGATTTCCAATCGTCATCATCTGCACGTCGGCGCTTGAGCGGTTGATCCAATCGTTGAATCTCGAATTCGAACTGACAATTTGTGGAAGCGATTGCGCCGATGCCATCATTTCGCTGTTGGCCCGGCGCATGGCTTGAGCGTTGGGAAGGCTTTTGGCGCGGGTCCCGTTTTCGCAAACCATCTTGATGTTGAAAGTGCGCGAGTCTTTGGGCTTCAGGTCCACCCGAAACCGCATCGCTTGTCCGGCGACGCTCTTGGGCGCAGGTTCGCAATGTATGCGTGTGCGCCGCACAACACCGTCGAGCCCTTCGTATCCCAGAACAATGCAATCAGGCCCACTCTCAGGATCAAGCTGACGTCCCTTGTGTGGACGGTGCATGCCACGAACTTCGAATATGTCGGCAAAATCAGCGGCGCAGTGAATGCTCAACGGGACGCTCAACGGTCCCATACCGTAATTCACGAAAGTGAGTTCCTCGTACGCTGCTTCGCGCCAGAGGAATTTCGAGCGCAACAAGTGCAACGTGCCGCGCTGAATTGCGACCGAGGTGCCCCGCGAAACGTCAAGATTGGCCAGGTCCGCGGTGAATAGAAAATTGTTGGGCTCGATTGTGGAACTTAGCAATAGCGGACGTTCGTTCCACAGGCGCACCACCATTTCGGAAATGTGGCGCGTGCCTTCGCAGAAGATACCCTGCTCACCGAGACCGCCCGACTGAATGTCGCCGAGCCGGTCAAAGACCGCGAACGTGTTGCCGTATTTCAGGACACGCGCGCGATCGTCGCTGGGCGGGGAAGTTGTGGCTATGTAGTATTGCTGGGAGAGGTTAGCTTCATCCAATTCAGAACTCCATTGGAGGCGGCGAGAGGCGCTTTTTTCCGGCTCACCAGCCGTTCGTAAATTTTCACGTAGTCTTTGGCCATGCGGTCGGCCGTAAAGTGTTGTTCGAAGTGCTTGCGGACCTTCTTGCGATCGATTTGGTCGATCTTCTTTACCGCTGCGACCGCCCTGTCCAAATCAGGAACAACATAACCGGAAATACCTTCCGCCATTACCTCTGGAACGGAACCTAACGGATATGCCACTACGGGTGTGCCACAGGCCATGGCTTCTATCATTACGAGCCCAAATGGCTCCGGCCATGAGACCGGAAACAACAATGCAGCCGCTTCACCCAGGAAATTGTTCTTGTCAGGGAATCCCACCTCTCCCACAAACTCGAGGCTTGAATCATCGAGCAAAGGCTGAATGCAAGTGTCGAAGTATTCCTGATCGACTTTATCGACCTTCGCACCAATCTTCAATGGCATTCCCGCAGCTTTGGCAATTTCGATAGCTCGATCCAACCCCTTTTCTGGAGAAGTTCTACCCAGAAAGGCCAAATAGCCTTTTGCCTTGCGATGAAAGGTGTAGTTCTCGCGCGGAAGTCCATGGTGGACCGTTCCTTGCCAATTCAAATGCGGCAAAGGATCCCGTTGAACATCGGATATGGAAATCACGGGCATATCGTTGTAAACCTCGTACAGGGGGACAAGGTCAGGAGTGTCCAGGCGCCCATGCAGGGTCGTGACGTGCACATACCGTTCGCGCCGGCTCAATGGGTAATGCAAGTAGTCGATATGAAAATGGATCAGGTCAAACTCATTCTTGTGATTAAGAACTTGCTCCAGTAATACCACGTGGTGCGCCACGTGATCGACGGATTCAGGCGACAGGCGCAACGATTCCTTGCAACCGGGAATCAGCTTTGCCGTCGTCATCGAGTCACCGCTAGCAAACAGGGTTACGTCATGACCCATGCGAACGAGTTCTTCTGTGAGCCATGAAACGACTCTCTCGGTTCCCCCGTATAATTTCGGCGGAACGCTTTCATAAAGCGGCGCCACCTGCGCAATTCTCATATACAACCTCGGCTCTCCCTTTCGACACTTACGCCCGCCAGCCCAGTAAAACGTGGCCGATCATCCCACAGTTCACTTGTCTGGCTGAAAAGGAGGCGCTGCGCTACTTCGCCCTTAGCGCTCCTCGCCTGCTAGCAAACCCTGTAACATCAGGAGGTTACAAGGACTTGGTAAAATCCGCCATCCGGTACTTGCTGTACGTCGGCCTAGGAAGCCTTCGAGCAAGCCGGGCTACTGAATGTATAGGAGATAAACAAATTCGCTTTAGCACAGAGACGCAGAGAAGGCCAAGGCACCTCGTGTTTTCATTTCTCTGTGGTGCTTTTACCAGACGCCTTTGTCACTGCCTGTGAGTCGGTAGGCCACTAGTGCGGAAACCGCCAGCGGCGGAAGCAACGGAAGGCGGGAAATGGCGCGTAGATCACCGTGGCGTCCGGCATTCAGGAGTTGTGAGCCATAGAGCCCTGCGGCTGGTCCCATGGGGACACGCAGGAAATTTCCGCGGAACTGTACTCGCAGGTCCGGGGAGTATGCCGCGTCGACCACTTCACGCGGTAGTGCCACGTTGCCTCCACAGATCTTCGCATATTCGGAAACGATCACCAAGAAGCTTGCGACACCCGGCCAGATGCCGCCCAGTTCTGCACCCCGGCGAAGTTCCACAAAATCGACCGCTCCACTAGCCAGTAGAGCGGCGAAATCGGCCATGTCGCAGAGCCGGAAATAGAAATGCCGGTACATTCGCTGCAGAGTGGAAATCAGAATTCGTTCTTCTGGGGCGGGAACAGGGAAGGTGTGTCCGTTTAATGTTTTGGTGGCGCTGCGTTCGAGCACTCGCGCAGCCATCAATTTCTGCTCGCCAGTCTGTCCCAGGTAGCGCACGTGAATCTCCACCAGCTCAGGCAGCCCTGGCACCTGAAAATTCCACTTGTTGGCAAGCCGGTCTCCCCAGCTGCGCGGTTCTTCTTGTGCGTGCAATTTCTCCCGCATCACTCGCCAGACCTGCTCCGGCGAGCCGCTGGTATAGAGATCGAGATCGGAGCCGAGATCAGGCCAGTGGTCGAGAGACTTGATCACGCTGACCGGACAGCCGGAATTCTGCAGTGTTTGAACGATTGCGTACAGCCACTCAATCGCGTTCGAGATTCTTGTACTTTCGCATTTGATGGCGACGCTGCACCACTCCTGCAGTTGTTTGTTTTCCGGCGCCGCCATTCCTTCGAGGACACGCAATGCGCGAATCGTAACGTGGTGCTTGTCCGCCAATTCCAGCAGCCCACGAAATTCAGGCTCGCTCAATTTCGAGACCTGCTCCAGTTCCGAACTCAGGCGCTCCACATTCGGAGCACTAGAAAAATCACTGTCATATCCCTGGAACATCAGCTTTGCCAACAAAGCCATGTGCCCCGCATTTCCATTAGGCCCAGCCTTCATCTGATCTCCTGGCATTTGAACTTTCTAGCGTCACTTATACGCGACACTACTACTGCTACGCGAAATATTGTTTCGATGTGAGTTCTGAGTTCCACCAACGCGGTTGGTCACTGCGGACTCGGCTGCGTAAGCTCGCTTCTCTCGCTGGGACGGCAATCGGAAACACCGTTTTCAATTTGCGTCCCTTCCTCGTAGTCATTCCACGTCGCGATCAGCAAAAACGGCATAGGATGCTCCGGGTCGTCGTGCTGATGGAAGATCTTCAAAGTATCTTCAAAGGTCTGTCCACAACGCCGGCTCATGTGGCGATTCAGGCTCCAGGATGCTTTGGTGTCATTAAATCCTGGCCAGACTCCTCCGATAATTACTTTGCCCTCGTGCCTCTTCATCCGTTGATAAAAACTCTGGAGGTAGTCTTTGCCCCAATCACTGCCATCTGGGGCCCAGCCGTGTCCCGGATGTATCCATGCGTAGGATCCATCAAAGTCGTGTGCATATTGCGGAGGTGGTTCATCCTTATAGATCAGCAGGGGCGGACTGTCCCACTGATTGATTGCTTCCCGGATCCGGTCCCAATCCGTGTGTCCTCGCTTCGGAAATACAAAGACGATGGGACGATTCTGGTAAGTGACATAGGCTTCACGCCCGGGAGCGCTCGGGCCGATGTAGGCGCGATAGGCCTTGTCGAAGGCCTCGAGAGCTTCCTCCGTGGCATGTCCGTTGTCTTCCTGCGTTTCGTCGTACATCAGACAAACGTGAAAGTTGTTCTCAGCCGCGACCTGCTGCAAGAGAGCGTAGCTGCGGTCTTCGAACGGCCTGCGATCTCCGTACCAGTCCACCGCGAAGCCATAGATTCCCATCTGTTTTGCTTTTTCAATTTGCTTGCGCAGGACTGCGGGATTCATAGTCGAATAACCAACATTAATATGCTGAGGATCGCCGAACCATGGTTGATAGTCCGCCAAGATGCGGGAAGTCTCTTGCAGACTTGGCAAAGTCTCGTTTGCGTGGCGCATTCCGCTGCGGGAGCACCCACTGGTTTGCGCGATCAAGACGATCGCCGCGAGTACCAGAAAAATTGACGAGAATCCTCTCATACGGTAGCGAAACTCATGCCTACTCATTTTGATGCGGTCAGGGAGCACAGAATCTTGCTGTAGGCCAGACTAAGGCTTCTCCCCGTTCATGGCTTGCAACTCCCGGACTAGCCAGCGGTCAGCGCCGGGTGTCATCAACACCGTGTACTCCAGATTTTCCGGCCCTTCATAAATCACCTTGCCGCCATCGAATACTTGAACGTCAACCTGGGCACGATCTCGCAATTGCATGACATCTCCAGCCGGGGAATAAAACACCGCCTCGAGTTGGTGTCCGCGGTCTGTAAAACGCGTATGCAATCCAGACTTGAGTTGTGAATTCACGCGCTCGGTCAGGTTCTGTTTCGCCAAGCCTGTGAAATAGCCTTCCAGCAGGCCGGGACGGTTCTCCTCCAGCGCCTGTTCCATCGTCTGCCAGGCGAAAGCATAGTCACGCGGGACGCTCTTGCTGGTGAGATCTTCAATCGCGCGCGGGCCGATATTGTCTGTGCTTAGCTCAACGCGCGGCACTTCGGTTGCTGCGTAAGCCCGCAGAACACGGACCACGATCCCGCACAGCAATACGCTAAGCACGAGTGCCAGCACGGTATATCGCAATGCAGGTGCTCTCTTCATTGGCCTCCTGCGATCTCGAGTTCATTCCCGGTCACCACGCCAGATGCTACAGTGACGCGTGCGCGGCCTTCGACCGGCATTTCAACTTTCGCCACACCTCGCTTGATGGGGACATCCACGGTTGTCTTGCCTGCTTCGTCGATTTTGGTGAAGCTCACAACCGTGCCATCCGGGACGGAATTGCCGGAACAGTCGCGTACCGGGTCAGTCTCGACCAGGAAATTACTTTTGCTGCGGCTGGCTTTGATTTTCAAATTACAAGCGTCAGCCGCGACTTGCTGCACCACGCGGATTTCGTTTCCGTGTCCAATGGCGGCGCCGAGCTTCGTAGGCCCTTCTTTTTTTGCAGAACTTAACCGTATCCACGCTACGCCGTTCTCAGAATTACGCGTAGCAGAAACCGGCTTGCCATCCTTCGGCAGAATGCTGAAGGTCACCGGCTCGGGTTTAAGCACCAGGTTATGGAAATTGTCATAAACAAATGCGACCGCGCTGATCCGGTTGGCGCTGTCCACAGGAACTCGCGAGGGGTGCACGAGAAAACTCAGCCGGTTCGGAGCTGCCGGGTGAACAAAAAAGTTTGCCGAGCTACAGCCGTCAGAGGCGCACAAAATCGCCGTGTAGCGGCCCGCGTGCTCAAGCCTGTCGGAGTCGACGGAAATATCCGATCCAGCCTGGACGCTGCGCTTGCTTGCGCTCGCCGGGCCGACCAGATAGAACGTAGCTTCGCCCGAGCCGCTGGTCGGAATCGCAAATGCGCTTCCAGCCGCGACTTTTGCCGGCGGATGAATCTCAGACGCGGCAGCGCCCAACGCCGACACAACAATAAGAACTGCGATCAGTCTGCGCATATCAAGAGGCGTTGTCGTAGTGATTTACCATGACCCGGTATGTCTGCACGTTCTTGGCGATATCCGGCGGCAAATCCACTGCGAACGGGACGGGCACTTGCGGTAGCAGCGCCTGCGCAACATATCCATCCGAAACCCACACTACTTTTCCATTGCTGTCATAGTAGGCGGCAATCACGTGAGGAATGTTTACGATCTCGCCGCTTTGATTGGTAAGCTGCCCGCTCAATACTTTCTTCCCCAGAGGATCAGTTTCGAGTTTCTGCTGGTTGACCTCGATCACCGGGTCCGCGCTCGCCGCCACCAAGGAGGCCTTCGCATCCATACGCACGTTTTTTACCTTTTCCAGGCGCATATCAGGGAAGTCAATTCGGTATGGCGAAACCTGCTTCGGCAGCAGGGTGTGCGCGATCTTGTCGAAACTGCTCTCCTGTGCGAGTTCCTTGTCGTTAGGGCCGAGCAAGGTTGCGCCGACGTTGACGTAGGCGGGAACGGAATCTTCGTTCACGACTTCGCCTACCAGCACGACACTGTCGGGCCGCTGAATGGCATTCATCGACAGGATTCGCACCTGCGGATTGTCGACATTCTGCACACCCCAATCGTCGCCTGAGCCCCGGCTGATCACATCCCATCGCAGATAGTTGACAGGGATGACTTGCGGAGGAAGTTTGGTTGCGTTATTAACCGGCCAGAACACCTTCCAGGTTTCGCCTGCCCGCTCCACTTTCAAGTCTCGAACGTCGTCCAGAGGACCGACTGCGGTCGAATAGTGCAATTTCGCGCGCACCGTGGCTTCCTGGTCCTCGGTACGAAGGCCCCATACCTCAAACCTTTCCAGCGAGGCGTAGGTGAGCAGGCTGCCATAGCTGCCGTTGAAATCGCGGACAAAGTTGGTCCTGTCAACATCGCTGCGATTCGCCAGTCGAGCATATGCTGCGTCGAAATTGTGGACCTGAATTTGCGAGAGCATGAGGCTCACTGCCTGATCGGGTCTGCTCGCCGACCGCATCTCGCGGCGCCCAATTGCTCCGGATTGAAACCATGCGATCACCATCAGTACCGCCGTGATGATTACCAGCACCAAGGGAAGGCCGCGTTTCATGAGCGCACCTCCCGCATCAAAGCGCCTTCTTCTGACGTCACAGGAAATGGAAGCAAGATATCGGAGCGCACTCGGGTGCGGTCGGGAATCATGAAAGCGAACAGAATTGCGAGAATGCTGCTCCCGAGCGGCAGCGTGCCCCAGAGCAACCCTTCAAGCGCCGTAGGAATGGAATCAGAAGGAATAGGCCGCGCCGGTGGCACATCCTCTTTCGACCATACCGTGATCGCGCCGGAGTCATACGTCTCAACTTTTCTCCAACCCGCGAAATTGATCAGTGGTTCATAAAACGGATCGTGGACGAAGATGTACTTCAGACCGTAGTGGTTTGCGTGGCGAAGCATCATCCGCAAAGCTTCCATGCCGGCGCTGCCGAAATATTTCGCGCTGGTCAGCTGCGCGGTGCCGTAGTGAGTGAATTCGGGGAGCAGGCGCGCCGAATTGTATTCGCCGTCTACGCTATTCGCGTCGGTGTAGGTGGAAACCTTGGGCAGCGCGTTTCCAAAGCCGAGCGTGAGGTACCTATAACGATCATGCCCGTCGCGATTCAGGAAGGCATCCACGGCGTCTACGTTCATGTTGGCGTTTGCTGAAAACGGAGTAATGGCCATCCACCCCATAGGAAGGACGAGAGTGACAACGGTTGCCAAAGACAACGCGGCAACCGCACGCCCGCGATAGCGGTCAATCATTCGCTCGGCCATGTAGCCAACGAGCGGCAAGACCATCAGGATCGCCCACAGCGTGAAGCGCTCGAAGGTCAAAATCTCGAACGCGCGCCGGAGCACCCACTTCGGCAGCGGCGTGGTGCCGCCAAGGCCAAAGATAAAAGTGATCCAGAAACCGAGCAGCAGTGGTCTTAGCCTGCGCTGGGCAGCCGCGTACCATGCGACCCACGGCAACGCGACGATTAACATTCCATAGGGGACAATGAAATAGTTTGTCAGGTAAGTAAAATTCAAAAGCAGATTGGAGCGGCTAGCGTGAGGAATCGGCATCTGCTCGATCGGGTGCCTGATGATCGAGATCCAGTAGGGAAGCAGGACAATTCCCACTCCGGCTACGGCGAATCCGGCGAAGATCAAAGCCCGCGTGACAACGGCAATGGCGTTGCGCTCCTCGCCGCGATCAATGATCGCAAGCCACAGCACCGGTATTGCGAACAGGATCGAACCGAAAATCAGCGTGACGTGGTGGACCGCTCCAGCAGCCAAAGTCAGAACAACGCCTTTTATCAGCGCCCGCCCATCGGCGGACCGCGACCAATCATAGAAATACGGCAGTGCCAGCAAGTACAAGGGCGCCGAAAGTGTTGTGGGAAGCTGCCCGGCTGAATAAACCAGAAAGACGACAGTTCCAACGAAAACGCTAAACAAGGCCGCATAGCTACTGGCGCGTTCACTTACCCAAAGCCGCGCAAAGCGGAACACGCCCACGGGAATCAGCAGGACGCCAGTCAATTGCACCAGCAGATAGGCCACGTGCAAACCGACAATGTACGAAAGCGCTGCGATCCATTGGTGCGCCAGTGGCGGGTAAGTGGTCTGGGAGAATCCTGCGAACCACTTCGGGTTCCAAGGATCAAACCAGTGGTGCGCGTAGTGCGATGCGAAAAATACGTGGAAGTTCGCGTCGTAGGAGTTTGTCAGTGGCAATTGCAGCGCCAGCATCGGTCCATGTATTGCCAGCGCAAGCAGAACAATCAGCCGCAATGGAATGGGCCGTGAAAAATAACTCGCCTGCACGATATATTTTTCCTCCCCCGAGCGAATGTGAGCACCCGTTTTGATTCACTTAGAGGATATAAGGTTTGCTACTGACCTGTCGCGTCGGATGGCTAGAGCGCCGCGAGGTAAACTTGGTGTAAACTCGCTGTAAATGGCTGCATTGCGAGAGTTTGCAGCCGGCGCCTGCCTCTCTGAATCCAACCGTAAGAACTCGCGACGCATCAGAGCGTTGAGAGCGCGGCTGATATTCGGGAGAGAGGCAAAGGCCGTCCGCGTTCGACACTGCACCATGCGCGGAAAAGAGCTTTCAATCTCTATTGCCCTGCTTTTTTCTCTAGCGGCAGCTCCGCTGCTGCGCGCGCAGACCTTCGAAATCAACCAGCCTCCAAGCTCCAAAAGGTCCAACAAGGGAAAACAAAAGGCCGCTGCGGCACAGAAGAGCACGGAACCCGGAGGAATAGGCTGGGGTTCGGGGATCGAAACAGCGCGCGAAGCACGGGCCGTCCAGCAGGCACTGGCCAAAGGCGATTATCGCGCCGCGATCGCGTCCGCTAACCGGGCGGCCAATGCGGCCCCACAAAACGCCGATCTTTGGTTCCTGCTTGGATATGCGGCACGTCTTGGCGGCGATTACAACCTTTCGCTGCAGGGATACCAGCGCGGCCTGGAGCGCAAGCCGTCTTCCGTTCAAGGTCTCTCTGGGATGGCGCAAACTTATGCCAAGATGGGCAAGACCGCCGAAGCGCAGGACCTGCTGAAGAAGGTCCTCGCCGCAAATCCAAAGAGCGCAACCGATCTTCAGCTTGCCGGCGAGCTAGCGCTCGGTTCTGATCCCAACGCCGCACTCGACCTGCTCAAACGCGCCGATTCGATTAAGCCCAGCGCGCGTGGTGATCTTCTGGTCGCGCGGGCTTATCAAAAGCTGAATCAGCCGGATGCTTCCAAGCAGTACCTGGACAGAGCTCAGAACCATGCGCCCAACGATCCCAATGTGCTACGAGCGGTAGCGGCGTTTTATCGAGACGCCGGCAAATTTGACGAGTCCATTGCCACTTTGCAAAAGGCCGTGCGGCGCAATCCTGACGCGCTCTCGGAACTGGCCTACACCTACGGCCTGGCAGGAAAAAAGAAGGAATCGGCGGACACCTACACCCAGGCCGCTAACCGGCTCCCGAAAGATACGGCACTGCAACTAAGCGCGGCGCAAGCTCTAGTCAATGTCGGCGGATTTGATCAGGCCGCCACTTTTCTGCAGCGCGCCCAAGCTGCCAATCCAAATGGTTATCGTTTGCATGCCATTCGCGGACAGATGAACAGCCTCCAGGACCACAACGAGGATGCAATCCGCGAGTACCAGATCGCGTTGCAAAACGTGCCAGCCACGCCTCAGGAAGGGCCGCTCTACCTGGTTTCTCTTCACCTCAGTCTGGCGGAGATTTATCGTCGGATGAACCAGCAGCCGTCGGTCGAAAGCGAGCTAACAAATGCTCGAGAGGCGTTGAACAAGATTCCGGACACCGATCAGGCGACGCGCGCTGACTACCTCAGGTTGCGGGCCTTGATAGAAGCCGGCTTCGGGGACAATGCATCCGCCGAGCGTGACTTGAAGCAGGCAATGTCGCTGGCCCCGAAGAACGTGAACATCGCCTTGAACTATGCGAACCTTCTTTGGAAGACCGGGCGCGAGCAGGAGGCGCTGGAACAATACAAAAGCGCTTTGCAGGTTGATCCAAATAACCATTCCACACTCATCGCACTCGGATATCTCTCGCGTGATCTCAAAGATCCTGCCTCGGCTGAAAAATATTTCTTAAAGATCGCAGAACTCTATCCCAAAGACTTCGTGCCTTATCTGGCGCTGGGCGACCTCTACACTGCGAACCGGCAGTTCGACCGGGCACAAGCCAGCTATGAAAAGGCCCACGAACTTGCTCCTAACAACGCGTTAGTCGTTGCCGGAGCCATCAACTCGGCGCTGGAGACTCCTGGACATGCCTTGCCGATCGCCAAGAACTGGGTGGCACGCGCGGCTTCGGTTCAAGCCGTCAATGACAATCCTCAGGTCATGCGTGAACGCCAGCGTTATCTGACCTTCAGCGGCAATTATCAGGAAGCTGCTGACCTCGGATACAAAGTGCTCGAAAAGCTGCCGCACGATCCCGAAGCGCCGGTCTACCTGGCATACGATTTGCTCTTCCTCAACCGGCTTGATGACGCTTATAAGATCGTTCAGCAATACGAGCCGTTGATGCCCAAAGACAAAGATCTGCCATTGGTCGCGGGTTACGTGCATGCCCACAGGGGCCAACACCGGGAGGCTGAGGCGGATTTCACGCGGTCTATCGCCATCGAACCAAATGATGCGACCGCATTCATGAACCGCGGCTTCGTGCGCAACGATCTGCGCGAGGCCAGCAAAGCGGTTGCTGATTTCGAAGCCGCGCTGAAGCTCCGCCCGAATTATGGCCAGGCACATCTCGGATTGGCGTTCGCAAATTTGCAGCTGCACCGCGCTAAGCCGGCGCTGAAAGAAGCCGATCTGGCGGCGGTCACAATGCCGGATTCAGCGCCAATCCATTTGGCGCGCGCCGAGGCTTATCGCCAGCAGATGCTTTTCCGTCAGGCCGAGGGCGAGTATCGCGCGGCACTGGCGCTCGCGCCTAACGATGTCCAGGTTTATTTGGCTTTGGCTGAAGCCTTGTACCGACTGCACCGTTATGCTGATTCGCTCGATGTTCTGAAGCGTGGCGTTGGTCGCGGACCAGACGACTCGGTCTTGTACGCGCAAATGGCCCGCGCCTATGCGCAACTTAAACAACGAGACAGCGCGTACCAGGCAATCACCAGCGCAGAGAAGAAAGGGGACGACAGCCGGGTTTTGATGGCAACGGGAGAAGCCTTGCTGATCCTGGGTGACAACAAGGCAGCCATGCAACGCTACTCGCGTGCGTTGGATGCCCCGAACTCAGATCGCGTGGAAGTGCGTCTTGCGCTGTCGCGGCTGTTCGTGCAATCCGGGCATCGTGACGATGCGCGCGAACAGGTTGCATTCGCCTTGGCGGAAGCCAGGGTCGGCGAAGCTAATGCGGTTACTCCCGAAAACCTGATCGACGCTGGACGCGTCCTTGTCTCCATCGATCAGTTTGAGCTCGCCGAGAAATATTTCCAGCGGGCCCAAGCAGCCGGCGCCGACGAGGAGATGGTAGATCTGGGAATGGCCAATGCCGAGCTCGCGCTGGGCCACACCAAGAGCGCGCAGGCGTTCTTGAAGCAAATCGCCAAGAACCCCGACGCGGCGCAGGACTATGACTATTTGTTAGCCATGGGCAACGCCTATCAGCAACAGCATGACAATTCTCAGGCGTTGAGCATGTTTGCCCGCGCCAATCAAGTCATGTCCGGCAACGATTATGCACGTGAAACAGAAATTCGCCTGGCGGAACAGGAGGGACGTCAGATCACCGAAGCTGTCAGCGCTGAGCCCCAGTTCTCGCTTTCGCCGATCTTCGAGGACATTAATATCTACCAGCTCGATGCTCGTCTGCGGGGTCTGGCGTCCAACTCCACATTGCTTCCACCTCCACGTTCTTCGGTCGAAACATTCGGCACCGCGCGTTATCATCTGCGCTTCAAAGGATGGCCGACTATCACCGGAATGTTTCAGGAACGCAATGCGCGAGGCACAGTTTCATTTCCAGACCAGTTGCTCATCCAGAATCGCAACACATACGACACAATTTTTAACAGCGGGATCAATCCCGTAGTTCATCTTTTTGGCACCCCGATCAGCCTGAATCCAGGCTTGCAGTTTACGATCCGGCGCGATGCCAGCTCTCCCGTGCAGCTCAACCAAAACTTGTTCAGGCAATATCTCTACGTTTACACGGGTTCGTTTGCGAATTGGGTAGCGGTCTCCGGCAGCTTGATTCACGAAGCCGGTCCGTTCACAGAAGAGAACCTGCACTCGCGCGATTACTCGGGGAGGATCGAATTTGAGGTGGGCCGGCCTTGGGGCAAGACCTCGCTGCTCACTGGATACGAAGGCCGGGACATCCTGTTCCGCCCCTTGATCCGCGAGTACTACTCGACCGACATGTATGTTGGAGTCCAGCGAAAGTTTGGCTCTTCATGGACAGCAGCAGTGCTCGGCGAGTATCTCCGTTCCTGGCGCGTGCAGGATGCCAGCTTTGCGATTGCGCAGGCCCTGCGGCCCGGCTTCCGGCTGGATTACAAGCCGCTGGCATCACATTGGTCGGTACATGCTGCGGGGACCTGGTCTAAAGGCGAAGGGTTCAATGCCTATGACAACGTGAGCAATGAGGTCCTGGTGTCATATAGAAAAGGGCTGCAGCGGCCCATGCAGGACGGCATTGGTGAAATTTCCGTAACATATCCTTTGCGGATCTCGTTTGGGCTGCAGCAACAGACCTTTTACAACTTCAACGGATCGAACAGGAGTACCATCCTGCCGGTCATACGGTTCAATATTTTCTGATTTGATTCTGATGAAGGCCAACTCTTTCTCTCTCATAAATGGGGTCCTCGCACGAATGGGGTCCTCGCACGTGGCCGATGAGGCTGTAGAAGCGATGCCCTCGCTTACTCCCGGACCCGAGCTCGACCACGCATACCACCAACACCGGAGACTGCATGAGCTGCGCGTTCGCGTCCTGAGCGGCGGCGCCACCATGCTGCTCAGCTCTGTATTCGTTGGTGGCATGAACTTGATTTACAACTTTGCCGTCGCGCACAAGCTTGGCGCCGGCAACTTCGGTCACGCCAGCGTGGTCTACACGCTGCTCATGCTGCTCTCGTCGGTTACGCTCACATTCCAGTTGGTATGTTCCAAGTTTGTGGCGCGCAGCGACTCTTATGCGGAGAAAGTGGCGATCTATCGTCTGCTGCATCGCCGTTCGTGGGTGACGGCAGTTTGCGTTGGCGTGCTGCTGATGCTGGGCAGTTCGATCATCACCAATTACCTCAATCTTCCTTCGACGGCCCTCATCCGCATTCTTGCCATTGGCATCGTGTTCTACATTCCGCTGGGCGTTCGTCGTGGCTTCATGCAAGGGAGCTACAATTTCCCGCCCCTGGCTCTGAATTTTGCGCTCGAAGTGCTTGTAAAGCTAATTGGCGCCGTGGTCTTGATCTCAGCGGGATACGGAGTCGAAGGCGTAGTCGGAGCTATTACCGCTTCCGTGGTGGTGGCCTACTTCGTGGCAATGCCCCGCAAACATGCGGGTCGCGCAGATCAGCCAACTCTGCGCGCCGGCGTGGGAGAGGGCGTACAGGCCGGGAGCTTCTTCGCCGGCCAAGTGGTAATCAACAATCTTGATATTCTCCTGGTGAAACATTTTTTCGATGCGACTCAGGCAGGCGTTTATGCCGTCGTCGCACTAGTTGGCAGAATCGTGTACATGCTGTCGTGGTCCATCGTGAGCAGCATGTTTCCATTTTCTGCCGGGGTCAAGTCGGACGAAAAGAGCGGCCGCGCCGTCTTGAGCACCGCGTTGATCATGGTCGTCCTGATCGCTTCTGGTTTCACGCTCGGGGCTTGGCTGGCGCCTCCAGCTTTGTGGCGCGTTCTCCTGGGCGCCGGATTCCCAGTTGAAGGCCGCCAGTTCTACTCGTCTCTCGTAATTCTTTACGCCGTCACCACCGCGATCTATTCTCTGGGCGTGGTGCTCATGGCATACGAGATTTCGCGCAAGATCGGTAACGTGAGCTGGCTCCAACTCGGTTTCAGCGGAGCGATCATTTTAGGGATCTACATGTTTCACTCCAGCCTGCAAGCTGTGATCGTGGTCCAGCTGGTGCTGATGTCGGCATTGTTGGTTTTGGTTTCCATGCCTTTCCTGCGCACGCCCGCGTCGTCGGAATTAGCAGGTTCAATGGTCGCGGTTGCAGGTCCGTTGAAAAAAATCAGGCGAGTAGAGGAGAACGAGGCCATTGCTGATTTCCTCAAAAGCGAGTTCTATCAGCCCGAGTTCAGGCGTTACCGCGAGGCATTCACGGAGCTAGTGAATCATCCCGACTTAGGGAACGAACGCGACAATTCTTTGCGCCGGGCATTGCTGTTCCACCGGCGCGGCCGATTATGGCGCGAACTCCCGCCCGACACTGAGTGGTGGGAAGTTGAGGTCACGCCGGAAAGCCTCCTAAGAACGCGGGTGTTTCCCCGTAATCAATGGCTGAGGTACGGCGCTCCCAATTTTCTGCTTCTGGAGACGGCGGAGCGAATCCGCTCTCGTATCCTTGCCCACTCCCGAGATCCCTTTATCCTCAAGCTGCGCTCGCTCAGCATTGAGATGGCGCAGAAGGAAGAATACAGCTCGGTCATTCTAATCACCATCGACGAGCACACGCCTCTTACCATTGTCGAAGGCAATCACCGGATGACCGCGGCAGCCTTGGTTTCGCCAGAGAGCCTTCACGCGCGCTTTCGTTTTATATGCGGCTTTTCACCGCGCATGTCTGAGTGCTGCTGGTATCAGACTGACGTCTCAACTCTGTGGCATTACGCCAAGAACACGGCCACCTACTACCTATGGGATCGGCGCAAGATGCTTTCGCAGATAGCGGAGGCGGAAAACGCAGCGATGGCCGCTGGCATGCAAAAATAGGACTGACTTGAGGGCCGCTTTACCGAGGTTCTGGCGCGGGATTGAGCGCTAGGAGATTCACCTGCCGGGCAGAATAGCCATTCCCATCGAACACGGCGGATATGTCGGCCTCGGCCCCTTCCCGCAATTGACGCAGGATGTTTGGGGCTACAGCTTCCAGCGAGATATCGTAGCTCTTATTGTCGCTGCGGTTGTTTATCGCCACCAGCTTTCGCGAAAGGTCAACGTAAGTCAGCCGTCCAGCAAACGTAAACACGGTCCCGGGACTGGCAAGCAAAATAACTTCCCGGAGCTCTTTCTGAGGGCCAAAGCTGACGGAAACCAGTGCTCCCTCCGGCAAATCGTTGATCGAGATCTGCTGATTTCCGCGCCGGACGACTGTGGTCGAGCTCACGCGCATTTTGAGCGGTTGGCTGGAGAGTTCATCGCGGACCGTCAAGACTTTGTTCTGCGGATCAAAAGCGATGATTTGTCCGCGCCCAATGCCTGCCTCGGAAGATGTCCGAATCCAGATGGTTTTCGCGAATACCTTGTCCTGGTTCAGCATCGTGTCCAGATAGACACGCTGGCCTTGCTTCACGTCTTTTTGGGTTGCGGGATTGCCATCGCGATAGAAGCGGGTTCTGGTGTCGAAACGCACACGCATCTTCTGCTTGGCGCCGTACGGCTGCACCACCATGCGATTCATCACTTGGTCGAGGCTAACCACCGTTCCACCGATGAGCGTTACATCCCTTTTCGGCAGTGGAGGCAAATCCAACAGGGGATCGTAGTCCTCCGGATGCTTAGTGGGAGGAGCGGTTGCAGTCGAAGGAGGCGCCGCCGCAGCCCCAGGCGTGAAGCCAGATGGGCTCTGCGCGTGTCCAAAAACCGTGAAGGTTGACGCAAGGATCGCTAAGGCGAAAAAGTTTAGTGTGCCTCGCATAGTTGTGTTCGGAAATTGGATGCGGATTTAGCCACAACTGGTAGCCAGAGCTGCTGCCGAAGATCGGAAAACGCGAACAGCTGAAATGGCATCAAAGCTTTCAGATTCAATCATTAATAGCAGAATGCGAACCCGATTTACAGTCCTCGTTGCCGGCGTCATGCTTGCCGTCCTGCTGTCTCGGTCCGCTAATGCTCAGGGCTTCCGGATCACTATTCCGAAGCGCACCGACGCTACACCGGTACAAAAGCTCAACCGTGAAGGGGTGAAAGAGCTCCAGAAGCACAACCTCGAAAGAGCACAAAAGCTCTTTTATCGCGCCTATTTGATAGATCCAGAAGATCCGTTCACCCTGAACAACCTGGGATACATTTCCGAATTGCAGGGCAAGGTGGATCGGGCGCAACGCTACTACGAACTGGCGGCCAAGGAAAATAACTCCGAAACCGTGATCGCCGAGGCCAGCGCGCGCAAGCTTCAAGGCCACAAGCTGAGCGAAGTCACGAGTTCATACGGCAACCTGGAACTGAGGATTAATCGCGGCAATATCGAGGCCATGAACCTGCTTCAGCAGGGGCGCAACCAAGAAGCGGAAGACATACTGCGGGAGACGCTGAAACTCGATCCTCGCAATCCCTTTACTTTGAATAATCTAGGCTTCACCATGGAAGGGCAGGGTGACCTGGAATCGGCTCTTCGATATTACAACGACGCGTCGCTTACCCATTCCCAGGAGCCGGTCGTGGTTGCTATTGATTCCCACTGGCGCGGCAGGCCGATCAGCGACGTGGCGTTCGCCAATTCCCAGGCGGTTCGGTCGCGGTTGTCCTCGGAGGCAAGCGCCGAGGACCATGCCGCCAGATTGAATGTGCAGGGGGTTTCCGCCCTGAACCATAATCAACCCGACAAAGCGCTTACGTATTTCGAGCACGCGTACAAGCTCGATCCGCAGAACGCGTTTTCCTTGAACAACATGGGTTTCGTTGCCGAGGCCAGAGGCGACCAGGAGACCGCGAACGAATTCTATGCAGCTGCGCAACACGCTGAGCAAGCCGGAGCGCCAGTAAGCGTAGCCACGCATCACGAAATGGTAGGCGAGGCCGTGGGTCAAGTAGCGACTACGAACTCTCAGGCCACTGAAGCGAATCTGCAGGCCGAAGCTGAGATCAAACGCCGCAGCCACGCTCCAATTGTGTTAAAGCGCCGCGACAATTCGCCGGTTACGGTGCCCCGCCCGGACAATCCTCCACCATCGACCCGGCCCGAAGTGCCTCGGCCTCCTATCGATAATGCTCCCGTCGAAAACACGGTGCCGCAACCGCCGCGGCAGTGACCGTTAGATCGCCATAAGCTGTGGGGCATTCCGGCGGTGGTGCAGTTTGAAAGTACCACTACCGAGTTTGTTGTGTTTATTTGAAGTCGCAAAATATACAAAACCATGTCATTCCGAACCGCTTTCCTGAATTCCGAAGTTCCGGGGTTTGTTTTCTCGTAGGCATCTGAGACAACAGGAGGATGAAACCAAATGCTGCGGACAATCCAGTCCCGCGCGAGATCAGCGCCCTGTTGTCGAACGAGCGGCTGATTTTACGCGAG
>WNGK01001318.1_pt1 | contig 52790 bp, 55 predicted proteins | sample 5400601 | NCBI WGS metagenome assembly WNGK01 (sample SAMN13153376, study PRJNA577476) | soil metagenome | isolation source: 60 cm soil or saprolite under Garry oak tree replicate 1 | place: USA:California | collected 2016-06-15 | reverse complement strand
GCCACCATGCGCTTCCCCTGCCTCCGTTAACCGCGTCTCCTCATCATGCGTTGCGTCATAGATCAGATCTCGGTTGTCATAAAGGTAGTCTAGGAGGGCGCTGATATCGTGGCCGTCGATAATAACCTGTCCGTTCACCCCTTCTTCAGAAGTGATGTGAAACTGCAAGGTTTGTGCGAACTGCAAGTGAAACGTCCATTTTCCAGTATTCTGGGTCGGGAGTTTTAACATAGTCGTCTTCCTTTCGACCGTGCATCACGCATGGGGAATATGCTTCAACCTATTCCCTGTCTGACACTCGATGCTTCTCACGTTTGATCCTCGCCAGGTTTGAGGTTGACCCCGTTCGCTAAAGCAAGGTAAACTTGTGATTGGCATGTAGCTATAGCCGTTGAATCGAGGACGGGAGGACCGCAAGGCACTACTCGTTCTATTGCAAATCTATGAGAAAGAGCAAGGTCATGGCAGAGAATACGGTACATGAATCTATATGGACGCTGATCAAATCCTTTCAAGCGGCAAACCAGGCTGTTACGGAAAGCTTCGTTGCCGCTCAGGAGCGCAACAGGAGTCTTGCCGAGCGCTTCTTTTCAGATGGGGTAGAGGTTCTTAAGGCAAACCAGACGGCTGCCGAGAAACTCACTACCGCCCAGGAGCGCAACAGAAAGCTTGCCGAGCGTTTCTTCAAAGATGGGATGGAGGTCCTCAAGGCAAACCAGGAGGCGGCAGAGAGCCTCGTTGATGCCCAGGAGCGCAATGTGCAATATGCCCAGCGTTTCTTTAAAGACGGGACGGAGATACTCGCGGCTCAGGCTGAGAGCATGCAAACGCTGATGCAGGAATTGGGGCGGCAGGTCAAGAAACAGCAGGAAGCGCTCCAAACGCTAGCAAACCAGTCGGTGGAAAGCTATATTGACTTCTTGCGCACTCCGCTCACCTACTATCAGCAGACGCTTGATGCAACTGAAGCACTCACACGGCAGGGGCTCGAGAATTTTCAGAAAGCGACTCAGCAGATGCAAAGCGCCGTACAGAGGATGAGTGAGCAACAAAAGCCGTAGAAGAAAATCCGCATGAAGCCGCAAGAAATGAAGTTGAGAGGAACTATGCTCCCAGCCGCTAGCAAAATAGGCGAGGAAGCAGCGCCCCTCTACCTTCCTGCGGCAAGAGGGCCCTTGGCTTTAGCCATGGGGAGTTGTCACTTCTCCAGATGTGCGTCAAAAACAACCCCATCATTTTCAAGTTGACGACGTTGTTCAGGACTATAGCCAAGCGACTCCAGCATCGCATTCGTATGCTGCCCTAATACGGGAGCCGGGCGGTACATTTGCCCGGGCGTACTGGAATATTTCACAGGAAAGCCAATCGCATGGATACGACCAGCGATAGGATGCTGGACCTCGCTATCCATAGCACGGGCTTTTACCTGTGGATGCTGGTAGACTTCATCAAGCGTCAACACTGGCCCGCATGGAACACCAGCCTCATCTAACACCTGCAACCATTCTTCCGTGGTGCGCGTCTTCAGGGTCGCTGTGAGGGTCTCCACGAGTTCTGCTAGATTTGCCATACGGTCAGCGTTGGTAGCAAATTTTGGATTTTGCAGCAGGTCAGAACGATCCAGCGTGCGGGCAAGATGTTCCCAGTTGCGCTGATTGGCCGCTCCAATAGCAATCCAGCCACTTGCCGTCGCGAATACCTGGTAGGGAGCCGCTAAACGGTGCGCGGTTCCCAGGCGTTGAGGTGCAGTTCCAGTGGCCCAATACTCGTTCGATTCCCAGAGGGTATATGCCAGCGCTGCCTCGAAGAGCGAGGTATCGATGAATTGCCCTTCGCTTGTACGAATGCGCGAGAGCAACGCCGCCAGGATTGCATGGCTTGCATACAGCCCTGCATTGAGGTCACTCATAGGTACGCCTATTTTGGCAGGCTCCTCAGGTGAGCCGGTCACTGATAGCACGCCACTCATAGCTTGCGCCACCAGGTCGAAACCACCGCGCTCTCGATATGGTCCTGTCTGTCCAAAACCAGAGATAGAGCAATACACCAGCGCAGGATACCTGGCATGCACCTCGTCAAACCCGAAGCCCAGGCGCGCTATTGTTCCCGGACGGAGATTCTCCACCAGGACATCTGCTGTTTCAATGAGACGCCACAGTACCTGTTTTCCAGCTGGCGTACGAATATCAACGGCGATCCCATACTTGTTGCGATTCATGGCGATGAATGCGGCCGATTCTCCGTTATAGTAAGGAGGAGCCATGCGCCGCGAATCATCTCCGCCTCGCGGATTTTCGATTTTGATAACCTCGGCTCCCAGGTCCGCCAGCAACATAGTACAAAATGGACCTGCCATGATTTGAGTCAGATCTAAAACACGGATTCCTTCGAGTGCGGCAGGCATTGACTTGCTCTCTTTCCTCGTGAATACGCCGACGTTTGGACTGTCGCATGATTCTTATTATCCTGTATTGTATACTCTTAAAGAGCTACATTCATGTCAGGTAAAACTATAAAAGGAGGTGTGCTTCAATGTCAACCGAAAACGTTGCTCACCACCACGAGGAAGGTGCAGTGCTGCTCGAACAAAATGGACCTATCGCCATGATCACGTTATCTCGCCCTGCCGCTCTCAATGCAATGACATGGACGATGTATCAGCAGTTGGAAGCACACCTCGTAAGTCTCGCCGATGGTGATACGACTCGCGCCATCATCATTCATGGAGAGGGCAAGGCATTTGCAGCGGGCACCGATATCCAGCAATTTCAGGGCTTCTCAGGCGAGGATGGTATTGCTTACGAACACAAGATGGAAGCGATTGTTGAGCGCCTCTACACTATCTCTAAGCCGACGATTGCAGCGATTCATGGATATGCTGTCGGCGCGGGCCTCGTCCTCGCGTCTGCATGCGATCTCCGTTACGCAACTCCCACTTCGCGCTTTGGTGTACCGATAGCTCGAACGCTGGGCAATTGTATTACCCTCAAAAATTACAAGCACCTGGTAGACTCGTTTGGTTCAATGCGTACGAAGGAAATGCTATTTACAGGACGCTTGCTTACAGCAACCGACGCTGTGCAATGTGGTTTTCTTACAGCTATTACCGATGAAGAGAAGCTCATTACGCATGTAACCGGCGTTGCTCAACAGATTAGCTCTCTTGCTCCTCTCACGATCTGGAGCGTTAAGGAGGCGCAGGCACGTTTGAACGCAGCTGAAAAGGCTATCGATTACGACGATGTGTTAGCCCGTATCTACGGTAGTTCCGATTTCGCTGAGGGAGTGCAGGCCTATTTGGAGAAGCGCAAACCAGATTGGCGCGGTCAATGAGAAGCGCTTCCCATTCAAAGAACCTTGTTGAAGGTGGCATAATGGAGGAAAGTTGTGCAGCGAATAGCTTGTTGGCGTGAGGAGCAGCATTATGAACCCATTTGAGAGAATGGTAAAGAGATATCAAACTCATCCTAAAGTAGATGTAACGCAGGGACGGAGTATTGCCTTCTCACGGAGTATCACCAGAAGGCTTATGGAATTGATAGATGCAAATTCACACGGTAATGTGCATGGTGGCGTTATTATGCGTATGGTTGATGAGGCTGCGGCCATTGTGGCAATCAAACATAGCCAGAACCCTACTGTGGTCACGGCCAGGGTGGAGAGGTTTGATTTTCTGGCCCCTGCCTTTATTGGCGATGTTGTGTCTGTCCACTGTGAAATGCGCTATGTCGGACGAACGAGCATGGAGGTTGGAGTTGAGGTTATGGCTGAAGACGTGATAACCGGAGAAGTACGGCACATTGCCAGCAGCTACGTGATCTATGTAGCGCTGGGTGCCAACCGTAAACCAACGCCTGTGCCCCCGCTTGTGCCTGCTGACGATGAAGAGAACGCGATTATAGAGCAGGCGCGTATTCGACGTATACGTATGCAGAAGATAGACGAGGAAGCGAAGCAGGCAAAAGAGATAATAGACTGATGCGATTTTTATTTTCTGTTTTTGAAAAATGCTAGCGCATGACTGCTGTGGCCGCCTCCACGGCCTGCTGCACCGTTACGCCTTCCAGGCACCTGTACCCTATCGGGCAGGTCGCAAGGCCACAGGGCCGGCACGGGACCTCGTAGGCCAGCACTCGATATTGCGCATTCACCGGCGGGCCATTTGCCTCTGGATTCCCCCCACCGAAGATAGTGGCCGTCGGCGTACCCAGAGCATAGGCGATGTGCGCAGGACCGCTATCATTTGTCAGCAGCACTGAGAGCCGCGCAATTACTCCACCTAACACCGGCAGCGAGGTTTTTCCTGCCAGATTCAGACACGCCTTCCCTATTTCCCGCGCCACTCCATCAACCTCCGGCCACTCCCCCGCCTCGCCCAGCAGCACAACCGTTCCACCCTTTCGCAGCAACAACTCCCTTCCTACCGCTGCAAAGCGGGCGAGGGACCACCTCCGCGTCGCATCCCTTGCCGACATATGCAGCCCAACCAGCGGTCGACAGGCATTTGCCAGTAGCGCGTCAGCCTGTTCATGATCTTCCAGCCACAGCGGAAACTCCATTGTTTCTCCAGGTACAGGTATGCCAAGAAACGTGGTCAATGCCAGCATGCGCTGGATTTCGTGTCCTCTTTGTGGCAGTGGCAGCGCAGCATCGAGCCTCCCCGCTGCATCGCCCTCGCGTACAAAGCCGCACGCAGCGCACGCAACGCGGGAATTGTACAGAGAAAATCGCCGATACGTGATGCGCGCAACACCACCACCTTACGAGGAGACTCGGGTAAGCGAGCTAAGAGTCCTGGCGTGAAGGCATTGCTCATAGCGTCCTCTCGGCAGGAAAAGCAAATCGCTCAACCATCTCGGGAAGAAGATCGAGGGCGTGGCCATCAACCGTCCCGGCGTCGTTCAACACCGTAGTTGGCACCTGCGAGTAGTAGGTTCCCGAAGGCACAATAGCACAGCCTCCCCAGCGCCGCATGAGGAGATTCTGAACCAGCACCTCTTCACCTGAATGATAGCGCGGCAGGCGCGACCAGAACGAAAAGCCACCCACTTCCAGCAGCTTTACCCGGTCATACAGAATACACGAGGCAATCCATGCAACCTTATACCTTCGTGGAGGAGCCCCGGACGGCAGCGACAGGCTCACATGGTAGAGGTTCGCGGCGCGGTGTAATTGCCAGCGCTCCCATTGGGGCGAGCCAGGTTCAATCACTTCTGGTAAAACAGGCCCATCCCAGTACTCGATTCTTTGCTGCTGAGGCCGCACATCGTCCACGTGCGACAGGCCAGCAGGAAAGGCTCCCACGAAACTACAGTGCTCGGCGTTCAGCGTGTCCACCAAATACTCGATGACCCAGGGTTCCATGAAGACATCGTCGTCAAGGTAGAGCACCGCTGGAGCGGTCGCCTGCTTCAGCAAAAAGTCGCGCTGCTCAGCGATGCCGTGAATAGGCTCGCGGTAATGCCAGGCAACGGACCCTCCCCTGGCTGTAATCACCCGTCGCAAGGTCTGAACTACCTGAGAGAGCTCAGCCGGTTCCCGGCTCTGGTCGGCAACGATTACGCGTAGATCTCGCACTGTCTGCGCCGCCACTCCCGATAGCGTCATAATCAGCGACGAGAGTCGATTATAGGTGGGCAGAAGAACGTCAACAGCCGTCAAAAAATCACCTCCAATTATACATATATGAGCACTACTCAACGCTTGCGTGCCACGATTAGACGACCTCCACCGACAGTGGAGGATGAGAGATCCAGCCGGGATGCGCGAAGCGCAAGCCAATCGAGCGCCGAGGGCGTCAGGTGGCGCCAGATAATGCTGACCAGTCGCCTGCGGCAAATCCATATCTGCTGCAAGAGCTCCAGGGCGTCCCAGGCATAGACCAATTCGCGCCTTAAATAGGGGCGAACCATTTCTACTTCCAGACCAACGCGCCGCAAGTGATATACCCAGCGCTCCACCGACCACAGATTACGATGAGCCAGTTGACGATTGCGCCAGGCAGCGTAGCGCCGCGATGGAAGGAACAGCCATGTACTAAAAGCCTCGGTAGGTACCGTGAATAGTAATCGTCCACCTGGACGCAGTACTCGCGCCACTTGCTCCAGCACAGTGTCTACCTGCAGCAGGTGCTCAAGTACAGAATTGCTCACAACCGTAGCCATGCTCTCATCTGGCAACGGTAATTCCTCGGCGGGTATAGCCTCGAAACGCTCGTAGATACCTCTCTCTGCCGCCTGTGCAAGCACTTTCTTGTCAGGATCCAATCCTACCTCTACCCTTGACAGTACAAATGAGGTCACCAGGCCATCACCGCAGCCCAGGTCAAGCACAGGTTGTTCATACACCTGCTCCCGCAGGACCGCAATCTCAGCGGCGCGCCATAGGCCAAGTGACGGTCCCTGGAGTTCTAAGAGCATGCGAAAAGTGGGTGCGTCCAGGTGAAGAGAGCGAACATCTGTCACATAGGCTCCGCTTTGTGGGGGAGTATCTTTCTGGCTACGAACATTCATAGACATGTATGCATCTCCAGCAGGAGCTTAGAAGGTCCCTGTATATATTGAGCAGGAACGGCAGATATCCGGCGGCTCATCCGATGCGAACTGATCGCGAAACGCCTGATAGGGCGCGCCATTCCAGGTCGCCTCAACGCCTTGTTCCGCGATATTGCCGAAGTTGATGCGGTCGGGAGTCGAGACCATGCAGCAGGGCATGGCGTATCCCTGGTAGCTGATATAGGTCCCCTGCCAGGGCCAATGGCAGCGAGTCGGACCGGGAGTGCCGTGAGGATGTAAACGCAACCTGATAGAGGGCAGGCGCAGGTCCACACCTAACTCTCCGGCAATCCTGCGCGCCTCCGCAAAGTGATGCTCGACGCGCAGAGGATCTTCCTCGAGCAGCGTCTGAGCTTGCACAAACTCCCTCATTGAACGGTAGTGTACCGGCAAGCTCGCCTCACCGAAGTCGTGACAGAGGTGCTGGACAAATATTCTCTCCACCGACCAGCGATGTGCCAGACGCACGAGGTCGGCAAGTTCATGCAAGTTTTGCCGCATGACCACAACCACAAGAACGAGTCGTGGAAGTTTACTGCCCAACCGCTCTTTGATAGAGATAAGCCGCTCAAGGTTGCCTACCACGCGTTCAAATCGCGCTCGTACGCGGATGCGCTCGTAGGTCTCGGGCTTCGCACCATCAATAGAAACGTGGAGGCAATCAAGGCCGCTGGTCACCCAACGCTCGGCGCGCCTTTCGTTCAAGAGCGTCAGATTCGAGTTGGTAGTGACGGTGATATTCCTCCCGACGGCGTAAGCAACCATATCAAAAAAGCGAGGGTGCATCATCGGTTCGCCCAGCCCCTGTAAGTGCAGTTCCTTGACGTTTGGAAACTGGTCAATGATGCGCGTAAATTGCTCGAATGCCATGAAAGCAAGGGGCCCATAGGGAGGACCATCCTGACGAAACTGAATCGAGCACATCTGGCAGCGCAAGTTACACTGCCCGACGGGTTCGATCTGGATATAAGAGGGAAGTTTCATGCGCTACGTCCTTCACGGTAGATATTGCACCTCTCACTATTTATAACGCAGAGGGATAGCGCTATCGACGCATTTGCTATCAAAGAACACGAATTTTCCTGCAAATACGTGACAAAGTATCTTCTCTACAGAAAATATATTTTCGATCCATAAGAATAGTAAAGGAATGCAGTTCGACAGAGGCTACATCTCGGCCTACTTCGTCACAAATCCAGAGAGAATGGAAGCCGCGATTGATAATCCATATATTCTGATCACAGATAGGAAGATCAGTGCCGTTGCTGATATCTTGCCCGTCCTTGAGCAGTTGACCCAGCAGGGGAGCCGCGATATTGTGATTATCGCTGAGGACGTCGATGGCGAAGCGTTGGCAACGCTAGTGGTGAACAAACTGCGTGGGATCCTGAATGTGCTCGCCGTCAAAGCTCCTGGCTTTGGCGATCGCCGCAAGGAGATGCTGCAAGATATCGCTATCCTGACCGGTGGGCAGGTCATTAGCGAAGAGACCGGTCGCCGCCTCGACAATGCGACACTCAGTGACCTGGGTAATGCCCGTCGTGTTGTGGCTAACAAGGATCAAACGACCATCGTTGAAGGCAAAGGAAGCCAGGAGGCAATTCAAGCGCGCATTCGTCAAATCAAGGCACAGATTGAGGAAACGACCAGCGACTACGATCGTGAGAAGCTCCAGGAGCGACTGGCGAAGTTGACCGGCGGCGTGGCCTTGATCAAGGTGGGAGCCAGCACCGAGGTCGAACTCAAGTACAGAAAGACACGCATTGAAGATGCCCTCTCCGCTACACGAGCCGCAGTAGAAGAGGGCCTGGTTCCTGGCGGTGGCGTTGCCCTTTTAAACGCGACGCAGTCGCTGGATAACTTGAACCTTGAAGGTGACGAGAGAACGGGTGTACTCATTTTGCGCCGGGCGCTTGATGAACCAACTCGTCAACTCGCCATCAATGGCGGTAAGGACGGATCGGTGATCGTTGACGGTATACGCCGGGCGCAGAAAGAACACCAGAACGATCACTATGGCTACGACGTGCTTACTGACACCTATAAAGATATGGTTGCCGCCGGTATCATTGATCCCGCGAAGGTGGCGCGCTCAGCCTTACAGAATGCGGCCAGCATTGCTTCAATGATCCTGACTACTGAGGCGCTGATTACAGATATTCCAGAGAAGGAGAAGCCTGCCGCTCCAGCTGGCATGCCAGAGTACTAAAGAATATGCTGGTCCTCCCGCCACCCGTAATGATGGACGAGAGGACCAGCAACACACTGATCTGTCTATTCTTTCCTTCATCAAGGAATAATGGACAGATCTTCCTCGCTCTCCGCCGCTGTTCCTGAAACATTTACGATACTAAGGGTGATGTCTTGGAAGCTCTGGAACGGCACGAAGAGGCTCGACAAGCATATGAAATAGCCAAACGATACAAAGCCAACTAGTAAAATTTGACCCTCTTCAAGTCGCCCAAAAAACCAGCTTGTTGAAAAACTCCTTGCCATCGGGTTTTGATCCACTCTGCTTCCATTGCAGGGCAAATTTCCCGCAGGTCGCACACGCTAAACAGTTCGTAAGCATATGGTAAAATGCGATTGAGGGAAAAGCTTCCTTCCTCGCCGTCTTGTTTAGTGTTGTCTTTCAGAAGCTGACCTGGAATTGCAACAGGAGGAGTGTATGAGCCTTGGGCAAACGCGGACACCACCACCAGTACGTGCGAAGTCACCTCGCCTCACCGGTATGCACTTACATGGCCGCGGGCTCGTCCTTGCTCGGACGGCATGTCTGGTAGCTGCTCTGTTGGCAAGTGGGCTCTTTGTCGTTGGGCTCTTTTTCCGCGCTGATCAGTTCAGCGATCTTTCCCCTTTTGGCCTGCCTGCTGCCTGGACAGCAGACACGCTGCGTGCGGCTCAGGCGCAACTCCATCTCCCAGTTGGATTCTACCGCATGTACCGGATCACCCTGGATCTTGTGAATGGATTGTGTTTCTTTACAGTTGCTGCACTCATCTACTGGCGCAAATCGAACGAACGAATGGCGCTGTTTGTCATCTTTTTTCTCTGCACCTTTGGAGCTATCTGGACCCTTCCCTCAGATTGGTTGGTCGTCAAGTATCCTGCGTGGTCCTGGCTGCTGAGGGCCTTGGAACAGTTCTCCTGGCTCTGCCTCCTTGCCTTCTTTTTCCTGTTTCCCGATGGGCAGTTTGTGCCACGTAGGATGCGCTGGCTCACGCTCAGTCTGAGCGCAGCCTTTCTGCTCTCAGCACTGGTGTTGCCTCTGCCAGAGGTTTTCAATATCCCCGTATTTCTAGCAGCTCTCGCTACGACACTTTCTGCGCAGCTCTATCGCTACCTGCGTGTTGCTGATCCAGTGCAGCGTCAACAGATCAAGTGGATGGTCTTCGGCTTCAGTTCATCCTTGTCGCTACTCCTCCTCGTCGTGCTAGTTGAGGCGATCTTTCCCGGGCTTGCGCGACCCGATGCAGTAGGGTTGTTGTATGAGCTCACCGTAGACGTATTGGGAACCATGCTGTTCCTGCCCATCCCGCTCTCCATTGGGCTGGCAATCCTGCGCTACCGTTTGTGGGACATCGATCTGATTATCAACCACACGTTGGTGTACGGAACCCTGACGCTCTCGCTGGCTCTGGTCTACGTTAGCCTCGTCATCGCCCTGCAAACGCTTGTACGTGGACTCATCAGCCAAACATCCACCTCTGAGATTGCTCTCGTCGCCTCCACGCTCGCGATAGCGGCTTTGTTTCAGCCCTTGCGTCATCGTCTCCAGCGGATCATCGATCGGCGCTTCTATCGTAGCAAGTATGATGCTGCCAAAACGCTGGAGGCCTTTCGTCGAGCGTTACGCCATGAGGTGGACTTGAGCCAACTGAGCGAACAGTTACTGGTGGTGGTTCAGGAGACCATGCAGCCAACCCATGTTTCGCTCTGGCTCCGCAAACCTCAACCCTCTAGGGAGCGGAACACACGACTACTCCCACGAATCGATGAGGGAGAGAGCAGAATGCCATGATGGGAACCAAAGAGCGCCATTTTGCCCCGTTGATCCCTGTTTCTTGAGAAGCGTTAGTACCACAGGATCACTTCTATCGGCACCTGGAGCGCACCCTGGATCTCTCATTTGTCCGGGAGTTTGTACAGCAGACCTATGCACACGGTGGTCGCTCCTTCATTGGTCCCATCGTGTTCTTCAAACTGCAACTCGTGCTGTTCTTTGAGGGCATTCGCTCGGAGCGACAACTCATGCGCCATGCAGCGGATCGGCTCAGCGTGTTGTGGTACTTGGGCTATGACTTGGGCGAGCCGCCTCCCGACCATTCCAGTCTGACCCGGATCCGTGAGCGCTAGGGGGTCGAGGTCTTCCGCCGTTTCTTTGAGAAGATCGTGGAGCAGTGCCAGCAGGCAGGGTTGGTCTGGGGAAAAGAACTCTACGTCAATGCCACCAAGGTCAAGGCCAATGCCTTGCTCGACTCACTCACGCCACGGTTTGCGGTCGAGGCGCATCTCTCCACCTTGTTTGCTGAAGAAGCTGAGCAACCAACCGAGGAGACGGAGCAGGTGGTGACTCAAGAGGAAGCAGTCTCCCATGAGCCAGGTGAGCAGGAAGAGATGAACGTCCCAAGGCAACTTCCCGTTTCGCTCTCACAGCAGGAGCACGAGCAACTCGCCCAAGGCAATGCTGAGCGTCATGATTGGATCGAGCAAATGGGAGCGCAAAATCGTAGCGTTACGGGTCGCTGCTATCAGCGCATCGCTTGCTTTCTGTCAAGGAAGGGAGAAAGAACTGGTAGTAGGAGATCAGCTCGGAAAAAAATGTTGTAATGGGTGGCACCAGGCAAGATGGCGAGTTGTGATGAGATGAGGTGTTCACCATTCCAGCCAGCATCCTTCAAGCCACCACCAAGGAGGTTGAAAAACTCTACAGCATGCGAAGGAGGAAGAGCATCAGAATCGCCAGCGATAATCAGAGTGGGGGTTCTCAGAGCGGAAACAAGCTCTGTCCAATCATAGTCCTGACTCATGGCTTCCTTCATTTTGGCGACAAATCCAGGAAAATCTTCTGGCTTTGGCGCAACACTTATATAGGCATCATGTATGGGAGTACCAAGAAAGAACTCAGGGGCGATGGATATCATGCCTGTTTGAATTTCGGGATGCCAGCCAGTACGTTTGAAGGGCGTGGAGATAACCACGAGTTTGTTGACACGTTCTGGATAGCGAATGGCGGTCTGCAGAGCCACAGTGCCACCAAGAGAGTAGCCGAGGAGGTCGGCTTTTTCGAGTCCGAGATGGTGGATGAGGCCAGCGATATCGTCAGCCATTTGTTCAAAACGGATGGGGCGATCAGTGATGGCTGTGCGCCCGTGTCCATAAAGATCGACACCAATGACCTGATGGTCGAGAGCAAGCGCAGGAGAAAGAGCAGTGAACATATCAAAGGTTCCAAAGCCACCGTGAAGCATGATCAAAGGCTTGCCAGTTCCATGAATCTCATAGTAAAGGTTGATTCCGTTTACAGAAGCATATTTTCCTGTTGGATTGTTCGTATTGGTTGTCATTAACAAATTCTCCTTTGGTTTCAGTTGTGAGAACACCTCACCTATTATACTAAATCCTGATGATCACTTTGCATTTGGCTAACGTGATCGGCGTGAGAAGCCAACTCGCTCTTTCAGGTCCGGCTCGCAAGAACGGACTTGAGACGCTCGGCATTCTGCGGCTGCGCTTTCTTCATCTGTTGCCGCATGAAGAACTCAGCCACTTTGGGAGCGCTAATCTCAACAGTGAAATGCACGCGGCAGGACCCTTCGGAGAGCGGCTCGATGCGGTAGCTCTCGCGGAACGGGTTGGGAGCCTCGGTGGCCAGGGTCAGCAGGCGGTCCTGCTCAAATTCCGTCACGAGCATCGTCTTCTCGCTCTTGTAACCTGAGAACTTGCCGGCCTCGAAGTAGCTGGTTCCCAGGCGAGCTGGTCCGGGAGGGGTGACACGTACCTCAAAAATGCCTGCTAGCCAGGTGGGCCGCGCCTCCAGGTCGGTGAGGCGCGCAAAGACGGCTGCGGCCGGAGAGTCAAAGGTGTCCGTGTATTCGAATATAGCCATGTTTCTTTTCCTTTCTCGTTCTCGTACTCAATGCTGTGATGGCTGCTCCCCCAACTTGCCGGGGGATGTGCGAAAGGTGAGCGCTGAGAGCGCCCACATTAGTTCCTGCTCAGCGCCTTCCATTGTGGTTTCGCTCCGCCACCCGATGAATCCGTCGGGGCGAACGATCACCGCCCCGGTAGCGGTGATTCCATACGCGTCACAGAACGTGTTCGCGGCATCGATGAGATCTCCTGCCTCACCACCGATCTGATAGCTGTCCAGAGGGAGATGGAGGGCTTCTTTTGTCCTGCGGGCAGCGGCCTTCCAGTGCTGTCCAGCCGGGCCAACGAGCAAGACGAAGTGGGAGCCGAACAGGTCCAGCGTCGAGATCGGCTTGCCCTCTCGTTCGAGCACGAGATACGGAGCATGGGTCCCCGGCTGCCCCTTCCACTGATCCGGGCGCTGGGCCAGGGGGAGATGCTCATCACCTGCTTCCTGCACGATGGCTCCCGCGCTGTAGCGATAGCCCGCATTGACAGCGACGAGATCCACCGTGATCCCGGCTGAGCCCTCGGTCTGGCGCTGCTCGGAAAGCAACGCCGTTTGCTCGGCAGTGTAGTCCGCCAGCGGGCGTCGCTCAGCGTCGTAGGTAGCGAGCAGCGCCTCTCCCGCCTCGCCACGCAGGACAGCGGCCAGCTTCCAGGTCAGATTGTACGCTTCGGCGATACCGGTATTGCCTCCCAGGCCGCCGCTGGGTGGCTGGGTGCGCGCAGCATCCCCAACCAGGAAGACCCGGCCGACCTCGAAGCGATCAGCCACGAGCGCGACCGCTTCGTAGGCCAGCACGGTTTTGAGCTGCACCGGCAGATCAGGGATTCCCACGGCTGCCCGGATAAGCTGGAGGCAGCGTGACTCGGGATAGTCGGCGAGCGTCTCTTCCTCCGGGTCATAACCCACATCCAGCCGGAAGAGATCTGGTCGCGCCGAAGAGCCTGGGTAGGGGACAAGCGCTCCACTCGCGATGGTGTCGTTGCTGAGGAAACACATGACCGCGTGTCGCTTGCGGAACAGCTCCATCAGGTCAGCCTCGAAGATCATACTGATGCAATGAAACAGGCTCGCTGCTCCATGCTTGCCGATGCCGAGCTCTTGACGAATCCCGCTGTGGCTGCCGTCAGCCGCCACCAGAAACTGGGCGCGAACCGTGCGCGTGCCCCCGCTTTCCCGTTCGCGGATCGTGGCGGTGATGCCCTCTTCATCCTGCTCAAATGCCACCAGTTCGGTCCCGAAGCGCAGATCCCCTCCGAGCCGCTCGGCCCGCGCGCGCAACACCGGCTCCAGAACATCCTGAGCAATGGCACTGCCTGGCACAGGGCCGATAAAGAGGTCGCCCAGCTCTGCCTCGTCCTGTAAATTGTCAAACACCTGGCCCATCAAGCTCTCCACCAGCAGGACGTTGCTTTCCTCAGGGAAAGGAGATTCGACCTTTCGAATCTCCTCCACGACCCCGACAGAACGGAACAGCTCCATCGTGCGCGGGGTCATGCCGATGGCACGCGGATGGATCGCGGTGCTGGGATGGCGCTCGACCAGCAGCGAGTGAATGCCATGCCAGGAGAGGAAGAGGGAGGTTGAGAGGCCTACCAGGCCACCTCCAACAATCAGCACTGGCGTGGTCTCGTCATACAAAGATGTGCTTTTGAGCGTATCGCTCATATCGTTATCATCCTTTCTCATTGTGTGATACAAAGCATATTTCTTTCACAAAAAAACTGTAATTCATTGGTAATTATTTTCAGGTCGTTGAAAGGATCGTCGTGCAAAAATCTATTTCTACCAATGTTCAGGGCATTAATGTCAAAACTTTGTGAATAATTACCAACAACTGGTGACAGTGTAAAGCGTAACAGGGTGAACCGGCATCATCCACCGGGGTGATTGCGTGGGTGATTTGGGCAACGCAGAGGCCAGATCGTGTATTGACAGGGGGGCCTCTGCTATTGTACAGTTTAGTTAGACCACTCGCGCCGGAGGTCCGTTTCTGATACCCAACTTCGTCCAGAGGCATGTTCGGGCTGGACATGAAGAAAAGGAATGCAGACCCGAACGACCAGGGTGCGATAGGAGGGCATCCCCGTTGGAATGATGGCGGGGCAGGTGCACGCCTATCTCAAGATGGAGCGACGCTGGTGATCTGGAGTTCACGCGGAAGAATTGAACGGGACAATCTCACCGATTGACCCAACCAACACACCCAAAGGAGTACCAAATGACAGTTCTCACGATCCATGAACAGCAAGAGATCGACCGCGCCAACACGCAGGGGAAGCAGCCGGTCGTGTTCGTCCACGGCCTCTGGCTCCTCGCCAGCAGTTGGGACCGCTGGCGTGGGCTCTTCGAGGAGCAGGGCTACACGACCCTCGCGCCGGGCTGGCCAGATGACCCGGACACCGTCGAGGAGGCAAAGAAAGACCCGGAGGTCTTTGCTCACAAGCGCATCAAGCAGGTGACGTAATACTATGTCGACGCCATCCATCAGCTCAAGAGGAAGCCCGCCGTCATCGGCCATTCCTTCGGCGGCCTCATCGCGCAAATGGTGGCTGGGGAGGGCGTAGCCGCCGTGACGGTCGCCATTGATCCCGCTCCGTTCCGCGGAGTGCTGCCTCTGCCTCTCTCAGCGCTGAAGTCGTCGGCTGCGGTGCTGGGCAACCCCCTCAACTACACGCGCGCCGTCCCGCTGACTTACGAGCAGTTCCGTTTCGCCTTCGCCAACGTCGTAGACGAGAGCGAAGCTCACGAGCTGTACGAGACGTACTCGGTGCCCGGCTCCGGTGTGCCGATCTTCCAGGCAGCCAGCGCCAATCTCAACCCGTGGACGGAAGCCCGGGTCGACACGAAGAACCCCGAGCGTGGACCGCTGCTGATCATCTCCGGCGAGCACGACAACACCGTGCCGTGGGCGATTGCCCATGCCTCCTACAAGCAACAGGAGAAGAATCCAGCCATCACTGAGATCCGCGAACTACCCGGCCGCGGGCATTCACTGGTCATCGACCACGGATGGCGTGAAGTGGCCGAGACCGCGCTCGCCTTCATCGCGCAACAGCTGAAGATCAGCAAGTAGTCGCGGTATATCGCTCGTCCGGTCGCGAGTTTCGCTGGTTCTTGATTGTTGTAGATGCAAACTGCATCCCGGTGGAATTGCCTCAGTATCCGGGTTCCCCACAAAGGGGACAGAACGCGTTGAGTTGTCTCTGACAGCCTGCTCACCAGGATGCAGTTTGCATTTACAATTATGATAGCAAAGAATGTCTTCGCCAAGACTGAATAAGCCTTAAACGACACAGACCACCCGCTTCGTTTTCGAGGAAACGCCCATTGCATTTTCACATACCAGCGCAGCCGAATATGAGGCGTCTCAGTCGTCGATCGTCTGGTAGGCCGAGGTCCAGAAATCGAGGCAGACGTCCGGTGGACTGGGGGACGTCCAGGCGCGCTGGGTCATGAGGATGGTGACCATCTCCTCCCTGGGGTCTGAATACCAGGAGGTGCCCATGCCACCGTCCCAGCCGTAACGGCCGGGCACCGCCGCCACATCGTCACGCCTGGTGACCACGGACACGCCGAACCCCCAGCCGTGGCTGTCAAAGTAGCCAGGGACCAGGCCGGACACTGCTTTCTGCTCGGGCGTCAGCTGGTCGGTCGTCATGGTCTCGACCGAAAGCCTCGACAGGATGCGCGAGCTTTCGTGTTTGCCCTGGGAGAGCATCATCTGGCCGAAGGCCAGATAGTCGTCGATGGTCGAAACCAATCCCCCAGCGCCGGAAGGGAATGCAGGTGGGCGGCTCCATTGGCCGCCCTCGGCATCGTCATAGAGCTCAAGCTTCCCGCTTTCGGGATCGGTCGAGTAGCTGGTCGCCAGCCGGTCGAGCTTGGGAGCCGGCACGCTGAAAGCGGTGTCCTTCATGCCGAGCGGCTCGAAGATGCGTTCTCGCAAGAACGTCTCAAGCGGCTGACCCGAGACGCGCGCAATCAGCACGCCCAGCACGTCGGACCCCGTGTTGTACATCCACCTCTCACCCGGCTGGTGCATGAGCGGAAGCCGCCCCAGGCGGCGCATCCACTCATCCGGCGCAGGCAGCGTCGATGGGCTTGGTGGCCCCATGCCAATCTGCTGCTCGCTTGCAGCCTTCAGGATCGGATACGCGTCCGGCGGCGCCATCATCTGCCCGAAGCCCATGCGGAAGGTAAGCAGGTCACGCGTCGTGATCGGTCGGTTCGCGGGCACGGTGTCGTCGAGCGGCCCTTCGAGTCGCTTCAACACCTTGCGCTCGGCCAGCTCGGGAAGCCACCGATCCACTGGCTCGTCCAACCGCACCTTGCATTCCTCCACCAGGATCATCGTCGCCGCGGCGGTGATTGGCTTGGTCATCGAGGAGATGCGGAAGATCGTGTCACGCCGGATCGGGGCGGGGTCTGCGATCGCCCTCGTGCCGATCGCATCGACATGCACCTCGCCCCGCCGGCTGACCAGCGTGACCAGACCGGGCACTTCGCCGCGCTCGACATAGCCGGCCATGATATCGTGCATGCGGCCGAGCCGCACCCTGGACAATCCTCCGATGCTCATCGCCTGTTCCCTCCGTTCCGTCTCCCCGGTATGGTGTTGCTCATCATTAGCAGCACATGCATTGCTCCGTTTGGTCCGCAAATGGTGCCATCACGTGTGACCATTAGTGATACCATGACTTTTCTCATATTATTTTTCTGTTTTAAATCTCCTCTTCAAGCACAGACAAGAGATTGCCAGCTGGGTCTTTAAACCACGCGATCTTCGGACCCCCGCCACGGAAAATCCCCTTGTCGTCTGTCACCAGGTCTCCCTCATTGTAGGACTCGAAATGCACGCCATGCCTGGCCAGGTCGTCTACAGCTTGCTCAATGTTGTCGACAGGAAAATTCAGGATGGTGTAGGTGGCTGGAATATGGTTATCCTTCGGATAAATCAAGATGTTCGTCCCCCCAGCGATATGGAGCTCTAACAGGCCGTGCGATTCGGACACGTCTAGCCCGAGCGTTTTGCCATAGAACTCCTTCGCTTTTTGCAGGTTGTTGACTGAAAAACCGGAAAATGCTTTTGTGTCTTTGAACATTGGCTCACTCTCTTCTTTCTAGATGACTCTTCGGAGCATACATCCATGAAACATCCGCCAAAACTCGTTGTGCGTCTCATTTTGGAGAGACAGTTCTGTCGAGGGCTAGATCTACCTCAAAAGAAAGTGTAGCACACCGGCAGCACATTTTCTTCTTCAATCTTACCCTTTTTGAACGGCTGTTCGCTTATGTCCTTCCTTCTCCAAGAGAACTTCCTTTACCAGTCTATTCTTTTCAGCTGGTCGGAGATGGTACGATCCCAGAAACATCCGGGTCACGGTTTTGAAGAAGCGCTCGACAAGGTCGAGCGGCCCTTGCTGTCAATCCATTTCAAAGAAGAGAGCATCTCGCTTTGTCATCCCTTCGCTTCGCTCTAGGGCAGGCTCTGAGCGCGAGCTTTGGATCTCTGTCCGGCGAAAGATCCTTCGCTGCGCTCAGGATGACAATCCTGAATCGGCTTCGTTTGATTCGCAAAACGTCTTCTTTGAAATGGATTGGCCCTTGCGGTCGCTCTCACATCTCAGAGGAGTTTCAAGTGGCGGGCGGCTTCACGGGCTTCCCAGCGGCTGTTCACGTTCAGCTTGCGGTAGATGCTTTGCACCTGCGTTTTCACCGTATTGACCGAGACGACCAGTTCCTGGGCAATCTCGGGATTGGAGCGACCGGCAGCAAGCAGGCGGAGCACGCGCTGCTCCTGTGGGCTTAGAGGCTCAACCAGTAGCGCAGGGGCGGTATGATGAGAGGTATCCTGCCCCACCCGCTGTTGAGCAAAGGCCACCAGTAAGCTCCGTACATAGGTAGCCAGCGGCTCCTCTCGCACATCGAGCAAAACAGCCCGCAGCAATATCGCCAGGGCCTCTCCTTCGTCCAGAAAGAGACGCTGGTAGCCTTCTGCTTGTGCAAGGACAAGTGCCTCTCTGAGTGTCTCCTTAGCCTGGGGCAAGTTCTTATGAGTGGAGTGAGCAAGGGCCGTGAGGACCTGGATCTCCAGTTCACTTTGTGTACGCCTCTGGGCATGTGCCTCCGCTTGCCAGCGCTCAAGCAGGAGCAGAGCCGCCGTTGCCTCTCCCTGCGCAATTAGCAGGCGAGCGACTATCAGCGCCTCCCGCTCTCGTTGAACGAGACGAAAGTCCTCACCGAGCTGCGTTATGGTAGCCGACCATCGCTGTACTGTGACCAGGTCCGAGACCATCAACGAGAGGCGCGCCTGTTCTGCGAGCACCTCTCTATGGAGATACGGCCACCTGTGTTCCTGTGTCAGCACAACCAGCTCTTGCAACAAGCGCTGCGCCTGTACGGTCTCACCACGAGCGTTCAGCACACGAGCCAGGACGAGCGAGCCAGGAATCTGGATAAACTGCTCCGCATGGTACTTGCCAACCTCATCCACATGATGCTTGCCGAGGTCGAGCGCCTGGGACACTTCTTGCTCTGCCTTTTGCAGTTCATTCCACTCATAGGAGAGCGCAGCGAGGCCGATCAGCGCATTCGCCATGTCGATAGGGTCCTCTACGGCCTCGGCAATCTCCTGTCGAAAGAACCGGGCCGCCACGTGCAGCTCCCCTTGCCGGGAGCTCACTTCGCCTAACACATGAGTAGCAGCGCGCGTTCCATAGGCATTTCCGATAGCTTCAAAGCGTGCTCGTGCCTCCAAAACCGCCTGCCGTGCCGTGTCGAGTTTCCCAGCAAGTAGTTCCTCCATCCCCACTGTGAGTATACTACTCCCCGGCCAGAGCGTCTCCTGCTCCGACGAAAGCTCGAGAGCCTGCCTTGCATCTGCAAACGCCTGGGAGAGATCTCCCTGCCACCAGGCAACCTGAGAGCGGAAGGACAGCAGTTCGCCGAGTTTGGGCCTGTTGCCTTCGGCCTGCCAGTAGCGTTCTGCCATCTTGAGTGGTACCTGAATAAGCGACATCGTCGCCGGAGCGCTACGATCCAGGGTGAACAGGAGCGCTATTGCATAGGACAAACAGAGCTCCGGGTGCTCCTGGAGCACCTCTTCTGGCAATTGCTCTATCCAACGCAACAACGTGTGCAACTCGTTAATGGTGTTGTAAGGCCCCACAATGCTTTCGATGAGCATGGCAGCACGCGTGAAGTCCCTGGCAGAGAGTGCAACTTCTACTGCTTCAGCCAGCAGTCCATGTTCTTCATACCAATGACTCGCTTTGTCATATAACGTGCGCAGGTAGTCTTCTCCGAGGCGGCGTCTGGCCTCGTGTTGCATAGCCTCGGCAAAAAGTGCGTGATAGCGATACCATTGCCCCATGTCATCGAGTGGAATCAGGAACAGGTTAGCACGTTCCATTTGTTCGAGTATGTGCTCACCGTCGTTCCTGCCGGTGACCGCATCACAAAGAGAACCCGTCAGGCGGTTGAGAAAGGCCGTCTGTAGTAGAAACTCCTGCAGCCGCTCCGGCTGGGAAGAGAGCACATCAGCAACGAGGTACTCCAGGATGTGCCGGTGGCTGCCGGTAAAGGTACCAAGCATGTGCTCGAGATCCCACGTGTCTTCTCGCCCTTGCAGCGCGAGCGCTAGCAGGCGCAACCCGGTCACCCAGCCCTCTGTGCGCGCCTCGAGGCGTGTGATTGCCTCAGCAGAGAGTGGAAACGGAAGAGCCTGCCGGAGAAAGATCTCGGTCTCCGCCAGAGAAAAGCGCAGGTCAGCAGCATGCAGTTCGTAAAGGTCACCATGGGCTCGCAGGCGCGCCAGGGGAAGCGGTGGATCACTGCGCGTCAGTATTAGCAGGTGCACCGTTGCAGGGAGATGGTCAACGAGATATGCCATCGTCTCGTGAATCTGGGAAGAGGTGATGACGTGGTAGTCCTCCAGGACGAGGACACACTTGTGTGCTAGCTGCGCCAGTTCATTGATGAACGTCGTAAGCACGGTCTCCAAAGAGGGACGCCGCGGAGTGTGCAACAGCACGAGAGCGGACTTACCAATACCGGCCTGAAAGGCCTGGCAGGCAGCGATGACATAGCGCCAGAAGCGCACAGGATCGTTATCGCCCGCGTCGAGCGACAACCATGCAACAGGAAGCGGATCCTGGCGTTCGCCACGCGTGGCAATCCACTCGCTCACGAGCGTGGTTTTGCCAAAGCCGGCAGGAGCAGAGAGCAGGGTAAGCTTATATTCAAGCGCTTCATCAAGCCGGGCGAGTAGCGGCTCACGTAACACGAGTGATGGACGTGGGCGTGGAAGAGCAAGTTTAGTGCTCAGGAGCTCATACCTGTCGGGAGGCCGCGTTTGCTGAATCTCTTCCATAGCATCCCTTCCGCTTTACTTGAAATATTCCAGAGAAATCCTCGCACTCTCCAGTGAAGGAATTTGAGGATGATCGTTCTCGACAATCACCCACAGGCCGCGAGCCCTCGCAAACGCGTATATATGCCCGATATCTAGCATGCCTTTACCAACTTCAGTCATTGAACGATCAGCGGCCATATCTTTGATATGAATGAGCGCGACACGGTCTGCATTTGTTTCAGGATACAAGACAGGATCAACACCTGCGTAAGCAGCCCAGTAAACATCGAGCTCGATCTTTACAAGTGAGGGATCGGTAGCCTGTATCAAATAGTCAAGAAGATAGATGCCATCAACGCGAGTGAATTCAAAGTCGTGGTTATGATAGGCAAAGGTGATACCGTGTTCCCGGCAGCGCTGGCCGATGGCATTCAGTCGAGGAGCAAGCGCCTGTATACCCTCTCGCGTGCGCCACTCGTTCGCCAGCCATGGCAGCACTATATTGGGACAGCCAATATCCTGGCAATAGCGAATCGATGCGTCCAGCTGCTCATCTTGTAACGCATCTAACCTGACATGGGTACTGACTGCGCGTAGCCCCGTCTCGGCTAGCAATGCCAACATCTCTTGCGAGGTCAGGTTGCCATAGCCGGCGAATTCTACTCCGGGGTATCCTATCTGCGCCACGCGCCGCAGTGTGCCAGCGAAATCGCGCTGGGTCTCATCTCGCACAGTATATAATTGTAGAGCCACCTGCAAGTTGTTCGAGTCGTTCATAAAATTATCTCCTATTTTTCTAGAGGACCAGGTCGATTCAACCGGCCTTCTCTACACTCCAGCAAGCTGCGCCGCGTGCGTGATCAACGTTTGGACACGAGCGCCAAAAACGGCGAAACGCTCATCCTGCGTTTGTCCGCGTTTCCAGCGGACGTAGATCTGCTGAATGATCACTGCCAGTTTGAAATAGGCAAAGATCATGTAATAGTCTATGGAAGAGAGGTCGCGAGAACTCTTTTGCGCATAGATCTCCATAAATTCCTCCCTGCTCACGAAGCCAGGAAACATCGTCACCGTTGGCAGGATTGTTTTCAGTTCTTCGGGGTCATCCTCCGTTGCCCAGTAGCTTAAAGATATGGCAAGGTCGAAGAGGGGATCACCTATGGTTGCCATCTCCCAATCAAATATGGCGACGGGGCGAGTAAGAACTTCCGCATCAAGCATCATATTGTTCAGCTTGAAGTCATTGTGGATCAACGTAGGCGCGGGACTTTGTGGGATATGTGACAGGAGCCAGCTGGTCAGAGGCTCTACCTGCGGTATGTCGTCTGTTTTGGCGCGATGGTAGCGTTCAATCCAGCCTTTTACCTGGCGCTCGAGAAAGCCTGGAGGATGGCCAAAAGTATCAAGTCCGGCTGCCTGCCAGTCGATGGCGTGAATTTGTACCAGCGTGTCGATCACCGTATGAGATATTTGCTTGCATACTTCGGGGGTTGGCGTTACTCCTGACGGAAAAGAGGTATTCACAATAACCCCTTTGCGCCGTTCCATCACATAAAAAGGTGCCCCTATGATGGTAGGATCATCGCAGAAGAGATAAGGTTTTGGCGCAAGTGGAAAGACCGGGTTGATCTTCTGCAAGAGGCTGCACTCCCGTTTCATGTCGTGCGCTTTTGGAGGTACTGGCCCAAGCGGAGGACGGCGCAGTACTCCTTCCCAGGCGCCGATCTGGAGCAGGTAGGTCAGGTTAGAGGCGCCCGAGGGAAATTGTCGCACCTGCAAGGTGCCCTCCCCTATATCCTCGATGTGATCGCGCAAGTAATGCTCGACCTTTTCGAGGTCAATGTTCTCTCCCGCGCGCACGGCAATCGTATCTTCCTGGTTATCCATTACACTCTCCTCAAAGAAAAGGCTAAAGATTCTTGTTCATAAGAGTGTACAACAACGCAGGAGCTAATTCCACTATCTAGCCACCGACGCGCCAAAACAGGCGGCCCTCGTCCTTAATGGACAAGGGTCGCCTGGCGAAAAGTCTCTGCAAGGCTACGCTCTTGCTCCCTAACCCATGAGTGATGGCTTGGACCAGTTCATATCCCTTACCTGGTCAGCCGGGATATTGAGGATAACCCGGTCATCAGTCACATTTTGAACGGCATCAAACGGAGCGTAGAGATCACGCTGCATCGGTATATCAATGCGAAAATCGTTGTCACGGACATTACGGACAACACCTACAGGCCTCATGTCCGACCCGACCACATCCATACCTTCCTGTACCTGAGAAGCAATATTTGCCGCGGGCGCATTAGCCGTCTCAGTTGGCTCGTCCGCTATCGACGGATTAGCAGTTCCAGAAGATTGGTTCGCTACTGGTGGGTTGGGCGCCATAGAGGGCTGATTTGACGCCGGTGGGTTAGCAGTTGCATAGCCCTGGTTTGGCACCGGTTGATTGGCCGCCTGTGCGGGCTGACTCGCCATCGGTTGGTTTGGCATCGGCTGGTTGGTTGCCTGGACAGGCTGATTCGACATCGGTTGGTTAGCCCCTGCAGGGGGTTGATTTGATACTGGTTGATTGGGTACCGGTGCCCGACCTAACTGGGTTTGTTGCAGACCAAGCTGATGGGCAAGGGCCGCAAGTTTCTGTGATGCAGCTATCTCCTGCTGCAGATTTTGTTGTAACAGGGGAACGCATTGTGACAGCCCTATGCTGTTTGCCGCGTCAATCAGATTGTGATAGCCTGCAATTTCAAGACATTCGCTCTGGTAGCCTGCATAAAGATCGAACATTGTCAGAGCCTGCGCTGGTGGCTGCTGCTGGAGAAATGCATCATGATCTCGCCTGAGACCGGCGACCATATTGCTCTCCACTATCATAGGCTGGCTACCAAGTATTTGAAAACACTGCTCCAGGTTGCTGATATGCTGGCGTGTTTCCTGTTCATGCTGCGTAAAGGCCTCCCTGGCCTGAGCATCGAGGGATTCCTGCGCCAGAATCGGCAACATCTGGTCCAGTTTCCTCTCAACGTCATACATCGAGCAAAGACCATAAAGAAAGAGGTCTCGAGGACTTTGTATCGCCATTGCTCATGCTCCTTCCTGAATAAGGGACGTAACAATAGTAGGGATACTTCGCCGTCCCCAGGTACTTTACATAGCACGAACCACAAGCACGAAAGGTGACTCATCTTTGACATGTGAGTGGGCTTAATAAGTTCTATACCTCCCTGCGCGACATCCAGATAGCGATAGCCATCATCACCACGGTAAAGCCTAACAATATAGCTAAATTAAGGGGCACGCTGGCGATCTCATAACCCAGCAGTACTCCGCGAATGGCATTGACGCCATAGGTTAGCGGATTGAGCAAGAGAATAGCGTGCAACCACGGCGGAACCAGGCGCGTCGGGAAGATTGCTCCCGAGAACATGTAGAGCGGCAGGGTAATAAAGTTCTGGATGGTGCCGAAGTTCTCAAAGTCGGTGATCCACATCGCAATGACCACGCCAAGGCCCGCGATCGCCAGGGCAGTGACAAAGGTTGCCACGACAGTTGCAAGCACGTTCAAAGGATTCAAAGCCACAGAGGCAAATGGTGCAAAGACCAGAATGATCAGGGCCTGGACAGTCGAACTAGAAGCGCCACCGAGACATTTACCGATAACCAGCGTTGAACGCGGCGTCGGCGCTACCTGCACCTCCTTCAGGAAGCCGAATTCGCGGTCATACACAATCGAAATCGCCGATTGGAGGCCACTGAAAATGACCGTCATGGCGATCACGCCCGGAAAGACAAACTGTTCGTAATTAAAACCCGCGATAGAACCGAGCGAGCCGCGCAGGCCAAATCCCAGTGCGAACAGCCAGACGAGCGCTCGCGCCACCGCTCCAAGCAAACGCGAACGTTGTCGCCAGAGACGCACCATATCGCGTCGCCAGATCATGGCAATACCTTCTGGATCGATAAAAAATGCAGGGGCAGACCTGTTTTCAGGTGTGGTTTGAGGAACTGCAGTTGACTGCGTCGTTTTGAGCATTGATGCACTCCTTATCTAGCGGCGTAATCGACCACGGCTGCGCAGGCGAGAACCCATGCGATCTTTGGCGCTGGCAGACTCGTCACGAATGACTCGCCCGGTGAGATGTACAAATACGTCTTCCAGCGTTGGGGCTGTAACGTTCACTCCAAGCACATCGATATCCGCCAACGTAAGCTGGCGGATTAAGTTGGCGGCTAACGCCTGCCCGTTCTCTCCCTCTACATAAATGGCATCACCTTCGCGGCGCACCGCATGACCAGTATGTTGTTCAAGCATGGCAGCGGCCCGTTCGGGTTCGGACGTGGTGAGACGTACCAGGTCCTGACCGACCATACGTTTGAGCGCCGCGGGAGTGTCGAGAGCAACGATTTGACCATGGTCGATGATGGCGATGCGATCACAATATTCAGCTTCTTCCATGTAGTGTGTCGTCATGAAGATGGTCAGTCCTGTTCTCTCGCGCAGGCGCAGCACATGCTCCCAGACACTGCGTCGTGTTTGTGGATCAAGGCCTACGGTTGGCTCATCGAGAAAGAGCGTTTGTGGTTCGTGTAGCAGGCCGCGTGCAACCTCTAGACGGCGTTTCATCCCACCGGAGAAAGTTTTTACGACGTCCTTGCGGCGTTCGTCGAGGCCAACAAGTTGGAGCACCTCGCGTATGCGTGTATCGCGTGTTTTGCGTGGCGTATGGTAGATCATACAGTGGTAATACAGGTTCTGTTCCGCTGTGAGATACTCATCAAGCGTTGGATCTTGAAAGACGATGCCAATGCTCTGGCGCACCTGCGAAGCCTCTCGTTCGATATCATAGCCATTGATCCACGCCCGCCCGCTGGTGGGATGGAGCAAAGTACACAGCATTTTGATTGTGGTGCTTTTCCCTGCCCCATTGGGGCCAAGAAAGCCAAAGGTTTCGCCGCGATCAACGTCGAGGTCTATTCCCTTCACTGCTTGTATTTCCCCGAAGGAGCGCGATAGTTTCTCAACTGTAATGGTCATGGTTCGACCTCAACAATGTGGTGAAGGACCGGCAGGGCCAAACGTAGAAGAGCAAGTTCTTCCTGGCTCAGCTGTGCCAGGCGCCTTCGTAAGTTGGCGCGGCGGAACTGGTCATACAGAGTTAACGCGCGCTGCCCGCGTTCAGTAGGCAAAACCCGGACCACTCGCCAGTCCTGTTCATCGCGCAAACGTTCAACAAATCCCTGGCTTAGCAGTCGTTTTACCATCGCGGTCACAGTCGGTGCAGCCACATCCAGTTGCTCGGCTAATTCCTGCATCGTGCACCGCTCGTGTGTGATCACAATGCGCAGCAGTCGGATCTGCCCGGTAGTCGCGCGTAACTCGGAAATATCATGCAATTCCGGTATTACCTGTTCAGCGCTGGCTTCACGAGGAATATCCGCCCGAATCTCCCGCAGCAATCTGGGGATAAGATCGAGTAAATCATCTGCGATATCCGATTCATCTAAAGAAGAATATTCTGCCATTGGTCTGTAATCCTGTATTTTATTTAGAGCAGCTAATACTTATGCTACCTTTTACCTAGATTATCTAAGTAAATAATATCCTGATTTTGATGATAGTGTCAAGAAGATAACAAGCATTTACAAAGAAAAGAGGTTACAAAAGATGCTTCGCTCATCAGTTCTTGCATGGTTACGGCTCTACCGCGTCGTCCAGAAAATTGATCGCGCGCAAAGTGCGTATCTCCGATCCTGGGATCTGAATACAGCTCAGTTTGATGTCCTGGCGCATGTAGGAGCGCATAAGGGAATCACCCAGCAGGAGCTGGCGGATAGCCTCCTGGTCACGAAAGGCAATATTTCCCAGTTGCTCGACCGCATGGAGAAACTCGATCTGCTCAAACGTTGCCAGGAGAAGCGGAACAATACCCTGACGCTCACAGAAAAAGGACAGGAACTCTATGAGCGCGTTGTCCCCACGACGGAGAAGTTGATCGAGGAGCAATTTACCGTGCTCTCCACTTCCGAGGTCGCTGAACTGTTGCGCCTCGCGCGGAAACTCGATCAAGCGCTTCGCTAACCCTTTTTTATCACATGGGTTTAGTGCTAAACTCTGATACAATCATATTGATACATTGAATTTGATACTCTCGAAAGGAGAAGGAACATGCAATTAGAAGGTCTCCACCATGTCACCGCCATTACCGGTGACGCTTCCTTGAATGTCGCTTTTTATACGCAAGTGCTTGGCCTTCACCTGGTCAAGAAAACTGTGAACCAGGATGATGTCTCAGCCTATCATCTCTTCTATGGCGATGATACTGGCAACCCCGGCACCGAATTGACGTTTTTTGACTGGCCCATGGCTGGTCCTCAGCGACCTGGCGCCGGTACCATCTCTACCATCGCCTTAGGCGTAAATGGTCGTGAAGCCCTGGAGTGGTGGGTGCAGCGCTTCGAGAGCTTCAAAGTGCCCCATGAAGGCATTCAGCTGCGTGGAGATAATGAAAAAGCGGTGGTAGCGTTTCGTGACCCCGAAGGGCAGCGCCTGGAATTGGTCGATGATGAGGGACGGCTGAAGGGTCTTCCCTGGAAAGGAAGTCCTGTTCCTGCTGCGATGGCGATTCACGGCCTGTACGCGGTGCGACTCACTGCAAGAGCGCTTGAACCAACAGCCAGCTTGCTAACCGGGACGCTCGGCTTCCGCCAAAGCGGGACCTATCAGTCCGAACAACACAGCACGGTCTATGTCTTTGAAGTGGGGACAGGAGGGCCTGGAGCCGAGGTTCACCTGGATGTGCGTCCTGACGTACCTTTTGGTCGTCCAGGTATTGGAGGCGTGCATCACGTTGCGTTTCGCACTCCCGACGATGAGGAGCAATTGCAATGGAGAGAGCAGATCTCCAGGAAGGTCAGCTCGGTGACGCCCGTCATCGACCGGTTCTACTTCCACTCGGTCTACTTCCGCGAGCCGGGAGGAGTGCTTTTCGAGATTGCTACCGACGGTCCAGGTTTCGCGACCGACGAAGATCCAGCACATCTGGGTGAAAGTTTGGCCCTTCCACCTTTCCTGGAGCCACACCGGCAAGAGATCGAAGAGAATCTGCGACCCATTGTTCCATTTCACCTTGCAGCTTTGAGTTAATAGGATAAGTGAATCACGAGGGGCCATGTGCTTGGTACAGGCGAGCGCAAAGGCGTTCTAGTTCCCCTGAGAGTGATGGCCCTCTCAGTTCCTTGGCAGGGTACCCGGGGCAATTTCTCCCGGTTGGAGTTATTCTTACGGGATGTGGTATCTTGATTGCAATGGCTGGTCTGTTCGGTTGGTTTGCCATACAAGAGCCAGCAACGGCGCAACCATAGTGTCATCTTCCGAAGGAAATGGGGCACATCTTGAGCAATATTCTGGTAGGCAAGCTGTCTTAAAAACGAGCGTCGGTGAAAGCTTTCGCTCTCTCAAAAGAAAGGTTGGTAAGAGATGAACCAGTTGCCCGATTGGATGTACCATGCAATTGAAGAGTCGTTTACCTGTCAATTTGCCAGCACAACGACCCGTGATATTCCGGTGGCCCTGCCGGTATTTCTCAATCACTTTGATCCCGATACGGGAACGCTGATTATCTCTTCTCCCGCCGCGACGAAACGCGTGGAGAATGTGCGCCAGCGCCCCAAAGTAGCAATCCTGTTCTCGCCGGTTGGCATCGGTCCAGGTGGGCCGCAACATGTGCTATTGGTGCAGGGACTGGCCGAGGTCGATGATACCAATCTTGAGTCTGGCTGGAAACGGTATTTTGCTGGCTGGGCACGACGACAGCCTTCCACTCGTGAATCGTTAGCGAGAATGGAGCAGGTCATACCAGGGTACACGCAACGAGCTATCATTCGTGTCCGACCAACCCGCTTTCTCGGTTGGCCCGATGGCAATTTCCAGCAGTCCCCTGAAGTGGTGGAGGTGAATCAATGATTGATTGGACAGAAGAACTGCTCACGCAAATCGAAGCATTCAGCCGTGTGGCTCTCAGCTATCCAGGTATCGATGGCTATCCTGTGGTGCTGCCACTTCCTCTCGCCTTTGATCGGGACAAACGGTGTTTTACCTTGCCCATCCCGCACCAGAGACCGGTCCCCGCATCAAAGGAGCAGGTGTCGTTGACGCTCTTGCGCTATGATGAGCAAATGAAGGGTGAGCGATATCTGTTGTTCTACGGGCATTTGACCGAAACGGGGAAGGAATGGACATTCACCCCTTCACAGGTGGTGCTTCGACAGTGGGGAAGAAGAGCGTAAGCGTGCGCATTGCAATGACGCCAGCTGACCACGCGAGACGTGATTACTACAGTGGGAGGTGTGAATTGCTACTGTACTATGCATCAGCACGCGAGCGACATGCACCTTAATATGTACACAGTATGAACGCAGAGAAAGTGTGAGCAAGCTATGCTACTTAAAGAGTATGTCAACGATCGCCTCGACGAGGGAGAGACAAATGCCGTGATCGAGGGGCTGCAGAACGATGTACGCGCTAACCTTGACGATGCCCTTAACCACATCCCGCCTGAAGACTGGCACGCTGAGATAACCAACAGACAAAAAGAGTCCGATGGGCAGACGCTCACCTGGCTCGCAGGACGCTCGGACCCCAGCTACAGCATTCAGGAATAGAGATAGGCAAGCCACTCTAACGGAGTGAGAGAGGCACGGAAAGGGAGACAAGCTCGGTGTGAAATCGGTCCTTTTTGGGCAGTCACATTTCCGGAGATCAAACTCTCCTTTATCAGCTCACGGGCGCGACAGCGATAGGGCGCACGGGTGAGCCTGTCGCGCCCTGTATTTTGAGCGGCAGGCAGATGAAGGTAAATTCGTAGCACCTGTCCCGCGCCAGTTCCTCCAGGTTGAGATTTTCGATGATGTAGATGCCATGACGGACGAGCAGGATGAGATGACCTGGAAGGCTCACGTTCAGGTCCGGATCAACAACGCCGACCTCATCCCATGCCATGTTGTCCGCGCCTACTGCCTGCACGCGCAGACTGGCCAGCCATGACGACGCGTCAGCGCTCATGCCACCTGCGCGTAAGTATGCCGTCGCGTCGTGCCAGATAGCTCCATTACCGGTGCGTACCAGCACAATATCTCCCTCACCTATCGCCATTCCCTCGGATTGAGCCGTCGCCTCCAGGTCGGCGCGCGTGATCGGGTTGCCCTCTTGGATGCGTTGCACCGCTCTGTAACGTGCCACATCCAGCAGGATGCCGCGAGCGATTAGCGGCGGGATAGTCTCAACGCCCAGCGCCGTAAAACCTGCCGGAGTTTGTACCTGCGGGTTAACCTCTTGCCCACCATAGAGATGCATCTCTTCGGCCTGGTGGCACAGGCCATCGATATGCGTGCCGGAATGTTCGGCCATATAGACGAAGCCAGAAGCGCTCGTTCTCGCTTCACTCGCGCCCTGCTCGTGGCGACGGTGCAGCGTATAGATTAATCCCGGCGCGTGGCTGGGATGGACGGGAGCGCCTGAATAACGCGGCTGTTCAAGGTCATACACGTGAGATGCAGAAGTGAAATCCATGTTGTCCTCAGGCACCACTCAAACAGTGGCTTTTTCGTTTGCCTCCGCGAGCTCTGTTGCACCGTGCACCGTCTTCACACCCTCGATGAAGAGGCGGCGAAGACCTTGCAAAATACGCTCCGGCGAAAAGCCGCGCTCTTGCCGTTGCAAGCGATAGAACATGGGATGAAGTGCAGCCAGGACGGCGTCGGTCGTGAAGTCTATATCAAGCGGTGGCAGTTCTCCCTGTCTCACCGCTTCGGAAAATAACCCCGCGAACAGTTCGTGCATCCAGAGATAAAAAGGCGCGTGCTGGAAGGAAAAGCGCCGGAAGTTGTCAGCTTCGTTACATTGCCAATCTCGCTTATCAAGGACAGCAACGGGTCCTAACAAGGCCCCTTGCTCTTCGAGAAACGCGACAAAGTGTGCCAGTACACCATCCAGCCGTTCGAGCGCAGGAGATGTCGCCGTTGCCGCGTATTGCGTTGCGATCTCCTCCACGAATTGTTGATGGCGCTCACTCAACAAGTCCATACAGAGCTCGCCTTTATGGGCGTAACGGCGATAAAGCGTTCCCTGTCCAATCCCGGCGGCCATGGCAATCTGATGCATACTGACGGCATCAACGCCCCGCTCGGCGAAGAGGCGCCTGGCAACCTCCAGGATACGTCGACGATGCTCCATTGCGTCGCGCCGTTCGGTTCGATCTCCCGGTACGAACGGCTTTGGCAGGCCTGATGGCCATGGACAGCCACGAGATCCTTCCATTACGTCGGCATCCGGTAGAGTCCATCCGGCATCGCTAGCCGATGGCCAATGACGAGATCCTTCCATTACTGCTCTCCCTCTTGACAAGTGGACAATTGTCCAGTACAATATCATAAGTGGACACCTGTCCATTAGAGTGTAGCATATTGTGGCGCGCCGGTCAATAGTCCGTAGTCCGTCGCCAATCTTCACTTGTTTGTCTAACTACCGCCGGCAGCTGGTCGTATCCCGTCGTCGGCGACATCATAAGGGGATGTATATCATGCCAAACAAACCGGCCATTCTGGCTGAAGGGCTCCAAAAACATTACGGTAAGACACGTGCCCTGGCAGGGCTAGACCTGTTTGCCGAGGAAGGGACCGTCCTTGGCCTCCTCGGTCCCAATGGCGCCGGTAAGACCACCGCCGTGCGCATCCTGACCACGCTCTTACGCCCCGACGCTGGACGAGCAGAGGTTGCCGGGCTCGATGTCGTCAAACACGCCGACACACTCCGCTCACGCATTGGCCTGGCGGGACAATATGCTGCCGTCGATGAAAACCTCACCGGGTACGAAAACCTGGTGATGTTTGGGCGGCTCTATCACCTGTCAGGCGCAATGGCACGAAGACGGGCGAATCAACTCCTTGAACGCTTTGACCTTGTCGACGCCTCCAGGCGCACCGTCAAGACCTATTCCGGCGGCATGCGACGCCGCCTCGACCTGGCCGCAAGCCTGATCATCTCGCCTCCGGTGCTCTTTCTGGACGAGCCGACGACCGGTCTTGATCCACGCGGCCGCCTCGCCATGTGGGAAGTCATCAGCTCCCTCGTCGCCGATGGGACCACGGTCTTACTCACTACACAATACCTGGAGGAAGCCGATCAACTCGCTGATCAGATCGCCGTTGTGGACCAGGGGCGCGTAATTGCCAATGGTACAGCCGACGAACTGAAAACCCAGGTCGGTGGCGAGCGGCTTGAGCTTACGGTGGCGCGTGGAGGCGACATGGATGCCGCTGTGCAAGCGGTGCGACCTTTCAGCTCGGGCGAGATCCAGATCAACTGGGACCGCCGTGGCCTCGTCGTGCCTGTGACACACGGGGCGCAACTGCTGTCCGCTGTCGTACGCGAACTCGACACCGCGCAGATTCCCCTTGATGACCTGGCGCTGCGCCGGCCCACCCTGGATGATGTCTTCCTCACACTCACCGGTCGCGCCGCTACCACGGGAGAACTGCCCGAAGAAACACCGGCTGACCGGCCCCTGGTAAGGAGTTCACGATGAATATTAGTAATCTACGCGCGACTTCATCATTGAAGCCGCTGACACGCCCTTCACTCTACTGGACGTTTGCTGACGCGCTCGTCCTCGCCAAGCGCCACCTGATACAGATCCCGCGCATTCCTGAGGAGCTGATCTTCGCGACAATCCAGCCGATCATGTTTGTCCTGCTCTTCCGCTACGTGTTTGGCGGAGCGATCGCGGTCAGTGGCACCAGTTATGTCAACTACCTGATGGCTGGCATCTTCGCCCAGACCGTCATCTTCGGCGCGACGTCCACCGGTATCGGCCTGGCTACAGACCTGCAGCGCGGCCTGGTCGACCGCTTTCGCTCTTTGCCGATGGCTAAATCGGCTGTCCTCACAGGGCGCACCATCTCCGACCTGGTGCGCAACACCTTCGTTGTGTTCGTGATGTGGATGGTCGGCTTGCTGGTCGGTTTCCGACCGGACGGCAATGTCCTTTCCTGGGTGGCTGCAGTGGGGCTGCTTTTGCTCACTAGCTTTGCCTTCTCATGGATCTCGGCGACGATCGGGTTGTTGGTGAACAGCGTAGAGGCGGCGCAATCTGCCGGCTTCATCTGGCTCTTTCCACTGACCTTCGCCAGTAGTGCGTTTGTGCCGACACAGAGCATGCCCAGCTGGTTGCAAACCTTCGCCAATCATCAGCCGGTCACGCTGATCGTCAACGCGGTGCGCGGCCTCCTCCTCAATCAGCCCAACACCTCGACGATCTTGCAGGCAATCGCCTGGTGCGTTGGCATCCTCGTCGTCTTCATCCCGCTGGCGGTCTGGGCCTATGGCCGCCGGACAGCGCGGTAAGGACTTTTTGAGGCCCTATTGAACGTAACTACCGCCATGTGCAGGCTTTTTTCGCCGCCATAGGCGGTAGCTTTTTGTGCAGTTGCGGGACAAGCAGTTCATCGTCACGACCCGCACCGCCTTCCCCAACTTCCACGCCACAATTGAGGACCAGATTGCCGAAGGAGACCTGGTTATGACGCGTTGGTCGGGCCAGGGCACCCACCAGGGGATACATAGAGGCTTCGCTCAGGGGATTCCCCCAACTGGCAAGCAGATGACGGTGACGGGGATCACTATCGAGCGCATCGTGGACGGCAAGGCGGTTGAAGGGTGCAAACCCCGCCGCGACTCTGGTAACAAATACGTGCAGTACTGTTTGCAAGAAAAGTGTCGCTACCTTCAATTGGATAGTTCGCCAGGACAATATACACCTGGTGGGATGTGCATAAGGAGATGCTCGTGCGAGGAAAGCGCTGTATCACGTGGGCTGTTCTCACCACCTTGCGGCTGGTAATAGCCTACGTGATACAAAGACTCATTCGCTCCTCTTCTCCACCCATCCTTGGTCAAATAGGTTGTATCTCGGTGAAAGAGCACCGCTGTGGAGGGAACCATGTGGGTGGAGAACGTCTGCTTCATTGTCCAGGGCCTCATCCTCTCTGAGGAAGCGGTCCCTCAACTTGCCGGTGACTCGACGGGCAAGCCTTGCTTGGCCCATTCGGTGAACCCGCCAGCCATATTCACCACATTGTTGTAGCCCATTTTCTTGAGCGTCTCAGACGCTAGCATAGAGCGCCCACCGGATGCGCATTGCACGATGATCCGGGCATCCCGGTTTGTCGTGATCTCTGGCTTGGCATAGGGGGTTGTCGGGTCGGCATACCACTCGAGCATGCCACGTGGGGCCAGGACCGCTCCTGGAATATGCCCCTTGTCCCACTCAGCCGGCTCTCTGACGTCAAGCAGCAGCCCAACTTGCCCCTGATCCAACTCCTCCTTCGCTTGTGCTACGGTGACCTCCGGGACGGATTTGCGTGCTTCGGCAACAATTTGGCCTGCACTGAGTGGCTGATCGGTGTTCTGCGTTGACATATGCTCCTCTTCTTTCTTCTCGGTTGCTCTTCGGAGTGAGCACCGATCTAAATAACAACAAGCGCCGTAGAGATGGCAACAAAATGCCTGCTAAGGTAAAGCGGGAAGGTGAAAGTAGCTATCTCTACCTGGGGCTCATTCTACTCTACAACAGACACAATTGCAATGCCAAGAGCGTTGTTTTTGTGGCAGGCTGATGAGGCCGACTCGACTTGTCAGGAAGCCCGGCGAACTGCTCTTCGATCCATCGTTTGAGTGTTGTGTAGATGAGTTTGCGACTCGTTTCTAAGTACCCGGCGATGCTTTTGACCAACCATCCATAGAATCAAAATTCTTTATTGTTCTATCTTACACGGCTTTGCTCATCCAGGCAAGAATTTTTTTTGCAAACAGTACTGCACGTATTTGTTACCAGGGTTGCGGCGAGGTTTGAAGGGTGGATGGAGATGGATTTCCTGGGCATAATGCAACAACTCGGCGTAATGCCCCAGCGGGGACAGCTCCACCCGTGAACTCTATGGATTAACCCCTGTAATCCTGGCTTGCGACCTGTTGCCGCCGACAAGCAGCACGAACACCACTAGAGCTGAGCAACCAAGGGTGCCAATCACTACGGCCATGGGCAGGGCGGTCGCGGTGCCGAAGGCCCCCACGAGTGGCGCGACGGTAGCCCCAACAGCGTATTGAAGTACACCTAGCTGCGCGGACGCGCTGCCGGCGATGCGAGGGTGATCGGACAACGCCAGCGCGGTGGCGTTAGGCATAACGAAGCCGAGGCTGGAGACAACAACAAACAGCGATGGCAGTATGCCAACAAGGCCAATACCACCAATTGTGACGACCGAGAGCAATGCAACTCCACCTGTCGCTGTGGCAATTAACCCTGCGACCAGCAAGCGAACTGGCGGCACACGACCGACGAGCCGCCCGTTGATCTGGCTGGCAGTCACCAGCCCCAGGGCATTCGTACCGAAAATGACGCTGAACAGCTGGGGAGATAAGCCGTAGATCTCTTGCAGCACGAATGGCGAACCGGCGATGTATGCGAACATGGCGGCGAAGGCGAGGCCACATGACAGGGCGTAGCCCATAAAGGGGCGGTTGGCGAGCAGTTGGCGGAAAGTCGTTATGGTGGCGAGGACGCCTCCGCTCTGACGTCGTTCTGTAGGCAGGGTTTCGCTGAGACCGGTGGCCGCGGCGAGCAGCAGCAGCGTGCCGATGATGGCAAGCACGATAAAGACACCACGCCATGAGGTGAAGCGGAGCAACAACCCGCCGAAGATGGGTGCGAGGATTGGCGCGAGGCCGTTCACCAGCATGAGTAGAGAGAAGAAGCGGGCGGCAGCGACGCCGGAATGCAGGTCGCGCACGACTGCGCGCGCAATGACGATGCCTGCCGCCCCGGCAAGACCTTGTATGAAGCGAAGCGCGACGAGCACATACACCGATGGCGCGACCACGCACAGGAGAGAGGCGAGTGCGTAGGCGGCTAGCCCGACGAGCAGCGGCCTGCGACGCCCCAGCTCGTCGCTGAGGGGTCCGGCGATTACCTGCCCCAGAGCAAGGCCGAGCAGGCAAGCACTCAGAGTGAGCTGGGCCTGAGAAGCGCCGGTGCCGAAGTCGCGACTGAGCGATGGCAGGGCCGGAAGGTACATGTCGATTGACAAGGGCCCGAACGCGGATAGCGCGCCCAGTATGAATACGAGTTGCGCCCGGCGCAGTTTCCGGGGTCGCGCATCGCCCTGGATTTTGTCAGGCTCATGTTGAAATTCGCTTGCTTTGACCACCTCGTTGTACCTTTGCAACTAGTTCCCCGAACGCTTCGTCGATAGTTCTTGTGATACGGGCTCCTCCACGTAAATACCCTTTCAAAAAAGTATGTGGCTAACAAAAGTATATGACCTTACCGCCCTGAGAGTACTGTTCAAAGGTACAGGTCGCTTGTATTTGGATGCTATTAATGATGCTAACCAGGTAATACCCCTTTTGAGGCTGGTCTGCTCCCAAAAAGAACTATAACACAATCCTGCTACTGACCCATGCAGAAATCCGTGTAGTTATGTGATACTGTAAGAAAGAGCGATCAATGCGTTCGCTTTAGTCGATGACGTGAGTAATGAGGAAATAACAAGATGCAAGAAACGTTCGATACTCCTGCAAGCCGCGTTCTGACCTACGCAGGCGTGTGGTTTGCTGTCCTGGCATGGGGAACATCGTTTGTGGCGGCCCGCTTTCTGTTACATCCAGAAAAGCCAGGCCAGGCTACTCTCAGCCCGCTGGTGCTCGCCGCTGCCCGTTTTAGCATCGCCTCCCTGTTCTTTGTCGTTCCACTTGCACGGGCACTGCTTCACCGTCAGATAACTCGCCGTGATCTGCTACGCATGGTCGTACTAGGACAACTCACCTTTTCACTTTACTTCTGGTTACAATACACAGGTGTGCAGCAGACGAATGCCAGCATTTCCTCGATCCTGGTAGTCGGCCTCATCCCAGTCGTTACCGCCTTGCTTGCTCAATTGCTTGGCAAAGAGCGCCTGAGTTGGATGACCCTGAGTGCCTTGCTCCTCGGCTTCGTTGGAGTGGCATTCATCGTCTTCCAGAAGCCGTTGAGCATCTCCCTGGCATCTGGTTTTTTGTTGGGAGTCTTCTGCCTGGTCGGCAACGCTTTTGCCTTTGCAGCCTACTCTACGCTAAGCAAGCGCTGGATGCAGCGTATCTCGCCCCTGGTGATGACGGGCGGCACCATGATGAGTGGGGCGGTTGGCCTCGTACTTCTGTCATTGCTTGATCCTCTCAGCAACCAGTGGAGCGAGGTGGTACAGTTGGATACAGTCCAGTGGATAGCTCTCCTCTTTTTGTCCGTAGTCTGCTCAGTGATTGCCTACTTTGCCTACAACAGCGCCCTCTCAAAGATCGAGGCTTCTCGTGCGGCCGTTTACATCTACTTCGAGCCAGTTGTCGCTGTCCTGTTTGGGGTCACGTTACTCGGTGAACCGCTCAGTTGGCAGGTCGTTGTAGGCGCGCTATCCATCGCAGGATCTGTGGCGATAGTTAACCTCATCAAGAGATAAATAATCATGAACAAGGATGAATTGAAACTGCACATTGAACTGGTTCCCCAGTCACTCTGGTACCTAAACCCCAGGATAGCCATGGGGCGTAAGGCAATTTATGCTTCACAGGGTTGTGTTTCTCCTCAAAATACGGTATGCTTTTTGCGGTATCTCTTGAGACAAAAAGCTTATTGATCCCGGCATCAAGTGCTCAAGTTCTGCCGCTACTGCAACTTGTCAGAAAGGCAGCGTGAAAGAAGAAGGTTGAGAAACTCATGCCAGGATCAGTCATAATCGATGCAGGATATGCTACCAATCTCAGCTGGGCGTGCCCGCCCTGGCACAGGAAGGAAGTGAAGAAGTGAATACGCAACCGAATATCGTGTTGGTGCATGGTGCCTGGGCCGACGGCTCCAGTTGGAGCGCCGTCATCGAGCGCCTGCAGGCCGACGGCTACAACGTCAGAGCACCCCAGTTTCCGATGACCGCGCTGGCGGATAACGTCGCCCGGCTGCGCCAGGTGCTGGCCCTGCAGAACGGCCCGACCATCGTCGCCGGCCACTCGTACGGCGGCCAGATCATCACCGCTCTCGGCACGGACGCGCCCAACGTCGTCGGTCTGGTTTACATCGCGGCCTTCGGACTTGACGCTGGCGAATCGATCGGCGCACTGCTGGCGCAGGGACCGGTGACCCCAGCACTGGCGCACCTCTTCATTGACAAGCAGGGCTTCGCCTGGCTGCCCGAGGACGACTTCGTGAACCACTTCGCCGCTGACGTGGATCCGGTGAAGGCCAGGGTCATGTACGCGGTGCAGCAGCCTTTGGCCGCGACCGCCCTCCAGGACGTGATGGGTGTCCCGGCCTGGAAAGCGCTGCCGTCCTGGTTTCTGGTCGCCGATGGCGATCAGGCGATCCCGCCCGATGCCGAGCGTCTGTTCGCCAGGCGCATGGGTGCAACCACCGTTGAAGTCCCGACGAACCACGTGGCGATGGTCTCCCACCCCGATGACGTGGTGAAGCTCATCGAGACGGCGGCGCAAGGGCAGGTCCGGGCGGGCGGTGTCTGACAACGACCACGTCAACCTCGTGGTGATGTGCTAGCCGACTTGTGTCAATTATCACATATATTGGGCCTGCTACAATAAATATTGGGCGGCGCAGTGCTCGACGAGAGTGTCTGGACCATGTGCTGATCTTCCATGAAAAGCAATTGTATCGTGTCCTGCGGGCCTACGTCGACTACTTCTATCTGGCACGACCTCATCAAGGCATCTCCAGACAGGGAAGTTATTTGCGTTTCACCAGAGCATGGTAGATTGTCAAAGACTCTGCTTCCCTCCACTGCAGCCAGATCAATGCATGATACAACTGAGCTTCCCAGATACTCCAGTTATGATATCCATTCTCCAGATCAAAAGTATAGTCCAGGTGAAGTGCCTTCAGTTCCAAGATAAATTGTTGGGTATCTGCGTAGTAAGGCTGATCTTTTGTCGCCGCTCCTAGAAAGATTCGCAACTTCCAAGCGTGTGGATTGACTGGCAAGACATAGGCAGGACTATTGGCTTGTATATAGGCTGCATTCTGCCCCCAGATGCTCCCTTCGGCTGTGTAGTATCCCGCCAGCGAGATGACTGAGCCAAAGATATCAGGATGATGAACAGCAATATTCATCGCACCGAACCCTCCCATGGAGAAGCCGCCAATCGCTCGGTAGCCAGCTGTGGGGATCGTGCGATACTTCTGATCGATAAAGCGCACCAGGTCCAAAGCCACGAAGTTTTCCATGAGTTGCTTCTGATCAAAGCTGTTCCCCCACTCGCTGGTTTCCCCACTCCGTCCATTCCCATCAGGAAAAATCATGATCAATTCAGGTATCTCTCCATGCCCGATGAGGGTATCAGCAGATTGTACCGCTTTGCCACCCCTGCTCCAGTCGTACTCGCTCCCTGGAGAACCATGAAGCAGGTAGAGGGTGGGATATCGTCGCTTCTGCGTTGCCGCATCCCGATAGGATGGGGGGAGGTACACCAGGAACGACCGGCGTTGCTCGTGGAACGCCGGGCTGGCCATGCTATCAGCGATCAGTGTGCCACGTGTGGCAACTGCCGGGGAATTGTGTAACCCAACATCGGGTGAAAAAAACAACAGATCGCCAATGCCACTGCTCAATAGAAAGAGCCCCAGCAGCGTGAAAAGACCGGCCCAGGCGGAGAAAAGGTGCCATGAGCTGCGTTGTCGCACCTTTTCTCCGGCGGATGACTGGTTCTTTGCCTGGTTGGAACTGAGACGTGTATGCCAAATCAGTTGCGCTAGTTGCCAGATGGGATCAAGCAACACTTCACCCAGCGCGATCCCTATGGTTGCGCCAAGATAGGCACAGAGCAGGCCACTGGCAAGGAGAACAGAAATCGTATGTACCAACGCGCTCGCATTGAACGCCTCAAGGTGCCCACCAGGGTCGTAGTGTGGCAACAGTTCCTGGTGAAGGAATGGCACAACATAGCTGAGGCTATACGTGACCCCAGCTCCGATCACAGTTCCCAAGCGTTGCCGGCTCACCATCGCGCTGGTTAGGGCGGCACTGGCAATCAAGAACAGCGCGGTGACCAATCCGGTAGACAAGGGATCGAGACCCACAGCAGCTATGGGTGTGGTGAAGGCTGTCAGGACAACTGGAGAAAAAAAGAACACGGCAACGAGCAGTGCGATGCTCAACCCGATCAAGATGCGCCAGAGCGGGGCATAGTGCTGGAAGTGTGATGGCCGTTCCGACTGAGGTTCTCTTCTTGTATCCATAGTAAGTGTTTCCCTTTCCATTCTCAGTACCAGTCAGACCTGATGAATGCTGAGAATAGGCAGTCCGTCTCTGGGAGGGTAGCGCGCCGTTGGTGACCATTGAGGCCCATCAAAGGAAGAGACAGCGCCAAACTCTCAAATGGCGAGAAGGTGCTTGAGAGCTTCGCTTGATGATGGTCAGGTGTTTTTTGCATCAACTGAGGCGAGGTGAGGGTGGGTTGTGCCGTGCCCAGTCTTCCGACCAGGAGGAGAAAGGCGAAGCCAAGGGCTGCGAAGACCACCCACTTGAGAGAGTCAGGGACAGCCGTCTGTTGGTGGGCGCGAGTTCTGGGAGCCAATTTTTCGTTGCTATTGACAGTTTTTATCATCTCACTGATAGCCTACATAAACAGTTCTACCAATGATGAGCCATTTATCATTATAGAGATGATAATAAGCACAACCCCTGTGCATATAATCAATTACCTGTTTCACCGGAAGTAATCATACTGTAGAGCAAGAAAAAGCCTACCTTTGCATAAACTTGCGTTGAGAAGGCCTAAAAAAATAACATCGCTAGCGAAGCCACCGCGAGGGCCGTTGCTGAAGATCGACCCCTCTGCCCTGCTGTGTTTGCTCGCGCGAGCAAACACAGCAGGGCAGGCCGAGAAGCCTTCAAGTTACGGCGCACTCGAGTGCGGATTAACAGGGATGTCCCGAGCTAAAGAACTGACCTCTGTAATTCTCGTCTTCAGAGATAAACGGCAGGCAGACCTGCCGGGTCACGACATTCAGGAAAGAAGCCGTCGCATCCTCGTGATTGCCCGAACAGTTGCGCGTACTGCCGTATGCGTAATAACAGTGGAAGTGTATGGGGCTGTGGTTTATAAAGGCCCAGCCAACCGCAGCGCCGGGACCGGTGACTCCCCAGTATATTCGAGTCGTGTGGCTGGTGACCGTCCTGTAATCCCAGCACCAGGAGGTCTGCATCTTGAACCAGAACAGGGTGATGCCGAACACATCTTTGCCATTCTCCTGCCTCTGTGCGGTGTTACAGGGATCGCCGGCACTGTCTGGAGATGCCGCGACGACGCTGGTAGTGACCGATTCCTGCACCTCCTGAGCCAGTTGTGCAGTTGTTGGCAAGGACGAGGCGGACCCCCGCGATACAGAGGCCCGGGTCGGAATTACGGAGGCTGCATGTGCATATCCCGAACCTGCGGCGACCGCCACGCCGATTGCGATAGTGTATGCGACTAAGAGACTGCATCGCCTCGCAATGCGTTTTGCGCCATTCATGTCATTTTCCTTTCGTGCATTTGCGACCTTAAAACTCTCATTCTCGCTTTCATGAAGTACCCTTTCCATAATACATGTCGAAACTGCGGGCAGCAGCAAGCGAGTTCTTGCCCAGATGAGCACTTGAACATCACGGGAGCTGTATCAGGTGAGCTGCCATGATGTGTGCTCCTTCTTTTGCTCTGTTTCCCTCCTTCTACAGTCAATTAAGAACAAGCCCTCTCGACACAGGGCCGGAACAAGTGCACACTTGTTCTAGACAACCGTTGAAAGCAGAAGACGAACGTCTCCTCCCTCCTCCCGACTCGACCGAGTGGGAACGCTCGCACTTCGCCTTCCTCCGTTCCTGAGCAGAACCGATCATGAGCGCGTCGCGCGGTCTGCCGCCACAGTAGAAGGACACGCATACTCAGGAACCTCTCTTGAAGAAATGAGAAGAGGTCTCGCAACTATTTTGCGCAGGCCAGAGCCTCCTGATCGGGTTTGCCTCTCTCTCGAAGAGTACTGGGGAGAGGTCTTTTCGAGAACAACAAACTCGTCTTTGAGTCGTCTTTCTGTCGTCTTTTCCCACATCCTGTACGTCTCAGCAACACTTCTCTCTCAAAAGATGCTATAGTAAACGCGAGTTTACTTTTGTTCGCACAGGTCGAGCAAGAGGGAACGGAGACCTCTTCGATGGAGGAACAAGGCTGTGACGAAGCACTATCAGATGCTACTCAAGCAGGCACGCGAGGAACGCGGATGGTCTCAAAAAGATGTCGCGGAGAAGATTGGCACCGACCCGAAGACCGTGAGTCGCTGGGAACGGAGGGTCGCATACCCCTCTCCGTATTTTCGCCAAAAGCTCGCTGAGCTTTTCAAGAAAAGTCTTCGCGAACTGGATCTGCTCAACTCCGGTGAAAGTGGGGTAGAAGATGGTGACCCTCCCATCTCAAAGCTTCCAGCAGGGTTGTTCGAGGGTGCTGAGAAAGCTCCAGACTGGCGTGTCGAAGAGATCGACCAGCAGACAGGCCAGCCTCTCGCTGCAAACGTGCCGTCCGGTCAGCAGCACACACGCACCACGGCTTTGCACCAGCAGAACCGGAGGCGGATGCTTGGGCTTCTGCGCCACGCCTATGGTGAATTGCTGGAGTACTCGCTCCAGGAAATCGTCTGGATCGAGCTGGGTCTTGCTGGGATGCCCGATGCCGTCCAAAATGCCACGAACCGGCTGGTGCGTCTGTCTGGGCAGGATGCCCAGACGCTTCCTCCAGGCACCTCGATCCTGGAGGTCTACGAAACGTCTGAGCGCGAATTGCTCATCCTGGGAGAACCAGGAGCCGGCAAATCCACGCTGCTGCTGCATCTTGCCCAGGCGTTGGTGCAATGGGCAGAGCAGGAAGAAGCACATCCCCTACCGCTCATCCTACGCCTCTCAACTTGGGCCGAACACCAACCAGCACTGGAAGACTGGATGAGCGACCAACTGGCCTTGACCTATGATGTCTCACAACAACTGAGTACCCAGTGGGTGCGCAACGAACACATCCTCCCGCTGCTAGATGGGCTGGATGAGATGGATGCCGCATCCCGCTCGGCTTGTATTGCCGCCATCAATGCCTATCATCGTGAGCATCTGCTCGTTCCACTTGTCATCTGTTCCCGTCGGACAGAATATGAAGATGCGGCCAGGCACCAGAAGCTGGCACTCCAGCGTGCCGTACTCATCCAACCACTGACCCTTGAACAGGTCTCTGCTTCTCTTGACCAGATCGGTCACCCACTGGCGAGAACTCCGCTGCCAGCGCTCTCCCACGAGCTATCTACGCTGCAAAGGCAGGTGTGGACCAACTATGTGGCACGTATGACCGAGCGGAAAGGAGACGCCAGGCACTATTCACTCCAACAGACCTGCTCGTGGCTGAGCTGGCTGGCACGCAACCTGCAGAAACACTACCAGACCGTGTTCTACCTGGAGCATGTGCAATCTGACTGGCTGCCAGACAGCCTGCGACAGCACGCTTTCCGGCTGACTGTGCGCTTGCCTATCATCCTACTCGGAATGCTGGCCAGCTTCGTCATTGGCTTGTTTTTGCAAACGGTTTTTGATCCGACAACTGGCATCCAGGCCGTGATCCTTGGGGGCTTGCTGGGGGGCTGCTTTAGCCAATCGGCCAGCACCAGCACAGAGGTTGGCACTCCTAACACGACTCAGAGGAGGCCACGTGGGCGTAATCTGGGGAGAGGATTGATCAGTGCCGGAACAGGACTTGCTATTGGGTTGAGTTTCGGATTCGAGTTGGGGTCAAATTACGGATTGAGTGATTGGTTGCGCGATGGCTTGATCTACGGAAGCATCATCGGACTTATTTGCTGGGTGCTCCTGGTTTTGCTCCCACTTGTATCTTCTCAGCGCAGTACCCCTCGCGCTCCGCAGGCACCAGCGCACCTGCCTCACTTGCTCTCCTACGGGCTGAGTACCGGACTAGGCTACAGACTGAGTGATGGGCCGAGTGCTGGACTCAACATTGGGCTGAGCTACGCATGTGTGACGTTTCCCATCAGTTTGATTGTTGAGAAGTACAGAGGAGATCTTCGCCTGACCGAGCGGTTGCGCTGGACCTGGAGCGGTTTCTTTCGCGGTTTGCGCTCGTTCACACATTGCGTTATCAGTGGAGCACTGGCTCTTGGTATTCTACTGATTGTTGGGCTGAGCTACGGGCTCACCACTGGGGTGGGCTTCCAGTCGAGCACTGGGGTGGGCTCCCGGCTAGCCTACGGGCTGATTGACGGGCTAGGCCCTGGACTAAGAAGCACTGGGCCAGGCACCGGGCTAGCCTATGGGCTGATGATGGGGGTGGTCGTTGGAGTGGGCATCGGGCTGGGTTACTGGCTAGGGTTGGGGCTCTTTCAGAGTGTTGGGCAGGAACAAATTGAAGATCAGGATCGCCAGCGTTTCAATCAAGGCGTGCGTCGATCTGCACGGAATAGTACCATCATCGGTTTTCTCAGCGGAGGAGTCATCGGAGTCCTCGGGTTTCTGGGCTATTGGCTGAGCTATGGGCTGAATGAGGGACTGAGTGCAGGGCTGAGCTATGGACTGGACGAGGGACTGAGCAAAGGGCTGGGCTATGCGCTCAGTGTCGTGTGGCTCTTTGCCATTGGTGGCGGCTTATTCGGCTGGGCTGTCAGTGGTGGATGGGCGGTGCTGCGGCATGTTGTCTTGCGCTGGTTACTATACAGGAGACATGTCTTTCCCTGGTATGCGCAGGTATTCCTCAATGATGCAACAGCTCGTATTCTCTTACGGCGCGTTGGGGGTGGGTACAGTTTCATCCATCGCCTCTTGTTGGAGTATTTCGCCAATCTCGATGATGGGAATGCTCCTGGAAGGGGGCAGCACCGTCGAGATTGATGATTGGGTCATGTAGCTTAAGTTTAACATCCACAAAGCCGATAATCGTATGTGGGCATGTTGTTTACTCGCTCTCCGTTTTACGCTCAAGATGTAGAGGTTGCGTTGGTGGTTGTAATACTATTAGCAAATCGTCTTGGCGTTCAAACAGCCATTGCATAAGGTCTAGCGCCTGCTGTGGATTCAGTTGCACACGATGGTTGTTATCGTCAATAATGGACACCTCATCGCCCGCAAAATCAAATTGCGCCATGTCAGTTACTCCTTAACAGCTTTCTGCATTACTCTCCCGCACGCTCGTTCTTGTTGTGTTCAACAGTTTTGAAACAATTATATCCCATTATCTGTGATAAACGACGTAAAATTTAGGCTATGTACTCTCTAGTCTCTGAGCTAAAAAGAGGAGACGTGCGCGATAACATCTTGACAATCCTGGCTCCTGGACTGCTTGTCGGCCCGTGATCATCCACGTAGAGGTAGCTCCAGGATAATGTAGTGGCGCCCCTCGCGGCCGCCAGGCTCCCGCGCGAAAATTGAAACGCACCCATTCCCATGGCACAGTGGCACAGATAAGCGCCATGTGCTACGCTACTCAACAGTACAAGAGGGCTGATACTGACCAGGTAGACATACACTTCACCATTGTGCACGTACCAGCCTCACACCAATGCACAAGGGCAATCTGTCCCGGTTGCTCGACCTTATAGAACGTATGGAGGTCAAGTATGGCTCAAGTGTATTTACCAGACGATCCGCGTGTACGCGCGCAACTCGAAGGAGCAGAAACGCCCGCCGTCAAGGAGCAGCCGCGCCGCCCACGCAAACCACGGCGCTTGGGAGGGATCGACCTGGTCGTATTCCTCGCGTTCATCGCAGCTGCAACGCTCATCGTCCTCGCTGCCGCTCGTTGGACCACGCCGCTTACGCCTGCGGTGACCATTGATCTCTCGCCTTCCGTCCTCCCTGCTTACGCCGGGTACTCGCTGCTGCGCATGATGCTGGCATATGTGCTTTCGCTAGCGTTAAAGTTGTATCTTCTTTCGGACTTGCCTGTGTGGGGATGGCAGTCCTGGCGGCGATGAGAGGCGCTGGCCTCTCACCTGAATCAGCATCGTTTTCTGGGCCAAGGTTACTCTTGCGCTGCAACTCTTCGTCGGTCAACAGACTGTTCAGCGAGACGTACTGATCTCCAACTGATGTTATCGGGTCTTCTTCGATGTCCATCTCCCACGGCGCAATGGCAGGGTCCATACCAAGCAGGCGCATAATCTCTGCATCGCTCCACGTCAATTCTACATGGATGCCTGATGTATTGAGCGCCGTGTCCCTAGTGAGTTCCATGCGTCCTGTCCCCTGTCTGGCGCAGGATTGCCACGAACGGTCAGGCAGCGCTTCTAATATGTCTGCCCTGTCTGCATAGCTGTATATCAGTTTCAGGATGTCCTTTTCTTCATCTGTCCAGGCGTGCTTGTTGCCACGGTGGCGGAAGGAATAGCAGTACAGGGTGTACTCAAACGGTGGAAGCAACTCGATGGTTAACTGTAGGATGTGAGACGATAACTCTTCGATCTCGACGCGCTTCACCATCATTTTCACGAACCGTTGTTTCCGCTCGAACTTTAGGTCATGCCAATGATGTAAAGCGATATCGAGGAGCGATTTGCATTCTTCCAGGTCGGCCTGCTCGGTACTTGCCTGCTTCGATTTAGCTTCCAACTCCGCTCTATCACTGCGTAACCTTTTTAGTTGCAGGGTGGCTTCTCTGACGCCATGCTCCTCTAACTCTTCCATTGCTATGCGCTTCGCCATCTCCCATTCCACGATACCTCTGTCAATGTCTACAAGCTGCTTGTCAAACGTCCCAATCTGCACTATTTTCTCTGCTTCAGCTTCCATCAAGCGGGCATACAGGCCGTTTTTCAGTTCTTCCTGGTGTCTCTTCTCAAGATCGGCTAGCAGAAAGCGAAGTCCCGCGCTAAAATCACGGTCGAGTGCATCAATGGGGATAGCTAATGCCGTGCTGGGATTGATGCCGTCTGATCTGCTGCCGCAGTCGTAGAAACCCTTCCCCATCATCACGTAGGCAGGCTTGCCGTCTGATTGCAACACACCTTCTAAGAGTGCCCTGTGTTCAGTCTTGTGGGAGAGCCTGTTGAGCGTCGGCCTATTCTCGTTGGGCTCTCCGTCCAAAGTGACTTTTGAGAGGCGATTATAGGCGAACATAAAATCATCGAGTGGCACAATGGCTTCGTGGGCTTCTTTGTCGATGAGGACACCGCTGAACAGGTAGTAGCCGAGGTACCCGACGTTTGAGAGGATCGAGACGAGCCCGCTGCGCGACTTGATGATATAGTTGCCGTCTTCGTCCTTGTCCAGAGCGACACTTGGAACTTTTTCCACGCCCACAAATGGCGGAAAGGAAAACTTTTCGATGCGTAACTGGTGGAGCAGCCTTGGCAGGTTGCCGTCAAGTTCACGATAGCGCTTGTAAAGCCATCGCACACGCCATGCATGTTCTTCGTACACAACGTAGCGCTTCATCGCTTTCTTGCCCACAGCGATGTATCCCATTGGTACTGCATGACCACCGAAGGAAGCATTATCCTCGATGGCTGCAAGCTTGGCTGCCAGGAGTGTGTCATGTATCCATTGGATGCGCTTGGCTGCTTCCTTAAAGTCTTCGATAAGCTGATCCATATCCTGTCTTTTGGTCGGGAAGTAGACACGATGGAACGTGATAACAGGGATGCCAAAGTTCTCGCACATCCCAACGAAGCCGGTGTACTGGATTCGCGTTACGTCTCTGTACAAACGGCTCGCGTCAAAACAGGCCACGGCTCCTGCCTGTCCTGTCTCAATCAGCCTGTACAGGCGGTCTAGCCCAGCACGTTCATCACGTCTCTTTTGTCCCGACTTGCCAGTGTCTTCGCTAATCAAAATGATGTTGTCGGGTTTCCAGCCGTACTTTATCAACCGTCCACGCAGCTTCTCGTCTTGGAGTACAGCGCTCTCCGTGTTTTCGGTCAACTGCTTATACGTGCTCTGGCGTACATATTGGATGATAGGTTGGCTTGTGGGCAGCGTTTCTTGCCGAAAAGAAAATTCTTCTACAAGCCGTTTCCCTGGCTCAATGGCTCTCCTCATCAGTGTGCTTCCTCACTCAGTTGTACCGTGCTTTCGCAGCGAATCGTCTTTGCTTCATCAGCTCATACAGTCGATACATGTCTACGCGTTCGTTACAAGATTGCTGACCAATCACATTGGCATCGTCAATGACGATAATGTTCTCGTTTGACCAGCCTTGTTCAAGCAGGATACCCCGCAGCGCCTCCTTTCCCACAGAGAGGCTACTGGTTTGTCCCGTACTTTGCCGTGCATAGTGTTCCATTGTTGTTCCTTTCCTAACCTACCCTCAGACCCTCAAGGTCTCCGACGTTGATGGTTCTGCCTAGCGCTGTACTCAAGGCTTTCGCAATCTCACGCGCTACTCTGCTACTGACCACTTCGCCGAGCATGGCACGCCGAGCGGTTTTTGTGTTGATGCCCGCCTGCCTGGACAGTTCGGTAGCATCCCAGCCTAATTGTTTACAATATTCTCGTAAATCCATCTCACCTCCTAAGTGAACCCATTATGGGAGTAGTATACGTCATTGCAGGCAAGAATACAATATATGTTTTTCGTGTTGTAATGGCCGTGGTATGTCACAGGGGGTAGAGATGTCTTGCTAAGGTTCCCGTTGAAAAAAACGTCCCCAGCATTACTACGTAATTACTAGTAAGCATCCAGAAAAGAAAGAGATCCCGTCGCAGTGAGATTAGCAACGACGGGATGACCAGTCCTACCAGTACAAAGGAATCAAGAAAAAGCAGGACAGTATCATTATCTCATAGACGAAAGAAATCCCACCGCAGGTAAGGATCTGCGACGGGATGAGCCCCGCTTAAAGTCACGAACAATCAACAAGAAAAGCAGGACAATATCATTATCGCATGAGGTGAAGGAGAATAGAAGCCAGATGGTTGCATCTGGCTGTGGCTCCTATCAGGGAATATCCACCTGGAAGGAAAAATCCGAAGGTCAAAAGTTGGCACACCCCTAGTGAATTATCCCTGCAATTTTCATGATACAATATGCAGTACACCCCCGCAAAATAGCGCGGGGTTTTATCTATCCACCTAAAGGGGGGGACCTTGACCACTCGAACCAGAAGAATAAAGGCTACTACCACCACCACACCCGTAGAGGATGTCACCGTAGAGCAAACCACAGAGGAACTGCGGAAGCAGATCGTCAATGCCGACCAGGCGATGAGTGGATTGTCGCTACGTATGGAAGATCTGCAAGAACAGATTGACGTGCTTACCACCACAGAGGAGGATATCGCGCAGGAGCAGGAGACGCGCACCAGCCACATCCACGCCTTACAGGAAGAAATCGGGAGACTTGGCCTGGAACTCCAAGACTTAACCTTTGATACCACCATTAAAGGTGATGCAGCAACCGCTGGTAGCGTCCAGAGGCGTGTAGACTTGCAAAGCTCGGTGAAGGGTGACCTTCAAACGGCACAAAAAGAGCATGCCAAACTCTTGCGCGAGGAGACCGAACGTCTTCCGCAGCTTGCGGAAGACAAGAAACTGCTTGAGAAGCAGTTATCTGAACTGGAAACGCAGAGAAATACGTTTGCAACGAAGCAGGCAGCGATTTCTGCCGATTTGGGAGAGGCGATTTACAGGGAAGGCAGCGCGAAGCTAGATGAGTTGGCGCGTGCCAAGCGTGGCGCGAGTCTCGACCAGATGCACCACCAGGAGGAAGAAGTCAGGACACGGGCGCAACTCAAACAGGAGCTTGCGCCGTGGTACTCTTTGCGCCAGCAGGCTATTCGAGAGCTAAACCTGGACCAGAAGCCAGCCGATGGTCTGACGCGCATCGTGATGGGATTGATTTCTCTGCTCGATACCATTGAGCAGGATGGAAGCAGCGTACCGATGTTGGTTGACGGGAAACCAACTTCGCAGGTGTTGTCGCCATTGAGCGGAGATGTATTGCGCACCCTGGTTGGACCTAATGTGCTTAATGACCTGGATCGCCGAAACTACTTCAATCAGCGCAGGGAGCAGCTCTCGAAACTGCTGGAGACGCATAACCGCAATCGCCGATAGGGGAGGGAGCCATGTCACAGATACAGAAGCCCACAGGGGGCAGCATGCCTGTGGCCTTCGCCTCGCGGAATGCGTTGGTGTACCAGTTTAGTACAGGTAAACATTGCTGCCTTCAATGTAGTTCGGCGCTTTTTAGTGGCAGAGTCGTTGATACTATCATGTTGCATGGGAAAACCCTCGGCATGGGTGAGGACGGTTGGCTTGCTCGCATGCTCGTGAAAGAGAGCGACACACAACGGTGTGATATCTGCGGCAGACAAGTACGGTAAGCAGCTCGCTGGCTATCTGATAACGATTAGTAGATGGGCTCTCCGTCAATTTAAGTGTGTCTGCTTGCTTCCAACCTTTTTCAACGTCCAAGGGCCTTCTTAGAATGGTGACCGTCTGTCGAACAGCTCATCAGGGCGCGTACAAAGAAGACTCCATCAATTCGGAAAGTCATTGAGCTGACAGTTCGTAACGCTTTCCGTAACGATAGTGAGACGGGCGTGTGATAATATGATCAGTAAGAAAGAGGAACAGTAGCGGCATTGTCTCCTCCTTTCCTTTGAAGCGTCTGAGGAGTATGCATGTGAACCATCCATCAGCTTTGATCCCGATACCCGGAAGCCAGGAGCAACACAGCGAAGGAAGCATACGCTTCTCTGGACGCTGGCTCGTTCTTGCGCGAGTGGGGTGGGTGGTACTAGCCGTTTTCACGCTCATCGTCGTCGTTGCCAGCCTGCCGGTCTATATTGCACAACTGCAAACGCTCTGTGCTGGGGCAGTCACAGCCTGCTCTTTCTCCCAGCACTTCTCTCCTGCACCAGCAAGGCTGCTCAAAGGGATGGGCCTGTCTCTCGGCAACTATGCAGCGTTCAGGGTCGCGCTCACGCTTACCACCATGGTGGTGTGTTTGGTGGTCAGCACAGTGATCATCTGGCGCAGGTCTGACGATCGCATGGCGCTGTTGGTCGCGCTCATGCTCGTGACTCTTGGCCCGATCAGCGTGACAAGCACCGTCCGGGCGATTCCCTCCCCCTGGCAGGTGCCCAACGCGTGTCTGTTCTTCCTGGCTCTTGCCCTGCTCGTGCTCGTCGGCCTCCTGTTTCCCAGTGGGCAGTTCGTACCTCGCTGGACGCGCTGGACTCTCGTCGTCTTTCTCGCAGTGCTCATCCCTTTCACTATCTTCCCAAATGCACCTTTTACGCTGAATACCCTGGCTCTTTCGCTTCTCTATCTCACGACTCTCGGCGAGTACGCAATCATTGCAGTCGTCCAACTGTACCGCTATCGGCGGGTATCTAGCCCACTGCAACGTCAGCAGACCAAATGGGTGGTCTTCGGTCTCGCTGTGCTAGGTCTAGTCTTCGTTGTCGGGTATGTGCTGCTGATCGTTCCAGCGCTATCTTCGCCCAGGGCCTGGTGATTGGCCTGCAAGCACTCCTGCGGGGCATCATCAGCCAGGACAGCGGCGTGGCCATCGTCATCTCCACGCTGGCGATCTACTGGTTGTTCCAGCCGCTGCGCCAGGGCATCCAGCGGATTATTGACCGGCGCTTCTATCGCAGCAAGTATGATGCCGCCAAGACCGTGGCAGCTTTCAGCGCCACCTTGCGCCAGGAAGTGGACCTGGACCAGTTGCGAGAGCAGTTGGTGGCAGTCGTCCAGGAGACGATGCAGCCCTCCCAGGTTTCGCTCTGGCTGCGCCCAACGACACCAGACAGAAAACAGCAGACGGCTTGGAGCAGCCCTCCTCCTCACCTCAACGAGTGGGAACAGGGAGCTTTGATGCAGCACACGAAGGCGGAGCAGATCGAAGCAAGCAGGCTCACTTAAAGTGATAGTGGTGGCGAATTGGCAAACTGAGCGTAATTCTTAGCTTCTCTCTGCACCGTCCTCGCTCGATTGTTGAATTCGCCACCAATACCAGATTACGTGTGCCTGCTTGCCTACAACCTCGTTCAACGTGCTACGGGTCTTTCCTGGAAAGGAGGCAGTCTGTTGAACAACTTTCACTGGCGGATGCAAAGAAGACCAAAAGAAGTCCGAAAGTCACTCAGGTCTGCAATCGGTAATGCTTCCCGTAACGCTTTCGAGACGATGCTATGGTATACTGGAGGAAGGGAAAAGGCACCCGTCTGGACTCGCTCGATACATCAGGCGAGGGGAAGCGGACCAGCAGGAAGCAGCCTGCTGACGAGCGCTAGCGGGGCACAGAAGGAGGAAAGGGATGCCCCTTCCAGTTACACCGTCTCCTGTCACCATCCGTACTGACCCAACGAGCGAGGGCGACACCCGCTTGTCCGGCGGATTCCTCGTCTTCGCCCGCGTGGGCTGGGTGCTCCTGGTGGCCCTGACCTTGGGTCTTGTGGTCGTCGGCTTCCCGTTCGCCGTGGTGCAATTACAGCTGCCTGGTGGGAGCGACGCTGTCTGGAGTGTCGCTCTCAGCGGGACCAGTGCCTTCGCCTGGGTGGCGATCGGCGTCCTGCTTTTCTGGCGCAAGTCCGACAATTGGATGGCCCTGCTGGTCGCGCTCATGCTCGTGGTGCAAGGAGCAGACAGCCTGTCGGGAGTCGTGAGTGTGAGTACGGAAGCCGGGCAAGTG
>WNGK01000484.1_pt1 | contig 52949 bp, 51 predicted proteins | sample 5400601 | NCBI WGS metagenome assembly WNGK01 (sample SAMN13153376, study PRJNA577476) | soil metagenome | isolation source: 60 cm soil or saprolite under Garry oak tree replicate 1 | place: USA:California | collected 2016-06-15 | reverse complement strand
AGCTCCCGAGATCCGCGAGCTCGACGCCAAGCGGTTCCTGGACGAGGGCAGCTGGCACTACCAGGAGCATCGGCCCGCATATGTGCCCCGCGCGACTGCTCCACGACCCTCGCAGCCGTTGCACAATCGCGGCCGGCGGTGGCCCGCGCGCACCGCGACCGCCAGGTAAGCCCGAGTGGTGCTCCGACCGGCGGCCCCTCGGGGCAATGGGTCTAGACTGCTTCCTCAGCGACAGGCTGGCGTTTCCTCCCGTGAACCTGCCGATCCTCTGGCCGAGAAGGAGATACGGAGGTCCTCAATGGACGCCAATCCCATCGCCCTGCTCGTCGACGACGAGCCGGCCTCACGCGCCGCCCAGCAGACCCGTCTCGAAGACCAGGGGTACACGGTATTCGTGGCCCTGGATCAAGCCGACGCTGTGAGCCGGGCCAAGCAGACCGCGCCGAAGGTCATATTCGCTCACCTCGGGGCATCGAGCCTCGGCAACCTGGCCCTGATCCAGGCCCTTCGCTCAGAGGACGCCTGCAGGCACATCCCCGTCGTGGTCATCACCGACCACACGCAGGTCGGGGTCAAGCCGACGAAGCTTCGCGCCGTGCCTCACGACAGCTGGTAGGCGGAAAGCTGATGCCGGCGCGCTAGCGCCGGCGATGCATCACCGAGCGCGTTGCGTTCTCGGCGACAAGCCGGCCCTGAAACCACACCTTCTCTGGCAGCGGCTGCAGACGTAGCGCTTCTTCCCAGGAAGGGACCGGCAGCAGCTGCAAGTCGGCCCGTGCGCCGGTCTCGAGTCCGTAGTCGGTCAATCGCCACGCCTGGGCAGGCGCCTCGGTCACGGCCTTCAAGACGAATGCCATGTCGGCGCGGCTGGTCAGGTGCGCTGCGTGAGCGGAGATGAGCGCAACTTCGAGCATCGAGCCCCGCCCGAAGGGATAGAAGCCGTCCTTGACGCAGTCCTGCCCAAAGAGAACATTCACGCCGGCCGCGCGCAGCTCTCCGACACGCGTCACTCCCCGACGAACCAAACCTCGGTCTCCTCGGCCCTGCAGCACCAGGTTGGTCACCGCGTTGGCCGCGATTGAGATGCCGGCTCGCCGGCATTTTTCGATCACACGCCCCGCGTTCTCGTGCGAAGCGCCCGCCAGCGAGCAGACATGGCCTGCGCACACCCGTCCGAGGTAGCCACGGCGCAGCGCCTCGTCGGCCACCATCTCGAGGGTCTGCACACCGCCGTCATCGGTCTCGTCGACGTGCATGTCGAGATCGCGATCGAAGCGCTCCGCGAGATCGAAGCACAGGCGGACGTGCTCCCGTTGGGCAGTCTCGCCCAGCTCCCAATGAGGCATGCCGCCCACCACCTCCGCCCCCGCCTTGATGGCGGCCTCCATCAATTCGTACGCGCCTGGACCGCGAAGGAGGCCTTCCTGCGGAAAGGCGACGATGCTCACATCAGCGATGTCGGCGCACTCGGCGGCTGCAGCCAGAACCCCCTCCAGCGGGATCAGCCCGCCGATCGTGTCCACGTCCACGTGCGAGCGCAGGCGTGTGGTCCCAAGCTGCACCGAACCTTCGATCACGGAGCGCGCGCGGTCCCGAACGTCATCCACTGTGTAGCGCCGCTTGCGCTCATGAATGGCTTCGATCGCCCCGCTGAGCGTGCCGTCGTGCTCGCGCAGCTCGTCGCGGATCATCACCTTGTCGAGGTGGATGTGGCTGTCCACGTAGGCGGGCAGGAGCAGCTTGCCGGAGCAATCCTCAGTCTTGGCAAGGCCTCGCGCGACGCCAGGTCCGGCGCGTGCTATCCGCCCGCCGTCGACAACGATGTCGGTGGTTTCACCGCTCGGCAGACGGGCGTCTTGCAAAGCCCACACGGGCGGCTACCATAGCGCGGGGGACCCCGGACCACGGGGGGGCCGGGGCGCATGTATAGGGGGTAGGCGCCATGGCGGTGGTATCTGCAGCGCGTGAGCGCGACATCGTCTATCCGGAGGAACGGCTGGCGTGGCCGCAGACGATCCTCCTCGGCATCCAGCACGTGATGGCCATGTTCGGGGCCACCGTCCTGGTTCCGCTGATCCTGGGCTTCAACCCGAACACCGTCATCTTCTTCAGCGGGATCGGGACCCTCATCTTCCTGATCGTGACCGGGCGGAAAGTCCCCAGCTACCTCGGCAGCTCGTTCTCATTCATCGGTGCGGTCCTGGCGATCCAGGGCGGCCCCGGCCACCACCAGGGCCTGGCCTTCGCGGGCATCCTGGTCGCCGGCGTCATCTACTTCCTGATCGGCGTCGTCGTCCATTTCGCGGGCATCAACGTCATCCGCTTCCTGATGCCTCCGGTGGTCACCGGCACCGTGGTCGCCGTCATCGGGATTGCGCTCGCAAGCGTCGCCGTGGGGAATTACCAGAAGGAGCTCGTTACCGGCACCATCACCTTCCTCGCGGCAGCTCTTGCGTCGGTGTACCTGCGCGGCTTCCCCCGGCTGCTTCCGGTGCTCATCGGTGTGGTCGCCGGCTACGTCGTGGCCGGGCTCGACCAGGTTGCCGGCGGCGCCTGCGCCGCAGCCGCGTCGGGCTGCCATGTCAACACCTCCGGCATCGGCAGCGCAGACTGGATCGGCTACCCGACGTTCAGCTTCCCCGATTTCAGCGATCCGGTCCGCGCCTTCAGCCTGTTCTGGTTCATCCCGATCGTCCTCGTGGCCGAGAACACGGGTCACGTTTTCGCGATCGGCGGGATCATGAAGCGCGATCTGTCCGGCTACCTGGGCCGCACCTTCATGGGCGACGGTCTGGCTACTACTGTGAGTGCGATATTCGGCGGCACGGGCGAAACGACCTACGCCGAGAACATCGGTGTCATGAGCATCACGCGAGTCTTCTCGATCTGGGTGTTCATCGTCGCCGCGATCACAGCCATCCTGCTCGGCTTCATACCCAAGTTCGGGGCCCTGGTGCTCAGCATCCCGATCAGCGTCCTGGGCGGTATCGAGCTCTACCTGTTCGGGTTGATCGCAGTGATCGGCGCCAAGATCTGGGTCGACGGCAGAGTCGACTTCTCGAAGCGGGCCAACCTCGCCGTGGCGGCCATTCCGCTCATCCTGGCCGCCGGCGGGGCCGATCTCAAGATCGGCTCGTTCGAGATCAACAACCTGGGCCTGGGGGCGCTGGGTGCGATCGTGCTCTATCAGATTCTGCGCCCGGGCCACATGCGCGACGCCGCGGCGGAAGCGCCAGAGGTGGTTGCGCCGAGCTGAAGTCGACCAAGCAGCTGACGCGTAAGGACTACGACAAGGAGCTCAGACGTCTCCAGGTCGAGCTCGTCCAGCTCGAGGAGTGGATCAGGAATCGAAACCTCCGTGTCGTGGTCCTGTTCGAGGGCCGCGACACGGCCGGCAAGGGCGGCGTCATCAAGCGGATCATGGCGCTGCTGAACCCACGCTACTGCCGGGTCGTAGCGCTGCCGGCGCCGACCGACAGGGAGAGGACGCAGTGGTATTTCCAGCGCTACATACAGCACCTGCCTTCGGCCGGCGAGATGGTCCTGTTCGACAGGAGCTGGTACAACCGCGCCGGCGTGGAGCGGGTCATGGGCTTCTGCACGGACGCCGAGTACGAAGACTTCATGCGCACATGTCCGCAGTTCGAGCGCATGCTCGTGCGCTCCGGGATCATCCTGATCAAGTATTGGCTCTCGGTCAGCGATGAGGAGCAGGAGCGACGGTTCCTGGGCCGCATCAACGACCCCAGCAAGCGGTGGAAGCTGAGCCCGATGGACCTGCAGGCTCGCGCGAGGTGGGTCGACTACTCGGAGGCGAAGGATCGGATGTTCGCGAACTGTGACATCAAGGAAGCGCCCTGGCACGTGGTCGAGACCGACAACAAGCGTGCTGCACATCTCAATCTGATCAGCCACTTTCTCAAGCAGATCCCATACCAAGAGGTGCCGCACGAGGATATCAAGCTGCCACCACGACAGAAGCGCCGCTACAACCGACCGCCCAAGAGCAGCCAGCGAATGGTGCCGGTCAGGTACGAGGTGATTTGAGTGAAGGTTAGAGACGTGCCGCCGGGACGCCTGCTCTCAGTCGAGCCACAAACCAGCCTGGCGGACGTGGCCAAACGCATGCGGCGCGAGGACGCCGACTCGGTCGCCGTGATGTCCGAGGGCCAGCTGCTCGGAATCATCACGGAGCGCGACCTCGTGCGAGCCATCGCGGACGGCGTCGATCCACAGCAGGCCAAAGCTGACGTCATCATGTCGGCGGACCCGGCGACCGTAACGGCTGATGAGGAGGTCGCCGTGGTCGCTCTCAAGATGATGACGCTGGGGATCCGGCACCTCCCTGTCGTGGACCAGGACGGCTCGCCGATGGGGCTCATCTCGGCGCGCGACCTCGTCGCGGTGCTGGAGCGCGAATAGGGTTGCGCGCCGTAAATCCGCGCCCGACTCGTTAGAAGGATCAACTGTGCTCACACGACGACTGCTTGTCCTGTTGGTGGCGGTGGTCAGCCTCGGCGTGCTGGCGGATGGCGCGGTGATCGTCAACCATCTCCGGACCTCCAGCCACACTCAGGCACCTGCCCAGGCCGCGGCCCAATCCGGCCCGAAAGCGGTCGGGCATCCTTGCAACCACGGCTTCTACGTCGCGCAGGCCGCACATGCGAAGAAAGGCGGAGCCTACGTGAGGCAGATCGCCAAGAGCGATCTCGGCAAGAACGGCAGCTGCTCGGCCCCGCTGCCCGCCCCATCTTCGGGAACCAGCAAACAGGGCGCGGACGAAACGGACAGCTGACGGCCGGTCCGCGTAGCTTGCGAGCGTCGGCCCGCATGTGCATTGTTTGCTCATGGCCGAGCGGGTGGGGGAGCGGGAGGGAATCGAGGCGATCCGCCGCCGCCTCCGCTCAGGGATCCTCCCCGTCGAGCTGCTGCCGGCCGGCAAGGACGTCGTTCTCAGGTCCGGCCATCGCCGGCTGACCCGCGACGAGCTGAGGGCCGAGGCCGAGCAGGTGGCGGGGGGCCTGGCCGGGGTGGGCGTAAAGCCAGGCGACCGCGTCGGGATCTACGCCCACAGTCATCTTGATTGGGTCATCGCCTACCTGGGCGCCCAGCGGGCCGGGGCCTGCGTGGTGCCGATGAACCCCGACTACCACTCCGCCGAGATCGAGCACATCGTCGGCAACGCGGAGCCGGCGCTCGTGTTCACGTTTGCCGCACGCATGCACGTCGTCATGGGGCTCGGCCAGGGAGCCGTTGACGTGCACAATCCTCCGCGGGGCACGCCGCCGCCTGTGCCGGCGCTGACACCCGACAGCGCCGCGGCCATCCTCTACACGTCGGGCACGACGGGCCGTCCGAAGGGTGCCGTCCTCGACCACGGCGCGTTCCTCGCCCAGGCCCGCGGTGCAATCGAGATGTGGCGCTGGACTTCTCGCGACATCCTCGTCCATGCTCTCCCGCTGTTCCACCTGCACGGGCTCGGGATGGGCTTGCACGGAACCCTGCTGAGCGGGGGCAGCGCGACCCTCATCCAGTTCTCGCCGCAGGCGGTCGTCGAAGAGCTGACCAGGGACGACGCGGAGCGAGGGACGATGCTCTTCGGTGTGCCCGCGATGTACCAGCGCCTGTGCGACTGGCTCGACGACCACCCGGCCGACCTGTCCCACGTCCGCCTGTTCGTATCCGGGTCGGCACCCCTGCCGCCCGCACTGTTCGAGCGGTGCGAGCGCCTGCTCGGCCAGCCACCCGTCGAGCGCTACGGCATCACGGAGGGCGGCATCGTCGTCACCAACCCGTACGACGGTCCGCGCCAGCCCGGCCGCGTCGGCGTCCCGTTCCCGGGCGTGGAGGTCAAGCTCGGGGAGAAGGACGAGGTCCTGCTCAAAGGCGGCCAGGTTTTCAAGGGTTACTGGCGCAACGAGGCGGCGACAAAAGAGGCCTTCACACCGGATGGCTTCTTCAAGACGGCCGACGTGGGCGAGATCGGGGACGATGGCACCCTGGCCATCCGCGGCCGCCTTAAGGAGCTGATCATCTCGGGCGGTTTCAACGTCTACCCGCGCGAGGTCGAGCTCGTCCTGGAGACACATCCCGCCGTCGAGGAGGTGGCCGTGGCCGGCGTCCCGAGCGACGATTGGGGCGAGGAGGTCACGGCCTTCGTGGTGGCCGCGAAAGAGCAAGAGATTGTCGAGAGCGAGATCATCGCCTTCGCCCGCGAGCGCCTTGCGATTTACAAATGCCCACGTCGAGTCGTCGTGATCGACCGGCTGCCGAGAAACGCGATGGGCAAGGTGGAGCGCTCCAGGCTGCAAGCACCCGGGCAAACCAGGTGAGGTTCATCGACCTCACCCAGGACTTCTCGCTGCACACTCCCGCGTTCGCCGGCTACGCCGGGCCCGCCATCCGCTGGATCAAGCGGCTGGCCTTCGACAAGGCCGGCGGCCAGGAGATCACGATGACGCTCCACGTCAGCACGCACCTCGACGCTCCCGCGCATTTCCTGTCGGGCGGCAAGTTCATCGGCGACCTGCCCCTGGACTTCCTCATCGGCCCGGCCTGCGTCGTCGACCTCGAGCGGATGGGTCTCGGCGACTACGACCTCTACGGACCGGAGCACTTCGAGCGCTGGGAGAGCGACACCGGCCATCGCATCGAGCGTGGTGAGATCCTCGCCATCCATACCGGCTACCACCGCCACTACCCCGAGAACTGGGCCGACCGCTCGCAGGTCGATGAGACCAGATACTTCATCCGCCATCCCGGGCCGACCCGCGCCTTCGCCGAGTGGGTGCTCGAGCGTGGCGTACGCTGGATCGCGGTCGACGCAGGCAGCGCCGACCATCCCATGAACACGGTCATCCGCCGCATCCGAGCCGACGAGGCGGAGGAGGCCGAGAACAAGCTGGGCCGCAGCCTCGACGAGATCTTTCCGAAGGCGGACTATCAGATCATGCACACGCTGCTTTTTCCGCACGACGTCATCCATATCGAGAATCTCGGCGGGCGAATCGACGATGTGCTCGACCAGAAGGTGATGCTCGGCTGCTTCCCATGGCGGTTCCAGGGGGGCGAGGCTTCGCCCTGCCGCGCGGTCGCAATCGTCGAGTGAAGCCGCCCCGATTCGAGTACCAGTCACCGGCGTCCGTCGAGGAAGCGTGCGCCCTGCTGGGTTCGCTCGAGGACGCGAAGGTGCTGGCGGGCGGCCAATCGCTGGTGCCGCTCCTGAACTTCCGGCTGGCCCGTCCGGCGCGCCTGGTCGACATCAACCGGATCCCGAACCTCGACCGCATCTATGAGCGCGATGGCGGCGTCGCGGTGCAGGCGCTTGCCCGACAGGCTGAGGTCGAGGACTCGGAGCTAGTCGCTCGCGTGTGCCCGCTGCTGGCCCTGGCGGTGCGATTGGTGGCGCACCGCGTCATCCGCAACCGCGGCACGGTGTGCGGGAGCCTCGCCCACGCAGATCCGGCGTCGGAGCTGCCCGCGGTGCTGCTCGCCCTCAACGGCCATGTCGTCGTTCGCTCGACTCGCGGAGCTCGCATCATCCCCGCCGCCGACTTCTTCGAGAGCGTGATGGAGACCACGCTGGCGTCTGACGAGCTGCTGATCGAGGCATGGTTCCCGGCGTCGACGGGTACGTACGCGATCGCGGAGGAGTCGCGCCGGCATGGCGACTTCGCCCTCGCCGGCGGGGTGCGCTATGGAGACCGTCTCGTCCTGTTCGGCGTGGCGCCGACACCCGTGCTGGCCGATCCGAAGAACCCGACGCGTGGGCTCGAGCCCAGCGGCGACCTCGAGGCCACGCCGGAGTTCCGCCTTCACCTCGTCCAGGTCTTGAGCGACCGGCTCTTTGCCGCATGAGGGTCAACGGCACAGTCCATCCGGCCCCGGCTGACCCGCGCCGTCTGCTGTCGGACCACCTGCGCCACGACCTCGGCCTCACCGGCACACACGTCGGCTGCGAGCACGGCGTGTGCGGCTGCTGCACGGTCCTGTTCGATGGCGCGCCTGTGCGTTCGTGCTTGATGCTCGCCGTCCAGGCCGAGGGGCACGAGGTGACCACCATCGAGGGCCTGGCGGCCCCTGGCGCACCCCTTCACCCCGTCCAGCAGGCCTTCCACGAATGCCACGGGCTGCAGTGCGGCTTCTGCACGCCAGGCTTCGTGATGTCGGTGGTCGGTCTGCTCGATCGCTACCCGAACCCGACTCCGGAGCAGGTCGATGAAGGCATCTCCGGCAACCTCTGCCGCTGCACCGGATACGCCTCGATCCGCCGCGCCGTCCAACGAGCCGCGGAGCTCTCGAAGGGGTGACGACGCGCTGGTTCGGCGCCAGGGTGCAACGCGTCGAAGACGACCGGCTGCTGCGCGGGCGCGGCCATTTCACCGACGACATCGATGAGGGCGCGTCGGAGTCGTGCATCGTGCGGTCTCCTTACGCCCATGCGCGCATCAAGTCGATCGATGTGACCGCGGCGCGGGCGCTGCCCGGCGTGAAAGCCGTTTATGTCGCCGGCGACTTGCCGTTCGGCCATACCGACCTCCCCATCCTCATCCCGCATCCCAACCTCACCCACGGCCGCACCCAGCGATGCCTCGCTTCAGAGGTCGTGCGCTACAGCGGCGAGGCGGTCGCGTTCGTGGTCGCGGACAACCGGTACATCGCCGAGGACGCGGCCGACATGGTCCAGGTGGAGTACGAGCCCCTGCCGGTCGTGATCACCCCGGAGGTTTCGGCAGCCGCGGACCACCTCGTCCACGACGACGTCCCGGGCAACGTCGCGGCGGAGATGCTGCAGGAGGCGGGGGACGTGCAATCCGCGCTGGCCGCCGCGCCCCATCGCAAGCACCTGCACCTGCGCTTCGAGCGCGGCGCCGCCAGCCCGATGGAGGGCCGCGCCGTTTGGGCGCGATGGTCCACGAGCGAGCACAGGCTCACGGTCTACGACTCCACCCAGTCGCCCACCTCGATTCGGGGCGGTCTTGCGGTCCTCTTCGGTCTCCCGGAATCGGACGTCGACGTGATCGCCCCGGACGTGGGCGGCGGTTTCGGACCGAAGATCATGCTGTTCTACCCCGACGAGCTGCTGGTCCCGTTCGCTGCGATGCAGCTGGGCCGCCCGGTCAAATGGACTGAGGACCGCCAGGAGCATTTCACCGCGGTCAACCAGGAACGCGGGCAGGTGCACGAGGTCGAGGTCGGGTTCGACGGCGACGGGCGGGTGCTCGCGCTCGACGTCGACTTCATCCACGACGGCGGCGCCTACACACCCTATGGGATCATCCTGCCGATCATCACCGCCGCCCAGGTGCCGGGGCCCTACCGCGTGCCCAACTACCGGGTGCGGTTCCGCGACATGTACACCAACGCCATACCCACTTCGCCCTATCGCGGCGCGGGCCGCCCGCATGCATGCTTCGTGATGGAGCGAACACTCGATGCGATCGCCGCCGAGCTCGGACTCGACCGCACCGAGGTCCGGCGCCGGAACCTCATCGAGCCCGATCAGTTTCCGTATGAGGTCGGTGTCATCTGGCAGGATGGAAACCCGGTCGTCTACGACAGCGGTGACTACCCGGCGCTTGTGAACCGGGCGCTCGAGATGCTCGGACCGCGACCCGAGGGCGATCACATCGGCATGGGACTCAGCCCGTACGTCGAAGGGACGGGGGTCGGGCCGTACGAGGGAGCTCACGTGCAGGTGCTCGTCTCGGGCAAAGTGGTGGCCTTTACCGGCATCCCAAACCAGGGACAGGCGCATGCCACCGTCTGGGCGCAGATCGTGGCCGACCAGCTGGGAGTGGACGTCTCCGACGTCGAGGTGTCGAGCGGCGACACCCGCAGGTTCCCGTGGGGCGTAGGCACGTTCGCATCCCGCGCCGCCATCATGGCCGGCAACGCGATGGCGGTCGCCGCCGGGATGGTTGCCGAGAAAGCGAAGCACATCGCCGCCGAGCACCTGGAGGCGGACCCCGCCGACCTGGAGCTCTCCGGCGGCAGCGTGCGCGTGAAAGGATCACCCGACCGCGGCATGCCGCTCGGTGCCGTAGCAGTGCTCTCCAACCCGATGCGCTATGCGTTCGGTGGCGGCACGGAAGCGGCGACCCAGTTCGCAGCCAAGCCACGGCCGGGCCCGCCGCTGCCAGAGGGAGAGCAGCCTGGTTTGGAGGCGACCGGATTCTTCAGCCCGGTCGGGTCGGCATGGGCGGCGGGCTGCCACGCCGCGTATGTGCGTGTCGACCCGAAGACTTTCCGGCTCGAGATCCTCAAGTACGTGGTCGTCCACGACTGCGGTCGCTTGATCAATCCCCTGGTGGTCGAGGGCCAGATCGAGGGCGGCGTCGCCCAGGGGATCGGGGGGGCGTTCTACGAGCGCCTCGCATACGACGCCGAGGGCCAGCTTCGGAATGCGTCCTTCATGGAGTTCCTCATGCCGTATGCGACGGAGATTCCGAAGATCGAGATCGACCACATCGAAACGCCGTCTCCGCTCAACCCGCTCGGCATCAAGGGCGCAGGCGAGGCGGGCGTGATCCCGGTCGGCGCGGTCATCGCCTCCGCCGTCGAGGAGGCGCTCGGTGTGCCCATCACCGAGATGCCGCTATCGCCGCTGAAGCTCTATGAGCTTTTCACCTCCCCACCCGGTGGGGAGGTCGCCCGGCTCGCGTAGCGAGCCGGGCGGGTGGGGAGCTCAGGCTCTGATTACGGCGGCGACGATGTTCCCTCCCGGCGGGCCCTGGTGTGAGTTGCGCTCGCCTCCGCTCACATAGTTGGTGGTCCGGCCTGTGACCGACGCGACGAGCATCCCCCCCAGCGCCTTGCCGATCTGATAAGCGTCGGCGTCGTCGAGGAGGGTGATCCTCTGCCCACGGATCTGATCGCTGCCGGGAATGACCGACTTGGCGAACACATGAACCAGACGTGACAGGTCGGCTTCAGATGGCAGGCCGTCGCTGAAACGCAGCCCGGCGGAGCGGAGCGCGTTCCTCACGCCCTCGCCATCGATGAAGTCCTTCGTGACCGCGTGTCCGATCCGAAGCGAGCTTCGCGACGCGGCCGAGTTGCCGAACACGACCACCTCGCCGTGGCGCTTCTCGCCCCCGGACGAGGTCATCGCCACCTCCGAGTAAAGGTTCCAGTCGCGGCGCACGACGTCGTCCGACAGAGACGATTCCGGCACCTCGCCGAGCGTCATCGCCACGCCGAGGGCAGCGGCGTCGTTCGCATAGGCGCCGGCGCCCTCGGGCCCGAACGTGAGGTCGTGCGAGACGACCGTCTTCCCGCGCGACTCCGCGTCCTTGATGCTCGCGGTCGTCAGCCCAGGCACCTTGACCATGACCAGGTGGACGTCCTTCGGGTCGGTGAGGCCGGCGTCGGCCATCGCTCGCCGGGTGGCTTCGGCCACCTTGCGAATCTGTCCCATGCGGCCGACCTCCTCGGGCAGCATCGGATCCGAGCCGGCCCGCCCTACCACCATCCGCTTGTCATTGCCGAGATCCGAGACCTCGATCCATTCTCTGGTGACGGCCGCAATGTGCGGCGTGATCACGCCCGGGCACCCGCCCGAGAGGACGAAGATGACGTGCTTGGCGACCTCGTCTGGCGGCACGCCGAGAAACTTTCCCGTCCACTCGCGCAGCGCAGCGTCGGCCCACACGCGGCCCCAGTCGTCGTGCGCCCCGGTCCCTTCGGTCTTGCCCACCAGGGCGACGAGGGTGTCGGGCTTGATCTTTCCGGAGTCCGCAAGCCGCTGCAGCCCGGCCGTGTCGGCAGGTGCGGCCGTGGGACAGACGAACAGCTCGACTCGTTGGGCCTTCATCGGACTACCTCCTCGCGGTTCTCATTCCAGGCCGGGCGGGCGCTGAAAGCCAAAGCCGGCCGATCTCTCGAGCTGTTCGGCGAAATCGAGCAGCTCGTACTCCTGCGCGTGCTGCCCCACCAGCTGGACGCCCACAGGCAAGCCCTCATGCAGCCCGGCCGGTATCGAGACCGCGGGCACGCGCGCGAATGTCACGGGGAGCACGAACTGTATGTAGCGAGCCCATTCGTCAGCGAGGAAGGCGGGTGTTTGCTCGATCGGCATCGCTAGCAGCCCCAGCGTCGGCGTCAGGAGGAAGTCGTAGCGCATCTGCAGCGGCACCGCAACCGCCCGGTTGGCCGCGTCGGTCGCTGACTCGAACGCCTGGAAGTAGTCCATCGCGGTGAGCCCACGGCCCTCCTCGGCCAGCCGGCGGATGCCCGGGCCGAACGTCGAGAGGTCGGCGGGAAAGCTGGCCATGCTGGCACGGCGCACCACGGCGTATCCGTGTGCGACCGGTTCAGGATCCCACTCGATGTGTTCGACGTGATGACCCGCTGACTCCAAGGCGGCCGCCGCGCGTTGGCACGCGTCTTTGCAGGCGGGGTCGACGCCCAGCGGCGTGGAGTCGGCCACGCCGACCACCTTCGTCACGCGCCGCGAGGATGCATCTGGAGGGGTTGTCGCGCTCATGACGGCGAAGAGGAGCCGTGCGTCGGCGACGGTGCGTGTCATCGGACCGCGGGACTGGAGCACCGTGGCATCGACCTCCTCGCACGGCACTCTCTCCGGCGAAGGCCTCAGGCCCACGACGCCACAACATGACGCAGGGATGCGGATCGACCCGCCGGTATCTCCGCCCATCGCCACTGTGGTCATCCCGGCCGCGACCGCAGCCCCGCTCCCGCCGCTCGATCCGCCGGGTGTGATGCCCTCGCGCCACGGGTTGTGCGTCGGGCCGAACAGGGTGTTGGTGGTGCCGACCGAGGCCGCTAGCTCGGGCAGGTTGGTCTTGCCCAGGATCGCCATCCCCGCTCTCCGGGCGCGAGCCACTGGCACGGCATCCTCGCCCGCGACCCGGTCGCGCCACGATGCGGTGCCGTACGTATACGGCATCCCCGCCACCGGCTGGCTGTCTTTGACCGCAAGCGTCACGCCCGCGTACCGACCCGCACGCCCACGAGCCTTGCGATCCACATAGATGTAGGCGTGGATTCGGGGGTCGAGCCGCTCGATCGCCTCGAGGTGGGCCTGCACCACCAACTGCGGGTCGAGCTCGCCGGCTCCAACCAAACGGACGATCTCAGTCGCGGAGAGCCACCGAGCGCCGTCACCTGTCATCGGTAGGCGTCATTGTCGATCCTGGCCGCACTCGGGAGCCCTTACCCCGGCGGGGCGAGTGGCTTCTGGGTCCAATCGAAACAGTCCGCCATCCCGTCGTCGGCGGCTGTGCGAGCGTTGAGCGGGGGCAGCCCGTACGTGTTCTCGCAGAACCTGAGCAGGCTTACGTGCGAGTGCCGCGCGTGCGAGATGAAGCCGGCTTTGGCGTAAGGGCTCAGCACCAGGCAAGGCACGCGACCGCCGAACCGAAACTGCGTTCCGTCCGTCCACTTCTCGACCTCTGGCGGGTTGACGTGGTCGTACCAGCCTCCCCAGTCGTCCCAGGTCACGAAGATCGCCGTCTTGGGCCACAGGCCTCCCTTCACCACGGCCGCCACCTGGGCGGCCGTCCAGGCGCTGCCTCTGGTCACATTGCCGAAGCCGGCCTTCCGGTCCACGGCAGTGTCCGCCGGATGCTCGGAGAGCGCGTTGTCGGCGTACAGCCACGACACCGCCCGCAAACTGGGCCGGCGCCTTCTGCTTGCCCGCCGTGTACTTGATGTAGTCGAAGACGTAACCGCCGTAGTTTCCCCAGCTGGCGCCGCTCTGATCAAGCTGTGCGGGCAGCGTCGGCATGTCGACCAGCGGCGCGGGGTGGGGGTTCTCGATGATCGGCGAGTCGGCCGCGACGAGCATCAGGTGGTTGGGCGTCGAAGGCCCGGCCACGTCCGTGAAGTACGAGTCGCACAGTGTGAACGAGCGCGCCCAGGCCCAGTAGGCGGGGATATCCCCCTCCACGAACTGGACTCGGGGCGCTGTCTTGGCACGCGTCAACCACGCCGGATGCCGGTGATCGGGATCCGTGTGGGGCGGATTCTTGCTGTGCGCCATGGCCATGCCGTCTGCGCCCGGGAAGGTGCCGAAGTAGTTGTCGAAGCCGTGGTTCTCCTTGACCACGATCACAACGTGCTCGATGGGGGTCAAATGCAGGTGTTGTTCTGGTTGGACCATTCGAGCTGAACGGTCCACGGGCCGAGCGGCTTGGTCTGCCAGGCACAGATGTCGCCGATCTCGCCGTTGGAGTCGTCATACCAGCCCTGGCCGGGCACCGGATCCGTGACCGCCTCGCACAGCTCGTGAGAGCTGGTCGACGTGAGCGCATCCAGCAGCGCCAGGCCGCCGACACAGGCCGCGCAGTCGGGATAGGGCATGACCGCGTAGTAGATCGCCCTGCCCATGGCGTCGTGGTAACCGCACAACGACGTGCACGACTCCTGGCCGTCGATGTCCACCGCAACGCCCGGCGGCAGGTAGATGAAGTAGAGGGAGTTCGAAGTCGTCGCCGGCAGGGTGCCGTCCGCGATCTTGGATTGGATGAGGCCCTGGATCTGCGCGTCTGTGACCGTGCTCCCAGGCTGCTGGTCGGAAATCGTTGCGGTGCCCGCCAGCGACCCCGGGCCGATGGGTGTTCCCGGGATCGAATACTCGCCCAGCTGCTCCATGAGCGTGCTGGTCAGGACGAAGGTGAAGAAGTCGTTGACCTGCCTGCGCAGGATGGCGTCGGCGCCCTGCCATTCTGCGCCCCAAAACGCGCTGATGACCTCGACCGCCGAAAGCAGCGGTCCACCGCGGTACGTGAGGCGCGGCGGGGCGGCCGGCGCAGCCGCCGGCGCGGGATGCAGCGGGACGATCCGGATCGGTTTGGTGACCATCCGTCCGTAGTCGGCCGCCCGGCCTGCGCGCCGCAAGCGTACCGTCGCAGCGGTACCCTGTTTTCATGGAGTCGAGCAACCGGCGCCCTGTGGTGCTCGTGGTCGACGACAGCAAAGCCATTCGGGCGGTCATCGAGGCCTGTCTGGGTGCCATCGACTGTGAGTTTCGATTCGCCGGCGACGGCTTGACCGGACTCGCGATGATCGAGGCTGACGAGCCGGACCTCGTCCTCCTCGACGTGCACATGCCGGGGATGGACGGCTACGAGGTTTGCCGGAGGATCAGGGCGCTGCCAGGGCTGCGGCTGCTGCCGGTGGTCATGATCACCGCCCGAACTAACTCGGATGACCGCGTCAAGGCGCTCGAATGCGGCGCCGACGACTTCATGACCAAGCCGTTCGAACGCGCGGAGCTCGTGGCGCGCGTGCGGTCATCGCTCCGGTTGAAGTCGCTGTACAACACGCTGGACAGCGCCGAGCAGGTGATCTTCGCCTTGGCTGCCGCGGTGGAGGCGAAAGACTCCGTGACCGAAAGGCACACCCGCCGGGTCGCCGAATCGGCGCGCCACATGGGCAAGCGGCTGGGACTTCCCGAAGCGGCCCTCGACGCCCTGTACCGCGGCGGCATCATCCATGACATCGGCAAGATCGGCGTCTCCGATGCGATCCTGCTCAAGGGCGGTCCGCTCGACGTCGCCGAGCAGCGGCGCATGCAGGAGCACACCGCTATCGGCGCCAACATAATCGCGCCGCTGCTGACAGGCTCGAGCCTGCAGCCGATCATCCGGCACCACCACGAGCGATTCGACGGGCACGGGTACCCGGACGGCCTCGTGGGCGCCCAGATTCCCCTGCTGGCCCGGATCATCTCCATCTGCGACGCCTTCGACGCCCTCATCAACGACCGGCCCTACCGAACGCGGGTGTCCGTCGACCAGGCCATCGCGGTACTGCGCGCGGGCGCGGGCACGCAGTGGGACCCGCAGCTGGTGGAGCTCTTCGTCGCGGAGCTGCCGGTCATCGAGAACCTGGGCGCGGCCTAGCTGAAGTTCCCGCCGCCTCAGGGCCGGGCGCCGAACTTCTTCGCCAGGTCGGCCGGCAGCGTCAGGTCCGGATCGGTTTCCTCGAGCAGCCCGCCCGCCTGAAGCGCGCGGGCGACCAGCTCCGAACAGATCTGGTGGTTGCGGCGCATCAGCCTCAGAGGCCGGCCGATGAGCAAGTAGATCGACACCCCGACAAGGGCAAGGTATCCGAACGCGACGCCCACCTGAGCCTGCCCGTACTCGACCGCGCGCCGCCTGCCGTCGGCGCCGAACTCCGGGCCCAGGCGCACAAGATGGAACTCCCTGGCGGTGTACTTCGTGATGGGGGTCCTCACCACGCCGAGAGCCTCCGCCTCGACGAGCGCGCCATCGCTTTCGACGACAAGTGCGCAGTGGCTCCAGTGGGCGTAGATCGCGTCGGGGCCGCGAAAGCGGCGCTTCTGTCCGAGGCTGATCAGTGCGCCGATGGGCCGGTTGCGCTGGGTGAGGATGAAATCTCCGGGTTCGTACGCGGAGGCCTGCTCACCCGGGCCGTACCGCTCGACACTCGCCATGGTCACACCGTACGTCCCACACGTTCATTCACCAAGGGTGCAACGCGCGAGCCCAAGACCGGAAGGCCGTTCGGGCCCGGTGTACTCGTCTGACGCCGGGCCGGGGATCACCCGCGTCCGGCGCGGACGTCGCTTCGAATACAGGCGGCCAAACGGCAAGCTTGTTCGAGACGCCTTCACGATGCGGCGCCTCGCCGGCCTGGCGGTTCCGCCGGCATGGACCGATGTGTGGATCAACCCGAACCCACGCGGCCACCTCCAGGCGACCGGCCGCGACGCGAGGCGGCGCAAGCAGTTCCGTTATCACCCGCGCTGGACGGCGGAGCGGGACGCGGACAAGTTCTCGCATCTCGTCGGCTTCTGCCGTGCCTTGCCCAGGATTCGGCGGCGCGTCGCCAAGGACCTGCGGGCGCCGGGCCTTTCTCAGGAGAAGGTGGTCGCGGCGATCGTGAGGCTCCTGGAAGCCACCTTTATCAGGATCGGCAACGAGGAGTATGCGAGCCAGAACGGGTCCTTCGGCCTGACCACCCTTCGCAGCCGCCACGCGGTTGTGCGTGGCGGCACCATCCGGCTTTCGTTTCGAGGTAAAGGTGGGAAAGAGGTCGAGGCCGAGGTCACCGATCCGCGGGTCGCTCGCGTGGTCAAGAGATGCCAGGAGCTGCCCGGCCAGGTCCTGTTCGGGTACGTCGACGAGAACGGCGAACGCCGCACCGTGTCCTCAGAGGATGTCAACGACTACCTCCGCGAGTCTACAGGGGCTGATTACACGGCCAAGGACTTCCGCACATGGGGCGGCACGGTGCTGGCCGCGGTGTCGCTGCGCGCCCTCGAGGGCTTCGAGTCGGAGGCCGAGGCGAAGCGCAATGTGGTTGTCGCGATCGACAGGGTGGCCCGACGCCTGGGCAACACGAGAGCGGTGTCGCGCCGCAGCTACGTGCACCCCGCCGTCATCGATTCGTATCTGGACCACAAGCTCGCCGAGGCGCTCACGCGACGCACCGATCGCCGACAGGAGCGTGCGGCGGCGACACCATCGGTGGAGGCGGCGGTCCTGAAGCTCATCGGACGCCGCCCTTCGTAGCGAAAGCCTCAGTCCCATCGCGCGATCGTCCCGCGCGCGTCCTCCAGCAGGCGCTCCACACGCTTGCGTGAGGCCACCATCACGGTGCGCCCGCCGAACCGGCGTGGCAGGACCAGGCCGGCGTCGCGAAGGATCTTGAGGTGCCCGCTGACGGTCGGCTGGCTGATGCGCAGCGAGCGGGCGACATCCATGACGCTCGACGGCGAAGAGAGAAGCTGGATCAGGATGTGGACGCGAGTGGGCTCCGCGAGCACTCGGAGCCGGTCGGCCACGAAGGCGGCGTCCCTCACTTTGCGGACCGGGAGCAGGTCGCTGGCCGGCACGCCGATGTGCACGTAGTCATCCAGGTCGACGACGTGCCCGCCCGACAGGCAGAAATAAAGGGGTGAAAGCGCGTATTCGTCGCGGTGCATGAAAAGGTCGTCGAAGCCCAACCGGTCTGCGCGGGTGAGCGGGTGCCTCGGCGGCACCAGCTCTTCGATGGATTCGCCGGTGTCCAGCTTCGCTTGCCAGGACCTGCAAGCGGCGGCGACTGCAGCCCGGCCGCTTTGCTCCCACGCATTCGAAGCCAGATCCCACACGTCGACCAGGATTTCGCGGTATGCGTGCCTGGCCCGCGGCTCCTCCTGCAGCCTGCGCAGCCTGCGCGCGATAGCGGACCGCGACTCCTCCGGCTCGGTGAGCATGGAGGCGGCCAGGCCGGATTTCGCCTTGCCCGAGCGCAGCCACTCGAAGAGGCGTGTCGGTTCATCGTCGAGCACGCTGCCGGCGAGCCTGGCGACGAGCATCAGCTCGGGGCAGCCGGCCAGCTCGTCGGCCCAAAGGCGCTCGACGCGCTCGCCGATGGGGGCGCGAAGGCGGCTGATCCCTGGCAGCAGGCTCGCATCGAGCTCAGCCAGAGCAGGCTCCGCGTAGCGCGCGGTTTGCACCAGCAGGTTCAGGAGCCAGGCGAGCTCGGCGGGGGCGGACGCAGACACCGCGCGGCACGCCGGCCTGCCAGTCTCGATCGGCATGTGGATGATTATCGCTGGTCCATCGGCTCGAACCGATGGCGAACTCTCAATACGCTCTTGACAAATCAGCTCAGGCCGATAATGTGGCTGCCGGTGGGAACCGCAGATGTCGGCTGACCGCATGCGCCGCGGCCTGGTCGCGACCGGCGTCGCCGTCGTGGCGCTGCTGCTCATCGGTGGGGTCGCCGCCTGGCTGATCGGTTCGCACCGCGCTCCCGGGCCGCTGGCGCTTGGCTCGCCGGCGCCGGCAGGAGCGGCCGGCGGCCTCGCCGGCGATTGGAAGGTGACCACCGGCTCCGAGGCCGGATATCGGGTCAAAGAGCAGTTCATCAACCAACCCGGACCCACCGAGGCTGTCGCGCGCACCACCAGGGTCTCGGGCGGGCTGCGGGTGCAGGGTTCCGGCTCGACCCTGCGTGCTTCAAGCCTTCACTTCACCGCCGACCTGGCCGCGCTCCAGAGCCAGGATCGGTATGCGAACTACCAGGTCTACCAGCGCGATTTCTTCATTCGCAGCATCTACCTGCAGACGGATCAGTTTCCGACCGCGGACTTCAGCGCGTCCTCGGTCGCGATCCCGCCTGGCATCGATGCGGGCCAGGTGACCATAACGGTCGAGGGCGACCTCACCGTCCATGGCGTCAAGAAGGCCGTGTCCACGCAGCTCCAGGCTCAACGAGACGCAAACGGCGTCGAGGTGGCGGGCTCGATCGACGTGGACATGCGCGACTTCGGCGTCGAGGTGCCGAGCATCTCCTTCACCAGGGCCGAACCCCAGGTGGCCATCGAGTACCACCTGCTCCTGGTGCGCGCTTAGCCCGCTCTCATCGCAGCGCCGAGAATGCGGCCGCGACGCGCGCCGCGACGGTGGCGTTGTTGACGACGAGTTCCACGTTGAGGTTGAGTGATCGCCCGCCGGACAGCTCGGCCACGCGGGCCAGCAGACGTGGGGTCAGCTCGGGGCCGCTCACGCCGGCGAGCTCGAGCACGGCGCGCCGCACGAGGTCCTCCGCGCCTTCCAGCTCGGCGGGCGGGGGCACGGCCACGACCACGCCGTTCGCCCCCGTGCCCCACGATGCGTCCAGCACACGCGCGCAATCCTCGGGCGTGTCGACTCGGGAGCTCACCGCCCAGCCGCTGTCCCTGGAGTAGAACGCCGGGAACTCGTCGGTGCCGTAGCCGATCACAGGGACGGCCAGGCTCTCCAGCCGCTCGAGCGTGAGCGAGAGGTCGAGGATGATCTTCGCGCCGGCGCTGAAGACCGCCACAGGCGTGCGGCTCAGCTCGAAGAGGTCGGCCGACTGGTCTTCGGCATGGCCGCGATGCACGCCGCCGATCCCCCCCGTGGCGAAAAACCTGATGCCGGCCATCGCCGCAGCGCGCATGGTCGCCGCCACCGTGGTCGCTCCGACCGCGCCCTGGGCGAGTGCCCAGCCGAGGTCGCGCGAGCTCACCTTGACCGAGCCGCCGGCGACGAGCTCGAGCTCACTCTCGGTAAGGCCGACGTTCACATGGCCATCGAGCACGGCCACGGTGGCGGGCACAGCCCCCTCCCGCCGGATCGCCGCCTCGCTCTCCCGCGACGCATGGAGGTTGTGGGGGGGAGGCAGGCCCTGGCCGACGATGGAAGTCTCGAGCGCGACCACGGGACGGCCGCGCGCCAGCGCATCGGCGACCTCGTCAGACACCTGCAGCAGCTGACTCAAGTCGGGCGTGCGCCCACGTGCGTGACGGCGCCGGCCGCCACCTCGACCGCGTGCCGTGCCGCCTCGGCGGGGCTCGCGCCACGAAGGTACGAGGAGCAGAACGCGGCCGCCAGGGCATCGCCTGCGCCGGTGGCGTCGATCTCATCCACCGGCGGCGCCGGGATCATCTTTCCATCCACGCTGCAGCCCGCGGCACCGTGCTTCACAACGCACACCTTGGCCAATCCCCCCAGGGGCGCCGCCAGCGCATCGACCTCCGCGAGCGTCGCGAACATGAGGTCCGGCGCGAGATCCTTCAGGGCTTCGACCATGCGGGCCGGGCCGTATTGGCGCAGGCCGGCCGCGGACGAAAGGTCGATGGCCAGCAGACCTCCGCCGCCACGCACCATGGCGATGGCGGCGCGTGTCGCCTTCGCCAGCGGATCCTCGAACAGCGAGTACGCGGGCACATGGATCAAATTAACGCCGTCGAACCATTCCCGGCGCAGGTCGTCCGCTTGCAGCCCAGCGCTGGCGCCGCGCTGAGTGGCCATCGTCCTCTCACCGTTCGGCCCCACCAGGACCGCGATCGCGCCCGTCGGCTGCGCCGACCACACAGCACGAACGTCGACGCCCAGCGTCTCGAGCTGTGCCACCAGCAGGCGTCCGGCCTCGTCATCGCCGACCTGCGCGACCAGCCGCGCCGGCTCGCCCAGGCTGGCCGCCCACGCGCAGAAGTTGGCCGCCTGCCCGCCGCCGCCCACGGTGATGGCGGCGGGATTGTCGTCGTCGGCGCGCAGCGGTCCTTCCGGCACTATGGTGACGTCCAACACGAGGTCCCCGATCGACAGGATCATCTGGGCTCGAGAATAGATTGGGGAGGAGCCACATGCCGAAGGTCATCCGCCGGGAAGAGGTCAGCAACCTGGTCGCGGGCGGCGCGCAGCTGGTCGAGGTTCTGCCGAGCCCCGAATACGAGGAGGACCACCTGCCCGGGGCCATCCATCTGCCCCTCAGCAAGATCAACGCCGAAACCGTCACAGAGCTCGACCGGGATCGAGCCGTGGTCGTCTACTGCTGGGACACGGTTTGAGACATGTCGCCCAGGGCCGCGTGGCGGCTCGAGACGCTCGGGTTTGGCGACGTTTACGACTACATCGACGGCAAGGTCGACTGGATGGCGGCCGGCCTGCCGACAGAAGGCACCAACGCGCAGAAGCCCCGCGCCGGTGACATCGCCCGCAAGGATGTCCCCACCTGTGGCCTGACCGAGAAGCTGGGCGAGGTCGCGACGCGCGTCCGGGCGCTGGGGTGGGATGCGGTCGTGGTGGTCAACGAGCAGCGCGTGGTCCTTGGACTGCTGCGCAGCAAAGAGCTGGCCGCCGACCAGGAACAATCGATCGAAAGGGCCATGCGGCCCGGACCCAGCACCTTTCGGCCGTATGTCTCGCTGCACGACATGCTTCATTTCATGATCGACCACAAGCTGGAGAGCTCGCCCATCACAACGTCTGACGGCAGGCTGGTCGGCCTGCTCATACAGAAGGACGTCGCGGCCGAGATGGAGACGATGTCATGAGCGAGGCGGTCGTCAAGAAGGAGAGGTGCAAAGGCTGCCATCGCGAGATCGACGTCTGCGCGTTTTGCCAGGAGCCTGGATGTCCTGCAGCCATCTGTTATGGCTGCCAGAACCAGGAGCTGAAGCAGACGCTGCATCAGCCTCACGCGCGCGGGGGCTGAGCGAGGCGCTACGCGGGCTCGAGGATTTTGATGGCGACGTCGATGTTGCCGCGCACGGCGTTCGTGTACGGGCATCGTTGGTCCGCCCCCGCCACCAGCTCCTCGGCCACCGCCCGGTCGCGAATCGATGGTATGCGGACGTCGATCTCCGCGGCCAGGCCGAACCGGTTCTCGACCGGCCCGATGCCTACCCTGGCTATGACGATCGAATCGTCTACGGCCAGGTTCTTGCGTCGGGCGACGCTCATCATGGCGTTCTGAAAACAGGCCGCGAAACCCGTCGCGAAAAGCTGCTCCGGGTTGGTGCCCGGTCCTCCGTCGCCGCCGAGCTCGGTGGGGTAGGAGAAGTCGACGTCGACGCGGCCGTCGCTGGTGCGCCCATGGCCCTTGCGCCCACCGGTCGCCGTGGCCTCCGCGGTGTACAGGACGCGAACAGGTTGCCTCGAGGTGGTGCTCATAGACCAAGGATAGGATCACCGGATGCTGCTGACCGCGCCGGCTCTGCCTGAGACCACGCCCGCGGTCCTCGAGATCGGGCTCCTGCTCCTGCTTGCCGTGGCTGCGGGCTGGCTCGCGCGCAGGATCGGTCTTCCCGCCGTGCTCGGCTACCTCGTGGTCGGCCTCATCGTGTCGCCGTTTACGCCCGGATATGTGGCCGACCGCAGGCAGCTCCAGATCCTGGCGGACGTGGGCGTGGTGCTGCTGCTCTTCGAGGTCGGCATCGAGATCGATCCCATACGGCTGATACGGAACCGGACCGCTGTTCTGTGGGCGGCCCCCGCACAGGTGCTCCTGACGGCGGTGGTTGTGGGCGGGGCTGGGCTCGCGCTCGGGCTGGCGGTGAGTGGGGCGGCGTTGGTCGGGCTGTCGGTCGCGATGTCTTCGAGCGTTGTCGTGATCAACATCACCCGAAGCCGGCGCCGCACGACGAATCGCGCGACCGAGGAGGCGCTCCTGAGCTGGAGCGTGACGCAGGACCTGATCGGGGTCGCGCTCGCTGCTCGTGATCGCGTTCTTCGGCCTCGGATCGAGACCGCCGTTCGAGGCGGCAGGCCTGGCGGTTGGTTTCCTGATTCTGGTCGGCGCCGCCGCCTGGGTATTGCCGCGCGTGCTCCAACTCCTCCATGCCGAGCACGACCTCTTCCTCATGCTTTCGGTCGGCAGTGGCCTGGTGCTGGCGGGACTTGGCGCGAGCTACTTCGACGTTCCGCTCGCGCTGGCAGCGTTCGTGTCGGAGCGATCGGCGAGAGTCCAGCCGCGGCCGAGGCGCGCCGGCGCATCGTACCGTTCCGAGACCTGTTCGCAGTGCTGTTCTTCGTGCTGCTGGGCAGCCTCATCGATCCGTCGGCGCTCCCGCGTGCGCTGCCCTGGATCGGCTTCCTGCTGGCCGCCGTCATCGTCGCCAAGGCGATCCCCGCCGCCGGCCTGAGCCGGATCGCCCGCCTTCGCGACGTCCGCCACTGGCAGCTGGGGGTCGGCCTCGGCCAGGTGGGGGAGTTCGGCTTCGTCCTCGCGGGCATCCTGCTCGCCCGCGGGCTCATCCCCTCGGAGCTGTTCATGGCGATGCTTTCGACGGTGGCTCTGACGATCGCTGCGTCAGCGATCGTCGTCCAGGTGGGAAGGCGTCCCGCCTCCGTTCCGGCCTGATCAGGCCCCGCGCTGCACCATCTAAGGCGACGGGACGATGAACGGCACCACGTAGGCCTCGATCATCGCCACCACGCCGACCAGGCTGGTGAGGATGAGGCTGTAGCGGATCACGCGGGCGAAGATCTCGCCCTCGGCTCCGACCTTGTTCACGCCCGCGGCTCCGACGGAAAGGTTCTGCGGGCTGATCATCTTGCCCATCACCCCTCCGGACGAGTTGGTGCCTGCGGTGAGAATCGGGCTCACGTTGCCCAGCTGCTGCGCCGTCTGGGCCTGCAGCGCGCCGAACAATGTGTTCGAGGAGGTGTCGCTTCCGGTGAGGAACACGCCAAGCCAACCGAGGAACGCGGCCACGAACGGGAACAGAAAACCTGTCTTCGCGAAAGCCAGGGCAAGGCTCGACGTCATCCCGGAATAGTTCATGACGTAAGCGATGGCAAGAATGAACGCGATCGTGACGATCGGCAGCGCCAGCTGCCGGACTGTCCGTGCATAGACCATGAAGAAGTTGAGCCGTGCGCCCATCAGCAGCATCAGCAGGAACGCGATGATGTCGGCGTAGAGGACGAGCGAGCCGGCCGCCGCCAGGAAGTCCCACTTGAAGGTGTTCACGTACGCGGTCTCCTTGGTGACGATCGGCTTCTCCTGGAAGACGACCGAGACCGGTGCTCCTTTGGCATTGAGCTCGTACGTGCCGGGCCAGAAGAAGTTCCAGACCGGGAATTTGAACGCCTGCCGGTCCTTCGCCGGATCAGGGCCAAACCAGGGCTGGGGGCACAGCTTGAAACCCGGCGCGCCGCAGTTCAGGTCGGCGGTGATGTTGGCCGGCGTGGCAAGCGCCGTCTTGGGGTCATTCACCGGGTGACCGGACCAGAAAGGCAGGTTGCCCATCTGCCCGACGAGGATCACCACCACGAGCACGACGTACATCGCGTACGCGCGGACGATCCGGCCCGTCGAGTCGATGACGTCCCGATCCTTCTTGGGTGCGGCCGTTGCCGCTGCCTGACCGGGCAGGTCGGCTTCGCGCGGGGGTTCGGCCGCGCCCATGACTCGGCGTGGCCCGGCCGCTGCCGCAGTGGTTTCATGCGAAAAAAGCCAGATTTCTGCCGGGCGCCAGAACCGCAGCAGCACAGCGAGACAGCCCATCGAGACGAGGGCGGCCAGGATGTCGGTGAGCTGCGGGCCGATGAAGTTGGAGACGATGAACTGGACGATCGCGAACGAGACGCCGGTGACCAGCACGGCGGGCAGGATGTCGCGCATCTTCCGCCAGCCCGCCAGCACGACGATGAGATACGCCGGGATGAGGATCGAGAAGAGCGGCAGCTGGCGACCGACCATCGCCGAGAGCGCGAGGGTGGTTTGCGTCACATCTTTGTGCAGGATGGGTGCCACCAGGCCGCCGAGCGTCACGACCGGGATGCCTATCGAGCCGAACGCAACCGGGGCGGTGTTCGCCAGCAAGGCCAGGACCGCCGCGCTGACCGGCTCGAAGCCCAGACTGGCCAGGATCGAGGCCGTGATGGCAACTGGAGCGCCGAAGCCGGCGATCCCCTCGAGGAGCGCGCCAAAACTGAATGCAATGAGCAGCGCCTGCAAGCGCCGGTCGGTGGTGAGCCGTGTGAGCGAACGCTTGATGACATCGAAGTCGCCGCTGGCTACGGTCAGGTTGTGGAAGACGATCGCGTTGAGCACTATCCAGCTGATTGGCCACAAGCCGAACGCCATGCCCTGGGTGGTCGCGCCGACAGTGACGCCAAACGGCATGCCCCAGACCGCCAGGGCCAGCACGGCCGCCGTGAGCATGGCCGTGATGGCGCAGATCCACGCCGGCAGGCGCAGCACGGCAAGCATGACGAACAGGACGTAGAGCGGGAACCCGGCGACGATGGCCGACAGCAGAAGGTTGTCGCCCACCGGTTGGTATATCTGATGGAACGTCAGAAGGACACCCATGGTCACCCCCAGGACTACGGGCTGCCGCGACCCGTAAATTCAACCCCACAGCCGGGCGGATTGCAAGTTGCGTCATCTCTTGACGCTTTGCAGCAGAGCTCAGGGCGGCTCGGTCACGACCTCGATGCCCCGCGGCAACCCACCGACTTTGACTCGCCGGCCCTCGACCGAGAAATCGAGCCGGTGCCCCGCGAAGTGCAGGCCCGTGACCTCGAGGCGCTTCCACAAAGGTGTTTCGATGGGTGAGATGTACAGCCGCCCGCGCGCCGCATCCGCTTCGAGCCCGAGGAGCGCGTGGACCATCTGGAACGCAGATGCGGCGCCCCAGTTCTGCGGACGGCAGCTGTCCTCGTAGTCATCCGGCCGTCTGCCGGGAGCCCGTTCGGCGCCGGAGAACAGCTCGGGCAGCCGGCGGTCCGAGTAGGCCATGCCCGCTTCGAGCGTGCCCCGCGCGACCATCTCGGCTTCGGTTGGAAAACCCGCCGCGCGAAGCCCGGCGGCCGCGATCGCGTTGTCGTGCGGCCACACCGAGCCGTTGTGATAGCTGCGCGGGTGGTAGTTGACGGCGCGCGTCGACAGCGTGCGGATCCCCCAACCCGAGAAGAGCTCCGCCGAGACCAGTCGTGTGGCCACAGCACGAGCATGTGCGGCCGGCAGGATTCCGGTCCACAAACAGTGGCCTGGGTTGGACGTGATCGCTGCGACGCGCTGCTTGCGGGCGTCGAGCGCCTGCGCGATGAAACGCTCACGCGGGATCCAGAAGTCCCGATTGAAGCGGCGCTTGAGGTCGGCGGCCCGTGTTTTCAACTCGGGACGCACTCGCGCCAGTCCCGTCAAAGCGCGGTACAGGTAGCCCTGTACCTCGCAGAGCGCGGCGGGGCGATGCACCTCTGTGCCGTCCACGTTCGTCAGCGAGTCGTTGGAATCCTTCCAGCCTTCATTGCGCGCCTCCACGCCGGCGGAATACTCGAGGTAGCCGTCGTCGTCCCCGTCCCCGTACACATCGCACCAGGCCAGCGCCGCCTCGGCGGCGGGCCAAAGCTCGTCGAAAAAGGCGGTGTCGCCCGTCCAGTCACGCATCTGGGCAAGGACGCAGAGGAAGAGCGGGGTTGCGTCGACGGTCCCGTAGAGGATGTGAGGCCACAGGCCTCGTTTCACGACCTCGCCGTCCCGGACCTCATGCAGGATCTTGCCCGGCTCCTCCTCGGTGCCCGGATCCACGCGACGGCCCTGGTGCGCCGCCAGGAATCGCAGGGCGCCGCGTGCCACATCGGGGTTCATGGGCAGCACGAAAGCCGATGTGAAGAGAGCGTCGCGGCCAAACGGCACGGCAAACCACGGCATGCCCCCGGTTGGGTAGATACCTGTCGGGTACCGGTCGAGCAGCATGCGCATGTCGTCGCGGCTCTGCCCGAGCAGCTCGTTGAGCGCAGGGTTGTCAGTCTCGTAGGCTGCGCATTCGGCAGCCCAGATGCGGTACGAGTCGCGTACACGAGCAAGGCCCGCGGCGAAATTGGAAGCCGCGGCGCCAACTCCTGCGGGAACGTAGTTCCACAACACCCTGCCCTTGTCCATGAGAATGTCGATGACGAGGCTCAAGGACTCACCCGGTCCCAGGTCGAGCTCGTGCTGGTGGCCGCCAGGCTGGATCACTACCTGCGCTTGCGCAGGTTCGCGAACGATGCCGCGGACTGCGAGCATGGCTGCATAGTCGGCGCCGAGCTCGAGCGCGATGCGGCTGTGGATCGCTGACCGGGCCCGATTGGTGATCGTGATGCGCTCGTGCAGGCCGCGCTCGACATAGCGCTCCCGCAGCACATGCAGGTCTCCGGCGGCGAGGTCGAACGCGAGCAAACCTCCCTCGCCGCGAAGGGCGGTCGCTACGGGCTCACGCCCATCGACGAGCAGTCGAAACTCCGACACCACGCGCGTGTCCCCCAGCCACAGCCCGTGCCCGTCCGGGGTGGCTGCGGTCATCGTGCCGTTCGTGGCGGACACGGCAAAGCAGCGGTCTTCTTTGAGGACGGCGCGCCGATCGCCCAGCAGGTCGGTCAGGAGGTCCGCGCCTGGACCGGCGAAGCCTGGGGCGAGGCGTCGAAGTCCGGTCGCGTGCCGATCGCATAGCCGGTCCACTGGCCGCGGGCGAGCAGGTCGACGGCCATCGCTTCGAGCTCTCGCACCCGCTGGTTGGCCCTGATCGCCTCGCGGATCGACAGGATGCCGACCGCCGGATGACGCTTCTCGATCACGTGGCGGAGCATGTTCAGGTGCGCGTTGTCAGGCACGCCCGGCTCGCGAATCCTGCGCACCGCAGCCCGCACCGTCGCCTGCGTGCCGTCGATCGCCTCGCCACGCCCGAAGTCGAACTTGTAGCTGGGGCTGCGGCCGCCCGCGCGGCGCTCGCCGACCAGCTTGATCCACTTCGCGTTCTCGGCGCCCTTGCCGGCGTCGATCACCAATCGCACGGAGCGGCCGTGGTACGCAAACCTGCCGTTCATCCGCGCGTAGCTCTCGCGCTGCCCCTGCAGGCCTTCGTGGCGCCCGACCAGCAGCGGCGAGGACGCGTCCAGCTCGATGTGGTCGATTGGTGTGAGCAGCGAGATGATCGCGAAAGCGTGGGGGATGAGATCGGCGATGACGCCGATGTCGGCGGCCGCGCCTGTCAGCGGCTGCTCCTCAAGGATCTCGATGCGGATCTCTTCGACACTTTCGAGAAAGTCGCGCAGGGTGCGCTCCTCGGTGAGCAACAACTGGAGCAGCCGGACCTCGAGCTTGAAGTAGTAATGGTCGGCGGCGACGATCTCCACGCCCCCAGGTGCGGTCTCGAGGAACTCGCGGTACGCCTCGGGAGGCGCGCCCAAGGGCTTCTCGATGAGGATGACGTCGCTGAGGTCGTAATAGAGCGCGACCATCGGCAGGTGCGTGGCCGCGGGAGTGGCGACGTAGGTGATCACGTACGAGCTCGACTCGAGCTCGCGCTCCAACTGATCGTGAGCGGGTGAGCCGGGGCTGTCCCAGTAGAAAGCGTCGCCGTGACCGCGCACCTCCTCTTCCTTGGTCCCGATGCGCTCGCGCGATCCAGGCGACTCCTGCTCGACGACGTGGGTGCGGAAGTTGAAGAACTGCTTGAGCGTGAGCAGGTGCTGATACGCCTTCTGCCCCCATTGGCCGAACCCGATGAGCACGAAATCCTTCTGCAGGTGGCGCTCCTCTTCCGCGAGCGCATGGAGGCGCGCGTTCTTGATCGCGACCGCGGCCTGCAGCGCCAATCCCTGGGAACGCTGGACCTCCTCGGTCGTGAAGGCGCGCTGCCGGTCGCGCTCCGCCAGCACCGCGGCCCCGATGGACTGGCCGTCCGCCACGAGCGGCAGGGCGAGCAGCGAGCGCACGCCGAACGCGCGCACATAGGCCGGACTGACGAGGTTGCTCGCGGTCGTGTCTTCGATGACCAGCGGCTGGCCGTGGTCGAGCACTTCGAAAAGAAACGATGGCTCTGAGCGCTCGCCGTGCTGCCGCCGCCACAGGTCTTCCTGGTCGGACGCTGCGGCCCCGAACCAGCCCTCGCGGTCCTCCTCATAAAGCGCGATCTGGCACATCGAGGCGCTGACCAGGCGCGCCAGGTTTTGCGCGACGAGGCGAAGCGTCTGGTCGAGGTCGATCGAGGATGCAATCGCGCGGCTGATGTCGGCGCTCAGCTCGAGCTGCTCGCCGTGGCGCCGTGTGTCTTCGTACAGGCCCGCCGTCTCGACCGCCATCGCCACCTGCGCAGCAGCGGCACGTAGGGCCTCGATCTGGCCCCAATCCGGCCGGCGGTCGTAAGAGCGGTGGTAGCCGACCTCGAGCACGCCCATGGCGATGCGCGTGGGGTCGGAGCCGAACGGCAGGAAGATCCGGATCAGGTCCGCGTGGCCGCCGCTCTGGAACACCTCGCCCGCCAGCGTGAACGGCGCCTCGCCCCGAGCCGGGCGCCGGTCGTCGCCGCCCTTCGGCTCGCCGATGAGGCAGGCGGCGACGTGCGCCATGGTCGTGCCGTCGCTCCAAACCACCGGCACGTCGACCCACGTGGCGGACTCGGGGATGCTGCCGGTGATGACGTCGGCGCGGTCAGACTCGATGCCCGCGGCCAGCGCTCCCACCACGGCCGCCTGCCGGCTTCGCGCGACGTAGACGAGCACGTCGTCGGCGGCGAGCTCGCGCTCCTCCTCGAGCGCCCAACGGGGGACGCGTCTATGGCTGGGGTGTACGCCATCTTTCGCGACGTCGGCAGACTGGATGGTCGTTGCCGTCGCCGCCCCGGCGGCCATTCGCACGACCGTCGTCCCGTCCGCCCGCTCGTCGAGCAGATAGACCGTGGCGAAGTTGAAGTCGAACTCGGGCACCGACTGGTCGGTCAGGTGGCCTGCGACGGCGTCGAGGACCTCCTGCTTGCCGGAGCCGGGGCGCAGCATGGCCGTCGTCATGTCGCCTAGGGCGCCCAGCAAGCGGTTGCTGTGCTCCAGCCCCGCGATGAGCAGGCGGCTCGCGAGCGAGGCGCCGATCAGGTCCGCGCCCGCCGTCAGGAGGACGTCGGCGGCCGGAGGGCGGCGAACCGTGGCCAGGGGATCGCGGCTGAGCACGACGAGATAGCCATGCGGCTCCTCCGCGCTGCCGAGCGGGTAGGTCGCGACGACGTGCAGCTCGGCTGAGGCGACCCCGGCCGCGACGGCCTTGCTCAGGACCGACTCCCAGGGCGCGGCCGGATCGTGGCGTTCGATCCGCGGCGGCGCCGCCACCGGCGCGTGCGCGGTGAAAAGCTCGAGGCCCGTGCGCTGCGACCCGAACTGGTAGATCGCGGCGGCGTCGAAATCGCTCGCCAGGAGCAGGTCCGCGAGGGCTATGGACAACAGGCGGCGGAGCTCCTTGGCGTCGGTCTTGGGGTCGCCGATCGGCAATGTGAGCAGCGAGGTCAGGCGGCCGAGGCCTTCAAGGGCGGATCGCTCCGAGTCGGCGAGGACCGCCTCGACGGCCGCCGCGGCGGCCTGGGCGCGACGCTCCAATGGCTCCAGGTGAGCGTCGTCGGGGACGCGCTCGCGCGTGCGGTAGTTCAGGTACACGAGTCCGAGCAGGCGCTCGCCCGCGAGCAGGGGCAGCCCGATCGTCGACTGGACCTGGTAGCGCCGGATGAATGTGCTGTCGATCTCGGCCGGCGCGTCGCGGGCTACCAGCTTCTGCCGCGTGATGGTGAGCCAGACCGTCGACCCGTAGTGATGGACGCCAAGCTCGTCGGGGACCTTCCCCTGGCGCTGATCCGCCAGGTAGCGGTCCAGCTGCTGGCTCATGTCCGCCAGGGAGTCGAGCAGGCTCTCCTGTGGCTGCCCGGTGGCAAACGGCGCGTAGTACCTCCGGCCCGACTCCTCGTAAAGGAAGATGGACACGATGTCCGCGCCCGAGGCGTGCTGCATGTCGGCGACCACGCCGCGAAGCACGGCTGCCAGCCCCGACGCGGTCTCGAGCGGCGGATGCATTCCCCGCATCATAGGTCTCTGAAAACGCCTCCCCGTCCCGAGTATCCGCGGCCCTCGCTTCGCCGACGGGAGTGGGTGAGCTTGAACGGCGAGTGGGAGTTCGGCTCCGGCGACGCGCGGAGGTTCGACCTCCGCGTGGTCGTGCCCTTCGCTCCGCAGTCGCGTCTCTCGGGCGTGGGCGCGTGGGAGGAGACAGACGTCGTGTGGTACCGGCGACATTTCGACGCGCCTACGTCGGACCGCCTGCTGCTGCACTTCGGCGCGGTGGACTACCGCGCCACCGTCTGGGTGAATGGGGAGGAGGTCGCGCGCCACGAGGGTGGCCACACGCCGTTCTCGGCGGACATCGCGCGCGTGGTCCGCGAGCGCGACAACGAGGTCGTAGTTCGAGCCGAGGACCCGGTCGACGACAAGAGCTTGCCCCGCGGCAAGCAGCGCACGGACTTGATGCGGGAGCCGTGGTTCTACGCGGCGACGACGGGCATCTGGCAGACCGTGTGGCTCGAACCGCTGCCGGCACGCTGCATCGAATCGCTCCGCATCAGGCCGGACTTCGACGCGTGCGCGGTCGACTTCGAGATTGGCGGCGAAGGGCGAAGGCAAGTCGTCGCGACCTTCGATGACAGGGCGCTCGGCCGCTGGGAGGGCGACGGAAATGTCGGGCGCATCGCTCTCGGTGAGATGCATGCCTGGAGCCCGGAGCACCCGAACCTGTATGGGCTCGACGTACATTCGGAGTCCGACCACGTCTCTTCGTATTTCGCGCTTCGCAAGGTGGAGGCGAAGGATGGCCGCTTCTGGCTGAACGGCGAGCCTTACATACAGCGCCTGATCCTCGACCAGGGCTATTTCCCCGGCGGCCTTCTCACAGCCGCCACCGACGGCGACCTGCGTCGCGACATCGAGCTCGCCAAGTCGATGGGATTCAACGGAGCGCGCAAGCATCAGAAGATCGAGGACCCGCGGTGGCTGTACTGGGCCGACACCCTCGGCTACCTCGTCTGGGCCGAGATGCCGAATTTCCACCAACCCTCGCCCGAGGCCGAGGCTCGGCTGGAAGCCGAGTGGCGCCAGAGGGTGCTGCGAGACCGCGACCATCCTTCGGTCGTCGCCTGGGTTCCGGTCAACGAGACCATGGGGCTGAAAGGCATGGAGCCGGCCGCCCTGGCCGAGGTTCTGACGCGCCTGTATCGCCTCACGCGTGACCTCGACGGCACCCGGCTCGTGATGTCGAACGACGGCTGGCAGCACACCGTCAGCGACCTGTGCACGCTCCACGACTACGCCCCAGCGGACGTACTGGCCCGGCGCTACTCGAATCTCGAGTCGGCGCTCGAGGCGGGCGCCCGCGAGGAGCCCCCGTACCTTCCCGGCTACGAGTACCGCGGAGAGCCGGTCGTGCTCAGCGAGTTCGGCGGCGTCGCCCTCGCGAGCTCAGGCGCATTCGGTTACACGCAGGCAGCGGATCGCGATCAGCTACTGAAGATGTATACAGACATGGTCGCGGCACTGATGCAGCCAGGGCCGGTGCAGGGGTTCTGCTACACGCAGCTCACCGACATCGAGGTCGAGCAGAACGGCCTGTTGACCTTCGATCGGAGCCCGAAGGTCGACCTCGCGCTCCTCAAGCCAGTCACCGAGACTCCCAAACGACCCTAACCCACCGTGAACTAGCTGGGCTTGGGCGGCCGGGTTCATCCCGGCCGCGACTCGCTTACCTACAAGCGAATCGTCGCGAGGAGGTCCATTTCGACAATCCCGACAGCGGGAATGAGAGCAGGCGCGCACGAAGCGCCCCTAGCCTGGGTGGATCCAGACTTTCGTCGGCTGCCGGTCGATGTGGTCGGCCGCACGCCGCAGCAACCTGGCCACGCGCTCAGCCAGCCGCACTTGCGACTGCCAACCTTCCAGCCGCGACCACTCCTCCGCCCTCTGGATCATGGCCTCGTGCCGCTCCAGGAGCCACCTCTCCTCGGAGTACATGTTCATAGCGGGCGAATTATAGAGCATGACCTGTGGTGATAGTCAATGGCCTATTGAAGTGCGCTTGACACCCTGTTAACATAGCCACTGACCTATGCCAATTCTCGAAGAGCCCGCTGAGGCGCCGCGCATCCTGGTCAGCGCGTCGGCCCCTCTCGAGCTCATGTGGGTGCTCCACAACTGCCAGGCCAAGCACGTTCTCAGCGGTCCCTACGCGACTCTCGAGCCGCTGCGCCTGGAGCTGGGCGAACGGATCCGCGCCTTCTGGGGCGACGGCGTTCGCGGCTACACGGAAACGATCGTCCTGGCCGAACGGGGCGGGACCACGCTCGACCTCGACCTCGACCGCTTGTTCGCCCGCCTCGACGAGGCAGCGGAAGCGGACGGAATCGGCGTCTCGCTCCTCTCCGAGCGCCCCTCCGAAAAGTTGGCCCTGGAAGCGCGGCTCAACCGGCTTCGCGTCGATCGCGACCAGCGCGACCGCTACCGCTCGCTGCTGCAGTCGGTGTGGGAACCCTTGCGCGCCGAGTGGGAGTCGTCCGGCCGGCGGGCGTCGGTCGAGGCAGCGCTGGAATGGAAGCGTCAGCTGGAAGAGGGCGCGGGCTACAGGACGTTGCTGGACAGGCCTCACGTCTGGCCCGGCCGGCCTGAGCTCGACGAATTGGCGGAATCAGCCTGGGCCGAAGGCCGCCTCGTGCTGTCGCCGGGTTGGTTCTTCGGCGTCATCCACGTCGTGGAGGTGGACGGCACGCTGTACGTGGGCCGCGGAGTGAGGGCCGAGGACCAGGAGGCGATCCGTCGCCAGACGGCCGTCAGGGTCGCGGGCAACCTCAAGGCCCTCGCCGATCCAACACGCCTCGGCATCCTCCTGTGGCTCGCGAAGCATCCGGCCTCGGTCACCGAGATCGCGAGCCATTTCGAGCTGTCGCAGCCGACCGTCAGCGGTCACGTGCAGCTCCTGCGCGACGCTGGGCTGCTGGAAGACAGGCTGGCCGGCCGCCGGTCCAAGCTGATCGTCGCGCGCGAGCGCCTCAAAGGGCTCATCGGCGACGCCGAGGAATCGATGCTGAGGCTTTTCCCGCACGACGGCGCCGCGTGATCAGCGGCTCGGGAGAGCCCGCGCGCGAGCGACCTCGCCCAGCCAGTAAGCGCTCGGCCTGATCCTCCTCGCCAGAGTTTCTCTGTCCACCGCGATCAGGCCGAACGTCGGTCTGTATCCGAATGCCCACTCGAAGTTGTCCATCAGGGACCAGTAGATGTAGCTGCGAACATCGATGCCTTCGGCGATGCAGTCGAGCGTGGCGCGCATCGCCGTGTCCATGTAGCGGACCCGCTTCTCGTCGAAGGCGGTGGCGATGCCGCTTTCGGTGACGAGGATGGGGATGCCCCCGGTGCTCTTCCATGCGCGGCGGATCGACCCGCCCAGCGCCTGTGGGTAGTACTCGTTACCCATCTGCGTGGTCTCGTCGGTCTCGGTCATGTGCCGCGAGAGGTCGCTCCAATCATGCCCCGGCCCGCGCGGTCCTTCAGGGCCGATACGAAAGCGCGTGTATGTCTGCACGCCGACGAAGTCGTCGTCACGCGCGAGCTCGAAAAAGCGGTCGTTGATTCGCGACTCGAGCTCGAACGCGCTGTCACCAGGTTGGGCGCCGTCCTCGTACTGGAGGTCCGGCAGCGCAAGGCAGACGCCGACCGGGATCCTGGCTCGGGAGCGGATGGCTGCCGCGCCGCGACGGTGCGCCTCGAGGAGGTTCCTGGTCGCCTGCTCCGCACCTTTGACATCGCCCTTGCGGCCCGGCGGGTTGATGCCGAGCACGTACCCGCTGAGACCGAGCCCCTGCGGCTCGTTGATCGTGCACGCATAGCCGATCAGGTCGCCGAGGGCGTTCGCGGCGCGGTCGCAGTATCGCTCGAAGTGCTCCGGGAATCGAGGTGAGATGAAGCCGCCCTGGTGATGCAGCCACATGGGGAGCGTGAAGTGATGGAACGTGACGATCGGCGTTATGCGGTGCTCGTGGCACGCGGCGAGCATCCGGCGGTAGTTCGCCAGCTCGGCCCGCGAGAACTCGCCTTCCGCGGGCTCGATCCGAGCCCATTCGATGCCGAAGCGGAACGCGTTGTACCCCAGGTCTTCCTGGGTCGCGATGTCCTCGCGGTAGCGATGGTAGTAGTCGCAGGCGTTCCCGGACGGCTCCAGGCAGGGAGTGCCCTCTTTGTGCTCCCACCACCACCAGTCGCTGTTGGTGTTGCCGCCTTCGACCTGGTGGGCGGAGACCGACGCGCCGAAAAGAAAGCCTGGGGGAAAGCCGGCGGCCGAGCTCACAGTCGGGAAGGGTAGCTGGCGAACTGCCGACTTGACAGTGCCACGCGGTTCGGTATAGCTTCCGACCTAAACCGCTTTAGTAAAGCGGTTTAACGGTTGGGGGTGGCTCGTTGGGGGACTCAGTAGACCTATGGCATCTCCTCGTGGCGACGCGGTGACCCGGGTCACGATTGCTGACGTGGCTGGAGCCGCCGGCGTCTCGAAAACCGCCGTCTCCTTCGCGTTCAACAACCCGGAGAAGCTCGGGCAGGCCACGCTCGAGCGGGTGCTGCATGTGGCCCACGAGCTCGGCTACACCCCGCATCCGGCCGCCCGCGCGCTGTCGCTGCGCCGCAGTGGAACTATCGGCGTCCTCATCCCGCAGCGCCTCAGCACAGTGTTCGCCAATCAGTTCTTGAGCGAGCTTTTCCAGGGCTTCGGCGAGCTCGTCGAGGAGCACGACCTCACGCTGCTGCTGGTGCCGCCCCTCGATGGCTCGCTGGAGGGCGCCATCCGCCAGGCGTCTGTTGACGGTTTCATCAGCCTTGGCCTGAGCCCCGACGACGAGGCTCTCGCGACCCTGGATCGGATCGGCATACCGACCGTGCTCATCGATTCGGAGGGGTCGCAAGAGCACCCGGCCGTCAACGTGGATGACGCGGGAGGAGCCGAGGCCGCCGCGCGCCACCTCCTCGATCTCGGTCACCGCCAGCTCGCGCTCATCCTGCTGCCGCCGACGCGCTCGCAGTCGGGACTGACACCGACGGCCGCGCGCCGGCTTGCCGGCTATCAGGCCGCCATCGCAAGCGCCGGTGCGCCTGCTCCATACACCGTCACCGCGGGCGCCACCATGGCGGCGGGCGCGCGTGCATTCGAATCGTTTCCGAAGGGCAAGCGGCGGCCGACCGCCGTCCTCGCGATGAGCGACATGGCCGCGATCGGCGTGCTGGGCGCGGCGAAAGCAGCCGGGCTGGCGGTGCCCGAGGACCTTTCCGTGGTCGGATACGACGACCTGCCGATGGCCGCGTGGACCAGCCCTCCGCTGACTACGGTCCGCCAGCCGATCGTCGAGAAAGGCCGCGTCGCGGCGCGTCTTCTGATCCAGCGGTTGCAGGGCAAGGTCGTGACCTCGCCGCCTCCGCTCAGCACGAACCTGGTGGTGCGCGGTTCCACGTCGCATCCCAAGGAGGTGATCAGCGAAGGTTCGTAGATGGGGCCTCTGAATCGCACGCGTCCGACGTGTGCGCTTGCCAATTACGCGGAGGAACATAGAATGGTCTATAGCTCGGAGTCAGGATCATCGATAGGAGGGCCGTGGGCCTTCCATAGCTGGGGGATCTGAATATGCACTCTTCGAGTTTTGTTCGTGCACTGGTCGTCGCAGTGGCGGCCGTGCTCACCGCAGTCGCATGCGGCACGAGTTCCACAGCCAACGCGGGAACCGTGCACGTCATCGCGGTCTGGTCTGGCGCCGAGCAGGCGTCGTTCATGGCCGTTCTCAAACCGTTTGAGGACCAGACCGGGATCAAGGTCCAGTACGAGGCCAGCCGTGACGAGGACGCGATCCTCACCACGCGCGTTGGCGCCGGCAACCCGCCGGACCTGGCGGCGGCGCCGGGCCCTCAACTGCTGACCTCATTTGCCAAGCAGGGCAAGGTGGTCGCGCTCAACAACGCCATCGACATGAATGCGTACCAGGCCAACTATTCCAAGAGCTGGATCGACCTGGGCGAGCCGCTCAAGGACGGCAAGCTCTACCAGATCTATTCGTGGGCCGCGGTCAAGGGCCTCATCTGGTACAACCCGAAGAACTTCCAGGCCAAGGGCTACAACGTGCCCAAGAGCTGGGACGACCTGATGGCGCTGCAGAGCAAGATCAAGGGCACGGGCACCACGCCCTGGTGCGTCGCGCTCGAGAGCGGCTCCGCTTCCGGCTGGCCGGCCAGCGACTGGCTCAAGGAGATCGTGCTCAGCCAGTCAGGCCCGGACGTCTACGACAAGTGGGTCGCGGGCACGCAGAAGTGGACCTCGCCTGAGATCAAGCAGGCCTACACGACCTGGGGCCAGATCCTCGGCACGAACGACGCCAACGTCTTCGGCGGCAAGCAGTTCATGCTGGCCACCAACTTCGGCGACGTGGGCACGCCGATGTTCGCCAGCCCGCCCAAGTGCTACATGCTCAACCAGGCGTCCTTCATCACGAGCTTTTTCACCAAAGCCAACCCGAGCCTGCAGCCCAGCACCGACTTCAACTTCTTCCCGCTGCCCGACATCAACAGCCAGTACGCCGGCGCACACGTGGTGGCCGGTGACGCCTTCTCGATGTTCAAGGACACTCCGCAGGCCCGCAAGCTCATGCAGTACCTGACGACCGCCGCGGCCCAGACGATCTGGGTCAAGCGCGGCGGCAAGATCTCGCCCAACAAGCAGACGAGCCTGGATGCCTACCCGGACGTCCTGTCCAAGGAGACGGCGGCGATCCTCGTCAACACCAACATCGGCAGGTACGACGCGACGGACAACATGCCTGCCGACATGAAGGCCGCCGCCTGGAAGTCGCTGCTCGACTTCGTGAGCAACCAGAACAACCTCGATTCGATCCTCGCCAACCTGGACAAGATCCAGGCCACCGCCTACAAGTGAGCAAACAGGCTTAGGACATGGACTTCAGCGTTCTTCTGACCGACATCCCGACGCTGCTGGTCGTGGTCCTGGGCGTACCAGCCGTGCTCGCCGCCTACATCGTGGGCGGCGAGTTCCTGGTGCGCCGGCTGCCTGATGCAAACCGCCCGCAGGTCCGGCCCTGGATATGGGTCGGACCTGCGATTTTCCTCGTCGCGGCCATATTGCTCATCCCGGCAATATCGACTGCCGTCCAGAGCGTCCAGGACAACCAGGGCAACTTTGTCGGCCTGTCGAACTACGCGACGCAGTTCAGCGACTTCCCCAATGGAGGCGCCTGGGTTGCGATCAGGAACAACATCATCATCTGGCTCATCTTCTATACGCTCTTCACCCTCGCCTTCGGCCTGGTCCTCGCGGTGCTCTTCGACCGGGTGCAGTACGAGACAGTGGTGAAGTCGCTGATCTTCATGCCGATGGCCATCTCTTCGGTGGCCCTTGGTGTGATCTGGAAGTTCATGTACTGGTACCAGCCCGCCGGGTCGGACCAGACCGGGACCATGAACGCGATCGTGACCTTCTTCCGCCACGATCCGGTGGCGTGGCTCCAGGACCAGTGGCCGAACGGTATCGCTGTTCTCAACAACCTCGCCCTCATCGGTGCCGCGACGTGGGGCATCACCGGGTTTTCGATGGTCATCCTCTCCGCTGCGCTCAAGGGCATCCCGGGCGAGCTGCTGGAAGCGGCTCGCGTCGACGGCGCGGGCGAGCTCACCGTCTTCAGGCGCGTGATCTTCCCGCTGATGATGCCGACCATCGTGGTCGTCGGCACCACGCTCGTGATCTTCGCCCTGAAGGCGTTCGACGTCGTCTATGTCATGACCAACGGCAACTACAACACCGACGTGCTCGCTTTCCGCATGTACAACTTGCTCTACCTCTCGCACAACCCGGCGGGAGCGAGTGCGGTCGCGATCATCCTGCTCGTCGCAGTGATTCCCGTTCTCGTCTTCAACTTGCGGCAGTTCCGGGCAGTGGAGGCAAGGAGATGAGCGTCGCAGCCGCGAGACGGGTCGAGTCAACCGCCGTCCGCTTCTCGCCGAAATGGATCAGCGAACGGCTGGGCCGCGTCGGCCTCCACCTCGCGGTCATCGGGCTCACGCTGGCGTGGGTGGTACCCACCCTCGGATTGCTGATCAGCAGCTTCAGGCCGTTCGCGGCCATCGCCACCAGTGGCTGGTGGACGGCGCTCGCCCCTCCCTACCAATGGACCCTCGACAACTACTCGCAGGTGCTCGATCCCGCCACCAGCAACCTGGGCACGGCGATCTTCAACAGCTTCATGGTCGCGATCCCTTCCACGGTGATCCCCGTCACGATCGCCGCCTTCGCCGCCTACGCCTTCGCCTGGATGAAGTTTCCCGCGCGAGACTGGATCTTCCTCGCGTTTGTCGGCCTCCTGGCAGTGCCTTTGCAGCTGACCTTCATCCCGATATCGAAGTTCTTCGTCGACCACGGGATCGTGCCTGACAACCTTACGTCGATCGGTTTGCCTCCGTGGCTCGGTCTGTGGCTCGCCCACGCCGGCTACGGCCTGCCGTTTTCGACGTACCTGCTCGCCAACTTCTTCCGCGCTTTGCCGAGCGACCTCTTCGAGTCGGCTGAGATCGACGGCGCCGGCACGCTTACTGTCTTCTTCCGGATCATCCTGCCGCTGTCGGTGCCCGCTCTCGCCTCGCTCGTCATCTTCCAGTTCCTCTGGGTGTGGAACGACTTGCTGGTGGCGTTGATCTATGTCGGTGGCGCGCCGGAGGTGGCGCCCCTGACGGTGAACCTGGCCAACCTCACGAACTCGCTGGGCCAGGGCTATCAGCTGCTCACCGCGGCGGCTTTCTTCTCCATGATCGTTCCGCTCGCAGTGTTCCTCAGCCTCCAGCGCTATTTCGTGCGCGGCATCCTGGCCGGCTCGGTGAAGGGGTAAATAGGGATGGCATCAGTCACTTACGATCATGTCGTCAAGCGCTACACGGCCGACGTGACCGTCGTCAAGGACTTCAACGTCGAGATCAAAGACAAGGAGTTCATGGTCCTGGTCGGTCCGTCCGGCTGCGGCAAGTCGACCGCGCTGCGCATGCTGGCCGGGCTCGAGACGATCACCGAGGGCCAGATCCGCATCGGCGATCGCGTCGTCAACAATGTCGCCGCCAAGGACCGAGACATCGCGATGGTCTTCCAGTCCTACGCGCTCTACCCGCACATGAGCGTCTACGACAACATGGCCTTTCCGCTGCAGATGCAGCACATGCCGAAGGCGGACATGGACAAGCGGGTGAAGAACGCATCTCGGATCCTGGGCCTCGACAACTTCCTGAAGCGCAAGCCAAGAGCGCTGTCCGGCGGCCAGCGCCAGCGGGTCGCCCTCGGCCGCGCGATCGTGCGCAGCCCCAAGGTGTTCCTGCTCGACGAGCCGCTCTCCAACCTCGATGCCAAGCTCCGCGGCCAGACGCGCATCGAGCTGCAGAAGCTGCACCGCGACCTGGAGACGACGTTCATTTACGTCACCCACGACCAGGTCGAGGCGATGACCATGGGCGACCGCATCGCGATCATGAACGCCGGCATCCTTCAGCAGGTGGGCACTCCAGGCGACATCTATGACCACCCCGCCAACCTGTTCGTCGCCGGCTTCATCGGCAGCCCGACCATGAACTTCGTCCCCGTCACGACATCGGACAGCTCCGCCAAGGCTTCCGGTTTCGAGGTCAGGCTGCCCAAGTCCGTCCCCGCCGGGAAGGGCACGCTCGGCTTCCGCCCGGAGACGCTGACGGATCGCGTGACCGACAGCGGAAGCAAGCTGAACATGAAGGTCGACGTGGTCGAGCGCCTGGGCTCCGACCAGTTCCTCTACGGGCAGGTCGGCGGCGACCAGGTCACCGCGCGGGTCGATCCGAAGCTGAAGGTCGAGCCGGGTGACTCCGTGCAGCTGGGGCTCGACACCCGATCCCTCCACCTGTTCGACGCTCAAAACGAACAAGCCCTCATCTAGCCACCGGAGCATGTGGAACAGATACGCGCCGGTGAGGACTTCGATGCCGCGCGCTTCCGCGCCTTCCGGAGGGCCGTCCGCAACACTCTGACCGGCCGGGCGCGCCGCCTGGTCGACCTCGACCACGTGCTCGAGGCGGCGGGCGCCGAGGGCAGGTCGTTCGGAGGCGTGCACGAGATCCCGGTCGACCAGATCGTCGGCTCGGCCGCTTCCCCGGCCAAGGCCGGCGACTTCGACCCCGCCTTCCTGCCGGTCAACCGGCGCCTGCGCGACCGATGGACGCGCGTGTACACGGCCATGGTCGAGGGTGGCGAGCTGCCGCCGATCGACGTCTACAAAGTTGGTGACGGCTACTACGTGATCGACGGCCACCATCGCGTCTCGGTTGCACGCAGCCTCGGCCGCGATCTGATCAATGCCCGCGTCATCGACGTGCAGACCCGGGCGCCGCTCGGTGTCAACGTGGACCCGGAGGAGCTGCTGCGGGCGGCCGAGTACGCCCAGTTCCTGGAGAGCACGCAGCTGCACCGCATGCGGCCCGACGCGCGCCTCGAGTGCAGCCGCCTCGGCCGTTATGACGAGCTTTTCAAGCACATCCTGGGCCACCAGTATTTCCTCGGGCTGGATCGAGGCCACGCCGTGTCGCTGCCCGAGGCCGCCGCGAGCTGGTACGACACGGTCTATCTCCCCATCGCAGAGGCGATACGGAAACACAAGGTCCTGGAGCTGCTGCCGGGCTGGACCGAGGCCGACCTGTACGTCGAGATCACGCGGCGCTGGCTCGCCCTCAGCGAGGCGGGCCGGCCGTCGGGACCGCATCCGGCCGTGCACTCGCTGCTCGACCACGAGGAGGCCAGGCGCTGGTGGCAGCGACGGCGCGCGATTGCACTGCCCGAACGCAGGCGAGCGGAACGGTGACCGGCTTAATCTGCCCGCCTGGCAAGGGCGGCCGGGTTCATCCCGGCCGCACGTTGCCTTCAGCAATGCCCTCCCAAACGTGGCCAGGAGTAACTCTTCGACAATCTAATCAGCGGGAAAGAGCGCAGGCGCGCTGGCGCAGCCAGCCCGCCGATGAGGGAAAACCGGCAGGTTTTTCCTCATATCTCAAATGATCGGCATCATCTTCGGGCCGCCTGGCAGCGGCAAGGGCACCCAGGCGGCCCGCATCGAGCGTGAGTTCGGCATGTCGCACCTGTCGACGGGTGAGATCCTTCGCTCGGAGGTAGCGCATGGAAGCGCGGTCGGCAAGGAGGCGGCCCGGATCATGGCCGCCGGGGACCTCGTGCCCGACGATCTCATCGACCGCATCGTCGAGAGCCGGCTGCGGCGCACAGATCCCGCCGACAGCGTGCTCCTGGACGGCTTCCCGCGGACGATCGAGCAGGCGAAGGCGCTCGACGCCATGCTCGCGGAACTGGGCCGGAGCATCGACTTCGTCGTCGCCCTCGATGTGCCTGAGCCCCTTCTCGTCGACAGGCTGCTGCTCCGGGCGGCCGTCGAGGGGCGGGACGACGACACGCGCGAAGCGATCATGGAGCGCATGCACGAGTACCACCGCCGCACCGCCGCCGTGCTCGATCACTACCGACGGAGCGGGATCCCCGTCGCGGAGGTCGACGGCGTAGGGGACATGGACGAGGTGTTCGGTCGTGCGCGCCGGGCCATCGAACGCGTGACCAAGCCAGGGGCCGCGGGCATATGATCACCCTTCTCACGAGGCGATAGAGATGGCAAGAAAAGCCGGCATCGAGGACCTGGGGCAAGCGATCACGCCGATGGTGAACGGCGACGGCCAGGCGGCCTCCGAGGCCATGCCGTCTCCATTCGAAGGCCGCATCACCAGCGCGTTCCCGCCCATCGCCGAGTTCGCCTTCCTGTCCGACTGCGAGGTCAACGTCCTCATCGCCCCGAGCGGGCGAGTGGAGTGGATGTGCCTGCCACGCCCCGACAGCCCGAGCGTGTTCGCGGCGCTGCTCGACCGCGCGGCCGGCAGCTTCCGGTTCGCCCCCAGCGGGATCATGGTTCCCGCCGGCCGGCGCTACCTGCCGGGCACGCTCGTCCTGGAGACGACCTGGCGCACGCGCACCGGCTGGCTCATCGTCCGCGACGCGCTGTGCATCGGGCCCTGGTACCACGGCCAGCGGCGCTCGGGCACGCACCGCCGTCCGCCGACGGACCAGGAGGCCGAGCACATCCTCCTGCGCACGGCGAAGTGCGTGGTCGGCAGCGTCGAGCTGAGCCTCGACTGCCACCCGGTCTTCGACTACGGCCAGAGGGCCGCCAACTGGGAGTACTCCGGCCCCGGCTACGGTGAGGCGGTGGCCAAGGGCGGCGAAGGCGACGTCCCGCTGCGGCTGGTCACGGACCTGCGAGTGGGCTTCGAGGGCCCGGGCGCGCACGCGACCAAGACCCTGCGCCAGGGCGAGAAGGCGTATGTCGCGCTGGCGTGGCCGCGGTCACAGTACTCGGCGACCAGCGAGTTCTGGGCCGAACACCCGCCGCCTGCCGACGCGGACGAGGCGTTCGCCCGGGTCGAGCGCACGGCGGACTTCTGGCGGGAGTGGATCAACCGCGGCGAGTTTCCAGAGCATCCCTGGCAGAGCTACCTGCAGCGCAGCGCGCTGACGCTGAAGGGGCTGACCTACAGCCCGACTGGGGCGCTGCTGGCCGCGGCGACGACGGGGCTGCCCGAGACCGTCGGCGGCGAGCGCAACTGGGACTACCGATACACCTGGATCCGCGACGGCACCTTCATGCTGTGGGGCCTTTACACGCTCGGCTTCGCGCGGGAGGCGAACGACTTCTTCTACTTCATCGCCGACGTCGCGGCGGGACAGCAGGACCTGCAGATCATGTACGGGATCAGCGGCGAGCGCGAGCTGCCCGAGCGCACGCTCGACCACCTTTCCGGGTACGAAGGCTCGCGGCCCGTGCGAGTGGGCAATGCCGCGTACTCGCAGGTACAGCACGACGTGTGGGGCGCTGTCCTCGATTCCGTGTACCTCCACACCAAGTCACGCGACTTCCTGCCCGAGGTCGTGTGGCCCATCCTCAAGCGCTCTGTCGCGGCGGCGATCGAAAACTGGAAAAAGCCCGACCGCGGCATCTGGGAGGTGCGCGGCGAGCCGCAGCACTTCACGTCGTCGAAGCTCATGTGCTGGGTGGCCTGTGACCGCGGCGCCCGTCTCGCCGAGCTGCACGGCGACCTCGACCTGGCCGAGCGCTGGCAGGCGGTCGCCGACGAGATCAAGTCCGACATCTGCACGAGAGGGGTCGATGAGCGCGGGGTGTTCGTGCAGCACTACGGGTCGAAGGCGCTGGACGCATCGGTGCTGCTCATCCCGCTCGTGCGCTTCCTGCCGCCAGACGATCCGCGGGTGAAGGCGACCGTGCTCGCGATCGCCGACGAGCTCACGGTCGACGACATGGTGCTGCGATACCGCACGGAGGAGACCAACGACGGCCTCGCGGGCGAGGAGGGCACGTTCACCATCTGCTCCTTCTGGCTGGTGTCGGCGCTGGCGGAGATCGGCGAGGTCAACCGCGCTCGGGAGCTCTGCGAGAAGCTGCTCTCGTACGCGAGCCCGCTGCAGCTCTACGCGGAGGAGATCGACCCGCGCAGCGGCCGCCACCTCGGCAACTTCCCGCAGGCCTTCTCACACCTGGCGTTGATCAACGCGGTCATGCACGTCATCCGCGCCGAGACAGGCCAGACCAACCGTTTCGGAGGCCCGCTGACCGTCGAACCCTAGCCTGGCCTGCCTCCCCACCTCGTGGGGAGGTCGCCCCCGCGCGGAGCGCGTGGGCGGGAGGGGGGCTCCATCAGCCAAGTCACCTGTTGGCCACCAGCAGCTCCAGCGAGTCGACCAGGCGCGGACCCGGCCGGTTGAAGTAGGCGGAGCCGTCGAGGATGACGACACGTGAGGCCCGCACCATGTCGATCTGCGCCTGCACGAGCCGCGCCTCCGCCACCGCGCGGTCTCGATTGAAGCCGCAAGGCGCCAGGATCAGCAGCTCCGGGCCGGCGGCGGCCACGCCCGTCCACGACATGGCCACCGATGGCGTGCCGGCTCGCGCGAGCGGGTCATCAATCCCCGCGAGGGCGAGCAGGTCTGGGGTCCAGTGGCCCGCCGGGTACGGCGGGTCGAGCCACTCGAGGAAGACCCCGCGGACGCGGGGCAGCCTTCGAGCCGCTTTCGAAGCGGCGTCGATGCGAGCGCGCAGGCGCGTCATCAATGGCGTGGCGTCGGCGTCGCACGCTTCCGCCAGCTCCACGATGTCGCTCAGCACGTCGTCCAGCGAGTGCGGGTGCTGGCGAATGATCTCGATGCCGGCCAGGTCGAGCGCGACCTGGTCTGCCGACACGGCGCAGACGCGGCACACGTCCTGCGCCACGACGAGGTCGGGCTTCAGGTTTCGGATCGTGTCCGTGTCGACCGCGTACAGGGATCTGCCACCGGCCGCGGCCGACGCCACGGCGACCTCGATGCCGGCGCTGTCTTGATCCTCCAGCCCGAGCGTGGAGCGCGTCACGATCGGCAGGGCGGATGCTTCGGGTGGATAGTCACATTCGTGCGTCACCGCCACCACCTGGTCGCCGGCACCAAGCGCGAACAGGGCCTCGGTCGCGCTGGGCAGGAGGGAGACGATCCTCATCGGTGTAAGCAGACCACAAACGGCGGGCCGCTCCAGCGATCATGGTTGGTCGTGAAGCGCGGCGGATACGCGTTGATGTGGTCGGGGGGAAAGGACAGCGCGCTGGCGCTCCATCGCGCGCACGAGGCCGGCATCGAGGTCACCAGACTGCTCACGTTCTACGACGCAGCGACCGGCCGCGTGCGGTTTCACGCCACGCGCCAGGAGGTGATCGCAAAGCAGGCGGGGGCCACCGGGGTCGGCCATTGGCTCGGCATTGGTACGAGCTGGGCCGAGATGGATGACCAGCTCGCGCGGGAGCTGGCCAAGCTCCGCGAAGCGGATGTCGCAGGCGTTGTTTTCGGCGACATCCATCTCGCCGACGTGCGCGCCTGGTACGAGGACCGCGTCAAGGCAGCAGGCCTCGAGCACGTCGAGCCCATCTGGGGCGTTCCCTCTGCAGACCTTTTGAAAGAGTTCGTCGAGGTAGGCGGCCGCGCGGTCGTCACGTGCGTGGACACGTCAAGGCTCGATGCTTCCTGGCTGGGACGCATCGTCGACGAGCGATTCGTCGATGAGATCGCCGCCACCGGCGTCGACGCATGCGGCGAGAATGGCGAGTACCACACCTTCGCCTTCCAGGGGCCGATGTTCACGCGTCCCGTCGGGTGGCAACCCGGCGAGACCAGGTCCGATTCGCGGTTCATCCAGCTCGACGTGGTGCCCGCGTAGGGGGCTAAGATCTTTGCGGGCACCAAGGGAATCCGGTTCAAAGCCGGAGCTGTCGCGCAACTGTGAGCGGGGAGCCACCGTCCGACAACGCCACTGAGGTCGATCGACCCCGGGAAGGCGGACGGGGGCGGCGATCCGCAAGCCAGGAGACCTGAACGCCCACATCGGCGACCCGTCCGCGCGCAACGGCACGGAAGCTCCCTGGCGGTCGGCTTTGTGCGGCGCGTTCGGGAAAGGTTGACCGCCCGGAGGTAGAAGCGTGCGTAAGCACCTTGTCTGGGCCAGCGCGACACTGGCTCTCGTCATCGCCGCGTGTGGATCTTCGACCGGCTCGTCGTCGGCAGGCCTTGCCGGCAGCTGTGTGAACGCGAGCGCCCCACACCATGCATATGTCGTGGTCGAGCACCTCTCCGGAACGTCGTTCCAGAAGTGCGTGGGCTTCACCGGCGACACCATCGACGGCCAGTCGTTGATGGATCAGTCCGGCGTCAAGTACCAGACGCAGACGTACAGCTTTGGCAAAGGTGTATGTCAGATCGACAACGAGCCGGCGCGGTACACCCAGTGCCTGCCGCAGAACATGCCGTACTGGGCCTTGTTCGTGGAAGCCGCCGGTGCATGGGCAGGTGCGCAGACCGGCTACACCGCCGTCAACCTCCATGACAAGGAGGCGCTCGGTTGGCATTACGTCCAGGCGACCGATCCGTCGCCCGCGCCGCCTCCGCTGGCGAAGGAGTAACCGAAGCCCGTGAACGCACGCGCGGTGGCTGCCTGGGTCGCCGCCTGCATCTTGATCGTGCTGTTCACGACCAACCCGATTTACACGACACTGGTGCTGGCGGCGGCGTTCACCGCGCTCGCCGCCGGCGCCGGGCTTCGCCGCATGCGCGGCGTGCTCATCGGCGTGGCGCTCATAGCTCTCTTCGCGACGCTCCTCAACTTCGTCTCGGCCCATCTGGGCTCGACGGTTCTCTTCAGCCTCCCTGCCCAGGTCCCCGCAGTCGGCGGGCCCTACACGCTGGAGGCGCTCGTCTTCGGCGCCACTGGCGGGATCACGATCGCCGCCGCCATCCTCTCGGCCGCTCCCTTCTCCATGCTGCTGGCGTCCCACGAGGTCATCGACGCGCTGCCCGCCGGGCTCTCGCGGACCGGGATGGCGATCGCCGCATCGCTGAACCTGGTGCCCGCGGTGGCGACCTCGTTCGCCGAGGTGAACGAGGCGCAGCGCCTCCGCGGCTGGCGGCCTCGCGGCCCACGCTCGTGGGCCGAGATCGTGGTCCCGGTTGTTCTCACCAGCGTGGAGGGGTCGATCCAGCTGGCCGAGTCGATGGAGGCACGAGGTTTCGGTTCAGGCCCGAGGACGACGCTCGCGCGGGCCCGCATTCGGTGGCGGGACTGGATCCTGATCGCCGCGGCATCGACGTCGGTGGCCCTGGTCCTCTTGTCCCATGCGGCCGGTTGGGCAGCCGACTGGTATCCATACCCGACCCTTTCGATCCCTGCCGTGGACGCGCGGCCGCTGGCCGCGTGCCTCCTTCTGTTCGCACCGGTGCTGCTGTGGCGGTCGCGAAGCTAGAGCACCTCACCTACTGGTACCCGGGCGCCCCCGAGCCGGCGCTGCGGGAAGCCTGCCTGCAGGTCGAGGAGGGATTGACGGTGGTCACCGGGCCGTCGGGTGGCGGCAAATCGACGCTGCTGAGGGTTTTCAACGGACTGGTCCCGCACTTCCATGGAGGTCGCATCGCGGGCTCGGCGCGCGTATTCGATTCGGACATCACGTCGACGCCGACTCGCGAGCTGGCTCGCAGTGTCGGCTTCGTCTTTCAGGATCCGGAGCTGCAGACCGTCTACGACGTGGTCGACCGTGAGGTGGCGTTCGGCCTGGAGAACATGGGCTTGCCGCGGCGTGAGATCTCAGACCGCGTGGAGGAGGCGTTGAACGCGGCGGGGGTCGCCCTCCTCGCCGCACGAACCGTGAGGACGCTCAGCGGCGGCGAGCGGCAGCGCGTGGCGTTGGCTTCCGCGCTGGCGATGCGGCCCCGGCTGATCGTCCTCGACGAGCCGACCTCACAGCTGGATCCGCGCGGCGCCGAGCTCATGCTGGCCGCCGCGATCAGCGTGGTGGCCCGCGGACGTTCGGTGGTGATCGCCGAGCACCGGCTCGAACGCCTCATGCCTTCAGCGCGGAAAATGGTCGTCGTCGACGGCGGGCGGGTCGAGGGCGTCGATCCCGGGTCGTGGCGCCGTCCGCCGGCATCGGGCAGGCTTCCACGCGACGCCCCTCCCGGAGGCGAGGTCTGGTCGCTGGCGGCCGCGAGCGCCGCGTTCGGCGATCGGGTGGTCCTGGCGGGCGTCAACCTCTCAGGCCGCGCTGGTGAGGTGGTGGCGCTCTGCGGGCCTAATGGGGGCGGAAAGACGACCCTGTTGCGCCTGATCGCCGGCGCGCTCGCACCGCTGGCCGGCAGGGTCGAGCGCCGACCGGTCCGCATCGCGTACCTGCCGCAGAACCCGACGGCCATGCTGCATCGCCCCACTGTCCGGGCCGAGGTGGCCATGACGCTCGATCGCTCGCGCGAGCACGAGCGCCCAGAGGCGATCCTCGAGGCGCTGGGACTGACGGCGGTGGCCGGCCGCTATCCTCGCGACCTGTCGTCGGGCGAGCGCCAGCGCGCTGCGCTCGCCGCCGTGCTGCCGGGGCGGCCAGGGCTCGTCCTGCTGGACGAACCCACCCGCGGCATGGATGTTGCCGCCCGGAACGCCCTGGTCGGTCTCGTGGCCAGGCTGCGCGACCAGGGTGCCGCGGTCGTTCTCGCGACGCACGACGCGGAGCTTCGCGCGGCGCTGGCCGATCGCGTCATCGAGGTGACGGACGGGTCCGTGCGCGAGACCGCGCCGGAGGCTGCATCCAGGTGAGCAAAGTGTTGCCCGTGGGCCTCGTGTCGCTGGTGGGCATCGTCCTGTTTTCCTGGCCGTTCATCGGCAGCGGGCTGCCCGCCAACACGCCCGCCTGGGCGCTGGCACTTGCCGCCGTCGCCGGGCTCTTCCTGGTCGAGACGGGCACACGCCAGCTCGACTCGCGAGCTTTGGCTCTCCTGGCCGCGATCGCCGCCATCGACACCGCCCTGCGGCTGGCCGTGATCGAAGGCATCGGCGGGTTCAGCCCGATCTTCTTCCTGGTGCTGTGCGCCGGATATGTCTTCGGAACCTCGTTCGGGTTCCTGGCGGGTGCGCTGACGATCCTGGTCTCCGCATTGGCCGGCGGCGGTATGGGGCCCTGGGTGCCGTACCAGATCTTCGCAGTCGGCTGGGTGGGGGTCGCGGCGGGCCTGGCCGGCCGCTGGCGCGGTTCGGTGCCCGGTTGGCGCGACGTGCTCGTCCTGGCCCTCGTCGGTGCGTTGATGGGCTGGGTCGTGGGCGCCCTGCTCGACATCACGGATTGGATTCCCGTTTATCGCGGCAACCCGTCTTTGGGCTGGTTGCCCGGGATGGACCCGGGCACCGCGTTGGTGCACTTCGGACGCTTCTACGTCCTCACTTCGCTCGCGTACGACTCGTTTCGCGCCGCCGGCAATGTCGTGATGGTCGCAGCGCTGGGAATCCCGGTGCTCACCGCCCTTGCGCGGATGCGCGCCCGGCTCACGTTCCAGGTGGTGCCGGTGGATGGAGTCGGCTAACTTGGCGGCGATGCAGCACGACGACGGCAACGAGAACTTCCGCAACGATGTCGCCCTTTCCCGTCACGTCGATCCACGTCCCACCCTCGAGAACCTCGCTCGCAACACGGGCCTCCCGTACGAAGACGTCGTCCACCACGCGTTGGCGCGCTACGCAAGCTCGGGCGCGGAGGCACTCCTGGCCGTGGAGCCGTTCGCTCTACGGCAGCTGATCGAGGCTCGGAAGGCGCAAGACTGGTCCAGGGTGGGCGCCATCATCGATTGGCTCGAAGCGGGTGGCGAATCCTCCAACTGGCGCTGATCAGGGCCGGACGGCCATCACCCGATCGAGCCAGCCGAGGAGGTCGGTGGCGCCGGTCGAGCCTCGCGCCAGGATGGCTTTGGCATGGCCGTTCAACTGGCGCTTGTCTTCTTCGGTCAGGTCCTTGGCGGTCAGGATCATGATCGGAATCGAACGGGTCGCCTGGTCGGCGTCGAGCGCCGCGACCACATCGAAGCCGCTCACCTCGGGCATCATGAGGTCGAGAAGGATCAGGTGGGGCCGGCTGCTCCTGGCCAGCTCGATGCCCTCCCTGCCGCCGGCCGCAGAGATGACGGAGAATCCCGCCGGCTTCAAAACGCCTTCCAGCCACTGCACATTGGCGGGTTCGTCGTCGATGAGGAGGACGCGGGTCTCCTCCGTCCCCACCTTGTTGGTGAACGCGAATTTGGCGAGGCGTGAAAGCAGCACCTTACCGTCCACAGGCTTGACGAAGTAGTCCATCGCGCCCAGGGCCCGCCCCAACTCCGGCTTGTCGACCACGCTGACGACGACCACGGGGATGTCGCGGGTGGCGTCGTCGCGCTTTAGCTGCGCCAGCACGTCCCAGCCATCGATGCCGGGCAGAAGGATGTCGAGGGTGATGGCCGCCGGCCGCAGCTCTCGGGCCTTGGCCAGCGCCTCTTTCCCGCTCGCCGCGATCTCGGCTCGAAATCCCCCACGGTCCAACAACCGGACGAGCAGGTCCGCCGCGTGCTGGTTGTCGTCGACGACCAGCACGAGCGGGCGCACGTCATGCACGTGCGCTGTCGCGGGCGGAGCCGTCTCGACGGGCTTCTCAGCTTCGACTCGGCTCAGTGGCAACCTGAGGGTGAAGACGCTGCCCTTGCCAAGCGCGCTCGTCACCCCGACATCGCCGCCGTGGAGCTCGGCCAGGCGCTTCGTGAGCGCCAGGCCCAGGCCGGTGCCCTCCTGATGACGACCTGCCCCCGAGTCCAGCTGCTGGAACTCCTTGAAGAGGCGATCGAGGTCGGACGGGGCGATGCCGATCCCCGTGTCCGTGACGGATATCGCCATCGTCTCGGACAAGCGTTGGGCGGCGATGGTCACCGAGCCGCCCTCAGGTGTGAACTTGACCGCGTTGGAGACGAGATTGAGCAGCATCTGCTTCAACTTGCCTGGGTCCGCCTGGAGCCGGTCCGCGTCCGCAACGTCGGCGCCGATCCGGATTGCTTTCTTCTTCGCGAGGGGCTCGATCGTGTCGAGCACCTGCCGCACAACGTCGGCTGTCGACACGGTTTCGAACGTCAAGACCATCCGGCCGGCCTCGACCTTGGAGAGATCGAGGATGTCGTTGATCAGCCCCAGGAGATGGCGCCCGCTCGAGTTGATCTGGTCGAGGAACTTCTGGCGCGTCGCCTGGTCGTACTTGTTGGAGGCGTCGTCGAGCATCAGCTCGGAGAAGCCCAGGATCGCGTTGAGTGGCGTCCGCAGCTCATGGCTCATGCTGGCCAGGAAGCGGCTCTTCGCCTCGGTAGCATCCTTCAGATCAGAAGCCATCCTCAGCAATTCGTCATGCAGCCGGGCTGCCTCCAGCGACGGTGCGAGCTGGCCGGCCAGCAACGTCAGGAGGCGCACGTCCACCTCGCCTATGCGCCGCGGTTTCGTGAACGACACAGTCAGCGCGCCGACGGGCCGGTGTCGAACCAGCAGAGGCACCGCGGCTACGCTCTTCAAACCTCGCGACAGCGAATCCGGCACGGCGTGTGCCCAGCTCGGATAGTCCTCGACGACCAGGGGCTCGCCTTTTTGAAACGCAATGCCGGCGGCGCCTTCGCCCGGCGCGATGCTGCGCGGGAACGGTCGCTCGAAGGTGTCGGCGAGCACCGCCAGACTGCTCGTCGCCGGGTCCCACCAGAGCAGGGTGGCGTCGTCGCTATGAAGCGAGCTTCGCGCTGCCTCGACGACCAGCCGGCCCAGGGCGGAGGGATCGAGCAAGCCGCTCGAGCTCACAGCCACCTCGTGCAGGGCTTCGAGGCGCTGTCGCACCGCGTGCGCCTCGGAAATATCGCGAATCGAGGCCACTACCCAACTTCCTTCATGCGTCTGCAGAGGCGCGAGGCTGATGTCGACTGCCATCTCGCTGCCATTCTTCCGCAGGCCGGCAAGCTCCAGGCCGGTTCCCATGTGCCGGGTCCAGGGCTGCGCTTGGAACCTGCCTCGATCCTCCTCATGGACGGCTCGGAACCGCGGCGGCATGAGAATCTCGACGGCCTGGCCGAGCAGCTCACGGCGCGGGTAGCCGAATAGACGCTCGACCTGACTGTTGACGAACTCGATGCGGCCGTCTTGTCCCGTGACCACGACCGCGTCGGGGAGGCCCTCCAACAATTGAAATGCCTGCTCGGGCAGCTCTGGTTCCAATGCGCTGTCCAATTTCACCCCGGCAGGATTATCGCCCTGTTAACTCCAGGAATTAACCGCACAACGATATATAACACGGGCTTCTGCCTATCCGGTTAGCTCCGCTACGATCGTGGCATGCCGCGGCCGAGCTTCCCGAGGACGATCGTCGAGTTCCAGCGCCGGTTCGCGGATGAGGCGGCTTGTCGCGACTACCTCTTTGCTTGCCGGTGGCCGGACG
>WNGK01000250.1_pt1 | contig 53233 bp, 49 predicted proteins | sample 5400601 | NCBI WGS metagenome assembly WNGK01 (sample SAMN13153376, study PRJNA577476) | soil metagenome | isolation source: 60 cm soil or saprolite under Garry oak tree replicate 1 | place: USA:California | collected 2016-06-15 | reverse complement strand
GTTATCATAAGCGATCGCTTTGCCCAGGAATCCACCGCGGTAAGATGCGCGCAGGGTCTCAAATGCGTCCGTATCCAGGCCGGAACCCCCTATGCGGGCAAAAATAGAATAGAGCAAATGCCTGGGCAAAGTACGATCTCGGGCCGAGGGGGAGCGTAGCGGCGGCGGAGCGTTTAAGGTTTCACCCGGCATCGGCTTACAACTATTCTGGTGAACATGAGGCGTGTAAAGTGACCTCTTGTGTCATGTCGAGCGGAGTCGCCTGCCAAGCCGTAGCTTTATGCGAAGGTCTGGAGACATCTCTCGCTGTTTGGCTTGGGAGTAGCGGCTATTTGGGTCTCGAGAGATTTGATGCGCTCACATCCCGTTCGCTAAGCCTTCGGCCTTCCCGTCAATCTCGCGGCTTCCCCAGCCGCTCGATTCTCCACTACGCCTTGCTCCGGTCGAAATGACAAAAGACATATGACCAGGAATCTCAGCATCGTGTTTGTCCGACGCGGTTATTCGCCGACGGGCGGCGCGGAGGCGTACTTAAAACGCCTCGCCGGCGGTGTGATCGAAGCCGGACATGACGTACACCTTGTGGCGACGAATGACTGGCCGGCCGCCGAGTGGCCATTCGGATCGATCACGCGCTTGAACGCGAAATCGCCGATCGGATTTGCCAATGAACTGGAACGACTCCGCACCGAGCTTCGCTGTGATGTCCTGTTCAGTCTCGAGCGTGTTTGGAGCTGCGACGTTTATCGGGCCGGCGACGGTGTCCATCGCGCCTGGCTTGATCGCCGAAGAAAGTTCGAACTGCCCCTGAAACGGTTTGTCCGGAGTCTCAGTTCGAAGCATCAGGATCTGTTACGCCTGGAACAATCCCTTTTTTCCGATGATAACACCAGGCGTGTCATCGCTGGCTCGCAGATGATCAAAGATGAAATCATCAATTTTTATCGCTATCCGGCAGACAAGATCGACATTGTGCGCAATGGTGTGCCGTTGGAGAAATTTTGGTTCGATCCGGAGCTTCGCGAAAAGTCGCGCGAGGAATTGAATTTAAAGCCAGATCAAACCGTACTGTTGTTTGCGGGCTCTGGATGGGAGCGCAAGGGGCTTCTTTTTGCTATCGAGGCAGCAGCTCTTTGCGGGGACCGCAAGTTGCGTTTGCTGGTAGCCGGCCGCGGAAATGCTGGGCTCTATAAAACGAAACGCCTGCGTTTTTGGCACGACGAGCCGGTGCAATTTCTCGGTGAAGTTGTGGATATGCTCCGTGTGTACGCCGCTGCGGACATCTTTATTTTGCCCACGATTTACGACCCATTTTCAAATGCCTGCCTGGAAGCGCTGGCCTGCGGTTTGCCCGTGATCACCACCTGTTCCAACGGTTTTAGCGAAATCATCGAGAACGGAGTCCACGGATCGATTGTCGATCACGCAGGCGATCTCCCTGGATTGCGCGAGGCTATTCTCCTTTGGTCCGATTCTTCGCGCCGCGCCGTGGCCCGATCGACAAATACCAAGCTCGCAGCGCAATTCGGCATTTCAAAAAACACCAGCGAGACGCTGGCGATTCTGCTCGACCTGGCTAAATCAAAAACGGAATGATGCGTTTTACTCTGCGCTGATACGCGGCGTATTTGGCCGGAAAATGTTTTAGCATCAAATCTTCTTCGCGTTTGAGTTTTACCCAGAAACTGACGAACACGAGCAACAAGCCTAAGAATCCGCCGAAATAACCCATGGCGAGGGCGGTGCCTGCAAACATGGCGAGGATTCCTGTGTAAATCGGATGACGCGCAACGCGGTAAGGTCCGCGTTCAATGAGTTCGTGGCCTTCTTTGAGCGTGACCACACCGCTCCAGTTTCTCCCCAGTATCAACCTTGCCCAAATCGCAAACACAAGGCCGCTAACGCACAGGAAGACACCGCCCCAGGCGCTCGATGTTGTATGCGGAACGACGAGCCAATCGAACGGTGGTGGCAGGCCGCTGGACTTGATGACCAGAAAATAACCGACTACGAGCACCAGCCAGTACCGGGCTCGCTCTGCGCTGCTTTCGCGGTAGATCGTACGCTTCGTCCAGGCCGCTCCCAGCAACCAGACTATGACGAAGATGATCCAACAGACACGAATGACCCCGAGGCCTGTTGAGTATGGGTTAACCTCCATTGTACAACAGTCGGACGGGGCGCGATCCGTCCGCTTGTTCTTACCCTTGAGGCCGGTTCACGTAGCGGCCAGCGCGGTATCCGTGTCCGGGAAAATCCGGAACACCTGATCAAGCCGCGAGATTTCAAAAATGGAGCGCACGGTTTCCTGCAAACCGGCCAGCAAAAATTTTCCTCCGTATGCTTCCACCTTTTGCATCGCCTGAATAAGAGCCGCCAGGCCTGCGCTATCGATGTAAGTGACGTCCGAAAGATCGATCACCACGCGCTCCGGTTTTTTCTCGATCATTGCGGTGAGTGATGCCGTGACTACGGGAGAAACGTGCAGATCGATTTCGCCCTTGAGCGGCAACACGTTGGGGCGGTCTCGTTGCGGCTTCGGAGCAGATGGGGAGGAGTTCTTCTTTTTCATTCAACCCTTCAATCGTCAATGGATCACCATCCGAGCGTATGGATTACTCTCTCCACGTCTGAAAGGTCATCGATTAAAAAATCCGGATCATATTCTGAAAGTCGATCGCGACTCCACGTGCCTGTTGCCACGGCAACCGTGCGCGCACCAAGGGCCTTGCCGCAAGCAATATCGCGCGGGGTATCTCCAATCACATCGATCTCCGATGCTGAGAACTCGCGGCCATGCTTTTCTTTCGCGCGCGCACGGGCGAACGGCCCCAGCCGGTTCCGATCCCGGTGATCGTCTGCAAACGCGCCAAATTCAAAAAAATGCCAGACACCGTAGTGTTCGAGCTTTAGTTGCGCACCGCGGGAGACGTTGCCCGTGAGCAGGGCCAGCACGAGATGTTTCCGCGACTTGAGCCTTTCGAGCAACTCAAGCACGCCCGGAAGCAGTTTGCCCTTGCGACGGGGCAATTCCAGCGAGAGAAAATGCACATAGCTATCCAGGAACGCGCTCACGTTTTCGTTTGTCTGGGGAATTTTGTGCTTGTTCAGTATACTGACGACAATTCCCGAATCAGTCATACCGGCGATTTCAATGTCGCGCAGATCGTCATCGATGCCGAAGCGCTCTTTGAACGCCGATCTAAGCGCATGCACTCCCGCGCCGCCTGAGTGGATCAGTGTGCCGTCGATATCAAAAAGCAGCAGGCGTTTTTGCATTTTTGTCATGGCCAAAAAAATGACGAATGACGAAGGAATGACAAAGGTCAACTCGCGAACGCTTTCGGAGTCAAATGATGAAAGGTTTCTTCAACGAGTGCCGCATACTTTCGGGATTCGTCATCTGAGCTTGCTTCGACATTCGTCATTTGTGCTTCGTCATTAGCGTTGGAGAGACTCCTCGAGCCCGGCAGCGTTTGGGCTCGAGAGTCTCTTCAAAGGCGTGGCGCGTGCATCATCAACACCGCGATCATGCTTCCGAGAAATGCAAGCAGAACAATTGCCAATCCGATAAAAATTCCATTGCGAACTGAGTCCCTCTGTTGTTTTTGGCGCCGGAACGGAGAAACGTTGGTAAAATCGGCGGGCGCCGCACTCAATTCTGCCGGTCTCGCTTTGATCTCCTCGAGCTGCGGAAGCGGTCGCGATCCGCTTGTGTCTCCTTCGAAGCTGGCTTCGGTCGCGCCAAATCGGATTCGGTCATCAAAGCTTAGCAACGTTTCAGTGACGGGCTTACCATTGACACGTGTTCCGTTGGTCGAGCCGAGGTCTTTCAATCGGTACGTTTCACCGGCCAACTGCAACTGCGCGTGCCGCGCCGAGACCGAAGGATTATTAATGACGATCGCGTTGTCCGGCCCGCGTCCGATTGTGACCAGGTCGTCAACAAGTTCATACGTCGTCCCGCTGATGATGAGCTTGGGCATGCTGCGGCAATCTATCTGAAAGCTTAGTAGTCGGTCGAGCGATTCCTTCCGGTTGGATTGCGCTCGACCGGTCGTCGGTCCTGGCTGGCCCCGGTGGCTACTGTATGCCGCATTGTGTTAATAATGAGGACTGACCCAACTCTTTCACGCCGAGGTACAGCAATTCCCGGGTTCATGGAGCTTTGCACGCTTAGAGTTTTTATATTTGAATAGATCCATTGTGCTGCAGCCCGATGGAATGGGGCCGCTTTATCGGCAGATCTACCGCGCCTTTCGTAACGAAATCCTGACCCGGACCATGGTATTGGACACTGGGTCAGTATGACCAGGTGTGCGTCTTCGATGCCCCAGACGACGAGACGGCCGCCAGCGTGTTACTGGCAGCGGATATACTGGGTAACATTCGCACACAGACATTGCGTGCTTTTACCGCCTCCGAGATGCGGAAGATCCTCGCTAAGGTGCCCTGATCGGTTAGTTCTGGAATTGCTGGACCGGACCCGGGCCTAGTCCTCTTCTGCAATCATTGCGTCACGTGCAGTCCGTCCTCGATCATCCCGGGCAATAGCTTTGCGACGTAGTGGTCTTCGATGAGGAGCGCAGGACCAAACCACTGAGAATGATCTTGCAGATGCCGTCTAATCCATTCACTCGCCCGCTGAGTGAGCGGCCTAACGAGAGTAAGCGTTCCTTGTGGCAAAATCCAGACGTCGGTCTTGCTGGCGGTGCGGTTCATTGCTTACGGTCTGTGTTTGAAAATGGCGGTTCCGGCTTGATCGGAAACAAGGGGCGTAAAACCGCGAATGTGTGCGATAAGCATGCAAGAGAAACGAGCAGGAATACTGTTACGGACTTCACCGGGGTTGCTTTCATCATTCTTCTCCGGAAAACGGGCCGCAAAGTTCCTCAAGATGTTCCGAAAAGGGGACCGGTGAACCCTGAGTGTCGATCGCTGCCACTCATCGGCTTGGCAGGTAATTTATGACCGTTTGCAGTGCGGGTTTGCTCGCTTCTCACTGTGCGCTCATTTTGCGGCGGTGCTTAGTCCAAACCGCTAACTGTCATGATTTCGACGGAAGGCAGGCGCTGCTCACATCGACACCTGACTGCGCGATCGAGCGATTTTCTCTGGGATTTGAGCTAACAGGTCGCTGTGCACTAATTGACCGCGCGCGGACGCGCTCGCATAGTGCCCACTTCCATGGGAATTGAGCTTACGCGCAACTTCTGCATCATCGCGCACATCGATCACGGCAAAACGACGTTATCGGACCGGTTGCTTGAGCGCACGGGCACGATCCAGGAACGGGAAAAACAGGACCAGCTTCTTGACTCAATGGATCTGGAGCGGGAGCGCGGGATTACGATCAAAGCGCATCCAGTGACGATGCGTTACATGAGCAAATCCGGCCAAAACTATCGATTGAACCTGCTCGATACTCCCGGGCACGTCGATTTCAGCTATGAAGTTTCACGGAGCCTCGCTGCATGCGAAGGCGCACTGCTGGTTGTCGACGCAGCGCAGGGAGTGGAGGCGCAAACGGTGGCGAATGTTCATCTGGCTCACAAACAGGGGCTCACGATTGTTCCAATCATCAACAAGATCGATCTGCCGAACGCCGACGTCGCCTCGGTGCATCGTCAGTTGGAAGAAATCCTTGCCATCCCAGCCGAGGAAGCGATCGACGCGAGCGCGAAGATGGGGATCGGCATTGAGGAAATCCTTGAGGCGATTGTGAAGCGCGTTCCACCGCCGCGACAGCCGACGGACGAGACGTTGCGCGCGGTGGTTTTTGATTCCGTATTTGATGTTTACCGCGGTGTGGTCGGCTATGTGCGTGTTGTCTCTGGAACAATGGAAGCAAATCACGCCATTACGTTGATGAGCAATAACGCGCGTTATGAGATCAAGGAAGTGGGCGTGTTTACGCCGAAAATGCTTCCGCAGGAAAAGCTAAACCCTGGCGATGTCGGTTATTTCATCGCAAACATCAAATCAACCGCCGACATGAAGATCGGCGATACCATTACCGACCAGCGCCATCCTGCGCGCGAGCCGCTCCCAGGTTTTCAGGAAATTCATCCCATGGTCTTCAGTGGGATCTATCCGATTAATACGGGGGACTTCGAACATTTGAAGACAGCAATCGCAAAGCTGCGCCTCAACGACTCTGCGTTTATCTATCAACCGGAAAGCTCCGTTGCGCTCGGGTTTGGATTTCGCTGCGGCTTTCTGGGGCTACTTCACATGGAGATCATCCAGGAGCGACTCCGGCGCGAATATAACATGGACATCATTGCCACGAGTCCAAGCGTCGTCTATGAGGTGATCACCACGCGCGGAGAAAAATTGTCGATCGATAACCCGGCTCACCTCCCTAATCCGAGTCTGATCCAGGAAATTCGTGAGCCGATAGTAAACGCATACGTGCTCTGCCCGAACGAAAATATCGGCGATATCCTTCAACTGATTCTGGAAAAACGTGGCCAGATGGACCGCACCGAGTCGCTCGATACGCGCCGAGTCATGTTGCATTGCCAGTTGCCGCTCAACGAAATCCTCGTCGATTTTAATGACAAGATTAAGAGCCTTACGCGCGGCTACGGCTCCATGGATTACGAGCACGCCGGCTATCGCGCGGCGAAATTGGTTAAACTGGATCTGCTCGTTAATGGCGAGCCAGTCGATGCGTTTTCGACGATCGTGCATAAAGATCGCGCGGAGGCCAGGGGCCGCCAACTGGCGGCCAAACTAAAGGAAGTAATCCCGCGACAGCTTTATCAGGTGGCGATCCAGGCGGCTATTGGCGGAAAAATTATTGCGCGTGAGAGTGTTTCGGCTTTGCGAAAAAACGTAACCGCGAAATGCTACGGCGGCGATATTACGCGTAAACGAAAGCTGCTGGAGAAACAAAAGGAAGGAAAGAAACGGATGAAAAGCATCGGGAAGATCAACATTCCTCAGGAAGCTTTTATTGAGGTACTCAAAGCGCAATGATTTCTGTCATGTCGAGCGAAGTCGAGACATCTCTGAAGGTTTCCCCGATCAAGAAAAAATTGGAGATTCCTCGACTTCGCTGGGAATGACAGAAGGATAGTCGATCTAACTCATGTTTACATCGCGCCAAGTAAAACATAGCCGCCTGCTGCTGCGGCACGCCAGGAAATATCTGCGCTACAAGGACGACCAGCTCAGTAGCGCGGACCGCGATCAAATCACTGCAGGCATGAAGGATCTCCGTGAAGCGCTATGGCAGAGAGATCGGGAGAGAATTCACAGCACGGCCGATGCGCTCGATAAAACACTTCACAGGCTGACACCAGTGACATGGGAGTCACATTGGCGAGAGAATTGCGAGGTGATTTTGGTGGCCATCGTCGTGGCAGTCGGCATCCGTTCTTACTTCTTACAACCGTTCAAAATTCCCACAGGGTCGATGCAGCCGACCCTGAACGGAATCATTGGTTATCCGGGCACAGCTCCAGCGCCGAACATTCTGCGGCAGATTGGCGAGTTCATCGTCCTGGGTCGCAACTACATTAACGTTGTTTCACGCGAGGATGATCAGCTTCTTGAGATCCAGCCCAGGAAAATGTTTTTTTTCCTTACGTTTTCACAGCTGATTTGCCAGCGGCAGAAATATCTCGTCTATGCACCGCCGGACACGCTTAGCCATGATTTCAATGTTTTCCCAGGCCGCATTTATCATCGCGGTGACATTATTGCCAGAGGCGCAATCGATACGGGCGACCAGGTGTTTGTCGATAAGTTTAGTTACAACTTTGTTAAGCCGCACCGGGGCGATGTTTTTGTTTTCCGGACAAATCACATTCCAGGTATTCGCGAGGATCCTGAGGCAGGCTCGCCATTTTATATCAAGCGACTGGCCGGACCGCCCGGCGACACTCTGCGGATCGACCCGCCGTTTCTTTATGTGAATGGCAGGAAAGCAGAAGGTTACGGTTTTGCCCGGGTTATGTCAGCGAAACCTCCTTATCGCGGTTATGGACAGGGGCATGAATATCTGTCTCGACCAGACCGCATGTTCACCGTGCCGCAGCACGGCTACTTTGCCCTGGGGGATAACAGTTATAACAGCTACGATAGCCGCTACTGGGGAGTAGTACCGGACGAAAACCTCGTAGGGCGTGGTTTGTTGGTTTACTGGCCGTTCCACCCGCACTGGGGCGTGATTCGATAGTGACGGAGTAGTAGAGTAATGGAGTGTTGGAGTATTGATTTGATCGGCATTACTCCATTACTCCAATACTCCATTACTCCAGTTGTTGTTCTCGGTGCCATGTGGCGACATTTGCCGCGCCTGTATCCGCTACTTGGACTTTGCGGTGGCTACGCGATTGTGATGATCTTCAGTCCGGTGCGGCATGCACTGGGGGACGGTTTTCGTTGCATCCGGCGCTACAAACGCATCTGGATTACCTTTGCGCTCCTTGGGTTTGGCTATTTCCTGTTTCAGTTTGTCACTTTCACTCCGATTCGAAACTGGGCCGACCTTGATCTGAACCAGATCATCTCGTTGCCGCGCTGGTATTGGCCGCGGTTTGTGGACATATGGCGCGAAACTCCGCTGCCCACCCTGGAGGGAGTGGCGGGCATTTTCGATAACGCCACGACAACTTATCCGCTCTCTGTCATCGCCGCGGTGTTCATGCTGGCTAACTGGCGTGGACTGCACGGTGCATTGCTTCGAGCTTTATGGAAGCGCTATCGGTTCTGGGGTCATCTTACCTACTTCATTCTGTTGCTGAGCGCGCTGGCGTCGCTCTTGAAACCAATTGTGTTCTGGCGATTACCAGAGTGGAGTGGGTTGGTCTCGGCTGCCGGGCTCCTCCGAATCTCGGCTACAGTCGATGCGACCGCGTTCATTTTCGAATATCTCCTGGGCGTTTATATCCAGGTGTATCTCATCACTGTGTGCCTGGCCTGGATCAAGGGCGTGAGCTTTGAAGAAGGAGAACTCTTTCGCTTCGCCATGCGCCGCTTCAGTTATGTTTTAGAATGGGCTGGAATTGTCGTTGCGGTGAGCATGCTGATTGTCCGGTTGCCTCTTCTGCTTGCTTATTTCACCAACATTCCCGGCGTCCTCGACTATTTGCCAATTGCAAGGGTGCTGATGAGCATCTTGATCATTGCGTTTTGCTCGGTTCAAATCTCGCTGGCGCTCCATAATGAAACGGTGATCGAAGCGATCCGCGCCCACTTCCTGTTTATCCGCAAAAACGCCGGTCGCCTCGGGTGGTTTTTGGTTATCTGCGGCATCCATTTCTTTTGTATAATGGTCTGCGATGCCATCGTACGCGGCGCAATTGCTGATCGATTAGGCGCGCTGTTTCTTTGGAAATTGAGTTTCGCCTTTCTTCGGGGAGTCATCACTGGCTGGCTCTTAGCTTCGTGGGTCTGTTTATTTCGCCAGTGCGAAACCGGCCGCATCAGCGGCGAGAAATGGATTCAGTATTAGAAAAACCGGCCTTGAGAAGAGCAACACTGAATGCGGCGACGATTACGCGCCAGAGCAAATCGAATCTCGCTCTCGCGTTTGTTTCCTTAGGGCGCGAGCGGAAACGCGATATCACAGTTTTCTACGCTTTCTGCCGTGTCATTGACGACATTGCTGATTCCCCAGAACTAAGCGCGGTCGAAAAGCGAGTGCGTCTGGCGAAATGGCGCCAGATGCTTCATGCCACGGCCCAGGACGAGCCGCTTCTTGCCAGGGACGTAAGACAGTTGATCGCCAAATACTCGCTGCCGACTGGCATGCTGGAGGAAATCATTGCCGGTGTTGAAATGGACCTGAGCACACTGCGATATCCCACTTTCGAAGAACTCCGCATTTATTGTTATCGAGTCGCGAGCGCGGTCGGCCTGGTAAGCATCGAGATTTTTGGCTATCGGAACGAACGTTGTAAACAATACGCAATCGAGCTGGGGCTGGCTTTGCAGGTGACGAACATCATTCGCGACGTCGGGAAGGATATGCAGAATGGCCGGATTTATCTTCCCCAGGAAGACCTGGCGCGATTTCATTATTCTGAGGCCGAGCTAATGCAGCGGCATTACAATGAGCGCTTCGTTCAACTGATGGAATTCCAGGCGCGGCGCGCCCGTCAGTTCTTCGCTAACGCCGCCGCGGCTCTGCCTGCCGAAGACCGGCGAACCATGACGCCCGCGGAAATCATGGGGTCGGTTTACCGCGGGTTGCTGCGGCGAATTGAACTGGACAAGTTTCGTGTCTTCGAAAAAGATTACCAATTAACCAAAATTGAGAAGGCACGTCGGATCGCCGCGCAACTTTTCAAATCTTTTTTGAATTCGCCGCTGCGAACGTCCGTCTGACTTCCCGATTACAAAACCTTACTAACGAATATGAATGCAAATTCTCTAAAAATTATGTCAGCGGTTGTAACTGGGCTCTTTGTGCTGAGCATGACTTTGTACGCGCAGAGTGGGAGGGATGCAGTTGATTCCCGGACGAGCCACCCGGTGATGACAGCGACAGCGATCACTCAAGCAGATGCTCAGAAGAAATACCCGGCACCAAAGGGAGGCCATTACCCGCCTGGGACACGTAACCCGCATGATCCTTCGGGAGTTGTAACGAGCCCATATCCGCCATATCAACAGTATGACTGCTCAAAGGTTTCGCATGGCGGACTAGTCGTGGACATACGTGCAAAGAAGGTATTTGTATATCCCTAGCACGGATTCAGCCAGACGAAGCGGTCTTTAGACTGTCCCCGCAACATCGGGCGGTTGACGCAGTTTAATTGCGTGAACGGATTTGCATCGTGAAAAGGGAAATTGTTGTACTTACGTCGGGCATTATTCTATGTATCCTCACTTCGTGCGACACCCCTGTTGGTCAGGGTGCGGCATGGGGCGCTGCCACCGGGGCGATCATCGGCGGCGCGGCAACTGGTCATGTTCGGGCCGCATCAATTGGGGCAGCCGCAGGCGCCGCAGCAGGGGCGTTAACCGGCGCAGCCATTGAGCAGGATCAAGCTGCACGTTATGGTCCGCCGCCCCCGGGTGGCTTTCCATACGCGCGCTGGGCCGGCACGCCAGGTCTTTATTACAGTCCTTATACGGGACGCGTCTATGATCTTCGAGGGATCCCGCCGGGCGGACTTACGCGTGACGTGGATACCGGCCGACTTTTCCGCAAACCATAACTGACTGCCAAAGATCGGATCAGCGCGCCTGCGCCTGGAGTGCATCCACCAGCGCTCGCGCTTCATCGGTCATCTTCAACAATTCCGGCCACGGACGGCGATAATTTTCGCCGGGCAATTTGCGGGTCGCATCAAACCCCATATGTGAGCCGATGTTTTGTTCGCTTGGGGCGTGATCGAGCGAATCACTTGGATTCTTGATGACAGTGGTGTCCCGCGCGGGATCAGTGTTCGCGCACAGTCGGAAGAGTACTTCGCTTGTATTGCGCACATCGCAATCTTCGTCCACAGCCACAATGTATTTGCTGAACATCATCTGCCCCATGCCCCACAGACCGTGCATCACTTTGAAAGCCTGGTAAGGATATTGTTTCCGAATACTGACGAAGACCAGATTGTGAAATACACCTTCGGCCGGCAGCGTCATATCCACAATTTCGGGGAAATTCATTTTGAACACCGGCAGAAAAATGCGCACGCACGCGTCCCCGATGTAATAGTCTTCCATCGGCGGGATGCCGACGATCGTGGTTGGATAAACTGCGTCGCGTCGGTGCGTGATTGCCGTTAAGTGGAACACTGGGTAATCCTCGATGGCGGTGTAATAACCGGTGTGATCCCCGAAGGGCCCCTCCGGGCGCAGTTCGTCAGGTTGGACATACCCTTCCAGGACAAAATCAACGTCCGCTGGTACCTCAAGGTCGATCGTCTTGCAGCGAACGAGCTCGATTGACTTTCTTCGCAGAAAACCAGCGAACAGCAGCTCGTCCAGCCCGTCCGGCAGCGGCGCAGTTGCAGCGAAGGTATATACGGGATCGCCACCCAGCGTGACTGCTACCGGCATACGCTCTCCGCGTTCGTAATAACGCTTGCCATGACGCGCGCCGACTTTGTGAAGCTGCCAATGCATTCCAGTTGTGTCTCTATCGTAAACTTGCATCCGGTAGAGGCCGACGTTGCGGGCTCCGTTCTCGGGATCGCGCGTGTGCACATTTGCCAGCGTGATGAAACGGCCGCCGTCTTTGGGCCAGCATTTAAGAATCGGCAGATCGTCCAGGGAAAAGTGGTCTCCATTTTCGATGCGATGCACGACTTCGTGGCATGGCGCATCATGCACGGATTTTGGGCGCGCATGAAGGAGATGAATTCCCTGCTTGAGCAAGTTCCAGCCTTCGCGGAGATCGGTAGGAGGTTTTGCTTTCAGAATGAGTTGAATTTCCCGGGCGACGTCTTCGATGTCCGTAACCTGGAGCGCGAGCGCCATGCGATGATGCGATCCCATCGTATTAATCGCGACGGGAAACTCGGATTTTTTTCCATCGATGACAGGCTGTTCGAACAGAAGAGCCTTTCCTCCTCCGGGCGATTTCATCTCCCGGTCCGCCCACTCTGCAATGAGTAGATCGGTATCGACGGGAATGGCGACGCGTTTCAATTCGCCCGCTTTTTGAAGAGCGTCGAGGAAACTGCGGAATGAGCGGTAAGCCATTGCTAAGGCGTCGCGCTACACTGATTCGTTTCGTGGCGGAATGCGAACGAAATTGTTTACCGGCTTATGGCGGCGGCGGCGCCGGTAAATGGCGGAAGTAAACAACTCTGCCGTTGGCGAAAGTGACTCCTTTGGACGGGTAGGGGAACTTTGGGGGAATGTATGACCAGTCGAATGGCCCGTAATAGTACGGCCCGCCGTAGCTAGGAGGTGTTTCGTAACGCAGATAAACCCAGGTCTCGGTGGGACGACCACGCCCATAGCCCGGCACTTTTTGCTCTGGTGTACCCCAGGCCAGCCATACCGCGTCCATGCTCATACCCAGCCGAATCTGCCCTTGACTCGCCAGCGCCTGGTCTCGCGAAGAGAGACCCTGATAAATGTCCGGATGTTGGGAAATGCGCGTCCCAGGCGTCCCACAACTCGTGAAAAACAATGTGGTTGCTGCTATTCCGAATGTTAGCGCAACGCGTTTCAGTCCACCCGCTTGTTTAAGAACCTCGATGAAATTTCGAAAATACGGGTAATCCATTGGTTAGGAGTGCTGCGATATTGATTTGTCCGTTGGTAGAATGCGCAGAATTTTTCTAATTCCCTTTAGTTCGGCGCCAGGTATTGGAAGGACATAACCCTGCGATTGGAAAAAGTAACCGTCTTATTTGGGTAGGGAATGCTCGGCGGAATCAGTGAATAATAAAATGGATCGTAGAAAGGATCGCCAAAGAAGCCAAAACCGGGACCGTAAGGACCATAATAAGGATAGTAGTAAGGATAAGTGACGTAATAGACGTAGACCCACGTCTCGGTAGAATGGCCGCGCATGTTGCCTATAACCTTCGAATCGGGCGAACCCCATGCCAGCCAAACTGCATTTCGAGACATGCCGTAGCGAATTTGCCCCTGGCCTACCAGGGCCTGATCGCGGGGCGAAAGACTTTGGTAAAGGTCGGGATGGTCGGAAATTCGCGTCTGTGGCGTTGAACAACTGGTGACGATCAAGACGACGGTCGCGATGCCCAGCACCGATGCGCCAGAAGAGAATCGACGCCTCATAATGCGGGGGAAAACTTAGCGCCACAGAATTGCGAGTCAAACCATGCGGTTTCTTGATTCAACATCGCCCTGCCCGTAACGTTTCCCTGCATGCAAGATCGCTACGGTCATCGGATTTCGTACCTGCGCGTCTCGATTACTGATCGCTGCAATGAGCGCTGCACGTATTGCATGCCGCAGGAATTACAGGAGTGGTTGCCGCGCGAGGAGATCCTCACTTTTGAAGAAACGCTGCGCCTTATTCGTATCGCGACTGAATTGGGCGTTTCCAAAGTGCGAATTACCGGTGGCGAACCGCTGACGCGGCGCGATGTCATCGATTTCATCAGGAGAATTCCTGACATCTCCGGCATCAGAAGCATCGGTCTTTCCACGAACGGGACATTGCTTGCGCGTGAAATCGCGCCCGGCAAAACAATGGCCAGTGCTTTGCGCGCGGCAGGTGTGGCATCAGTTAATATTTCACTCGATACATTGGATCGAACAGTCTATTCGCAAATTACCGGCCGCGATTTCCATGAACAGGTTCTCAAGGGAATCGACGCAGCTATCGCTGCAGGCTTCGAGCAGATCAAACTAAACACCGTTCTGATGCGTGACCGAAATGAGGACCAGCTAATTCCGCTGATAGAATTCGCAGCGCGGCGGGGTTTGATTCTCCGTTTTATCGAAATGATGCCCGTGAGCACAACCGAGGTGCTCGATGAGAACAACTTTATGCCGGTGCATGAGGCAAAGAGGATGATCGAATCGTATTATGGCCGTTTGATTCCTGAGACAGAGTTTAGGACGAACGGCCCAGCCACTTATTACCAGATCCTGGAACGCCGGCAGCAAATTGGCTTTATCGGAGCGATGACCAATCTTCATTTCTGCGAGAGCTGCAACAAACTTCGCCTCACATGCGACGGCAAGTTGCGTCCGTGCCTCGGCAGTTACCTGGAGTTCGACATTATGAAACCAATGCGCGCCGGCGCGAGTGACGAAGAGCTTAAAGCGTTTTTCCTGGATGTGGTTGATCGAAAACCGGAGCAGCACGATTTTCGAAACAATTACCAGCCGAACCGCAGAATGATCGCTATCGGCGGTTGAACCGCGAATGTCATGTCGAGCGAAATCGAGACATCCCGCTGCATTAACCCCGGTGGCGCCGCGGCGTTCCTCGAATCCGCTTCGCTCTGCTTGGAATGACAAGGGCGACAAAAATGAAGCGGCTCACGCACATCGGTACGGATGGCCGTGCGCAGATGGTCGATGTATCGGCGAAGGCGATGAGTAAACGCAAAGCTGTGGCCGGCGGCAAGATTCGACTTCAGCGCGACACGCTCGACCTAATTGCGAGCGATCAAATCGCCAAGGGAAACGTCTTTGCGACTGCGCGCATCGCCGGCATTCAAGCTGCAAAGCAGACGGCGCACCTGATCCCCCTATGCCACACGCTCCCTCTCGGGGATGTTAAAATCGACATTATTCCTTCGAACCAAGGAGCAGAGGTACGATGCACTGCTCAGACAATTGCGCAGACTGGGGTAGAGATGGAAGCGCTCGTGGGAGCGACGGTAGCCCTGCTGACGATTTACGACATGTGCAAGGGGGTCGATAAAGAGATGGGGATTTCTGACTTGCGGCTACACAGCAAAACTAAGCAAACCGTACGCTCGACGGAAAGTGGAGCAGCGGAGTAATGAAATCGAAACAACACTCCAATTCTCAAGTACTCCAACCGTCCAAGCAGATAGCCGTTGGCATCATCACAATCTCGGATCGCGCCAGCGCGGGTGACTACGAAGATCTTGGTGGACCTGCTCTGAGAGACGCGGCACAAAAGGCAGGATGGCAAGTCCTGTCGGAAGCGATTGTTCCCGACCAAGCAGAACGTATTCAGCAAGCGCTCCGTTCGTTTTCGCAGCAAGGCTGCGGCTTAATTTTGACCACCGGCGGCACGGGCGTCGGACCGCGGGACGTTACCCCGGAAGCGATTCGCGCAATTATGCGCGTGGAGTTACCTGGTTTCGGCGAAGTGATGCGCGCTGAATCCATGAAGATCACGGCCAATTCTATCTTGTCGCGCAGCCTGGCAGCAGTCGTCGATCTTTCGCTCGTGATCGCCCTTCCGGGAAAGCCCAGCGGCGCTGTGGAGTGTCTCGGATTTGTCCAGGGAGCGATCCCGCACGGAGTCGCCCTCGCGCAAGGGACGCCTACTTCGTGTTGAGGCTCGCGTCAGTCAGGCCAAATCAGCAATCGCATTAGTTGTCTGCCGTAATCTGTGAGATGCACATTTGCGGCGTGGCCGGAAATTATGTCGCGGGTCAGATGGGAATAATCGACGGAACTTTTTTTGACGTAACTCAGCTCAGGCTGCGTCACGCTCTTATCGCTCGATTCTATTTTCAGGGGCACACCGGACTGCGTAAACGAGACTTCCCATGAAGATTTTTCGTTTCGGCTCCCTGTAGTGAGCATCCACGAATAAAGTTTTGGCAGCTCGAAATGCCGCGCTTTAGGGACCGTCACCTTGTAGAACGTCTCCTCGCGACCAAGGAATTCGGGAATCGTAAGTGAGGGATTTTTGTGCAGCGCAAGATACAACCGTGCGATATCGAGCCCGGCGAGATTCATACCATTGTAAATACCGTTGTGATTGGGATCGTTCCTAAAGAACGCGTTGTACCACGACTCGAATTCACGACTAAGCATGAGATTCAATTCCAGGTGGAGATGCGCACGCTCCTTGCTTAGCCCTGTTCCGGTGTAACCCATCACGGCGATGCGCTGGCCGTGTTTCACCGTGTCCCCTGGCTGGACTCCAATCGAGCTCAGATGTCCGTACAAGCTGTAGTAATTTGAGCCGCCCCAGCGATGCTCAATGACGATGTATTTTCCATAGTTCGAGTAGCCGGAAACACAGTTGACGTGCGCCACTTTTCCATCGGCAATGGCGTGGATTTCATCGAGCGGCTCACCGTGCGCGTCGCGATGCAGGGGTTTAATGTCGATCCCTTCGTGAAAACGGGTATAAACAACGCCACCTGCCGTGTCGGTTGGATCACGGACAAAACCATATTGACCTCCTTCCCATGGCGTTGATTTCACGCCCTTAAAGTTGCGTTCGATGTACTGGTAGAATGCGCCGCCCCCGCCTGAAAACAGGGCGTCATTATCGGTTGGCAAGACGAGGTCGACGGTCTGATTCTGCCCCAACACCGTGATGCGTATCAAAGCGAGCGTGAAAAACGTCGCGGTTAAAAGACGATTCATGTGTTACAGGAGACGCGAGTGTGTTACCGCTTCCGTTGGCCAATCATGCGCCAGGCTTTTTTCATCACCTCAATATCTGCGGGGCTTAGCCCGGAAGGGATGTAGATTTTTCCGTCGGAAACACGCTTGTCGATTTGTAGTTCAGTAATTGGTCGACCATTGATGAACACGAAAAGCAAGCTGCCGCGACGCTCAACGCTTAGAGTATCAAGCACCACTCGTCCATGCTCGTCGAGTTGAAATAGTGCGCCATATGTTCCGTTCGCAGTGGGATACGGAGAAAATGCTATGACGTCGCGCTCCGAAATCCACGGAGTCTTTTCGATTGCCACAGGTTTTCCGGAGACCTGCGCGCGAACAGATGTCGCGAATGTCTCCGTATCCCGAGGGTTTGCTTGTGCGTGCACCCGGAACGTGCAATGTCGTTGTTTTGCCGCGCCTTGGGCCGCGGCGAAAACGAGGCAAAACGCAAGTGCACAGAGAGTTTTCATGCCGATTGGATAAAGGGTTTGACAGGGTTTTTGCAACCTCGAAAGCTTTCGGGTCTGTTTTAACCCGCTCATGAAGCGACGAACCGTTCTGCACATTCTGATATTTTTCGTTGTCGGGAGCATGTTTGCTCAGGACGCCGTGCCGACATCTACACCTGCACGCAGGCGCGGTTGGCTGGGCCGCCTCCTCCATCCATTTTCTCCCGACGCAGTTCCCCAATACAAGGATGCCAGACTTCGCGGGCTTACGGTCGATCTGCAAATCGCACCGCAGACCATCAAGCTGTCTGAAGTCCGGCAACTTGGTATAAAATTGACACTGGCAAACGTATCCAAGCGTCCTGTGACACTCGATTTTCCGACGAACCAGCGAATTGAAATTTATCTAACGAATTCCGAAGGGAATATCCTCACAAAGTGGTCCGACAATCACGCGATCGCAGAGAAACCCGCTACGATTTTAATTAACCCGCAGGAGCGGATCGAGTACAACGAAACAATCGCAACGCGCGACCTCGCGCCAAACAAGGTCTTTATCGCCGAGGTGTTTTTCCCTCAGTACCCGGAGTTGCGTGTCCGGCAAAAATTCCTGGCTGTGCCGTGAGAGAGTTGATGCCTAATAAACGATAGCTGATGAAGCCAACGGTGCCCGCCGATCAGCCATCAGCTATGGGCTATCGGCTTTTTTCCGATTACCATACTCATCCACAGGGACATCGGGTGCAGCGTTACACGCCGGCATTGCTTCAACCCTGGGTGGATTCGGCGCGTAAGTTCGGGTTAACCGACATCGCTTTTACCGACCACGATCGTTATCACACCGGAATCGACTTCGATGAAATCGATCATTTGCGAGAGAGAAATCCTGATCTGAAACTCCGCGCCGGCATTGAGCTCGATAACGATCCCATTCATTCGTCGGCCGGGCGAAAATGGATTGAGAAGCATTGGGACAAACTCGATTTTGTTCTCGGCTCCGTGCACTTCCTTGGTCGCGGCGATCAAATGTTCGACAGCGTGCCGGACGGCGCGGAGCAATTCGAAGGCCATGACGTCGATGCGATTTACGCCGATTATTTTCGCCGTGTTCGCGAAATGGCGGCGACCGGGTTGGTCGATTGCCTCGCTCATCTCGATCTCGTCAAAATTCATGGTCATCGGCCCGGCGCGGAGATTGGCGCTATTGTCAGTGAAACGCTCGATTTTATTCGAGCGCGGAATCTCGCAATCGAACTTTCCACCGCTGGATGGCGCAAACCGGTGAACGAACTCTATCCAGGCGATCGGATCATTGAACTGGCAATAGAGAAGGGGATACCCTTTACGACTGCCTCCGACGCGCACTCGCATGCGCAACTGGGCGACAATTACCCAAGGCTCGCGCAGAAGATGGCCTCCTGTGGAATTCGCGGCGTCTGCACTTTCGACAAGCACCAGCGCTTCATGCGCGACGTTTGTGCCGAACCACTGCTATAGCTGAAGATCAAGCTGCGACGGTCTCTGCGCAGCGATGGCTTGTTCCGTTTCTGAAGGCAGAATTACCTGGAGCTCCAAACGTTGAGCGAGGCGCTGGCAGGTTTCAGGCGCAAAACCTTCGAAGTGATTGCTCACGAATGCCCAGACATTGCGCACTTCGGAAAGATGCCGCTCAATCTTGAGCGACCAGCTTTCAAGTGCAGCTTCGCGTTTCCATAGCAACTTTTTGTAACGATGGACGTGCCCACCATCGACATCGTATTTGGTTGAGTAATCGCCAAGCAGACGCAGATAGAGAAAATCAGAAGTGCGCGGCAGGAATTCGAAAGGAGCAAGATTTCGTTCGTTAAGTGGAGTGGTGTCCGCCCATACCCAGCAGATGCGATGCTTTTCCAAAAGCCGGATAAACTGCGGCCGATGCCAGCCGGCGTGACGAAACTCAATCGCGAAGCGGAAATCCCCTGGCAGTTGGTCGAGAAAATTGCGCAACGGCAGCTTGCCATCCTTCGGCGCGAAGGACGGCGGAAGCTGGATCAGAATAACGTTGAGTTTTGCTCCAAGTGGTTCGATGGCGCGGAGAAACGAATTTAGCTCGGCGGTGCAATCGCGCAGCCGGGAAGCGTGAGTGATCTGTCGGGGAAGTTTACAGGTGAAACGGAAGCCAGCGGGGGTCATCTGGACCCAACGCCGAACGCTTTTTTCCGGTGGAACAGCGTGAAAAGTCGAATCCACTTCAACCGCCGTGAAATAGTTGGCATAAAATTCCAACCAGTGAGCTTCTGGCAAATCCGACGGGTAGAAAACGTCACGCCAGTCTTCAAAGCCCCACGCGCACGAGCCGATGCGTATCTTCTGCTGATCGGTCAGATTCAAAACGACAATGCGATGTTAGCCAGTATTCTGCCCTTGGAAAAGGGTTCACTTCTGGAAATGTAGTGAATATTCCATGGGCCCGTTGGCGGCCGCCGAAACTTGACTGGGCGCATAAGTTAACTACCCTGCACCACCCATGCAAATCGCTATTCGTGTGCTTCTAGGTGTCGCGGTTGCCGCATTTCTTTTGCCCGAATCCAGCAAGGCCTCTGTTGTCTTCAAGCCGGGTAAAAAACCGGAGTACGTAAGCCCGGGCGGCGTAGAAGAAGAACTGACCGGCGATGCTGTCGACCTATTCCAGATTGGGCAGGCGGCCGAAAAAGAAGGCAATTATAAGCGCGCTGTTAGAGCTTACAAAAGTCTCGTCAAACGCCATCCCAAAGACAAGTTGGCCCCGGAAGCGCTTTATCGTGCCGGTCACTTACAGGAACAAGAGCGCAATTATTTTGGGGCGGCGACTTCATTTTCGTACTTAGTAGAAAAATATCCCGGCAGTCCGCATTTCGAGGAGGCAATCGAGTCGCAGTTCCGAATCGGCGAAATTTATCTTAACGGGAAGAAGTTGAGGGTTCTTGGCATCCCGGTTGCCTCGGCGTTGGATCGTGCTGTGACCGTTTTTGCGAACGTGGTTCGGACCGCGCCGTACGGAAAATACACCGCGCGGGCGCAGTTTGATATCGGTCTTGCGCGCGAGAAGCAAGGCGCCAATGATGCGGCCATTCAAGCGTACCAGGCAGTCGTGGACAAGTTCCCTAACGAACCTGTCGCTGTGAATGCGCAATACCAAATCGGCTACATTTGGTTTACAGCCGCACAATTAGGCACAAAGGACGCGGCCGCAGCAACGAACGCTAAGACTGCATTTGAAGATTTCCTCTTCCATTATCCTAAGAGTGAGAAAGCAGCCCAGGCGCGCGCCAATCTCGAAATTCTCGAGCACAAGCAGACGACTAATTCATACAAGGTCGCCAAATTTTACGACAAGCAAAAATATTATCGCGCCGCGGTTATCTACTACAACGAAGTGATTCGCCAGCAGCCGGGTTCTCAAGAAAGCAATGAGGCGAAGAAGCGGATTGATCAATTGCGGGCAAAATTTGGAGATGCGGCGCTTCAGCCGGCACTTCCTGTGGCACAGGCCAGCAAGAAAAAGGGTGAGATGCACGGCGCGCGAACTGCCGAAAGCGGGTCGGCGAAACCAGGCGCGGCAAACAACGAAGCGCCGTTGCCTGCGTCGGAGGGCGACAATTCGCTTCCGCCGCCTGCTTCGCTCGCGCCCGATACGACCACCGCGCCTGACCCGTTGCTAGCTCCGCCGGGCGCAGGCACAGGCTCCAATACGTTGCCGAGTTCCGATCCATCGGCCTCTCCCGGAGCGTCCGCCTCACCGGCGCCTTGAAAGCCTTATTTGCCACCCTATTCTGCTTTGCCCTGGGTGGTTGCCTTGGCTATCACATCGGTCCGGTAAAGCCATATTATCTGCGCGATGTTCACACCCTTGCAGTACCGACTTTTAAAAATCGCACCCTCGTTCCTCGGATTGAAGTGTTGGTTACCGATACTGTGATCAAGCAGGTACAACAAGATGGGACGTACCAGATTACCAATGGGGACAAGGCGGATGCTACTCTGACAGGCGAAATATCCCGGATCACCCGGGCACCGGCGCGGTCGGTGCGTGGCAACGTCCTGGCTACCACCGAATTTAGCCTGTGGCTAGTGGTAAAGTACTCGCTGACGGGACGGGATGGTAAACAACTGGTGCCGCCGAATGATGCAATCGGAACAACCACCTTCTTTGTAAGCAGCGACGTGACTAGTGACGAGCGGCAGGCCTTGCCCCTTGCGACAGAGGACCTCGCCAGCCGACTAGTTACCCAAATAAGCGAGGGTTGGTGATGAGTAATGAAAGGTGAAGAACAGCTTTGGACCATCCTCAACGACAAACTCGATACCCTGCGCGCCACAAACCGGTTGCCCCAGGCGATTCGCGTTGCCGAAACAGCCCTTGAAATCGCCAAACGCGCTTTCCGCGGCACCGACCTTCCGCTGGCCACCAGCTTTGAGAAGCTAGGGCAGCTTCTCGATCAAAAGGGAGATCGCGCGGCGGCTAAAGGGTATTTGCTCAAGGCGCATGCGATTCTGGAAAAGGTAAACCCGCCAGACCAGCGTGCCATCTACCGCTCTGCGAGGCGCCTTGCGTTTCTATGCGATAGTCTCGGCCAGTCTGAAGAGGCCATTAGTTTCTACCAGAAAGCGATCGCCGCAGGTACCGAAATCGAAGACATTCATTATTCGGATCTCGGCACCATGTTAAACAACGTTGCTCTGATTTTGCGGAAGTCGGGGCGACAAAAGGCGGCTGAACCGTGCTATCTGCGCGCATTGCAGATTTACGAGAAACAACTCGGGCCGGACCATCCCGATGTCGCCTCAGTGTTGAATAACCTCGCCGTGTTCTACACGAATGAACGCCGTTTCACGGAGGCAGAGAAAATACATCTTCGCGCGCTGGCCATTCGCGAGAATTTAGACCCAGCGCCGCTTGCCGACATTGCGCAATCAAAATGCAATCTGGCGGTCGTCTATCATTCACGCGGCGATTACGCCAAAGCGGCAGAGCTTTATCAGGCTTCCCTCAAGCTCTGGGAGCAGGTGAAGGATAAACCTTTAAAGGATTACGAGATTGTCGTGTCCAATTATGCCGATCTCTTGCGGTCGCTTGGCCAGGTACGCAAAGCGCACCAGCTGGAAGTTCGTGCACGGAAGAAACGCGCAGGATGACTTCCGTAGTTCTTTCCTTTGTATCGTGCCCGGTTTGATCTTGCAGGCGGCCGGCACGTGCGCATTGTAACGGCCACTGGTTTTGCTCGCGTGGCGGAATTGGCAGACGCGTACGGCTCAGGACCGTATGGGGAAACCCGTGGAGGTTCGAGTCCTCTCGCGAGCAGTGCTTGGGTGTACCCAAGACCCTATGTTGAAGCGAAAACAATCGGCAAGCTGCCGATTCTGGTTGCGTCGATCGATTACTTGCGCGCAGCTTTCCGTCGCGCCGCCCAGCGAGCTTTCATCAACTGCGAGAGCCTTCTTCGACCGGCAGGTGTGAGTCCGCCCTTCTTCGCTGAAGGTGCTGCCTTGGTTCCTCCGGCCTTTCTTCTTGCTGCCCAGCGGGCCTTCATTAGCTCGGATAGCTTTCTCCGACCAGCAGCCGTAAGTGCGCCTTTTTTCTTGGCAGGGGCTGGTTTCGTCCCGCCTTTTAGTCTCGACCAGCGGGCCCTGGCCGCCGCTGAAAGCTTGGCTCGCGTTGAAGGCGAAAAGTAACGCCCTGCCTGTTTAGGGGTAGGGGCTGCTGCGGGTCTGGCAGGTGCACCTCCCAGGATTGAGGAAAGACGTCTTTCCAGGTTATCAATTTGTCGGCGTATTGAAACTGCTTCTTCTAAAGCTTTAACAGATATATCCATGGTTGTGACATAGCCGGAGTTTGCGGCATTCGCAATCCTTTTTTATAACAAACTTTATGCCTAACATTTCTGACATGTGGCTTTCACGCATTAGTTACATCCATGTGGTAAACAAGAAGTGAGTTATCGTAAAATTGTGACTGACGCTTTATTGACCTTCAAATGACAAAATCCGGTACTGCAACAGAACCCACGCGAGTTCGGCAAATGTTTGGCGCCATTGCCAGACGGTACGATCTGGCTAATCACGCGCTTAGCTGCGGGACCGATTTTTATTGGCGAAAGTGCGCTGCCGACATGGTCGCCAGCTGGCGGCCAGGCAAAATTGTAGATCTTGCAACTGGCACAGGAGATCTGGCCCTCGCGGTGCAGAAGAAACTGCCGGATGCGGAAGTCACAGGCGTGGATTTCCTGCCTGAAATGCTGGAGCTGGCGCGGAGGAAAGGCGTGCGTAAAACAATCCTCGCAGATGCCATGAAGCTGCCATTCCCAGACGCTTCGTTTGATTGCGTTACCATCGCCTTCGGCTTGCGTAACATGGAGAATTGGAAAGACGCGCTTGTTGAGATGTCGCGGGTGCTTAGGCCAGATGGCCGTTTGTTAGTGCTTGAGTTCTCACTGCCAACAGTATCGATTTTACGCATCATCTATCGTTTCTATTTGCATCGCTGCCTCCCATTACTGGGCTCCTTTTTGACCAGAAAGAAAAGCGCCTACGACTATCTCGGTGACTCGATCGAAGTATTTCCCAGCGGGCATGCAATGATCGATTTAATCGAAGCGAGCGGCTTTAAGCACGTGACGCTTAAGCCGTTGAGTTACGGCATCGTGACGATTTACACCGCACAGAGTCTCTGACAGCGAAAGCCGTTTACAAGATCACGGTGTAACGGTGGGCGCCGGACTTGGCGTTGGCGACGGTCGCGCCACCAGAGGTAATCTCAAGCTATTCAAATCCGAATTGCTAATCACAAACGTGCCTTCGCGGCCGTCTACATGCGCACACCACGTTCCGTCATTAGCCGGCGCGCCGATGATCAACCTATGTGATGCCTTGTTGTCAGGCGAAGTCGTGAATGCAAGAGTGAGTTGCGGCTTTTCCAAGCCGTCTTGAGGCTTCGTTGCTCCAAGCCAACGCACCGCATGCAAGCTCGACAACGTGTTGAGTAGCGATTGCACATTTGTTCCATCGATCTGACCAGTGCCTTTTAGCCAATGCCATTGGTTATTTTCGCCGCGTTCCAGCGACAGTTCTTTGTCCGTGGTTACGCTGATACGGTGAATTTGGTCAGGTTTAAACTTAAAGATTGATAGCTCCTGCCATTGCAAAGGATCGGCTGGAATCTGGTCCACCAAACCACGTCGGGTTGCCACGACAAATGGCTCATCTGTAAGGCGCGCGTAAACATTGTCTCCGTCTTCCTTTCCAAAGGCGAGTGTAGCAAACGGTTCCTCACCCGCCTTGGTCTCGGCGGTGTTTTCCGAGGCGAACGAACTGAACGTTAATTGCAGACGCGGTTTGTCCAGGCCGTATTTTGGCAGATTCGAAGCAACATCTTCCACGAACTTTGTCACCCGCTCGTTTTGCAATGTCTCAATCAAACGGCGGACCGCCCCTGAATCTGCGCGAGCGTTGTTTCGGCTGGCAATAGTCCAGTTTCCATCCCTGCGTGCAAGCACTGTCTTACCTTTACCTGGAACATCGACCGTGATCCGATCGAGAACGTTCGTGTCGATCCGCACCAAATGATAGTCACGCAGATCGGCTGGCTTAGTATTCAGGGCCTCTTCAATCTTCTTGGGCAACGTGTAGACCGCACCACGAGGAGCAAACCGGACATAAACCTGGTCCTTTTCCTTCTCAGGCACGCTGCCGATTTGGAGCATTTGGCCTTTGTCCTCCTGCCCAAAGACCTTAATCGAGTCAGCGATCTCAACCTTTTGGTCCTTTCTTCCTTCCTGGCTAAATAACGTGATCGACCCGCGCGGCTCTGCCAGCCCATAAGGTCGCAGGTCGCCATGATCGTCGGCCACAAATTGTTGAATGCGTGCCGTCGTGATTTGCGCAATCAGGTCGCCAACTTTCTCGTCATCCGCGCGAGCGCGAAGTGGTTTGACGATGTCCCAATGGTCACCCCTCTTCTCTAACTCCATTTCGCCAGAAAGCGTCTTTAAAGCGATGCGGCGCACCTGCGCAGTGGTCGCATCAGTTAATTTTTTGTCGCGGAATTCCTCCGCTTTTTTGTCGATGTCCTTCTTAACCGATTGCTTGGTGAGAAATGTTTCCTTGGAGTTGTCAAAGCGGACATACATCCTGCCTTCCAACGCAGCGTCTTTTCCAAACAGGATTTCAGGAGGTCTTTCAGAGCCGATCAATTTGAGCTTAAGCTTAGGTCGGTTCAGGCCGTATTCATTCAGTTTACTCTTGTCGGCCTCAATATCTTTCGCCGGAATTGTTCCCTCCTTTTGCCAGGTCTCCAGGTTCGACAGCAAATTCTCAACTAAGGCACCATCTGCTTGATCTTTGATTGGGGTTTCAAGCCGCCATTTGTTGTCGCGGCGCCGTATTTCTATTTTTTCATCGCCATTTTGAATGATGATGCCGTCGATCTTGCTTCGATCGAAATTGACCACGTTCTGCGCCTGCCGCCTGGCCTCCTCCGTGTTCGGCTGTTTCATCTCAAAGAACCGGAGGTAGGCAAACACAGCAAGCACAACGACACCAAGGATTAGAGTAGTTCTCCAGTTCATGATTCAAATCTTGTCATTCTGAGTGAAGCAAAGGTTCCCGGATCATTCTCTTGACGTCGCAGCTCAACAATAGCCAGAGATGTTTCGCTTCGCTCAACATGACAGCAATGGCTTAGACGCGCCGTTGCCACCAAACCACGGTTCCGATCACGGCGGGGATCAACGGCATGAAAATCAGAATAATCCAGCGCAGGCGAGCCAGCGCATCTTGATCAAGACTGAAAGTGAGAGGCTTTGAAACTTTTGGCGCGATACCGATTAGCTGTTCGCGACTCAACAACCAGTTCACACTGCCGGAAACGAAATCTAGGCCCTGCTGATCTTGCGTAATCGCATTGTCTTGAACGAAGGTCGCATTGCTAACCACTACCAGGCGCGACGAGTTCACCTGCACCCGCTCATCCGCGCTGCCGCCTTTCTCGATGGCTGCGCCTATTGTGATGGGCGTATTGTTATCCCGTTTCGCATCAGCCTGCAGTTTTGCTTGGTTATCCGTGTTATAATCGGTCTCGGCAAAATAGCCTTTTTCAGCCTGGATTAGGGGCTCGAGACGGGTGTTGGCGGCACGGACGCGGTCGGGCTCAAGGGTGAGCGAAGAAGTGCCGCCCAAAAAGAGCGCCCGTACATCGGCTAACCGTTTTGTGATTGGGCTGTCGCCGAGGAATCGCGCTTGAACATCTCTTGTTAGTGCCAGCTCCTGGATTCCAGTTCGCAGGTAGACCATCAGTCTATCGTCATTCACCTTAACGCCCAGCTCGTTGACAAACGCATCAAGCTTCGGCGTCTTCGCTGCCGGATCCAGGAGAAGCAAAATCCGCCCCTGTTTATCCCAGAAGTTGCGCAGCACTTTCATTTCGCGGTCTGAAAAATCGTACTGCGGCCCTATAATCATGACAGTTTTTACGTCCTCGGGGATCGCTTCCAGATCGAGAAGATTCAGCTCTTTGAATTGGATGTTTTCATTTTCGATGAATGTTTTCAGGACAGAGATCGCGCTGCCTTCAGCAAGTGGTGGTTCCTTGTGACCGAGGACGTATCCAAGAGTCTTCTTCTTTCCTTCCACAAGGTCGATCATTGCGCTGGTGATCGCTTGTTCGCCTTTGAATGCGGCTACGCGAGGGCTTTCGCCCAACGCCATTCCGCTCTGGTCGATGTCAGCCATCTCGGATGCCTTGACCGTCTTATTGCGTCCTTCGTAATCGACTATTAAAAGAGGCTCGTCGGTAACGACTTTGTATTTGTCGAACAACTCCTTTGCCCGGGAAAGATTGCGCTCAGGATCAATGTGCTCGATGTCGACCTTTCCTTTACCGGCATATTGATATTCTGTCAGCAAATTCTGAACGTCCGTGCTGATCGGCGTGCCAGGGGGAAAAAAAACCGTGACGCGCATCTTGCCCTTGAGTGTGTCCAGGAAACGTTTCGTTTTATCTGAAAGCGCATATTTCTGGTCGCGGGAAAAATCCCAGCGCGCGTAGTGTTTGAAAGCGATCGAGTTCACCATCGCAGCCAGAAACAAAACCAGCACGATTTGGGCGAGAACGTTGAAACCGATTCGAACCCGTCGAATTTTTTTTCCGGTGCGTCCTGGGCGCTGGTTTGTTTGGTTAGCCATCACTCACAGTCTCCATTTGCGGGATTGAAACGCCTGATGCGTGAGCGTCAGCATCACGATGGTCGTACTCACGTAGAGAACGATTGGCCGTGTATCGATAACGCCACGCGAGAACGTTCCCATATGTTCGATCGCCGAGAAATACCCCAGCAAATCGCGCGTCTCGGAGCTCACATCGAGCAGAATGAACTGAACCAGGCCCAGGAAAAACAGCAGCGTAATTGCGCAGAAGGAAATAATCGCCGCGATGATCTGGTTCCGAGTCAGAACGGATGTTAGACAACCAATGGAGAGATAAAACATCCCGAGCAATAAGAGCATCAGATAGGACCCGAAGTATGCTCCGGCCGAATGAGCCGCCGGCTCATTCGTGACCTTGAGGAAGATGCCAAAGTAAAGCAGCGTCGGGATCCAGAGAATTACGTAGAAGACCAGCGCGCCAAAGAATTTTGCCAGTACTACCTGCCAGTCGCGTACCGGGACAGTTGTCAGTGGTTCAATCGTACCGAGCTTAAATTCTTCGGCAAACAGACGCATCGTGATGAGGGGAAAGATCAGAACAAAGGCAAACCAGAAGAAGACCGAATTAAAAAACGCCTCCTGCACCGTGTATTGCACCTGGCGCTGGTTCATAAAGGAGACCTGGAAATAAAAATCGATCCCGCTGACTATCAGGAAAAAGATGAGCACGATGTACGCGATCGGGGAATGGAAATAGCCGCGTACTTCGCGGGAAAGGAGAGTGTAAAACTTACGCATGACTGCGAAGCGCTGGAGTAATGGAGTGTTGGAGTGATGGAGTAGTGGAGTACTCCTCGGGGTCCTCGGCGATGCGCGCGGTCCCATCTTCGTCATCACGTTTTTGCTCTAACTTTTCGATCAAACGCAAAAGGCGGTTTTCGACTTCATAATGGAGCAAATCGAAATCATGGAAGCGCTCCGCCGAAATCTGTTTTGTTTGTTTCAAACCGACTGCGCGCGTCATCGTCTCCGCCATTGATCCAAGTGCGTAGTAAAGAAATTGAATATATTCGCTAATAAAGCGTCGCCCGTATCCTTCTGCGATATTTGAAGCGATTGATTGGGCGGCGTCTGCTATTTGCGAACGGAGCTTAAAATCGATTCTCGTTTCGATGAAGACGATGTTCCAAACCAATTCGAATAATTCCATGGCCTTCTGCCATACAATCAATTTCATGTAACCGCGGTTCTTATTGCGAAGTCCTGTTTCGTAGTGACTCATTACTCCAATACTCCATCACTCCGCGGCTACACTGCGTCAGAGTGGGTGATTTCCACGAACACATCCTCGAGCGTTGCTCGACGCTGACTTAGTTCGCGCACGGACCAGTGGCGCTGCGTGGCGAGGCGGAAAACTTCTTCGCGCACATCGACGCCTGATTCCACCCGCAGGGAAAATCTCTTCCAATCATGCTCCCCATCGGTGATCACTTCCCGCACACCTGAAATCTTCTTTAGCTCATCCGCGCCGTTGTCCTTTCCGACCTTTGCTTCAAGAACGACACCGCCGGCCTGCCTGATCTTTCCGAGTAAATTTTCCGGGGTATCGCACGCCTCAATTCGTCCGTTATGAATGATGATCACGCGGCTGCAGGTCATCTCCACCTCCGGCAGGATGTGCGTCGAAAGTAAAATTGTATGCTGTTCCCCCAGATTCTTGATCAGCTCGCGCACCTGTCGGATTTGGTTTGGATCGAGGCCGATTGTCGGCTCATCCAGAATTAGCAGGTCTGGTTCAGCGAGCAGCGCGTCCGCCAGTCCCACCCTCTGTCGATATCCCTTGGACAGGGCCCCGATCAGCTTGTTCTCTACGCTCTTGAGACCACAAAGTTCTTTTACGTCGCCAACACGCTCAGTGACCCGACGATGTTGGACTCCCTTCAAGGCTGCGCGATAACGCAGGTACTCTGTTACGCGCATGTCGCTGTAGAGTGGCACGTTTTCCGGCATGTAGCCGAGATGCGCTCGTGCCTGGAGCGATTGTTCAAAAACATCGAATCCCGCGATGGTAGCGCGACCAGAGGTGGGTGGCATGAAGCTGGCCAAAATGCGCATGGTGGTGGTTTTGCCCGCACCGTTGGGTCCTAGAAATCCCATGATTTCACCCCGGCTAACCTCGAAATTCAAATCCCGGATGGCAGGCTGACCAGCGTAACGTTTCGTCAGATTTTCGACCTTAATCATTGAACAATATTTCCATGAGACAACCGAACCCTGATTGCGTTGCCAACTTTTTTAGCGGGCCGTCATGCTCAAAGTGCCGAGCCGCTGGTTTTGTCCTCGGGGGCGGATTACACCAACCGTGAAATCGAGTTTTGTGCCACTCTGCACACCTTGAAGCAAGTCCTCGATTTGTTTGACGGAGTTCGTTTCCGAGCTGCCAGCGCGATAAATGACCAGCCCGCGCTCGAGACCTGCGTCATCCGCCGGGCTATCTGGTTCCACTGCGGTAATCAAAACGCCGCGTCCGCGGAGGTAACCGAGTGCATCGCTTAGTTCTTGATTCAAATCCTGTAGCTGGAGTCCAAATAACTTTTCCGCTTTAGACAGGGACGTATCGGCGGCGGACGCGGGCTGGTTCTTTGGCTTGGCCTGTTTCTGCGCGACTTTCTTGAACTGGTTCACGCTATCGCGCACCACTTCGGCTGGAATTGCGAAACCCATTCCCTGAGTAGGAACACCTTGCGGCGTGAACGCCATTTTTGCGGAGCTGATGCCGACCAGACGGCCCGAGAGATCGATCACCGGCCCCCCGCTGTTGCCCGGATTAATTGCCGCGTCGGTCTGTACCAGACCCTTATACTCGGTCTCGTCCACAGTGATGTCGCGTTTGACCGCGCTAAGCACTCCCCGACTGATGGAGCTACCATATCCAACGGCATTGCCTACCACGATTACAGTCTGGCCCAGCAAATTCGGCGAAATATTATCAAGACTGATAAAAGGGAACGCGGTTTCGGCGTCGATCTTGATGAACGCCAGATCGGTCTTGTCATCGCCGGCGATGTAGTGAGCGTTGTACGTTTTGCCGTCGTTCGTCGTTACATGAATTTTTAAATCTGCGGCGCGCTCAACCACGTGCTGATTAGTAACGATGTATCCTGCGGGATCGATAATGAAACCAGAGCCGAGACTTTGCAGGGTCTGGCGAATTTCGCGTGGTCGAACGCGATTATAGCCGAAGAATTGCGCGTAAAAATCTTCAAACGGATCACGTACCGTACGCTTGACGACCCGCTCGGTATTAATATTGACGACTGCCGGCAAGACTTTCGCCACCGCTAGGACGGCTGGCTCCGAAGCCGGATCGGCCTGGCCAAAGCAAGATTCTGCTTGCGCCAGGATCAGCACCGCAACAAACAGCTTTTGGTATGGATTCGCTTTCACCCTCAGATTGCTTCCCAACCTTTTACGATCTCTGTTGGAACCATGCGCGCAAGTAACGAGGCTGCCTCTGCACTGTCAACTTGCCGGGCCTTCTCATCTGTCATGTTGAGCGAAGCGAAACAGCTCTGGCCTCGTTTTCCCAGGCGGAAATGTTCAGAGATCCTTCGCGTCGCCCAGAATGACAAGAGGGAGAGCCGCCGCCACGACTTGCCCCGCTGCGCAATGAATCGCACATTAATTCCCTATGCGCACTTCAATTGGCGCTCGCGCAAATCTGGAACTAATTGAAGAGAATTATCGCCGCTGGGAGCGAAACCCTGAGTCGGTTGACTCGGGATGGTCGGCCTTCTTTGAGGGATTCGAGCTTGGAAATTTACCGCAGCGGGACGGCGTGGCGGTTGCCGAGGCCCGCGAAGCGGCGTTACAGACGCGCGTCGATGGTCTCATTTACGCGTATTGCTCCCTTGGTCATACAATTGCGCGCGTCGATCCCCTGGCGGAGACGCGGCCGCAAAATCCATTGCTGAGTCTTCGCGAGTTGGGTTTCAGCGAGTCAGATCTCGGCCTGCGTGTTTCGTCGAAATTCTTTCTCGACAACCGGCCCATGACGTTGCGCGAGATGGTCTCCGGTCTGGAGAGGATCTACGCCGACTCTATCGGATCGGAATTCATGCACATCCAGGATCCGCGAGTGCGCGAATGGGTCCGCAAGCGATTGGAGACGCGACCACACAAGCATTCGACTCCCGCGGCCGTGCAGGTGGCGCTGTTACGGGCGCTACTTGAGTCGGAATCCTTCGAAATCTTCCTGCATACCCGTTACGTCGGGCAGAAAAGGTTCTCACTTCAGGGTTCGGAGTCCCTCATGGTGATTCTCGACACGATCCTGCATAAGTGTCCGGAAGGAGGCGTGGAGGAGATTTGCATGGGAATGGCGCATCGCGGCCGACTCAATGTCCTGGCAAATTTTCTGCGCAAATCGCTAAAGGTTATCTTTACAGAGTTTAGCGAAAATTATGTTCCCGAACTGGTCGCCGGCGATGGCGACGTGAAATATCACCTCGGTTATCACTCGACACGCAAACTTGCCTCCGATGCGGAGATCGAGATCCGGCTTTCATCCAATCCGAGTCACCTGGAAGCTGTCGATCCTGTGGTCGAAGGACAAGCGCGCGCCAGACAGCGAATTCGAGGGGACACCGAGCACAGGCGCAAAGTCTTGCCGCTGCTGGTGCACGGCGATGCGGCTTTCATCGCGCAGGGGATTGTGGCCGAGACGCTCAACCTGTCGCAGTTACCGGGATATAGCACTGGTGGCACCATTCACATCGTCGTGAACAACCAGATTGGGTTCACCACACTTCCCAGGGATGCGCGGTCGTCAACGTACTCCACCGATGTCGCAAAGATGATCGAGGCCCCGATTTTTCATGTGAACGGCGACGATCCGTTGGCCGTTAAGTTTGTTAGCGACATGGCGTTTGATTTTCGCCAGCGATTCGGGCGCGACGTGGTGATTGACATGTATTGCTATCGCCGCTACGGCCACAACGAAGGCGACGAGCCGTCATTTACGCAGCCAGATCTGTACGCAAAGATCGAGAAGCGACCGTCGGTTACCCAGCTTTACAAACGCGAATTGCTCGAAGCGGGGACGCTGAACGAAGACGACGCAGTCTCGCTGGAAACCGAGTTCGGTTTGCGGCTCGAAATGACGCGCGATGAAGTCGACGCCATCGAAAAGCGGAAGGCCAGTGAGAAAGCGAAGTTCAGAGAATCGACAGCGATTTTTCAACCGGAGTACTCGAGCGAATCTGAGCCGACTGCGATCAGCGAGAAAACTCTGAAAATTATTGTCGATGGCATGACGCGTATTCCCGAGGGTTTCGAGGTACAGCCGAAGATTAAGCGCATCGTTCTGGATCACGAGCGGAAAGTCTTCGAGGAGGGCGGTCCCTATGAGTGGCATTACGCTGAGGCACTCGCGTTTGGATCGCTCCTGTTAGATGGGATTCCAGTTCGGTTGTCGGGTCAGGACAGCTCGCGAGGCACTTTCAGCACACGGCATTCGGTGTTGTACGACGCAAAGACCGGCAAACCTTACGTGCCACTCATGCACCTCGCGCAGAAGCAAGCCCGCATTTGCATTTACAACAGCCCCCTCTCAGAAGCTGCAGTGCTCGGGTTCGATTACGGTTACTCACTCGATTATCCAAAGATGCTTTGTTTGTGGGAAGCTCAGTTCGGTGATTTCTCCAACGGCGCGCAGACCATTATCGATCAATTCATCGTTTCAGCGGAATCGAAGTGGCAGCGGCCGAGTGGGATTGTTTTACTGCTCCCGCATGGTTATGAAGGGCAGGGTCCCGAACATTCCAGCGCCCGACTCGAGCGTTTCCTCCAGGCATGCGCCGAGGATAACATCCAAGTCTGTAACCTGACGACCGCCGCGCAGTATTTTCATGTGTTACGGCGCCAAATGAAGCGCGATTTCATTAAACCGCTGATCATTATGACGCCCAAGAGCCTCTTACGAGCGAAGTTTGCTTCCTCGCCCGTGGAAGAATTCATCCATGGCCGGTTCGAAGAAATCCTCGGCTCTCCCGAAGGCGGCCCCCCCGCCAAGGTGAAGAGGATCATCCTTTGCTCCGGTAAGGTTTATTACGACCTGCTCAATTACCGAACCCAACGCAAGATCGACGATGCAGCGATCATTCGGATCGAGCAGCTTTATCCGCTGGCGGAAAAGAAGCTGCGCGAAATGCTCAAGCCATTTCCAAAGAATGCGAAGTACGTCTGGTGCCAGGAAGAACCGGAAAACATGGGTGCTTGGACATTCATCGAACCACGGTTGCGCACAATTTTCTGCACCGAAATTGCCTACGCGGGTCGCGAAGCCAGCGCCAGCCCCGCCGTCGGCGCACTGGCTCGCCACAAACGCGAACAGGCCCGCCTTGTCGCGGACGCATTCGCCGTTTGATGGATGGGCCAGCTGACAGGCGCGGAGCTAGGCTAATTATTGACGAAACGTAACTCGACCGCGACGCTCGATTAGCTTACGTAATTTTCAGGCATGGCTATCGAAGTAAAAATTCCCGCGGTAGGTGAATCGATCACCAGCGGCGTTGTCTCTGCTTGGCACAAGAAATCCGGAGAGTTCGTGAACGCAGGCGAGGCCCTCTTCACGCTCGAGACCGACAAGGTATCCACTGAGATTGTCGCTGAAAAAGCCGGCGTACTCGAAACGAAGGTCCCCGAGGGCCAGGAGGTGAAGATTGGCGAGGTAGTCGCCATAATTGACGATTCAAAACGACCGGCTGCGGAAAAAAAAGAAGAGAAACCTAAGAAAAAGGCCGCAGAAGAAAAAGCTCCTGTAGCCGCCGGCAACCTGCCCGCTGTAGCCTCGACGAAGGCGGATGACCGCGGCAAGCCGCAGCCAACGGCAGCGGCTACGACAACGCTTTCGCCCGCAGTTCGCCGCATCGTGGAAGAAGAGAAGCTTCAGCCGGAAAAAATTCGCGGCACTGGCGAAGGAGGCCGCCTAACGAAGGGAGACGTCCTGGCCGCGGCACAACAGCGCGGCAAAGCGGACTTGTCCACCGTAACCTCGACAGAGGCGGAAGAGAAGGCTGAAGCTCGCGAAGCTGAGCCATCCGGTGACGGGCGGTTCACACGCAAAAAGATGTCGCCGCTGCGCCGCAAGATCGCGCAACAACTTGTGATGGCGCAGCATACCGCAGCGATCCTGACGACTTTCAATGAATGCGACATGAGCGCCGTGCAGGAATTGCGCCGGAGCAAACAAGATGAGTTTACGAAAAAGAACGGTGTCAAACTTGGGTTGATGTCGTTCTTTGTTAAGGCTTGCGTGGAAGCGCTTAAATCCGTCCCGGTGGTCAACGGCCACATCGAGGATGAGGATTTCATTCAAAACAATTTCTATGACATTGGCGTAGCGGTCGGAACGGAGCGCGGACTTGTGGTGCCGGTCGTCCGCGATGCGGACAAGAAAAGCTTTGCCGGTTTGGAGCGCAACGTCGCCGATTACGCGAGCAGGGCGCGCGACGGGAAACTAAAAATCGAAGATTTGCAGGGGGGCACGTTCACCATCACTAACGGCGGGGTGTACGGGTCGCTCTTTGCCACACCGATTCTAAATCCGCCACAAAGCGGCATCCTTGGCATGCACAAGATCATGCCGCGACCCGTCGCAGTGGATGGGAAAGTGGAAGTTCGTCCGATGATGTATCTGGCCCTCAGTTACGATCACCGCGCAATCGACGGAAAAGAAGCCGTCACCTTTCTCATCAAGGTGAAGGACTGCATCGAAGATCCGAAAAAACTGCCGTTGGATTTTTAGGATCCCCTTTTGTCATGTCGAGCGGAGTCGAGACATCTCTTGCTCTTTCTCCTTTTGCAGCGAGAGATTCCTCCACTTCGGTCGGAATGACAAAACTAGACTATGGAAAAATTTGATGTTGTTATCATTGGCTCGGGACCCGGCGGTTACATCGCTGCGATCCGGTCGGGCCAGCTTGGTTTAAAAACAGCCCTCGTCGAAAAAGACAAGGAACTTGGTGGCACCTGCCTCAACGTGGGCTGCATCCCGAGCAAAGCGCTCCTGACGTCGAGCGACCATTACATGTTCGTCAAAAAGGAGGCAGCCAAGCACGGCATCGTAATCGACAGCGCGCACGTTGATCTGGCCAAGATGCAGCAGCGCAAAGACAAGGTTGTGAAGACGTTCAACGGCGGTGTGCGCTCGCTCATGAAAACGAACAAGGTGACCGTCTTAGAAGGAACGGCCACCATTACCGCGCCTGGAAAAGTTTCCATTAAATCCTCCAAGGGCGAGACGCAGGAGATCGAGACAAAAAATATTGTCATCGCTACCGGCAGCGCGCCGGTGGAATTGCCCTTCGCGAAATTCGACGGGAAAACAATCGTGAGCAGCACTGAAGCGCTTACGTTCAGCGAAGCGCCCAAGAAGTTCGTCGTGGTTGGCGCGGGCGCGATAGGGCTCGAGCTGGGCTCCGTTTGGAATCGCCTCGGTTCGGAAGTGACGATATTGGAATTTCTCCCTCGCATCGCACTTGGTTTCGACCTTGAGCTCTCGAATCTGCTTCAGCGTTTGCTCACCGCTCAAGGAATGACATTTCAACTGGAAGCAAAGGTCAGCGCAGTGAAGATCGACAACGGTCGCGCGACCGTCATTGCGACTAAAGACAAGGAAGAACTAAAATTCGAAGCCGACAAGGTGCTTGTTTCAGTCGGGCGTCGCCCGTTCTCGGACGGCTTGGGCGCGGAAAAAGTCGGTGTGGAGTTTGACGACAAGAAACGCATCAAAGTGGACGAACATTTCCACACGAACGTCGAAGGCATTTACGCCATTGGCGACGTGATTGCCGGTCCGATGCTGGCACACAAGGCCGAAGACGAAGGGATCGCATGCGTGGAAATCATTGCGGGTAAGGCCGGCCATGTGAACTACGAAGCCATTGCCGGTATCATTTATACAAATCCCGAGCTGGCCGGCGTTGGTCTTACCGAAGATCAGGCGAAAGAAAAAGGGATCGACGTGCGGATCGGTAAATTTCCGTTCCGCGCCAATAGCCGCGCGCTTTGTAGCGATGACGTGGAAGGAATCGTGAAGTTTGTTGCCGATGCAAAAACCGATCGCGTTCTGGGCGCACACATTTTGCATCATGCCGCTTCGGAACTGATCGCTGAGGCAGTCTCGGTAATTGAATTTGGCGGCAGCTCCGAAGATATCGGCCGTACCTGCCACTCCCATCCTACCTTGAGCGAAGCAGTCAGAGAAGCCGCGCTAAATGTGGAGAAACGCGCCCTGCACATTATAAACCGATGACGGGAGCTGTGATCGCGCAGCCGCTCCATGCAAACCAGAGAATTTGTCATCCGCCTCTACGAGCGCCACGGTCATGGGTTGGTCGAGAAATTGACCGCCATCCGCTATCACAACGTCACGTCGCGTGCTCGGTGTGGACTCGCCGGCGGCTCGACCGGAAACCCGGATTGCGGTTTTCTCTATCTTCTCGTCAAAGCCTTCGCCCGCCGCTCTATATTCGAGATCGGCACCTATGTTGGGACCTCCGCCGTCGCCATGACGATGGCTGGGGGTCACGTTACGACGTGCGACCCCAATGACTACGGCTGCCTGCCGCCCGGCATCCGCTTTCTTAACATGACCGACAGTGACGCGCTGCGCGTGCTCCGGCGCGAGGGTGCCATCGTTGACATGGTGTTTGTCGACGCCGCGGTATCGCTCGACGCCATCGCACTCCTCAACAAGATCGGGAGTGAGGATATGATCTTCACGGCGCACGACTACGCGCCTGGCGACAAGGGCGAGCTCTGCTTCCGCCTTATGTCGAAGCACTATCGCCGCGCTACGGAATCCACATGGTTCCTGCCGGAGGCTGAGCCGGTCGAGGTCACGCCCGGTCTCCTTCTCGAGCGGACGACAGCGGCGATGATTCCGAATCGGCTTATCGCTGCGCTTTAGGCGCAAGACGGCGCTTCTGTCTCTGGCACGTGCGCACCGGTAGTTCCCGGTCTTCTCGTCGTTCTCAGCGAACCGGCCACGCCCTGTAAGTTTCACACGAAGCGGTTTGGAGTGCGCCCCGCTGATTAGAGATTCTTCGCTTCACTGCCATCCGGTTGCGCAAACACAATTTTAGCGAGGCCAGCCTGGTGGTGTCATGTGTGTACGGAATCATTTGGCCGCATACAGACCGTTCCACAGGAGCGCGCGTCGTCTCCAAAGTCCGTTTGCCGGAAAACTCGATTTGTTTCTTGAAGCCGAAATTTCGGTCGTGCGGAGCAGAAAGTCGGATCTCCACTCTCACCGAGGTTGACGTTATCTCGAGTTCGCCGCCTCGCGTCGCCGAATTACAACTAGCGTCACCAGCGCCGAAACTGCGCAAATAATCGCGCCGAACGCGAGCGCGAACGGCGTGCTCACCCAATGCGCAACCGCTCCGGCTTCGAGGCTTCCCAGTGGAATCATTGCACCGAAGACAAGCGACCACACGCCCATTACGCGCCCACGCATTTCGTCTGGCACGATTGTTTGGAGCACGGTGTTGGATGTGGAGAAAAACAGGAGCATTCCAAATCCGGCAATAAGAAGGAACGCGAGTGCGACATAAAAGTTTCGGCTCAGCGAAATGGCGAATAGCGCAATCGAAAATAACCAGACACCGCCGAGCGCCAGTCGTCGCGCTGTAAACAGATGCCCATAAGTTGCTACGACGAGTGCTCCAATGAAAGCGCCTGTCCCACTCGCCGACATTAAAATGCCGTATCCGTTCGCACCGCGACCGAGCACGTCGCGCGCGAAAGCTGGCATGAGTACACCGTATGACCACCCGAAGACGCCCACTGCGAGGAAAAGCAGCAGAATCGTGCGCACTCGCTGATGCTTCAGTGAATATACAATGCCGTTCCAGGCGTGTTTACTGGCAGAGACGACGTGTGCCTGCCGTTGAAACGGCGGTAAGCGCATCATCATCAGGCCGGTAATCACTGCAACAAACGTGAGACCATTCACGAAAAAACACATTGCGACGCCAACCCAACCGATTAGTAAACCGGCAACCGATGGACCGACAACACGGGCGCCATTTACGATCGAGCTGTTGAGGGAGATCGCGTTTAGCAAATCTTCGCGGCTTGTCATTTCGACTGTGAACGCCTGTCGCGCCGGCATATCGAAGCCCATGGCAACGCCGTTCAACGCAGCGATAACGATAATGAACGACGGCGTGGCGAAACCGGCCCAAACACCGGCCGCAAGAAAGAACGCACAAATCATTTGGGCCGTCTGGGTCGCGAGCAGGATCGAGCGCTTCGGATGTCGATCGGCGAGCGAGCCGCCCCAAATCGAGGACAACATCATCGGACCGGACGCTATGGCGGCGACAACACCCAACAGCAGCTTTGAATTCGTAATTTGATAGACAAACCAACTCATCGCGGTTTGCTGCATCCACGTGCCAACCAGCGAGACGAGTTGCCCCCAAAAAAACAGCCGGTAATTGCGATGCCGCAGCGCGCGGAACGTATGTCGCCAGGTGACGCTACCAATGGGCACGCGACGTGGCCGCCCGCTGACATCTTCTGGTACGCGAGCAGTTTCCGTGTCCGCTGTCGGCATCACTCATGATGCTGGCAAGATCAGCAATTGCAAAATCAAGCGTATTTGTGTTGTAGCGGCGCTCGCCGCGGCGAGCACGTCTATAACTGACTGGATGTGCTAATTTCGCGGTGTGGAAAGCACCGCTGCTATTCTGTTACGCAAACGCAAGTTCAGCGATACCAGCCTGATCGTCTCGTGGTGCACGGAGTCGTTGGGTTGCATCCAAACAATGGCCAAGGGCGCGCGCCGCCCTAAAAGTCCGTTTACGGGAAAGCTGGATTTGTTTTTTGAAGCTGAAATTTCCATTGTGCGGAGCAGGAAATCGGATCTGCATACGCTCACTGAGGTTATGCTAAAAAATCCGTTTGCCGGGATTCGCAGCAATTATCTGCGTACGCAGACCGCGGCGTATTTTGTGGAGCTAATTGAGATTTGCACGGAGCGAGATCATCGGGAGCCGGAATTGTTCGCGCTGTTGCATCGGGCTTTCGGTTATCTCGATGCAAACGGTCCGACGGCGCGAGCGGTCTCGCATTTCGAGACAGAGCTCGCGCGAATTGCCGGCGTGCACGACGAGAAAAAATTGAAAGCCGACCCGGCATTTGCGCTTGGAAATTTATTCGGCCGACTGCCGCTTTCCCGTACGCCGCTCTTGAAAACGCTGGCGACGGAGGCGAAAAGCCGGAACAGTTCCAAATGAAACAACGCAATCTTATCGCTGCGGTCTTAATCATTGGCCTGAGCCGCGCCGCATTGGCGAACGAAACGTACAGGTTCAATCCCTCAGGCTCGACGATCGGTTTCAGTGTGCACCAATTCCTGGGAACCACGCACGGAAAGTTCACGAAGTTCAATGGCAAGATCGACGTCGACCGCCAGCGTCCGGAGAATTCCTCGGTGACGGCGCAGATCGACGTGCGCAGCATCGACACACGGATCAAAAAGCGAGACGATCATCTGCGTAGCGCGGAATTGTTTAACGTCGAAAAATTTCCTCAGATCACATTCAAAAGCCGAAGCGTAAAACAGACGGGCCCGCAAAGCGGCGACATTCTCGGCGATCTCACCATTCACGGCGTGACCAAGCCGGTTACGCTTCATGTGAAATTAGTTACGCCGCTTAACGAGACGAACCGGACGCGCTGGGCCGTGACAGTCGATCCCATCACGCGCCGTGATTTTAGCCTGATGTTTGCCCCCGCGACCGAATCAGTTTCCGGAATCAGCCAGACAGTCGCGATCAACATCGAGATCGAAGCGAAGCGCGCAGAGTGAGAGGCGCATGACTTCAAGCATGGTCATCCTGAGCGAAGCGCAGCGAAGTCGAAGGACCCCGTGGAAATGCCCTCGGCTGTACCGCGGGATTCCTCGACTTTGCTTAGAATGACAGAATGATTGAAATTGTTCCCCTCGGAGAGTCCGCTGTGATCGTTCGTATGCGCGAGCGGTTCGACGATGCGCCTGAGCAGACGTTGGACACAGTCCTCCGCGCATTTCAGCAGCTTCAAAACGCTGCTATTCCCGGTGTAATTGAGTTCGCGCCGGCTTACACAAGCGTCACAGTTTTCTTCGATCCGACCACCGTTGCCAAGGCGACTGAAACATCGGGCGAGGTGTTCGATTGGTTGGTGACGCGCATTCGCGCTGCTGTAGCCGCGGGCGCTGACCGCGTCAGGCACCGCGCAGCTACGCAACGCCGTGTACGCTTGGTAGAAATTCCGGTCTGCTACGATCGCGAATTCGCGCTCGATATCGATGATGTTGCGCGACGCGCGGCCATCTCGCCAGAGGAAGTTATCCGTCTTCACAGCGCGGCTGAGTATCGGGTGGCCTGCATAGGGTTTGTTCCTGGATTTCCATTTCTGGCTGGTCTTCCGAAGGAGCTGGCCACGCCGCGACGCGACGTACCGCGAAAACAAATTCCACCCGGTTCTGTCGGGATTGGTGGCGCCCAAACGGGAATTTATCCGCTACGTTCCCCCGGCGGCTGGAATCTCATCGGTCGCACACCATTGCGCTTGTTCGATCCTCAGAAAAATCCACCAGCACTTTTGCGCGCCGGCGAGCGTGTGCGCTTCCGCAGAATTACGCGCGCTGAATTTGAATGCTTGAAATGATCCTGTGTTATACGCGCGGCATTTTCTACTGGTGTCATCCCGAGCAAAGCGAGGGACCTCCCAGACGGAGTAGGCGACACACAAGCGAATCAGCGTGAGCAATCAATCTGTGTGAGATCCTTCACTTCGTTCAGGATGACAACGCGATGAGTGTGATTGTTGAGCGAGCCGGTTTTCTTACGTCTGTGCAGGATCTTGGCCGCATGGGCTTTCGCGAGTTTGGTGTTTCGTTAGGCGGCGGATTGGATTCCTTCGGGTTGCGTGTGGCGAATCTTCTGGTCGGCAACGATGAAGGTGCGGCGGGACTCGAGATTACCCTGGGTGGTTTGCAATTGCGCTTTGAGGACGAACGTGTCGTCGCGTGGTGCGGTGGTGATTTCGATGTCCGCATCGGATCGAGGATATTGCCGGCTGGCCACGCTGGTTCGGTTAGTGCAGGCGAAAAATTGAAAATCGGAGGGCCCAAAGTCGGCTGCCGATCCTGGCTATCAATTTCGGGCGGGATTGATGTTGAGCCTGTTCTCGGAAGTCGCTCGACCGACTTGCGAGGCGGTTTCGGGGGATTTGAAGGTCGCTCATTACGCGATGGGGATGTTCTTTCGCTCGGTATATGGTCGGGGTCGCCGACCCCGGCTACAGGTGTTTCCTCGTGGACGGCGTCACACGATTGGGTAAGTCCGGCAAAGCCCAAACCAATTTTGCGTGTCATTCGCGGCATCGATTGGTCCCGATTTAACGATGTAACGATTCAACGATTCACGGACCAGGAATTCGCCGTTTCACCCGATTCCGATCGGATGGGCGTGCGTCTTGAAGGTCCGGAACTGAAACGCGTTGATGAGAGCGATCTGATCTCCGAAGCGGTGGTGCCGGGTACAATCCAGGTTCCGCCGAGCGGAAAGCCGATTTTACTTTTGGGAGATTGCCAAACCATCGGTGGTTACCCGAAAATGGCGCACGTGATCACTGTTGATCTCGGCGTTGCAGCACAACTGCGCGCCGGCGATCGCGTCCGTTTTTCCGAAGTCTCGCTCACTGACGCGCACCGGCTTTTGCTTGAGCGCGAGCGTGAATTCGAGCGTTTCCGCGTCGGTATTAACCTCCAACGTTCATGAGATTATCAATCGATCTGAACGCCGATCTCGGTGAAGGAGCAGGCCACGATGAGGAACTGTTCGAGCTCATTAGCTCGGCGAATATCGCGACTGGTTTTCACGCCGGCGATTCCGATTCGATACACGCTGCAGTTTCTGTGGCGAAAAAGCACGGGGTCGCCGTCGGAGCGCATCCAAGTTTTTTTGATCGCGAAAATTTCGGACGCAAAGAACTAAAGGTAAGTAATCAGGAAGTGTTCGACGCCGTGGTTTATCAGCTTGGAGTTTTTCAAGCAATCGCCTCCGCCATGGGCGTGCAACCGAGCCATGTCAAACCGCACGGTGCTCTCTATAACATGGCGGTGCGCGACGACAAACTGGCCGATGCGATTGCGCGAGCCATCGAATCGGTCGATCCGAAGTTAATTCTCTTTGCGCCTGACAATACCGAACTCGCCCGCGCCGGCGAAGCGCATGGGCTGCAAGTCGCGCGCGAAATTTTCGCCGACCGTAATTACCTGAATGACGGCTGGCTGGTCCCACGCGCCAGGCTGGACGCATTGCTCCGTGATCCAAAAGAAGCCGCCCAGCGGGTGCTGCGGATGTTGCGCGAAGGCAAAGTGCGCTCGGTGGAAGGCCGCGACGTCGAGGTGTGCGGCGAAACGATTTGCGTGCATGGCGACACGCCCGGCGCGGTTGAGTTCGCGCGTGAATTGCGCTCACGGCTGGAGCACGAAGGCGTGAGAATCACTGCGCCAAAGAGAATGACGAAATCCGAATTCCGAATGCCGAAGGAATGATCTAATCTCGAATGACGAATTTAACGCTTCGGCCTGGTCGACGATCATTTCGGGATTCGTCATTTTCGATTTCGTTCGTCATTCGACATTCGGGCTTCGTCATTCATTCGTGAGAAACACTGCCGCCAGCCACCAACCGACTGGTCTCGTTCGCGCACTGGGACCGATCGACGCCACCATGATCGTGATGGGGTCGATGATCGGCTCGGGCATTTTTATCACATCGGCGGAATCGTCGCGGCTGAGCGGCGCGCCAGGCTGGTTGCTTCTTGCATGGGCTATCGCCGGCTTGCTAACGATCACCGGCGCGCTGTGCTGCTCGGAGCTGGCGACCATGATGCCGCGCGCTGGCGGCGTTTACGTTTTCTTGGGCGAAGCATATGGGAAATCCATCGGGTTTTTGTACGGCTGGACCCTGTTTCTCGTTATTCAAACTGGGACCATCGCCGCTGTGGCGATTGCATTCGCAAAATTTCTTGGTGTTTTTGTCGCGGCAGTTTCGCCGGATAATTATCTGGTTACGCCAATTTCATTCGGCAGCTATGCGATCAGCCTTTCCACCGAACAATTAGTCGCGATTTGCTTGATCGCGTTGCTGACTTGGACGAACACGCGCGGGCTTGAAGTAGGGAAGATTGTCCAAAACACGTTCACGTTTGCAAAAACGGCCGCGCTCGCCGCTGTAGTCGTAATCGGCCTGTCGTTAGGCTGGAACGCCAACTCTGCTGCGCTGCGATCCGCCTGGTGGGACTCATGGGCAAACGGTTGGAGCCCGCAGACGGTCCAGCCCGGCTTTACATTTGTCGGCGGGCTCGCCCTCGTGCTGCTATTTGGAAAATCGATGGTCGGTCCGCTCTTCGCCCAAACTGCCTGGACAAATGTCACGTTCATTGGCAGCGAAATACGCGATCCCGGAAAAAATCTCGTGCGCGCGCTGGTGATCGGCTGCGCCAGCGTGGTCATTCTTTATCTGCTGGCTAATCTCGCGTACGTCGCTGTCTTGCCGTTCTCGGAAATCCAGCACGCGCCTCACAATCGCGTGGCCGTGGCCATGATGAATTCCATTTTCGGTCGTCCCGGTGCGATGTGCATGGCAGCAGCAATCATGATTTCCACCTTTGGGTGCAACAACGGGCTGATACTTTCCGGAGCCCGCGTTTACTATGCGATGGCGCGCGACCGTCTGTTCTTTAAGAAAGTCGGAACAATCAATCGCTTCCACGTTCCAGCTGCCGCGTTGGTGGCACAGGGAATCTGGACCGTGCTCCTGACTTTGCCACGCACAGTGACACCTGACCCCTCAACACATCAGGTCGTTTATGGCAATGTTTACAACCAACTGCTCGAGTACATCGTGTCAGCCGATTTGCTTTTTTACATCCTAATGGTTGTCGCCGTATTGATTTTGCGACGAACAAAGCCCGATGCTGGTCGCCCATATCGCACCTGGGGTTATCCGTTCGTACCGATCATCTCGGTCCTGCTTGCTGGATTATTGATTATCGATCTTGGCTTCCTCGCGCCCGCAACCTCGGGAATCGGGATTCTCATCGTCTTGACCGGAGTGCCGGCTTACTTTTTCTGGCGGAAGTTCGCTGGAGTTGGAATAAATCCAGTTCGTGCTTGAGACGCGAAATCTTTTTGTATGCCTGCAAAATCAAAGAAACAGCAAATGGCCGCTGGCGCTGCGCTTGCGGCCAAGCGCGGTAAACGCTCCAAATCGTCGCTCAAAGGCGCTTCACGAGGAATGTACAAATCGATGAGCAAAGCGGAGCTGCGCCGAATGGCCAAGACAAAGCGCAAAGGGAAACCGACAAAGAAGAAGCGGCGTTAAGGAATCGAGGGAGACTGCATGCGCTGGTCGTTGTTTATTATCTGCATGACCTGTTTCAAAGGCTCGGAGCTCACCCTGCTTGTTCCGGTAAAGGGATGGTCGAGAACGTATATCAAAAATAGAATCATCGTTATCGTTACCGTGAGCGACCCTGCAATCAAGTATTGCGCCCTGATGTTCTTCATTCCGAAGAAGTAGGTGTACGAAATACTGATCACGCTGCCAACAAGTAGGACCAACCAGACAACGGCTGGCACAGTATCGTTCCCCGCAAATATTCTGAGTCGACGGTACTCAGCCAGGTTGTTTAACCGCTTTAATGCTTCGGCGTAGATCTCTTTGTTTGGGACCGACTTCTCATCCAACTGATAGAACATTGTAATCAGCTTTAGCATTGCTTCGTTGGAATGGAGGCTTATCTCGCCCTGCGCCATTCTTTTCAGTTCATCATCATAAACCGCAGTGACATAAACCAGCAGTGTTTGCCGTATCGTTTCACGCGCCGGGTCGGGGAACACGCCTGTTATGTGAAAAATATCAGCGACCTCGTTGGCTTCCAGTTGGAGGTTCTTTGTTGCGTCGTCGTACCCACTCCACGTAACAAAAACCACAAACGCGAGCAGGACACCGTAAAACAGTCCGAAGGCATTGAAGATAATTGCTGCTACCTCGTGGTTCTCCTTTAGCACTTCCGCCGGATACTTTCTTCGCACCAGATAAAGCCCTGTCAGGGCGAACGAGGTCGTAATCGCCGAGACGATGAAAAACGAAATTGGCGGCGGTAAGTTAAGTAAGAATTGCACAGCCCCCGCGTAACTTCTCGCCAGAAAATTAATAAATTGTCGAGAGAAAAGAATCGATTTTACGGATGGAGCGCCTCAAACTGTTCGCCGATTTTGAAAACTATTTCCCTTTTTGGCCTCGCCTTGCTTGTAGCTTGCGGCGGCCTTTTCGCCCAGGAGACGTTTCCGGGTGGAATCGTTTACGGCCCCAAGGCTGCGTTCAAGATCGATGCGCCGGCAGGGTGGGTTCTCGATAACAGCGCCGGAGCCGAGCAGGGATTGCCATGCGTTCTCTATCCAAAAGGATCTACCTGGTCCGAAGCGAACGCGATCATGTACGCCAAGATCGCAGGCACAGATTACGAGGACGTTGGAAAGTTTGTCGCCATGGCAATCCAGCAGATGGAAAAAGTGCACGGCAAACCGAAAGAGAAACTCGACTCGGGGAAAACGGGCGACGGGCAGCCGTATTTCATCAACGAATATCCAGCCACCAAGTCGTATTCGCAGTGGGAGCGCGTCGCCTACATCCAATTGCCCAAGGCAGTCGCTTACATCGTATTCTCGGCACGAGACGAAGCGAGCTATCGCAAAAATTTTCCAGCGCTCAACGAAGTGCTTAAATCGTTCGCTTACATGAAAGTCGAAGGCGATCACAAACAACATTAATCGCCCGTTGCGGAACAGCGGTGTTTTCAGAGCGCAGCCAGCGCGCGAAAGATGCGCAGTTCACCATAGTCATACTTGCCGTCGAGTAACGACCTCACGTCCGCAAGTTTTCCGTCGGGAACTTTTCGAAACGCGGACGCGATTTCCTCGCGTTGCACGGCGGTGAAGAACCGGTCGGACTTGAGGGATTCGCCTGATTTAATCGCGGCTTCGAGATGATCGTAAACGGTGCTTCGCACGAATCCGCGTGCACGGGAAATATCGCCCACTGATTCTCCGCCGCGAAAACGCCGAAGCGTTTCTCTCTGGCTGTCATTCAAGCGGGTACGGCGCGGCGGACGCGGACACTCCAGGCCGCTGGAAAATGTCCGGCGCGGATTAGCGGCAAGATAATTTTTGATTTCGCCAAGGAACGCGTCGGCAAAATCCTTTAGCTTTTGCTCACCCACGCCGGGAATTTGGCGAAACTCGGACGCGGTGGTCGGATAATGTTTCGCCATTTCACGGAGCGAGACATCGGAGAAGATGACGTAGGCTGGCACGTTGCGTTGGTCCGCCACCTTGCGCCGCAGACCGCGCAAGCGCTCGAACAACACCTCGTCGCATTCGATCGTGCCCGCGCGAGCCTTTTGATCCCGCGCGACAACTTCGATCTGCTTAGTGAGTGTGATCGGCGTACGGTGGCGCAAGGCGTCGCGGCCAGCCGGCGTCAGACTTAAGGTCGCGAACTTTCCCGGGGCGGATTCGATGAGCCCCAGCCGCAACAACTCGCGCCCGATTGCCTGCCAGACTTCACGTTTTAATTCGCGGCCAATCCCGTAAGTAGACAGCTCATTGTGGGTTCGTTGCCTGATCGCCTCCGTGTCTGCGCCGCGCAAAACATCTGTGATATGATTCACCCCAAATCCGAATCCGCTTTTCGCGTGGATACGATGGACGCAGGAGAGAAATTTCTGCGCCGGAATTGTGCCGTCGAACGTCTCGCGCGGAGTCAGGCAATTGTCGCATCCTTCACACGATGGCTTTGTAAATGTTTCGCCAAAGTATCCGAGCAAAGTCACGCGCCGGCAGTCGCGAGTCTCCGCGTAATGAACCATTTGTTGGAGTTGTGTCCGGGCGATTCGCGCTTCAGGCTCGCTCTTTTCGTCGATGAAGTGGAGTTGCTTGGCCACATCGCTCGCACTGAACAGCAGCACGCATTCACTTGGCAATCCGTCCCGGCCTGCGCGCCCTGTCTCCTGATAATAGCTCTCCAGATTTTTCGGGAGATCGTAATGTACCACGAAGCGGACGTTTGGTTTGTTGATGCCCATCCCAAACGCAATTGTCGCAGTGACGACCCGAACGTCATCACGCAGGAACGCATCCTGATTTTTCGTGCGCTCGGAACTCGTTAGGCCAGCGTGGTACGGTTTCGCGCTTACTCCATCTTCGTTGAGATTTCGCGCCAGCGAGTCGGCACTCCTCCGGCTGGCGCAGTAAACGATGCCGCTATCGTTAGGCCTGCTGCGAATGAACTCGAGTAACTGTTCGTAGGGCGCCGATTTTGGAACAACGCGGTAAGTGAGAGTTGGCCGGTCAAAGCTGGCGACATAACACCGCGGGTCCCTCAGCTTCAGTTGCTTCACGATATCGGCCCGCACCCGTTCGGTAGCCGTTGCAGTGAGCGCGATCATTGGCACGTCCGGAAAATGCGTCCGCAATTTCTTGAGCTCGCGATATTCCGGCCGGAAATCGTGGCCCCATTCGCTGATGCAATGCGCCTCGTCGATGGCGAACTGCGCGATGTTCCAGTTCAGCGCGCGCTCCAAAAACGTATCGAGCATCAACCGCTCCGGCGCGACGTAAAGCATCCGGTACTCACCCCGATGCAGCCCGCGCCAGCGAGCCGTGGCTTCGTGCCGATCCAGAGTTGAATTCAAGTAAGTAGCCGGGATTCCGCTGGTTTGCAGCGCATCCACCTGATCTTTCATGAGCGAAATGAGCGGCGAAACCACAATCGTAAGGCCCTGGCGTATCAAAGCCGGCAATTGAAAACAAAGGGACTTGCCGCCACCTGTTGGCATCAGCACAAACACATCACGCCCGGCCAGGGAATCGCCGATGATCTCGCGCTGCAGTGGCCGGAAATGATCGTAGCCGAAATGCTTCTTTAACGTCAGGGCCAGATCCATTTCTTTTTGTCCCTGTCGTCCGTTGCCGCAGCGAAATTCTTTTTTTAGCGAGGCGACTCGGTCGGGAACACGACCATTCATTTCTGCCGCTTCAGCCGGTAGCCGTCCTTGCGCGCGCCGTAGCCGCTGGCGTATTCAACCAATCCAACCCCTTTTTTCCAAACGATCTTTTTAAAATGACCGGAGGGATGGCTGGAATCGTAAACGCATAGATCGCCTTTTACGCTGATTGTCGTTTTCCATAGGCCATCTTCGTGGTTGAATTTACCGGTCAAAATTCCGTAAACATCGCCCGGGTCGAATTCCGGCGGTTTGTCCAACGCGGAGATCTTCTTAACGGCGGCTTCATTGTCCTCTTCATTCAACAAAACGATGCGGTCATCTGTGACAATGAAATAATCCGGCCGAATCTCACGCTTCTGGGGCGCGCTGGATTTGAGATCGGTGAATTCGATTTTGAAAATCGCGCCCCACGGCATCTTGGCGAGGCGTGTTGTGACGACTCGCGCAGTGAGCGGGATTTCGTCCTGCTGAATCTCGTCGCCCCATTCGGTTCCTCGAAATTTGGTGGACACCGGCTTGTCGTCTTGCGCATTCAGAAATGGATTGGCTGCGTAGACACAAACAGGCAACAAGGTCGACATCGTAAATATCGCGATCCGACAGGAGTTCATGTCGCAATGTTAGCTACCACGCGATTGACAGTGCACGCCTAAATTTCTTAATCTGGTGACCTGAAGACCCTCCAGTTAGCTGGTCTGCGTACCTCCCTGCTGATCTCGACGCAGGTAATCGTTGATTTTTTGAAACAACGGACCGTCTCGATCCGTAGTTAGCTTATGAAAAATCGGCTTCACATATTTGCGACTATCCTGCTCGGAATCGCGTGGTGGTGCACACAATCGTCTTTGGCGACACGGCGCAGCCTCTTATGAATCGAAAATATGTTGGGTTTGTTACAGTTTCACTTCTAGTTCTGTCAACGTCACAGGCGCAGGACGCGAAGATCGTTGCTGATAATCTCGAATTCAGTCGCGAGTTTTACTCCGGCGTTCACTTCTCAACGATCGCGAGCTTGCCGCAATCGTTTGCTTACGATCGTTATCCGGACGACGGGCCGGAACGCATTCGATGCGATGAGGGCACGTTTGCGCGTCGGCATGGAGAGCCTTGGTTGAAATCGCAGGATTGGGGTGAGACCGGCCGACCCGTTGACAAGCAAACAGCGCGAAAGCTCGATGCGTGGGTCAAACTCGTTGAAGCGTCTTTGAGTTTTGCGCCGAGCGAAGTGAAGCTTGTCGACAAATCTGAGGCATATGGCAGCGCGCAATGGACCTTCGAAGCGCGCACGGAGAATCAAAAGGGTTTTCGGCTGGAATTCGCAAAGGCGCCATACGACAAGAATCCAAATGCGCTCTTGCATGATTTTGAAGGATCGCTGCGTCTCGATAGCGGAAACCCTTCTCGCGGCGAGCGGGTGAAGTTCAGTTTCGGTTACTTAATCAGCGTCCAGGGCGGCTACGAGCTTTCGGAGCGCGCGTGGGAAGATTTGCAGACGCCTAAGGAGGAAAAGAACAAATCGCTCGATTTGTCGAAGTTCGAGATTGGGCCGAAGCCGAATAGTGCTGAGGCCTTCGTCAATCGCGGCAGCGCACGTCGGTTCAATGGGGATAGAAACGGCGCAATCGCGGACTTCAGCCGCGCTATTGAGCTCGATCCGAAATCTGTGTCGCCTGTCTACGACCGCGGCATCACAAGATTGCAGAAAGGCGATTACGAGAGAGCGATCACCGATTTAAGTCGCGCGATCGAGCTTAGCCCGAATACCGCCGATTATTACAATGACCGCGGTCTTGCCAAGCTGAGGAAGCAGGATAACGACGGCGCGCTTGCCGATTTCACGCGTGCGATCGAGCTCGACGCGAAAAACGCGATCGCGTACCGCAACCGCGCAGTGGCTAAGAACGTCAAGAAAGACGCGGACGGCGCACTGGCCGATTACAACCGCTCGATTGAGCTGGATCCGAAGAATGCCAGTGCTTTCAACAACCGCGGCAATATCAAAAAAGCCAAAGGCGATCTCGACGGAGCCATCGCCGATTTCACCAGCGCCATCGGACTCAATGATAAGCTCGCGATCGCGCACAAGAATCGCGGTGACGCGAAACAAGCGAAAGGCGATGCAGCCGGAGCCAAGGAAGATTTGAAACGCGCGGGCGAATTGGATCCGCAATTAATGACCGAAGAATCGCGCGCGGCCGCCGAGAAATCACCATCGCCTGCGACGCAAGCAACCCCAGCAGACGAAGAGTCCGTAGCAGACCTTGTCAATCGCGGGATCGAAAAAGGCAAGGACGGCGACTTGGATGGTGCTATTGCCGATTTCAATCGCGCGATCGAACTCGATCCAAAGGATGACGCCCCGTATTTCAACCGCGCCCAAGCCAAATCGCTGAAGAAGGACAGGGCGGGCGCCGTTGCCGACTATACCAAAGGGATCGAACTCGGTTCCACAAACCCGGCTGCTTACAACAATCGCGGCAACGCCAGAGTGGAGAATGACGACCTGGACGGTGCAATTGCTGATTACACACGCGCGATCGAACTGAAACCCGATTACGCACGCGCCTATTACAATCGCGCTGTCGCGAAGGAAGCCAAGGGCGACGCTACAGGTGCTAAGGCTGACTTCAAGGCCGCTGAGAAACTCGATCCGGAATTACGGGAAAGAAAGAACACCAGGGCACGGGCAACCGCCGAAGATTTTTTTAATAGCGCCGGAGCCAAAAAGGCCGCTGGCGACCTGGATGGTGCTATCGCTGACTACAATCGCGCCATCCAACTCAATCCAAAAGAGACCGCAGCCTACAATAACCGCGGCCTTGCCAAAGAAGGCAAGGGCGATCTAAACGGCGCGATTGCAGATTACAGTCGCGCCATCCAACTTAATCCGAAGGACGCTTTCGCGTACAATAACCGTGGCAACGCCAAAGCTAGTAAGGGCGAGTTTAACGGAGCTATCGCCGATTACGATCGCGCCATCAAACTCAATCCAAAATACGCCAATGCCTACTACGACCGCGGCCTAGCCAAAAAGAAAAAGAACGACTTCGGCGGAGCTATCTCCGACTACAATCGCGTCATCGAACTCGATCCGAAATTCGCGAAGGCGTACTGCGATCGCGGCGTCGCCAAACGGAGAAAGGGAGATCTGGATGGAGCCATCATTGACTATGATCGGAGCATAGAGCTAGATCCAGAATACGCAGTTGCCTACCACAACCGTGGCAATGCCAAGGATGACAAAGGCGACTCGGATGGGGCAATCGCCGACTACACGCGTGCCATCGAGCTCGCTCCGAAATATGGCGATGCCTATTACCATCGCGCCCAGGTCTGGGTCAAAAAGAAGCAGTATGATGCCGTCACCAAAGATCTACAGGAAGCTATTGAGCTCGACCCCAAAAATGGACGCTACTACCTGGACCTGGCCTGGTACCAGCTCTTCAACCGAAAACCCCGCGAGGCGATTGCAGCGTCTCTCAAAGCTCTGGAGCTCTCGCCGGATGACGCTGTAGTGATCAAGACCAATCTCGCTCACGGTTATCTGTTCGATAACCAATTCGACAAAGCGAAAGCCATTTATCTGGAAAACAAGAATGCCAAAATTGCAGATGACAAGCGATCTTTCAGTCAGGCAGTGCTCGATGACTTCAAAGAGTTCCAGGAGGCGGGCATTACCCATCCCGATATGGAAAAGATCAAAGCCCTGCTCACTACCAAAACCGACGCACCCTGAAAGGATCAATTATGAAACCAATCGTAATATTAGCAGCAGCGCTCATTATCGCTTTGAGCGACCAGGCTTTCGCCCGCCTCGGCCAGACCGAAGATCAAGTCAACGCGCTTTTCGGAAAGCCGATTGACCCGGGTAAACCAGATAGCGACGGCATAACAACAAACATGTATAAGAACCCCACACGCGAATATCTTGCTGTGGTCCAGTTTTTAAAAGGTCACAGCGTTACCGAATCGTATGCCCGCGTGGATAGCCGGAAGCTTTCGGAAAAAGAATTATCGATCTTTCTCCAGGGAAATTCTGCCGGCAAGGAATGGAAAAAAGATCCGCGCAAGCTCGCGTGGGAAAGAAGCGATCACCACGCAACTGCATGGTGCGAAACGATGGCGGGACGACCCACTCTCCTCATCCGCGCCAAGTAATTAGAAGCAATTTCATGCCAAGAGTGGACGCACCTTTTCGAGGCAAGACAGCAACTATGCACCGATTCCGAGAAAAGGATTTGCGCCTGAGTATTACTGCAGTTTTGCTCCTGACGTTGGTGGGTTTGCGACCGGTGGATGCAAAGTCTACGGCAAAGAACTCGCAACAGAGCCGCGCGTTCACAGAGGCATTGGCCGAAGCGAGACGTCTCGGCGATACCGACGCGGGAAAAGCGTACCAAAATGAGTTCGGAAAAATAGTTGCACCGCGCCTGGGTGACATCGTCGGCGAATGCACAAAGAATCTTGGCCCGACAGTTAAGTTTCAG